>JAABUX010007721.1_pt1 | contig 12548 bp, 17 predicted proteins | sample 5561851 | NCBI WGS metagenome assembly JAABUX01 (sample SAMN10711883, study PRJNA513361) | rock metagenome | isolation source: Antarctica rocks | place: Antarctica: Victoria Land, Richard Nunatak red sandstone | collected 2016-01-03 | reverse complement strand
AATCCACTCTGGCGTTCCAATCCACTCTGAGCTCCCCGGCAAAGCCGAGGACACCCTAGGTTTGAGGGACGGGAGCTGGGCCAATATCCGTCAGCACAACTGGGCCAAAATTCGATAGCAGAGCCAACCCGCAGGCGACGCGGTTCGTGTTCGCCTACACGAACCAGGAGGCGGACGCGCTGAACGCCGGGCTGCGCGAGGTGCTGCGGAGCCGGGGGGCGCTGGGTCCTGACGTCCGGCTGGACACCCGGCACGGCCCGGCGAGCTTTGCGGTGGGCGACCGGGTGCAGTTCACGGCGACGGCGAAGCGGCTGGGTCTGTTCAACGGCAACGCGGGCGTGATCACCGGGCTGGACGCGGCGACGGGGGTGGTGGCGGCGCGGCTGGACGGCGGGCGGCAGGTGTCGTGGCAGGCGTCGGTGTTCGACGGGGTGCGGCACGGCTACGCGGGGACGATCTACAAGGGGCAGGGTCGGACGCTGGACCACACCTACCTGCTGCACGGGCGGCACTGGCGGGCGGCGTCCAGCTACGTGGCGCTGACGCGGCAGCGGCACGGGGCGCGGGTGTTCGTGTCGCGCGCGGTGGCGCGGGACGCGGGTCAGCTGGCGCGGCAGATGGCGCGAGGCGAGGTGCGGGCGGCGTCGGTGGCGTGGGTGACGGCGGCCGAGCTGGCGGCGTCGCCGCGGCGGCTGGCGGAGGTTGCGGCGGCGCGGGCCGGGGCGGTGCGCCAGGCGGCCGCGCTGGGCGTGCAGGCGGTGGTGGAGCAGGCGTGGCGGCATCACGCGGCCGGGCAGGAGCCGCCGTCGTTGCGCCGGTCGGCCGGCGAGCGCCGGACGGTGCAGGCGCTGTACGGGGCGCTGCCGGACCTGGGGCCGCGGCTGGCCGCGCTGGAGCGGACGCTGGCGGCCCTACCCGAGCAGGTGGCGAAGGCGGTGCAGCAGCGGCTGGCGCAAGCCGAGGCGGCGGCGCGACTGCGCCGGGCGGCCGAGGCGGTCGCTGCGGGCGCCGGGGCGGCGCGCGAGGCGGCGGTGCGGGGCGTCCAGGCCTGGACGGAGCTGGAGGACCGGAACACCTGGGACTTGTTCAGCCCCTCGACGCTGCGGCGCGCGGTGGTGCAGCGCCGGACGGCACGTGAGGTGGACACGGCCTTGCCGACGCTGGCGCCGCGGCTGGCTGGGCTGGGGCGGACCCTGGCAGCCCTGCCGGAGCAGGTGGCGGAGGTGGTGCGGCGTCAGCGTGCCGTCGAGCGGGCGGAACTGCAGGAGATGCGGGCGCGGCTGTTCGTGGCGGCCCACGAAGGGTGGTGGCGGGAGCAGAACCCGTATCAGACGGCCCGGGACCGCGGCGTGATGCCGCCTGTCGTGTGGCTGAGGCTGAGGCAGCAGGTGGACGGGCTGCCGGGTTGGGAGGTGCGGGCGCGCGACCAGGCGCTGGCGCGCGAGCAGGAGGCGGAGCGCGGGCGCTGGGTGGCCGGGGCCAGGACGCGGGTGCTGGAGGAGCGCCGGAAGGCGTGGTGGGTCGGAAAGCGGTGGCCGGAGATCCAGCACGGGATACCGCCCGCGGTGGCCGCGCAGCTGGAGGCGGAGGTGCATGCCCTGCCGCATGAGCGCCTGGTGGCGTTCGAGGCGAAGCAGGTCAAGGCGCTGCTGCTGGAGGAGGGCAGCGCGGCGTGGCGCCAGGACCGGCCGTGGCCGGGCAGCATGGCGGCGTATGAGGCGGCGCTGGCCGCGGAGCGGGAGCGCCTGCGGGCGGCCATCGACCTGGTGCCTGCGGCCGAACTGGTGGCGATCGGCGAGGCCCGCCGGCGGCAGGCGGAGGACGTGCAGCGGCGGCGGGAGGCGGAGAGCGCCATCGCCCGCGCCAGGCCCAGCCCCGGCTACAGCCCGGGCATGTAGGAGGCAGGGTGATGCAGGCGGGAATGCAGGCGGGGATGCAGATGGGGGACCGGGCGTGATCGAGGCGGGGAGCAGCCCGGAGCTGCGGGAGGTGGCGGCGGGGCTTGCGGCGCTGACGGAGGCGGTAGGCAGCCTGACGGAGGTGCAGGCGCGCAACACCCTGCTGCTGGAGCACCTAGTGGGGACGGTGGCCAAGGAGCCGGGCGAGGGGCAGGAGCTGCACAACCTGCTGGCGACGTTGGTGGTGGCGCTGCAGGACCTGCCGGCCAGGATCGAGGCCGCTGTGACGCGGGGCGTCCAGGCCGGGTGAGGGTTGTTATGCCAAGGCGGTGGGGAAGAGAGGTGCCCTGGCCTGGCGTCCAGTCCTGTGCCGGTCCCCGAACATGCGGTCCTGCCCGGCAACAGGCGTCCGGCCAGGCCGGACGCCTACGAGCGGCCGGTGATCAAGTTGAACAATCCGAGGAAGCCAAAGGTGCCACCGACGAAGATCACGGTGACCATGAGCGCGTTCAGCAGGAAGTCCGCTGCGCCGAGCATGGGCCGGGCCACGTCCGAGCCTGGCAGGCTCGCGACAGCCTCCTGTGCTGCGCCAGGTCCGGGCAGGCTCGCGCGAATGCTGCACCCGAGTTCGCCGACCAGGTAGCGCGAGCGTTCCAGCTCCACTGCGTCCCGGGTGGTGAGCAGGGTCGCAACGGTGCGGTTGCAGGTTTGGACGGCATAGGCGTCGGGGCCGCGAGGCCCCATGATGGCCGCGCCCAGGCCGAAGCCGATTAGGGCGGCGGAGCCCACCAGCAGAAGCGCGGAGCTGCGCTGAACGGAGCCGCCAGTGTGCCAGCGCAGGACCGGCACGAGGTCCGGGCCATGGCTGGGATCGGGCTTGCCGCTGGACGGCTGGAACACGATCCAGAGGACGAACAGGGTTATGACGCAGGTGCCAAGGACAAGAGCGAAGGTCCCGAGGAGGTCAGCCATGCCCGTCATCCTTCATCTCTGCCGTCCACTGCAGGAGTGTTCAAGCTTATACCAACCGTCCTTTGCTCTGACCGTTCCTGTGGCCGTGGTTCGCCCTGGGCTACGCTGGCGGAAACGGTCACAGCAAGCGACGGTTAGTATTGCACTAAACCGCCCTTGATTGAGCCTAACCCAATATCGCTGCTGTAAGCCGCAAAGTAGGGGTCTGGGGAGCAAGCGATACTGCTGGCGAATTCAGAGTTGGCTATTTGTTCACGGGCGCTGGAGGCCGGTGACCTCGCTTTTGTGGCCGTTCTTGGCCCCTTGGCGGCCATCTAAATGACCGGTGGTGTCGGAGCCGCTGAATTCGCCAGCAGTATCAACATTGGGTTAGGCCCTAGTAGTGAAATCACATCTTAGAAATGTTCCATTGGGTCCACTGGAGTCAGCCCATTGATCAACAGCCCATCCGGGCGAAGATCATAGGGCCGCACACCCCACGTTGTGTAAAGCGCCGAGGATTGCGGCATAGCTACAGGAGAGGCAGAGCATGCCGTCAGAGCCAGCACCAACATCAAAGCCTTCATCTGTAATAACGATGCTGCCTTTAACATTTTCAGATCTCACGAACTGACCCTACTAACCCTAGCAATATCTCAAGCGATAGTGCTTCACATACGCGTGATAGGTATGATGGGGTTTCCATATTATCAAACGACATGGCAAACTTGTTTATCCTCAAGTAGCAGAGAGCGGCGAATTGAGTAACCAGTTAGGTATGCTAATACTCGTTATTGATGGATGAAGACAAGGGATGAGGACGCCGGCCGAGGTAGCGACAACATTGTGGCTAAATGGGTTAAAACACTCGCAGGATTGCGGCCGAGGTGGGCTGCAACTGGAAACTATGCAGCGGTATGTAGTTACAGGGGGGCTGGGCGTCGTGCCGGGTTGCCCGTGTGGCAACGCTTGCCAACATTCCTGACATCCTCCTATTTGGGCACCTATTCCGGACCGCTTTTACGACAATGGCCCCGGTAGGGACAGTATTCGCCAACAAGACTACAGGGCCAAGGCCCAACCGTGACCTATGCTGCAAGCTCGGCGCAGAGCCTCGCATTGGCAGCAATAGCAAGGGCAGGTAGCAGCACGGATCGGGCCCGGGCACGCGCCGCTGGCCTGTAGAGCGCGCCAACGCCTGGTTGCTGGAGAACAAGCGCCTCGGCCTGCACTACGACCGGCTCGGCCTCATCGTCGAAAGCCTGCTCCAGGCTGCATGCGTCTTCCTGGTTGCACCCAGGCTCACCAGGGAATTCTGAGAACTGCGTCTAAGGGCAAGATTATCCCTTGTCTTCAAATGGAATACCGAGCTGTACCATCTCATTCCTAATCATACGCAGTTGAATGATGTACTTTGTCAATTCATCATTACCAAGACCATCTGGATTAATCAAGATAACTCTTTGTGTTTCTGCAAGGCGTAGTTGAAGCCTTCTTATAGACCTATCAAGACGCTTTTGCGCTAACCTGGCTTTGCGATGCAGATTATGATGCGTCATGCTAGATAGCTCCTGCTAGTTGTTTATTGGATATGGCAGCTCACGCTCCTGGTTGAGCATTCGATTATAACACAAGTTCAGGGCTCAAAGTTGCTGGTGTTCCTGTCCCGCCATAGCGGGACAGGCATCTTACTGCTCAAGTTTCATTATGAATAGCTGTTACTGAAATGGCAGGTAGCGAAAGCTGAAGTAGACCATGCTGTCGTCGGTTGATGCAGAAGGAGCCCGTGTGCCGGCCACTGTACCTGCCCCAGGGAAAATGTCCCGTTTGGTGTAGGAGAACTGCGCCCCAGCCTGGAGGGTGCCGAAGCTTCCCTTGAGGAACCGCCACCAGCCGCCGAGCGTGCCTTGCGTAAAGCCCGATGTATTGCCGATGCAGGCCGAGGCTGCAGAAAGTTCGATGTTGCAGCCGCCATTTGCATAAAGTGGATTGCCGTAACCGAAGGGCTTGCCGCCCAGGTTAAACGACGTGCGGGAAATCTGTTCGGTGCCCACATAAGAATATATGTCGATCAGCGGTGTCGGATGAGCCGTCAAGCCGGCAAGCAGGGTGTACTCGCCAAGCGGCTTCGGCGAGCCGGTGGAGGTTACAACTGCATCCGGCAACTGGCCCGAACCATAGCCGCCGATGCCATACCCGGCCATGCCGCTAATCTGGAAGTCCAATTTCTTGGGAATGAGTGGCAGGATGGCGCCGCCACCGACCCCACCGCCCACCGTGGTGTTATTATGGCTGTCGTTTGGGAGGTTGACTCGGTCGTGCAGCAGCTTGCCGAGGCCGAATGCTTCGTAGTGGCCCCAGCCTGGGTCAAACGCAGCTTTGACGATCAGGTCTGGTGCTATGTCGTTTGAGTAATTGGCCCCGGAGTTCAGCAAGGAGCCACCAGGGTTCGTCACCAATGCTGAGCCGGAGGCTGAAGTCACGCCCAGCCCGTTCGGTCCGGTGTAGTAGACCGTCTGCGGCTCCTCAAGCGAGGCGCCCAGCCAGAGACGGTGGTCGAGCATGTCCTTGTCCACACGAAGCTGCCACTGGCGCTTCCAGTTGAACCCGGGAACATACTGCGCGTCGATCGTGAGCGGGATGTTCTCCTGCCTCGGCGTGATCCCGATCCGGTTCAACGTCAGAAGGCTCCATGATTGACCGGCCAGGACGTGCGCGCCCCACTGGTCGTTGTCATAGGTCAAGTAGGCCTGCCGCAGGCGCGGAACGTAGCTGTTGCTCTCGTTGGAGTTGGACGTCGTGCCAACGCCGAGGAAGTCCGACTCGAAGTATCCAGCAACTCTCTGGTCCTTTGTGATCTCTCCTTCGGCCAGCAGGGAGAGACGGCTCTGGCGCGCGCTGCCCCGGAATTCACCAGTATGATAATTCCCCGAGCTTGCCGTCGGGATGTTGTTGTAGTTGGAACCAATGTCGGCAGTGATGTTGCGGGTGCGGTAAGCACCTTCGGCCGCAAGGAACCCCCCCAGCGTTACGGTCACGCCGCCAAGACGGAACGAGCCGCTCGGGCCCGTGGTCCCGGCCGCCTGCCCGGCCGCGGAGCTTGCCCGCTCTGGGCCGGGAGCACCGCTCGGAAGAGGCTGTCCCTGTGCAGAGAGACTTTGTCCTGGCTGGGCCTGCTCAGCGTTTGGTTGGGGCCGGGCAGCGGCTTGGGCACGAGCACGGGCCGCGTCGCTCTGCGCTGCACGGATCTGGTTATCGCGCGTCGCGAGTTCGTTGCGCATACGTCGCAGCTCTTGCTGAAGCTGCATGATTTGCGCCTCGATCGAGTCGATCCGCTTCGCGTCTTGCGCAAATGCCGGCCGCATTACAGCTATGCCGACAAGGGTTGTTGCTACCAACAGTGTCCCTCGCAACGTACTCATGATAGTCCTTTCGTGCTGTAGCTGCGTCCATGCAGCCCAGTGGAAGCACCACGCGAATGGGTGACCCAGCGCACGAACCTCTAGTGGGGCATTCTTGCAGGGCATAGCCAATTTTGAACTACGAAGGACAAGAAGTTTGAGCGTTGCAGAAAAATCACAGTGTAACATTTAATTAATATAATTCGAAGCATTAGGTGTATTGACTAACGCTTGAGTTGTCGCCTTGCTGCTTCTGCCTTCAATACGCCAAGGTCATGGCTAGGCCGGTTTCTGTCGAGGTGGTACCAAGCCGGCTCTTGGAGGCTCTTGAAAGATGTTGGTGCATACGCGATGATAAGATCGACGCCCCCTGAAACCTCTGACACATGAGCGAGATGCGTCACCTTACAAAACTCGCCGAACGTGTCGTTATGGAAAATCGGTTGTCCTGCTATTCTGCCAAACGACGGATGGACACGGCAAATAGCGACGGCCGCAGCGACGCCGGTGAGCATCCCACCTAGAACATCGCTCACGAAGTGAGTTCCCAGGTAGACCCGTGAGACGGCCAGCAGCACCGCGGCTGCCAAGAAGGCCATCCCTTGGCGTGCCAAGCCATGCATCAGGAACGCCGCCGCAATAGCGAAGCTCGCCGTTGCATGGTCGGAGGGAAACGAGAAGTCGGCGCTTCGTTCGATGATGAGGTGAGTGAAGCCGACATCATAGGGGCGGACCCTCTGAACAAATAGCAGGATGAGTTGGTTAAGGCCAAGGCCAAGGAGAAATGCCAAGCCCGCTGACACCAGGACATGACGCTTGAGGTGGTCCGCCCGTGGCAGCCACCACTGCACAGCTACGGCGAGCACGAGAACCGGCACGCCCAGGGTGGACACCCAGGTCATGACGAAGTCGATGGTTGCGGACCCGCCTGCCCATGAGTTGGTCCAGGTGGTCAGGGCTGCATCGAGTTCGGTCAAATGCACTCTCGGTCCCACAGCTACCGGACCCCTGATTAGGCGCGGAAGGAGTTGAACCCCCGACCTCTGCCATGTAATGGCAGCGCTCTGCCACTGAGCTACACGCCTTCAGACGAGCCTAATGGGGGCACTGTCTGGAATTGGGTAGGTTGTTACTGTTGCGAGGTCAAGCTGGTGAGGTGCCCTTCCATGCTTCGGCACGATTGCGCGTTGCTCCATACACCAAGATTTTGTTGCGCTATCCGATTCGCGTAATGCGCATTATGGAAAGAGTGGTGTAGTCGGTGGGAAGCAGCGGGGCAGTCGCGGAGGGGGCGCGGCGGACCGGGCGGCGCGGGGACTTGGCCGGGGGCAGTATTCGGGGTCGCCAGGAGGCCACCAACGAGGTACGAGGACTTGCCAACATCGTTGCGTTATCGATCCTGAGCCGTGTGCCAGACGCGGAGGATGCGGACCACGCCGGCCACCTCGTCCACCCGGTAGACAATGACGTAGGGTGGCACGGCGGACAGCTCGCGGGTGTCGGGCACCCGGCCGGGCCGGCCCTTGGCGGGCAGGGCGGCCAGGCCGTCGACCGCGGCGGCCAGGGCACGGGCAACCCGCACCGCCACGGCCTTGTTGCGCTCAGCAAGCCAGGCCGTGATATGACGCCGGTCGTCGCGCGCCGCCGCCGTCCAGGCAACCCTCACGCCGCCAGTGACGCGGCGATCTGACGCTCCAGGGCCTCGATGTCGGCCATGATCTCGGCACGGACTTCCTCATGCGGGATATCCGGTCGCGGGTCGGCTAGGGCTTCGGCCACCGCGGCAATCAGCGCCCGGCGCTCGGCCTCGTCCAGGGCCTCGTCTGATAGCGGGATGTGGGCGTCGCGTGAACCGTCCGGCATGGCGCTCTCCTACTCCTGCTTCGGCGCCCGCGCGTCCGCCCTGGCGGCAAGCTCCGCGGCCGCGTGGACCCGCGCGGGCGGCTGCTCCCCAGCGATAATCCACACTGTCTCCTCCATAGCGGCGATCAGGTTCTCCGTCATGTCTTCCCTGGGCGGACAGGCCCTCCGACGGCGCAGCTCGGCCAGCTCGGCGCAGGTGGCGTGGCCTCCGCAGCCTCGGGGCTTGTCGCCGGGTATGGCTCTGTGTCGGCCGGGTTCGGCTTGCCCATGCGGCTCGGGTCAACGCGGCCCCGGTTGGGGTCGGACTGGTCAACGGTCACGGTGCGTCGACGGTCATGTCGGCCGGCCCATTAAGGCCCGCACCGAGATGTCCTCGTCCACGTCCGGCCAGTGCAGGCCGTGGCCGCGGCCGATCGGCTCCCAGTTGCGCCGCTGTGCCGGGGTCGCGTCGCGCAGCCGGGGGAACCAGGCCAGGGGCACGGACAGCTCCCGCCCGTCCGACAGCACGATCCGCAGCGCCGCGTCGGACACCTCGACCTCGACGGCGGTGGGGTCCGGGTCAACCCGGACCGGCCTGGCTGCTGAGGTGCTCATCCCATTTCCTCCGAAACTCGGTGCGGTGCTCGGCCACCAGCTCCCGCACCCGGTTCAGCTCGTGCGCCCGGAAGCCGTCGGAATCAGCTCCGCCAGGTCCCCAGCTAGCAGCTCATCCAGCGTGAAGGGGCACGTATCGGGCAGGGGCCGCAGGGCGCCGGCGTCGTCCGTGGCCTCCCCCGCCCGGCGCAGCGCCTTGGCGTACAGCCCCTCCAGCCCGATCCGCTGCCGCATGGACGGCGTGAACCGCTGCCCGGCGTCGTCCAGGAACACTCCCGCCTCCCCGCGCCAGTGCGCGGCGGACTGGCTGCCGGGCCAGGCGTGCAGCTTGAGCAGGTGGGTCATCGCGTGCAGCAGCAGGCTCTGGCAGGACCGCAGCTCCGACAGTCCCACGTCCTGCAGCTCCTCGATCACGTTGGGCCAGTCCACGGCGTCGTTGACCCGCTCGCCCGCCGCCAGGCGGCGCAGCAGGGTGGCCTGCTGCTCGGCCCAGGCCAGGGCGTCGTGCTCGTACAAGCCATCCGGCATGGCGTCCTCCTACTTCGCCCCCTGTGGTCCGCCGCCGGCCTGCTGCGCGGCCAAGGCGTCCACCAGGTCGAGCTGCTGGGCCGGCGTGGCGGGCGCCTTGGCCTGCCCCATCTTGGCCGGTTTGCCGCGCGGCGTCTTGCGGCCCGTGGGGGTGCTGGGCGGTTCCGGCTGGGCCATGCGCCGCAGCCGGGCCGTGCGCCCCTGCTTGGGCTGCTGCTGCTCGGCGCGGGTGGCTCGGAAGGCGTCACCCTCCTTGCGCCACCAGGCCAGGGTCACGTCGGTGATCGGGGCGCGGGAATGCCGGCGCACGACCTGGAACTCGACGCTGTAATCCGAAAGGCCGTTGACCTCTAAAGCGGCTGCATCCAAGCATTTCCGAATGAAGTCTGGACCTTGCTGGTATGCTCCTTTTGGTACGCCCATGAGGTCGCGGAATCGCTCGATGGGGAACGTCTCGACGCAGCGGTCCAAGCCGCCGCGAAGCTGGACCATTTCGTAGAGCGCGATGGCGTACTTGCTGGTCATGGCGCAGACGGCTTCGGCCTTGATACGGCCCCAACGTCCCGAGGCGACCAGCACCGGCTGAAGCTGCTTGGGTAGCCCGAACCGGATGGTGGCGCCGGCGGCATGGGCGTTCGCGGACAGGTCGAAGAAGTCAAACAGGTGCGTCTTGATCAGCCGCGGCTCGCCGGTCTTGGCCGACAGCACGGGCACGGTGACAACGATGCGCATCAGGCGGTCCAGGGCGGCGTGCAGCCTGTCATTGCTCTCGTGCCGGGAGACGCGCAGGGCGGTCATCGGCAGGGTCCAGTCCGCGTTCACGTCGTGCAGCCGGCCGCTGTCGTGGGCGTGCTGGTAGAGGACGTTCATGATCGCCCGATCCTGCGCTTCAAGGGCGCTGGCGCCGGTGATCTCGATCAGCTCGGCCGGCTTCGGAAAGCCGACAGCGTTGGTGACCTGCTGCATGGTCGAAGACATGCCCCTAACATAAAACAGACCATACTTGCTGCATAGGTATGGTCTGAAAATTGGCTGACCTACTTAGGCTCTGCTCACTGGCTTACCCCATTTAGCTCGTCTCATGACGCACAGAATGTACGCCCGTTTGGTCTGATCTAACCGCCCGTTTGGTCTGATCTAACCGCCCGTTTGGTCTGATCTAACCGCCCGTTTGGTCTGATTTGACCCTATTTTTACAAGCAATATCAATGGCTTGAAAGGCTCTAAATTGAACTTAAGAAGTAATTGAACTTTTGCGCTGTGGATAACTCCGCCTGCCCGTCGCAATAGGGTGCCACGGTGCTCGCTATGGGCAAGGGATGGGTCCTCCCCGTGCTCGCCATGCTCGCCGCCATGGGGCGGCTGCGCGTGGCTACGGGCGGGTCCGGTCCCGGCGCCAAGTGGCGCCGCCCTTGCCCTCCGCTGCGCGCCGCGGCCGTCGGGCGGCGTCGGGACGAAGGGCGTCCCGACCCATCAACCCCGGCCTCCAGCCAGGGTCGAACAAAGGGCTGACAGGGAAGGGGGCTGGATGGGACCGGACGGCTCCCCCTCGCACCCTGCCGCTAGGGATGGACCGTAAAGCTGCAAGGAAGGCGTACCAGGGCGGTCCAAAGGGATGGGAGGCAGGTCTCACCTGTCCAAGGGGCTACAGAGCCGTCAGCGGGCTTCCTTGGGCCTCTATGGGCGGACCATGGATGGGCCGGGCAATCGCGCCCAAACCCACGCGGCGGGATCACCCCCTCCAGCTCGGACAGGTCAAGGCCGCACACCGCCGCAAGGGCCTCGGCAGTCGCGCCGTCCCGGAGGTTCTCGGGCGAGCTATCTAGCCAGTCCTGGTAGCTGACTTGCAACTCGATCAGCTCGATCGCGGCATCCTTCCACCGCTGCGGGCTGCTACGCCGGTCCTTTGGCTTGCGATAGCGCGCTGCGGGCGTGCCGGCCTGCCGCGCCGCTCGGTGGCGGTGGTCGGGGTGGTCGGCACGCCAAGGCGCAGCTCCGCGGCGGCCAATCGGGCGAGCTGGTCGCGGACTAGGTTCATGGTCCGCCCCCCGTCATCCAGCCTCAGGCGTCGTACAAAGTCGGCTAGGGACACCTCAAGGTTGACCTCGGGGGACTGTGACCGGAGGGCATGGGCCAGCCTTCCGCCGCGCAAGCCACTCGGCCAACACCCCCCGCAGGGTCGGCCCTGTGATCCCCGCCACAATGCCCCCTCGATCAGGCCCGCTGCTGGCAGCAGCCCCCGACAGCCCACCAGGGCCAGGCACACGGGCGGCTTCAAGCTCCCGTGCTAGGTCCCCGAGCCGCCTTTCAGCGTCCGCCCACTCCCTTTCCGCCACGCTCTGTAGGCGCCGGGCCTCGATTAACTCGGCAGACAGCCGGGCAGTCAATTCGACCTGGTCCCGCAGCAGTGTAGCGACCCTCTCCAACTGCTCGACCCACGGAAAGACAGCATCCCTGTTGGCATCCGTGTCGCCGTGGGTGGCATCAGGGGTGCTATCAGGGATGCTATCAGGGAATGGTTCTTGACCTGCCGGCGGGACCGCCACCCGTGCCTGACCATCGTTGCCCGTCTGCCGCGGCCAGCCCTTGCGAAAGGCGAGACGTGTGGCCGATGCCTTTGTAATTTCGCGGGCCGCCGCAAGCTCGGCGTAAGTCATCCAGCGTGTGCCATCCCCGGCATCATCCGTGCCACCGTCCATGCTGCCCCTCCTGTCTGCCGTTGGGTCAGCTTAGCGAGGCGTGGAGGGAGCGTCATGGGCATTATCGGGGCCGGGCTGGAACGGACTAGAGCGTCACTGCACCTTCGTTCGCACCAGCGCCCGCGTATGAGCGTGGAAAGCGTGCCCGAATGCGTCCCGCGTCATGGCGACCGCCCGGACAGGGACGATCAGGCTATCATGGACGGGCAGTGCCAACACGCCCCGGCCCACCCGTAGGAAGTGCATCGCGCTGGTGATCCCGACGGCCTCCAGCCCCATTAGGTGTAACGGCGCGCAATGATATACGCCCCGACGCGCAATCAAGGGCGGGTTCCGGCGCACATTGGTTAGACTGGGGCGGGAGTCCGCCGGCCTCGAAGACCGGCAGGGTATTCTCCAGCAGGCCGAGGCTGAGCCAGTGTTCGCGTGTCACGCGACCGGCCAAGCCGGGTTGCCTGCACGTCTCTGCACCCGTTTCGCCGCAACGCTGTTGGTTGCGCTGTGCAGGGTGCGACGGGTTTTCCACGATGATGCACGATGATCCTGTTCTGCTGGCTTGGCATTTAGGCTCCTGTGCGTGAGAGGAGGTCTTCGTGGCCGTTGGCGGCCAGTGT
>JAABUX010007720.1_pt1 | contig 12549 bp, 14 predicted proteins | sample 5561851 | NCBI WGS metagenome assembly JAABUX01 (sample SAMN10711883, study PRJNA513361) | rock metagenome | isolation source: Antarctica rocks | place: Antarctica: Victoria Land, Richard Nunatak red sandstone | collected 2016-01-03 | reverse complement strand
GCCAATCGCGCGCGTCCGGAAGCGATCGCATCAATTCGTGCAGGCCGGAGTCGCTAATAGCAATCTGTACGTTGACGCCGCCGCTTCGCATGACCATGATTTCCTGTGCGAAGCGACTTAGACGCGCGAAGTCGTCGAGACGCACGTCTTGCATCTCGATCACGATCGAGTCCGTTCCGGCTGCACGCAATTCCGCCACCTGGCGTAGGACCTCGTTTGCCGATTGGTCGTCAAAAGTTCCATTAAGCACGAGCGTCGCGTAGGGCTGAGCGGGATGCACCGCATGAGCCGCTGCAACCGGGTCACGCTTCGCCGCGATCGCGCCTTGAAAAGACATTCCTCACTCTACGCGTCGCCGCCGAGACCCTCATCCCAAGCAAGCGAGAGCGGACCTCTCGTCTTATCGAGTAAAACCAACGAAATGAGCTGTACGCGCCGACGGTGCCTTGCTCATCCGAAAGACCGGTCTACCGCGAGGTAACACTTATCCGTGTCAGTTCGCCCGTCGAGTTTCCATAGGAGAAAGCGAACCAAACGGTTCCAGCGCGGTCGGCGGCGATCGCAACGACCTCTCCGCTGTCGCGGCTCAGAATCCGTAATCGATTCTTCGTCATGCGTCCGTCACTTCGGAGTGTGATGAGTATCAGCGGTGAACGGGTCATATCGTGGATCCCGCTCGCGTAACCGGTGACACGAACCCTACCGTCGGAGCTAACGCTCACGAACGGTCGCTGCAGCTCAAGCTTAGGAATCGGTCGCAGGCCAAATCGATTGCCGCGAAACACGATGCCCTCGGCTTTCGTGTATTGGAAGTAAGCAGCGACGATCCGGTGCTGTCGATCGCAGCCCAGCGATGTTATCCTGCCGTTGCCGACTTCGACGCCAGCAACTTCGATTGTAACCGGTGCGGCGAGCGACGTTTGCGAAATCGCGAAGAGTCGCGAGGAGCCAGCGACCCAAACATCGTTCCCGCAAAGTGTCATCGGCGCCGCGTAGGCCTCCGGCATCGGAACTTCGTGCACGTGACCATCCGGCGAGCGCCGGCCGATCGACCTCCGTCCAACGTCTACGAAAAATAACACGCCGTTCGTTGCGAACGCGATCGCGCGAATGTCCGGAAGGAACCGTCGCTCGACGAGCACTTCCGTTCGAGGCGTCCCGTCGGCGTCGATCGTTCCGATCAAGCCGGTCTGTCCGAGACCGAACCACACGCGGCCGTCGGGCGCTCGCGCGACGTCGTAAACCTGGGTTCGCGGGCCGGTCGCGAACACGCTGCTCGTCATCCGCCCTCGCTCGTCGATGTGTTCGGCGGTTTGCCCGACGCCGAACCAAAGACCGCCACTATCGTCCAGTACGATTGGCGCGATCGGGCCGTTAAACGCATACGGACTAAAGTTTGTCACCCAGCGATGAATTTCGGCCCAGTACTTCGGAATCGCCGTATGCTGACCGGGCGGCGGAACGACGAAGGCCGATGCACTCAGCAGCATCGACAACATCGATGCGATTGCGAGCGCTCGACCGAAGGTCGACAGCTTCATTTCAGCAGGCTCCTCTCGTCAGTGTGAACCGGAGGTCAGCGAACGGGTGACGCCGTCGGTTTGCCCGACGTGCGCTTCGTTACATCTGCGCAACGGAAGGAAAGGTCGAGCGTCGGGAAAGCCGTTCGCCGCGTATCGTCGAAAAAGCACTCCGTGTCGAACGTTTTCAGTCGAGATACACTCGAAAAGTTTGAGGCCGCGTCGGCGTCGGTGCCGCTGCGCCAGATGATTCGCTTATTCGAAGCGGCGGGTCTGCGCTTGGGTGAGGATCCGGGCGGACTCGAGGGCGCGCGCCGCATCCAGTTTCGCCGCTACGTCGCCGGGGCTAATCAACACGATCCGCAGCAGCTCGATCGTCTTGGCATCGCACTCGGAGCCTTCATCGGCGAAGTGGCTGAGTCCAAGATCGAATATCTCGTCAATGCTGCAAAGCGCGACGGCTTCACATTTGCCGATGGCGTTTTCAAGCCGGCAGCGATTGCCGTCGTTTCGTTCGCCGTCACATCCGTCGAGGACATGGTACGCATCGACGACCGCGCACAACATTTGCGTTTGCTTGCGAACGATCGTCCTTCAGCCGCGATCGCCGGCGCGATGGAGCTTCTCGAATCGCTCTGCACGACGGTCTTGCAACTTCTCAAAAAGCCGGATCCAAAAAGATCGACGAACCTCGCCACGATCGTAAAAGCAACGGTCGATGCGCTTCACGCGACGGTCGCGAACACCGGTGATGCGGACGCCGGCTTCGCGCTCGTGCGCACGTATGTCGGACATGCGAGCATCTTCATAGCAAATTGCGATGAGCAACGCGGCGTCATCGATCCGCGTACGGCTCGGCTCGTGGTCGGTACGGCCGTCTCGCTAGCAGGCTTCATTGCGGAGACGTGCCTTGCGGTCGGCACATCGCGAACACGACGACCTTGAGCGCCGTCAGGCGCTCCAGCCGCCGTCGACGTTGAGACACGCGCCGTTGACGTAGCTCGCAGCCGGGCTCGCGAGGTACGAGACGGCATCCGCGATATCGTCGCCGCGTCCAAATCGGCCGACGCTGACGAAGCGCTCCTTCGCATCGAAGACCGGCCTCGAGCGGCAGTGGCTCGGACTGAATGAGCGCCGGTTGCACGACGTTCACCGTAATACCGGCCGCGCCGAGCTCGCGCGACCACGCACGCGTGAGGCCGGTGAGTGCGAACTTCGTCCCGCAGTAGGTGCCCATGCCTGCCGACGGCGCGGCCTCTCCGAAGACCGATCCGATATTGACGATGCGCCCCCAGCCGACGCGCGTCATGCGCCGCGTCGCCTCTCGCGCGAGGAGAAACGGCGCGCGGACGTTGATCGCGAAAAGCCGATCGAACTCGTCGTCGCTCGTGTCGCGATCGATCCAAAGGCGAAGGCTCCGGCGTTGTTGACGAGCACGTCGAGCCGCCCGACGTACCGACCGTCGAAGGCGTCGTCGAGCTGCGCGATCAGGGTTGCCGCGCCGTCGAGCCGAGCGAGATCGGAACCGATCGCTTCGGCTTCACCGCCCGCCATGACGATCGCGCGCACGACGGCGTCGACGGCGTCGCGATTCGCGCCCTAATGTGCGAGCACGCTCGCCCCGTCGGCCGCGAGTCGCCGAGCGATCGCGGAACCGATCTCTCCCGACGCTCCGGTAACGAGCGCGAGCTTCCCGGCGAGACGATTCATGACGATCACGATAGTCATCCTTGGCGTCTAGCGACGTCACGCCTCGTGCGCACGTCGCCCGCAAACGGCCATGCGAACGCGACGAACGTAACGCTTCGAATGGCGATGAACGATCAGCCTAGGAAGCAACTTCTCGTGGTTTAGCCCTTTACCAATCGCGCGCGACGGAGTACGGTGCAGTCATGTCAGTGATTCTTCTCTTCCTCGTCGGCTCGATCGTCGCCATCGCGCCGCTCGCGACCAACGGCCCCGAAGACTATTTCCGTACGGGCGACCGCTAAAGAAAAAAGCGCCGGAACGACCGGCGCTTCTCACGTGCGGCTTAGCGGCCGCCGCGAACCTGTTTATCGACGACCGTGAAGGCGAGTGCGGCGACGACGCCGCCTCCAACGAGAAGCCAAGCCATCAGCGGAGCGATGTGTTCTCCCATGATCGAGCGTCCTTTCGAGCGTGAAGGGTAGACTCGGTCCCTTCGCTACGATGAACGTCGCATCTTCGCATGCCGCTGTTCTTGCGGTGTTACTTTGCAGACGTATGATCAACGCATGAAGATTTCCCCACCGCCGTTCGCCTCAGGGTCCTGGCGTCGACGCTCGCGCTCGGCGGGTTGGCCGGGTGCGGCGGCGGCGGCGCGACCGTCGGCCCGAGCGGCTCGTCGGCAGTCTCAGCCGGTGCACCCGCGTCTCCGGCGTCAGGCGTGACGCCCGCTGCGACCACGACGCCCTCGGGACCGCCGACCGCCAGCGGCGGCCCGACCGCGACTGGTGCGCCGACGGCGACGACCCGACGTACTTCAGCGACGGCATTCATCCCAACGCCGCCGGTCACGCGTAAATCGCGAAGGTAACGCCACCGATCGCGCGATGAACGCGGCGTCGTTACTCCTCGCGTAGGGCGCGACGGCGCGCTTCGCCGCGCGGCAGATCGCGCTTGGCGGACTTCATCGGGCCCGCGGAAACGCGATGCACGAGCGCGCGGCCGACGATCGGTTTCGATTCTTCGATTCGTTTGGCCACGATGCTCCTCCATTCGCGCGCACGAGCATGTGCGCGGCCTTGAAGTATAACGCAGACGACAAGCGTTTGGGTGCCGCCCGTGCTTCTCGACGGTCGTTGAACGGACGACGCGTGCGCTTCAACGCGCACCAGCGAGCGACGTACGGTATCGGGTCGTCATCGATCTGGCAACGCTCTAACCGCATCCGCGCGAGTCATACTGCGGCGGCCAATAGAGCGCCGCCGCCGTATGACCGGTTCCTTCGACGAGCGCTCGATTCGCAGCTACGGACAGTGTCGCACAACATAATTTACCTATGAACGATATGAGCCGACGGTAACGTACCGGTTTAAATGATACGCCCTCGGGTACGACAAGAACGCTCGCGGTGTGCCCGACACACCGGGCGACTGCGAAAGAGGAGCAATTTATGGGTTTAATGGACGGAATCAAAAAGACGGTCGACAATGTGGCCGACTCGATCAACGAAGCGGGACACAAGACCGCTGCCGAAGGCGAGCATGCGAAGCGCGAGACGGCTGGCGACGTGATGACGCCGGGCGAGCACGTCGGTTCCGTGCTCAACGAAGGTAAGGAAAACGTCCTCGGCGGCGTGGACCACGCAAAGCGAGACGTCCGCAACGACGCCTAGCCAGCAGGGACGGTACCCCCTTGTGAGGCGGGCGGCTTCGGCCCCCGCCTCTTTCTGTCTCTGCGACCTCTTGGAAAAGGACCAATTCGATGTGCTGGAGTCTTGATGCAAACGACGTCAGTGCCGCCCGCAGTGCGCGTAAAGCGGCGACCGCACGCCTGGGAGAGCACACGTCATCGCCGGATGCGCTCGGTGCGGCCGAGCTGATCATTGGCGAACTTCTCAGCAACGCGGCGCGCCATGCCGACGGACACGTCTGTCTCGAACTTGGATTTAACGGCGGACACGCACAGATTTCCGTGCACGACACGTCGCCGGCATTCGCGATGGATTTTTGCCGTCCGCCGGACACCTACAGCGAAAGTGGCCGCGGCCTGTACATCATCTCGGAACTGGCGCGCAAAATCGCCGTGAAGCCGCTCAGCGGCATGGGCAAATGCGTGACGGTCGTGCTCGATCTCCCCGTCGAGCAAGACGACGCCTTCGAGCCCGCCTGCGCTCGTACATGGTTGCGCCACGAAGAAGGCGTCTGCATGCGACCGCGTATTGCGAAATATCATCCCAAGGGAGCGACGTTTCCCAACGAGACGTGACCGTCGTCGTCGCACGCCGCGTGACGAGCGGTTACGATACGCCTATGCGTTCGCTTCTCGTCACGTGCGCGTCGATCTTGACGCTTCTCCTCGTTGCCTCGGCCTTGTACGTACGGCTTCCGGGCTACGCTGCCGTCGGGCTCGCGCTCTTCGGCGGCTGTCTCGGCGGGCTCGGTGCGTTCGGCTGGTACATCGCAATGGAAGAAAAGAAACGCAGTCACCACCATTAGCTACGAACGATGGATGTCGTCGCTCCAGCGAACGTTCTGTGGCTCTGCCACGGCGTCGAGTTCGAGATTGACGACGACGGGTTCCTGACCGCTGCGCACGAGCACGCATGCGAGCGGCTCGCTCGTGCTCGCGTTGATCTCTTGATGCGGCACGAACGGCGGGACGAAAATGAAATCGCCCGGTCCCGCCTCGGCCGTATACTCCAAGCGCTCGCCCCAGCGCATGCGGGCTCGGCCGCGTACGATGTAGATCACGCTCTCGAGATCACCGTGATGGTGCGCGCCCGTTTTCGCATCGGCCGCGATGGTCACGGTGCCAGCCCATAACTTCTCGGCACCCGCGCGCGCGTGCGTGATCGCCGCCGCACGGTCCATACCCGGCGTCTGCGGCGTGTTCCGATCGGTTCCGTTTGCCGCGATGACGACGACGCCGTCGGTTCTCCAGTCGTGCGCGCTCATACGATGCGCAACACGGGCGCGATCGCGCCGACTTTGAGGATCCCGTCGAAGAGCCCGCTTGCGAAAAATCCGCCGTCACTTTCGGGTTCCAAGAGGACCGATGCGAGCGGTCCCAGCGTCTGCACGGCGGGCACCTGGATCGCACCGAATTTTGCAACGTATTCCGCGCTGGAGCCGAAGCGCCCCGCGATCGGTCGCATACTCGCGAGTGCATACGACGCGACGCCGATCTTTCGCGTACCGATCAATTGCTCGAAGATGATCCCGTGCTGTTCCAGGAGCGGTTGCACGAGCGCCGCGTACTCGTACGGAATGAGATACCCTTTGGGTTGCGAGATGTACGTGCTGCCGACGTAGCGGTCGTAGATCGGCATCTTCGCACTCGAGAACGTCCCGGTGCGCTTGAAACCCTGCGGCACGCCCGGTTCTTTTTCCGTGGACGCGAGGGCGAGGATTTCCCACTCGACGGTCTGCATCGCCACCTTCGGCGGGAACGTCGCGCGAATCGGTAACATGCCGCCGAGCCAGCGCGACGCCGTGTTCGCCACGCCCTCGATCTCGTCGTCGTGTTCGCTCGCGTATCCCAAGGCCGACTCCACGAAAGCGCGCGTCGTATAGATGCGGCGTTCGAACGGATCGTGTGGGTACGCATCCACCCGCAGCGCGACCGTCCCGCGCAGGCCGATGTAATTGACGCCGACCCGCGGGCTGTGATCGGGCGCGAACCAGCCGAAATCGGGATTGCCCGGCGCAGGCGGCGACGGTAACGCTTTGCTCCGACCGAAGTGACCCATCGGGAAGGTTTCGATGCCGAACTTCTCGTGCAGTTCCGCGCGAATCTTCGGCAGCATCGTATCGCGCGCGTACGCGCCGCCGTAATACGCCGCGGGATGCAGCGAACCCGCATGCGTCACGCCGAAATCGTGGAAACTGCCGCTGCCCTCGTGCAGGTCGATGAAGAGATCGGGTTTCCACAGTTTCACGAACGCCATGATCGCGCGCGTTTCGGGAGCTTCGAAGCGCACGTAATCGCGATCGAGATCGATGCCCGAGGCATTCTCTCTGATGCCCACGCGCGCGGGACCGTCGATCTCGGGCGCGTAGAGCGACGCGATGCCCTGATGCTCGTTTCCGTCGACGTTGATGACGGGAGCGACGATGAGGACGATATCTTCCAGCAACGTTTTCTCGGTCGAGACGCAGAGATCGCGTACGATCGCGAGCATCGCTTCTTTGCCCGCCACGTCGCCGCCGCGCACGCCGGCCTGAACGTAGACGATCGGCCGTCCGAGTGCGCGCGCCTCGCCGGGTGTCGACACGGGTGGACGCGACGCTATCACGTAGGGGATGCTGCGCCCCTCATGCGAGCGTCCGAGGGATCCGCGCACGATCGGCGCCCCGCGCTGGTCGAGAACGGCGAAGAAACGCGCGATGTCGGCATTGCTGGAGGTCGCGGCGAAGGCGCTCGATTCCGCGCGCGTCGTGAGCGCGTCGGGCGACGCGAGCGGCACCAGCAGCGCCGATGCCGGTGTGCCGGCGACAACGGCGGTCGCCGCGGACGCGAGGAAGAGACGCCGTTTCACGACGCCTCAAGTTTGCCGCGAGCGACCACCGCGCCCCCCGGCGCGCGCCTCTTACGGTTGAACAGGCGGTACCGCAAACGTGCCGGCGGCGGCGACGACGAGATCCGCCTCGCCGAAGTAGGCGGCGATCGCGCGTTCGACGTCATCGCGGGTCACTGCGGCGAGGCGTTCGCGATAGTCGTCGACGTAGCGGTCGCCGAGATCGTAGTAGGCGAGCCGTTCGAGTTGCGCCGCGATCCCGGCGTTGCTCGCAAGGGAGACGTGATGGGCGCCCGCCATCGCGTTGCGCTGCGCGATCAGTTCGCGATCCGTCGGTCCCGTCTGCGCGTACGCTCGCACGACCTCGCGTACCGAGGCGATCGCGCGGTCGACGTTGGCCGGATTGACGCTGACCCGTACACACCACGCACCGGGCAGTTTGCCACCCGCGATGAAACCGCTCGTCACGCCGTAGGTGAGGCCCTCGCGATCGCGCAGCTGCAGCCCCAGTCGCGAACTGAGCGTCGATTGGCCGAGAATCCCGTTGGCCAATTGCGCCGCATCGAAATCCGCGTGCGCGCGCACGAGCGTCGTGGCGCGGCCGATCACGATGTCGACGTTCGCCTTCCGTTCGAGCTCGACGCGCTCGTACGTGGCGTGCGGCGCACGCGCGCGCACGACCGGCGACGGCGCCGACGGCCGAGCCGCAAACGGAACGGTCCCGAGCGTCCGTGCGACGAGCGCGTCGAAGGCCGCTTCCCCGGCCGCGCCCGTCGCGCTCAGCAGCAACGATCCGCGCAAGACCGTCTCGCGATGGTAGGCGCGCACCGCATCGAGGTCGACCGCGGCGAGATCGGCGAGCAACGCGTCGATGTCGGGCATCGCGTTCACGTCGCCGGCTTGGTACAGGATGTGGGCGAAGCGTTGCTGCGCACGCCAGCCGGTCGCCGTACGTGCGAGCCGCAGCGCCCCCTCGAGTTCGGCTTTCACGAGCGCGAGTTCGTCTGTGAGGAACGCGGGCTCGCGCAGCTCTTCGGCGATCGTCTCGAGCATGAGCGGCAGATCCGCTTCGGTACACGCGCCCGCGAACCGGAACGCGAGGGCGTTGAATCCGCTCGACGCATCGTCGTCGACATCGTAGCCACGCCGAATACCGGCTCGCTCGAGGCGCTCTTCGATCGCTCGACGCGTGGTGCGCTGCGTCCCGCGGCCGAGCAGCTCGGCGACGACCTGCGGCAACAACGGGCGATCGATCGAAAACGCGGGGCCCGCTTCGATGAGGCCGCGCACGTGCACGGTCGGCGTCGTCGCATTGCTCACGAGCTGCCACGCGACGCCCCGCCCGCTCGTCCCGCGCGCGATACGCTCCGCAAAGGGCATCGCTGCTTGCGGACGCGGCTCCGGTAACGGCGCCGCCTCGACCGTGGACGCGAGACTCGCGGGCGGCGCGACCGGCTCGAAGGCGACCACGTCGAACGTGCGCGCCGTGCCGGGCACGAGCGTCCCGACGGTACGATTGTCCTCGTGCAAATACGTTCGCGCCGCGTCGCGCACGTGCTCGGGCGTCACCGCCGCGATGCCGGAAGCGTACGCATCGTCGAGACGCCACGAACCGACGGCTTCGTACTCGGCGTAGCGCGCGGCGAGCGCGTGCGATCCGTCGTGCGCGAACGCTCGCTGCACGGCCATCTGCGTTTGCGAACGCTCGATCTCGCTCGCATCGACGCCGTGTTCGACGATCGCTTCGAGCGCGCGATCGACTTCGCGGCGCACGTCGTCGAGTGCGACGCCCGGGCGCACGTTGACCGAAATTTGAAAGAGCCCGGGATCGCGCGAACCCCAATCCCAGGCCGACGCGTCGAGCGCGAGGCCGGTATCGACGAGCGCACGAGAGAGCCGCGACGTCCGTCCGCGTCCGAGGATGCGGCCGAGCACCTCGAGCGCGTATCCGTCGTTATGCTCCGGCATCGACTCCGCGCGCTCGGCGAGCGCGCGCGACGAGAGCACGTCGTGTTGGCCGAGCGCGGCCGGCGTATGGTACGCGTAGGTGAGGATCGACGTATCGCCCGGGCGCTTGACGACGACGCTCCGTTCTCCCGCTTGGGCGGGCTCTTGCGTGTAGACATCGGGCACGGCGGTCGCCGCGCGCGGTAACGCGCCGAACGTGCGCTCGATCGTCGCGCGAACGCGCGCTTCGTCGTAGTCGCCCACGACGAAGAGCGTCGCATTCTCCGGATGATAGAACGTGTCGTAGAGTTCGCGTAAGCGTTCGGTCGAGACGCCCTCCACGTCGCTTCGCCACCCGATCGTCGGGTGGTGGTAGGGATGCTCGCGGAAGGCGGTCGCGACGACGGCCGCCGAGAGCACGCGTGCCGAATTGTTATCGTTGCGCTCGAGTTCGTTGCGCACGACGGTCATCTCCGAACGCCGGTCGTCGTCGGCCACGAACGCGCCGCGCATCCGATCGGCCTCGAGCTCCAGCGCGTATTCGAGATAGCCCGATGGTACGGTCTCGAAGTAATTCGTGCGATCGATCCACGTCGTCGCGTTCTTACTCGCGCCGATCTCGTTCATGATGTCGGCGAACGCACGGCCGTTGCGGCGATTGTTCGCGGGCGTTCCCTTGAAGAGCATGTGTTCGAGGAGATGTGACGAGCCGGTGTAGCCGACGGCTTCGTTGCGCGAACCTACGCGGTAGACGACCATGACCGTCGCGACCGGCGACGCCGGCATCGGAACGAGCACGACCTCGAGCCCGTTCGAGAGCGAGGACTGCGTGGGCGAAAGGTGCGGCGACGTGAGCATCGCTCCTTAGTTGACGTGGTGCGCGAAACGATTCCCGCACGCGCGGGCGGGGTGGCGCGGCGCGCCGCCGGGAACGAACGGCACGATGTCGCACCTCCTCGCCGCCTCACTGCCGGCCTTTCTCGCCTCGCTCGTCGAATTCGTCGAAGCCCTGACGATCGTGCTCGCGGTCGGGGTGACGCGGGGCTGGCGTTCCGCACTTGTCGGCGCCGCCGCCGCAACCGCGGTCCTCGCGGCGCTCGTCCTCGCTTTCGGCCCCGCGCTCGGGCGCATTCCGATCGCCGTGCTACAACTCGTCGTCGGCGTACTGCTCGTCTTTTTTGGGCTTCGCTGGCTGCGCAAGGCCGTGCTGCGTTACGCCGGAGCCGTCGGGCTGCACGACGAGGCCAAGATCTACGCGAAGCAACGTGAACGGTTGGCGGGCGAACGCCACGGCCCGGCCTGCATCGATTGGATTGGTTGCACGACCTCGTTCAAAGCGGTGCTGCTCGAGGGTCTCGAAGTCGTCTTCATCGTCGTCGCCCTGGGCGCGACCGCGGGCGCGCTCGTTCCGGCGAGCCTCGGAGCCGCGCTCGCCGGCGTCGTCGTGATCGGCGCGGGCGTCGCGCTGCACCGGCCGCTCGCCCGGGTACCGGAAAACACGCTCAAGGCGGTCGTCGGGGTCATGCTTTCGGCCTTCGGGACGTTCTGGACCGGCGAGGGTCTGGGCATCGTGTGGCCCGGCGCCGACGTCATCCTCCTCGCGCTCGCAGGCGGCTATGCCGCGGCCGCGGCCGTCGCGTTCGCGATCGCGCGCGGCACCGTCTCGGCGCGGACGCAGACACCGGCGGCGAACGCGTGAAGGCGCTGCGCGGGGTCGCCATCGAGCTCGTGGGCCTTTTCGTCGAGGATCGCCTCTTTGCGCTCGCGATCGCCGTCTGGCTCGCGATCTCGGTCGCGCTCGCGGCTGCCCGATTCGCGACACCCGAACTTCGGGGCGCCTTGCTCTTCGGTGGGCTCGCGATCGTTCTCGTCGCGGGCATCGTGCGTGGAGCGCGAGACGGTTAAGATTTCTAACATCGTGGCCGAAATCACGTTGTAAGACATGCTTCGACTGAACAGCTGTAGTAGGATCACACCGGGTCGCCACCACCGTGAGGTCACCATGCGGAAATTCCGGGTTCTCGTCACACTTGCGTTTGTCGCCGCCACGGCCGGCTGTGCTTCGTCTTACAATCCGGTCATCGCCGCGCAGAATCATGCGATCGTCGAGAGCAGCGCGGCTAAGAAGCTTCCGGCGAGCGAACGTCGCGCGCTTTCCGTCGCAGCCGAACGTGCGAGCGCGCGAGGCATTTCCCTCGCGGGCAAGCCGCTCGCGGCGATCGTCGCAGAACAGCGTGCCGTCGCAATCTCGGAAGCGAACGCACGACTGATCGCCGAAAGCGCGGCTTACAACACGCGGGCGCACGCGGCACTCAAGCCGACGGCGCGCGACGATCGCTCCGACGCCACGCTCGATGCGCAGAATCGCCCCGCGATCACCGGCGCGTACGAAACGGTGAGCCGCTCGCTCTAAGCGAGCATGCGCAGGACGGCATCGCCGAAGACGTTCGTATCGAGTGTCGCCTCGTTGCCGCGTGCGATGTCGCGCGTGCGCGCTCCGCTCGCGATCGCATGCGCGACCGCCGTTTCGATCCGCGTCGCCGCGGCCTCATCGCCAAGACTGTAACGGCATAAGAGCGCAGCAGAAAGAATCGCCGCGATCGGATTCGCGATGCCCTTGCCCGCGATATCGGGTGCCGATCCGCTGATCGGTTCGTACAGACCGAAGCGCGTCGCGCCGTCCGCTCGTGCACCGAGCGTCGCACTCGGAAGATTTCCAAGGGATCCCGTCAGCATGCCGGCTTCGTCGCTGAGGATGTCGCCGAACGTGTTCTCCGTCAGCAACACGTCGAAACGCTGTGGATCGCGCACGAGCTGCATCGCGGCGTTATCGACCAGCACGTGTTCGAGCGCGACGTCGCGATACTCGGCCTCGTGCAA
>JAABUX010007718.1_pt1 | contig 12551 bp, 11 predicted proteins | sample 5561851 | NCBI WGS metagenome assembly JAABUX01 (sample SAMN10711883, study PRJNA513361) | rock metagenome | isolation source: Antarctica rocks | place: Antarctica: Victoria Land, Richard Nunatak red sandstone | collected 2016-01-03 | reverse complement strand
CAAAGTGGCCAAACGAGATGGCTTGCTTACCGCTGGGCAGTTGACCAGGCATATTTGTTCTTACTTTGGCTGTTCTTATGAAACACCTCTTTTCATTCCTGAACAGGTCGCCTGATTCTGCACTAGGGATAGGCTTGCAAAAGATACGGGCTGTGATTGAGTATATCGTCGGCAAGGCCACACCACAGCCACCGTCTACGGAACGTGGATTGACACCACGCGCCCAAGTGGTGATTACGTTGGCAATTAGCGAAGGATGGCGAAGCACCGCTGATCATTTTATCGGGACAGAGCATGTGCTGCTGGGGCTTCTCCGTGAGGGCGAGGGTATAGGGGCGGTAGTCATAACGAAACTCGGCGTACCACTCGACCAGGTGCGCTCAAAAGTGCTACAGGCTGTTGTTGAGCGCGTGTCTACCGTTGAATCGCCTAGAGATAATGCCAAAAGCAAAAGTAATGTTGTAACATGTCGTATCGACGATCAGGACATGAGCGCAATCGACGCCCTTGTTGAAGTTGGTATTCGCACAACTCGTAGCGATGCTGCCTCATGGCTCATACATGCAGGTATCGAGGCGAACGCGTCCATTCTCGAAAGCGTCTACGAAACCGTTACTGAGATACGTCAGCTACGTGCAAAGGCGCAAACGATTGCTCAGCAATTAACGAAGACGGAGTCTACTGCTACAAAACCAGAAGAGAAGGAATAACATGGAGTCAAGTATCGGCTAAAGGAGCAAAAAATAAGAAGGATGTGAAGAACATGACACAAGACAACGCACAAAAAATCACCTCGCCGACAGAAAACAGTGAAATTTGGACTGGCAAAGCTATCAGCTATGACCGTGTACGCCCTACGCCGCCGCTCGCTTTGCTCGATCTGCTGACGCAGTTGATTGGTATACCGCATCCTGCCCTAGTGGTGGATTTGGGCAGCGGGACTGGACTGTCAACCGCGATCTGGGGTGAGCGGGCACAGCAGGTAATTGGGATCGAACCCAATGCCGACATGCGGAAAGAGGCCATCCGCAAAGTCGAGGAGCATCCCTACGTGGCACGGATCGAGTATCGAGAGGGAGTGGCTCATCGGACTGGCTTGCCTGATGAGTGTGCTGATATTGTCACTGCTGCCCAATCATTCCACTGGATGGAACCGGCTACGACCCTTGCCGAGATCGCTCGTATTCTGCGATCCGGAGGACTCTTTGCGGCGTATGACTATGATGCGCCACCAGCAATCCATTGGCAGCTTGATCGGCTCGCTCTGGAGGTAAGTTTGCGCTTAGTGGAGCTTGTACGGGCGCGTGGACATGCTCACACCCTTAGTATCTGGCCGAAGAACAAATCTCTCGACCCCTTGCGTGAGAGCACCCACTTCCGCTTCACTCGTGAGGTGTTGCTTCATCATATCGAGCAAGGAGACGCGGCACGGTTTCTTGAGATGATGAGTAGCAGTGCGTTCAACAATCAATTCCAATTTACCGAACAAGAGATCGGGATTGATCGCCTCAGACAGGCCGCACTTCAACACATTGGTTCCGAGCCTACCCCCTGGTATTGGAGTTACCGAGTTCGCATTGGTATCAAGTGAGTGTGAGGATGTACAAAAGAAAGCCCATCGTGATATAACATGGAAAAGTTATGCGAGAAATATCAAAATAGGAAGGATGCGAAAAGCAGGCGTATGAGCAATGATAGCTTGTAAGCATAGAGAAGAACATAGGGAATGATGAGGCAAATCGTTACGATTTGCCTCATCATTCCCTATGTTCTTCTCTATGCCTCTGCTACAGGCATCTTCGCCACCTCTGCCAGTGCTTTATCGAGTAACTCCGCCGCCTCGTCAAGGTCAGCTTTCGTCAAAATCAATGGCGGAATCATACGCAGCGTCGCCGTACCTGTGTTGTTCAGCAACAAGCCATGTGCCAACGCTTGTTGTACAATCACGGGTGCCAGTTCGTGCTTGACGTTCACGGCTCGCATCAGGCCAATACCGCGTGGACTGTCAATAAATGTGTATTTCGTGCAGAGCGTATCAAGCTTACCATGCAAGTATTCGCCCATTTGTGTTGCATTATCAAGCAAATTCTGCTCAAGAATGGTCTGAATCGTTGCGATACCTGCGGCAGACGCGATAGGATTACCGCCGAAGGTTGTGCCGTGATCGCCAGGGGTGAACACGTCTGTTCGTGGACCTGTGAGCATCGCACCAATTGGTACGCCTCCTGCTAGACCCTTTGCCATCGTCACCACGTCCGGTCGTACATAATGTTCCCAGCTAAAGAACTTACCTGTACGACCCATACCTGCCTGCACATCGTCACAGATCATCACCAGATTTTGCTCGTCGCACCATGCTCGCACACCCTCCATATATGCCTTGTCCGCGGGCCAGATACCGCCCTCACCCTGCACAGGCTCGATGAGAATACCAATCGTCTTGTCGCTGGTCGCGGCCTTCAATGCCTCAAGATCATTGAATGGCACCTGTTTGAAGCCATCGGGCAATGGTGCCCATGATGCCTGATAGAATGCCTGCCCCGTTGCCGCCGTTGTCGCCAGCGTGCGACCATGAAAGCTATGGTCCATGCTGATAACCTCGTAGGCACCATTGCGATGCAAACGGCCATATTTGCGTGCCAGCTTGATTGCGCCCTCGTTCGCCTCGGCTCCACTGTTCGCGAAAAATGAGCGCATGCCCTTACTCTGGATACCGAGTAGTTCGGCTAGCTCGATTTGACGTGTGTTGTAATACAGATTCGAGACGTGAACAAGCTGCGTCACCTGCTCCTGCACCGCCTTCACAATCGCTGGATGGCAGTGGCCCAGCACATTGACCGCGATACCCGCGACAAAATCGAGATACACCTTCCCTTCGCTATCCCACACACGCGTACCCTCGCCGCGTACCAGCGTCAGCGGTTGTCGCTTGAATGTGCCCTGATAATACTGTTGCTCAAGCGCAACCCAGTCGCGAGTGTTTTTATTCAACTCCGTTGTTGTCATGGAAATTTCTCCTTACTTGGGTACGGTGTACCTGCTAACTTGCTATCCGTTATCTATCGTGAGTACAGAGTGTTTTCGTCAATATAGCCATGCGTCAAATCGCAGCCCCACGCCGTTGCCTTGCCATCACCAAGATGCAGGTCAACCGAAATAGTGACCTCGCTCTCCATCACGGCGGCCTTCGCCGCTGTCTGCTCGTATGTAGCCGCCACACCTTGCTTGACGATCTGCACATCGCCGAGCGCGATATCGAAGGTATTCTGGTCCAACTCACAACCACTTGCTCCCAGTGCCGCTACAATACGACCCCAGTTGGGATCGCCACCTGCAAGGGCACATTGCCAGAGAGGGGAGAGCGTAATCGAGCGTGCAGCCAGTACCGCATCATCTTTATCGCGTGCCCCCTGTACATGCACAATCATCAACTTTGTGGCACCTTCACCGTCGCGTGCCATTTCGCGTGCCAGGTATTCCATCATGTGGCGTAGGGCTTTGCGGAACGTATCGGCCTCTGGATGTTGCGCGTCAATCGGTGTATTGCCAGCTAGACCGTTCGCGAAAAGGACACAGGTATCGTTGGTGGACATATCACCATCCATCGAAATCATATTGAAGGTGTCCTCAACGGCAGCTCGTACCTCTGTCTGCATCCATTCATGCTCGATTGCTGCATCCGTCGTCAAATAGCACAGCATCGTCGCCATATTGGGATAGATCATGCCCGCGCCTTTGGTGACACCACCGAGACGTACCGTCTTGCCCTCAATCTGAAACTCTAGTGCCATGCGCTTAGGTCGTGTATCCGTTGTCAGAATAGCCTCAGAGAACGCGTTACCCTGATCGCGCCGTAGTTCAATCTTAGGAACACCTGCCTCGATCTTCTCAATTGGCAACTGTCGCCCAATAATACCTGTAGACGAACATAGCACCAACTCGTTCTCGATATCGAGCAGTTTCGCTGTGTATTCAGTCATACGATATGCATTGAGCAGACCAATTTCACCTGTTGCACAATTCGCGTTGCCACTGTTGACAATAACAGCCTGTGCCTTGCCGCTCTTGAGCCTTTCCTGGCACACCAGTACAGGAGCGGCACGAGTGCTGCTCGTGGTAAATGTTGCCGCAGCAACGCAGGGAACATCCGAAGCTAAAATAGCTAAATCTGGAATCGCGCCATCAGACTTAATACCACTGATCGTGATACCTGCGCGAAAACCCTGGGGAGCGGTAACACAATTCTCGATCTCTTGAAATAATTCAGGCAAAGAAAGACACCTCCTCATTAGAAAAAGCTCCTGACTCTCTGGCGGAGACCCAGGAACATGTGGCTACGTTCATTGTACAATGTCCGAGCCTTGTTCCACAACCCCATCCTATGGATGGCGATAGGGCTTCTCAAAAGTCGAAGAAAATGTCATGGAGACCAACGGGCGACCACAAGGGTCGCACCCTACTATACGACGTGGTGGTGACGCTACTGTGTGTATAGTAGGGTGCGACCCTTGTGGTCGCCCGTTCCTAGATGAAAAACTTAAAGAGTATAATTGGTAGGGACCGATAAATGCCATGACATTCTACCTACTATCCTTGTCAAAATCCTTCTGTGCGTGCTATTCTAGCACATATGGTCTATTTTATTTACTTTGGGGGCATTAAAGGATGTGTGCAATGGCGGATAGCAGCACTCCACAGCGTGGTACCTTATTGCGACGCGCTCACGATTTGTTAGAGAGCTTGGGCCAGCCTGTAGCGGAAGATGAGTTGATACAGCATCTCTTCCGCGCTAATACCAATACAGGGCAGCAAGGCTTCTGGACGGTAATGTTACGACAGGCATTGCGAAGTTCCGCGCTCTTTGAAGAGGTGGGCGAGATCGGTATCAGTAGCGATGTTCGCTGGTCCCTCTCCGCATGGCGTAGCACACAGCAGTTGCTAGACAGTGTAGAATTTGTAGTGATTGACACAGAGACTACCGGACTACGCCCCGGCCCTGATCGCGTGATTGAGGTTGCTTGCGTGCGTGTACGCGGCGGTGAGGCGGTAGACTCTTTTCAGACACTGATCAATCCAGGCCGTCGCATTCCCCCCTTTATCGCACAATTTACAGGCATCACATCCGAGATGGTTAAGAATGCACCTACCGCACAGGAGATTATGCCCGATGTCATGAACTTTATTGACGAGGCTATTGTCGTCGGCCACAATGTCGGCTTTGATATCGGTTTTCTCTCCTACGAAGCGCACCTACTTGGTCGTGCCTTTCCGCCCGATGGTCTCGACACTATTCCGCTCGCACGTCGCTTCTGTCCAGGCTTGAAGCGTTTCAAACTCGATATGGTGGCTAGCCATCTCAATATCCCAACTGCGAACAGGCACCGTGCGCTCGGCGATGCAACCGTAACCGCCGCCGTCTTTCTCCGCATTCTTGAGCTAGCACGACAGCAAAATATCTCTACTCTCGGTCATCTACGTCGCCGTCTCCAATTGCCTGTTGCGTGGAGTGGGAATATCACTCAACTTATGCCAGCAGGAAAAGACGAGAAATGGCGTGCCGATGGCAAAATTGCCTCCTCTTCGCTGCCGACCACGCGCCCGACAGGTAGCCTCTTTCTCAATCCAGCCTGGAAACACAATTTTCCTACCACCCCCGGCGTGTACCTGATGAAAGACGTCAATGATCAGGTTATTTATGTTGGCAAAGCCAAATGCCTGAAAAACCGTCTCGCATCGTACTATAGCCATCCACTTGGCTACACGCGCAAAATGGATGGTCTGTTGCAAAGTGTTAAAGATATCAAGGTCATCGAGATGGGTTCGGAGCTTGAGGCTCTGCTACAAGAGTCGGAGCTGATCAAAGCTCTGCAACCTGCTTATAACGTACAATTGCGAAACTACGAACTGTATCCCTTTATCAAGATCGATGTGCAACATCCCTTTGCGCGTGTCTATTCGACAAAAGAGGTCGCCGCAGATGGCGCACGCTACTTTGGCCCATTCCGTAGTCGGCGCATGGTTGACCTAACTATCGAACTGGTGCAAAAAGTCTTTCCCGTGCGTACCTGCACACGTGGCCTACCACCACAGGCTAAAGTCTCGGACCCGTGTTTACGTCTGCACCTTGATCGATGTTCTGGTCCCTGTCGCGGCGGTGTCGATGCCGCCGAATATCAGAAGGTAATTGAACAGGTTTGCGCCTTCCTGGGCGGAGAGCGCGAAGACCTGATGGAACGCCTACGCCGCCAGATGCACGAGGCCGCGCACAATCTCAACTTCGAGCGTGCCGCGTGGTTCCGTGATGCTATTCGCGGAGCCGATGAGGTGCTGATTGGGCAACGTCTCATCACAGGAGCCGTTGAAGCCAACAACCTGTTTATCGTCTATCCCTCGGCTAAAGAGGGGCACAACGAGCTATTTCTCATTCGTCATGGACGCCTTGTCAAACAACTACCTGTACTGCACGAGCCAGAGGCCATGAAACAGGCCATCTATGAGATGCTTGATGTAGCAACTACATTAGGTGACGCACCCAGTATCGTAGGCAAGGCCGAGGTTGACCAGATCAACATTATCAGTCGCTGGATACATCGCCATAGCGACGACCGCGCATTCTTCTCTTTCCACGGTGCTTTAACCGACAAAGATACCGCTCGCGACCTCATCGAGCGCATCTGGATCGATGTAGACGCCGCGCGTACTCTGCCCATTGCAGAGAGCATAGAAGAGTTGGAAGAAATAATCTGATTACTTACATGCTTCTCGTAAATTGCTCAATTCCTGATATTACTCTCTATTTTAAGAACGGAAGGCCAATAAGCAGTGGTGGGTCTGTTGAATTCAGTGGGTGTAATAATATATCCGCTGAAGTATTCGCTTGACCACCGCAAATAGTTACTGCATGCTTGCTCTTGCCTACAAGCAATCCATCTGGTGGAAATAGAGAGGACTGGCAAGGGTCGGATAATGGGAAGGCTGCAGCCATGACGTAGTAGTGTCCGGCTGGTATCTGGGTAATGACATAGGGTCCAGGTGAGTGTAAAAGTATTGAACGCAATGGTCGGCCTTGCGGAATCGGTTTAGGAAAGAGACCAACAAAGATTATCCCTGTAAAGGTGGAAGGAGCATTGACAGTACCACTGAGGCCATTTTTAGATAACGCACAATTTACAGGTTTAGATAAGCTTTGCATTTGCTCTATAGCTAACTTATGTGAGAGTACCGTGTCTTGAAGACAATTGCTCTCCGCAAGTTGCCAATCCTTCGTTTGCATAAAGGCATCTCCTAACATGTATCCCCACATACGCTGTTTTGCTAAAAGTGTATGATACAAATGTTCTAATTGCAAGAGGGTAACGCAAGTCGGATTACTTTTCTCTTATTCCACGTTTATTATTGCGTATACACGGTATAATAAAGCTTACAATTGCCGAACCGAGAAATCCCTATAGGAGAACCATACAGCTATGTTACTGTCCGATAAACGTATTGTGGAAGAGCGAGAGCGCGGAAATCTTGTCATCGAGCCGTTTGACCGTCGTCATCTGGGTACGAACTCATATGATTGTCGGCTCGGTGAGTGGTATTTCCAGGGCGATGCCAATGTCGAGGTGATGCATCTTGATAACCCAGAAGAGATTCGCCGCTACTGGGGCGAGCCACGTAAGGCGCACGGCAACAAGATCGCCATTCGTCCCGGCACTACCATCCTCGCCCATACGCAAGAGGTCATCGGCGGTCACAACGGCTTTCTCGCGAAGATGTACTCACGCAGCACCGTTGCACGTTCCGGCCTCTCGGTCTGCCGCTGTGCCGGTGTCGGTGACGTTGGCTACATCAATCGCTGGACAATGGAGATTAGCAACCATACACAAACGGTTATCTGGGTACCTGTCAACTTTCGTATCTGCCAGCTTACCTTTGAATACGTCGGCGAGACGCTCAAAGAATATCGCGGCAAGTACGGCAAACCTGGTAGCGACTGGACGCCGGAAGATATGTTGCCCAAACCATACTTCGACTGGGACTACGAAGAATACCGCACGGACCGCGAACGCTAGCAAAGGGAGGAGCATGTGAGTAGGGGAAGGTTGATCTCATTTGAAGGACTCGACGGAGCGGGCAAAAGTACACAGATGCGCCTGCTTGAACAGTGGCTTACCGACCACGATATTTCCTATATCCATACGCGCGAACCCGGCGGCACGCCCTTCGGTGTCGAAATCCGTCGTATCTTGTTCGACCATCCTGAACTAACCATCACACCCCTTGCCGAAGCCTTTTTATTTCAAGCGGATCGCGCTCAGCATTTCGCAACTCTCATCCTGCCAGCACTCGAACAGGGCATCCACGTCCTCACTGACCGTTGTTTCGACTCAAGCATCGCCTATCAGGGCGTAGCGCGTGGCGTCGGTGCCGAGCTTGTCCTGCACCTCTCCATGCTCTCAACGCAAAATCACGTCCCCGACCTCACCATTCTGCTCGACCTCGATCCCACACAGGTACAGGCACGTACCAACACTACCCATGATCAGAGCGGCCTACGCGAACAGCAATCTCGCTTCGATAGTGAATCCGAACTTTTCCACCAACAACTACGCAACGCATTTCTAACACTTGCCCAAACCTATCCCGAACGCATCAAGGTTGTGGATGCCTCACAAACGCAGGAAGAGATTCATCGGGAGATTGTTGAGTCGGTACAATCTCTACTATTAGAGGATTGAATAATGAAAGAACAGAAAACTACTTCGTCTCAAGCAGAAGCGCAGTCGAGAGTATGGAATACAAGCTTTCTTGACACTATCACATATGAAAATTTCCAATATCAGGGACGAGTGCTTTACGTTGGGTATATCTCCCCTAGTCAACGTAGAGACTTAAATCCATTTGCTAAAATACTTAGACTTGTTGCATATGATACAAATGATAAGCACATGATCTGGGAGAGAACATTTATCTATGAAGAAAATGACATGTCCGTCTATGCAACGATAGCTTTCCGGCTCAAGGTGGTTGATTCTATACTCTATGTGTTCGGTGATATGACGAACGGCGTCTCTGCAAGTTGGCTCTTTGCCCTTGACGCTCAATCCGGTCAGGATATCTGGCAGCATAAAGGACCTGGAGGCACAAACATGACAATTGGTCATGGTATTGTGTTCTTGCGCGATACTCAGTTGCACGCTCTGGACGGAAAGACAGGACAGCATCTCTGGAGCTATGCCCATATGGATAAAAGGGATAGTCTGGAAAATGCTTTGGCGGTCACAAGCGATGCTGTTTTTCTAATGGGAGCATCTTTAGATATGGAGAATGCAAATACCTTTGTGCGTTGCTTGCATCTCAGTAGTGGAGAAGAACGTTGGAATATGCAATTGAACTCTATGCGGTCGCTCTTTACGTTTAAGTCTCTGCTCGCAACTGAAAACACTATCTTTGCTGTCACCAATTCCATGAAAACCGGTGCAGATGTCGTCTATGCGCTACAAGCTCAAAATGGCGCATTGCGTTGGACTAGCCAGGAAGGTATTTATTCTCAACCATTACTGGTGACTGAAGATGTGTTGTATCTTTCCAGGTATGAGTATGTCACTGAATTGAATACCCTCACAGGCGAACTTTTGCGGACACGAGAGTTAAAGGGAGAAGGATCAGGACAATATAACTTCTATACATTGCCTGACCATGAAGTCTATGGTTGTGAGCTTATGGGAACATTATCTGCTTTTGACATACCCAATAGTAAAATACGTTGGTCTGCAAGTAAGAGTCTTCCCCTCTCTATTGGTACACATATTACTATTGATAAAAAAAGTGTTTACATGACGACAATGGAGCAAGATGAGATAGTTGCTCTCGACCGAGAAACAGGAGTAGAACAGCAATATCTCCAAAGCAAGAATGACAAGGGAGAAATTATACAGATTATTGCTGTCGGATAAGTGATAAATCTTAACTGAACAGAGTTTTCCCTATCCCTTTTTCCTAATCCTCTACAATGGTGATTGCCAGTGTCAAATGTTTACGCTGATTTAACAAAAATGGTGTAAGCTTTTAGAGGTTCGCATACTTATATATCTACGCGATAATGATTGTGTAGCGTTGATAGGTACTAAGGAAAAAGAGCAGATGCAAATTGACGAAGTGAAAGTAAACGAGGACTATACGCAAGTTAAGCCTAGGGGGTCCTTTGGAGAGGTGCTGGCCGTATTTCTACGGCTTGGCCTGACATCCTTCGGAGGACCAATTGCCCACCTTGGCTACTTCCGACAAGAGGTGGTTGTGCGCCGAAAGTGGCTCGACGAACAGAACTACGCGGATCTATTAGCCCTATGCCAATTCTTGCCCGGCCCTTCGAGCAGCCAGATGGGGATCGCTCTAGGTATCACACGGGCTGGACTGTGGGGAGGATTGGCTGCGTGGCTTGGCTTTACTCTCCCCTCGGCACTCGCGCTCACGCTCTTTGCCTTGCTCACTCATGATGTTAATGTGGTACAGGCTGGCTGGTTGCATGGGCTGTTAGTGGTCGCGGTGGCAGTGGTGGCACAGGCCGTGTGGGGTATGGCAACAACCCTCTGCCCTGATCGACCACGTATAACAATCGCGCTACTGGCAGCCATTGCGATCCTGCTGTGGCCTGTGGCTGTTGTGCAGATTCTCATTCTCGTTGTTGGTGGGCTGATTGGCTGGCGATTCCTCCGCAGGAACGATGTATCCAAACCCTCCCTTCTTCCTTTAGCGATACCACGTCAGTTAGGTGTTGCCTCCTTGACCGTGTTTTTTTTACTTCTTATAGCCTTGCCGATACTACGCTTCATCTTTCCTGTACAGGCACTCGCTCTCTTTGACACGTTTTTTCGTGTCGGTTCGCTCGTCTTCGGTGGCGGCCATGTGGTCTTACCACTCTTGCAACACGAGGTGGTTCCTGCTGGTTGGGTCACAAATGACCAATTCCTCACGGGCTATGCCGTTGCTCAAGCCGTCCCAGGCCCTCTTTTTACCTTCTCGGCCTATCTTGGTGCGGTAAGCAAACTCGCTCCAAATGACTGGCTTGGCGCACTCATTGCGCTGGTTGCCATCTTCTTGCCCTCTTTTCTTTTGGTAATCGGTATTCTTCCTTTCTGGAACCGTCTGCGCTCTATCGAAGCGTTCCAGGCCGCTCTCAGGGGCATCAACGCCGCCGTCGTGGGTATCTTGCTCGCAGCACTCTACCAACCGATCTGGGTCAGTGCCATTCACGCCCCGATAGATTTTGCCTTGAGCCTTTTCGCATTCGGTCTGCTCGTGATCTGGAAAATTCCACCCTGGATCGTTGTGGTGCTTTCCGCGCTCATCGGCGCAGGTTTGGGTATGTTATAGTGTAGTAGGGACCAGGTTGATCGCGTCCGAGGGCGCGATTTATCGCGCGAAGTCCTTGTTATCAGGAGACAACAATGGTTGCAAATCCGCAAAGCGACGATGTACATGGTATAGCGATGACAGAAGAAGCCTTCGAGCGCATGATAAGCGTCGAAAGCCCATACCGCTATGAACTTATTGACGGTATTGTTTATGATATGACTGGCTCGACTCCAGAGCATAGCACTATCGCCGCGAACATCGAATCCCTTATTCGTGATCAGATTGGCAGAAATGGTCCTTGCCATGCCCACCGTGATCAATATGTTGTCATTCCTGGTAAACCTCCCGTTGTTCCTGGTGTAGTTTTAACATGTGACCGCGCAGATTGGGATAAAGATAAACGGCTGAAACCGTTCATGATTCGCTTCCCACGTTTCGTCATCGAAGTGCTTTCGCCCAGCACCGAGAGCTATGATCGCACCGAGAAATTTGCACGATACATGCGCTGTCCTACACTTGAAGTTTATATGCTGGTGAGCCAAGACGAGCAACACATTGAGGTGTATCGCCGCTCAATAGGTTGGAAGCAGGAACGCTTTTCCACAGGTCAAACAATCAAGCTTGAACAACTCAATCTACAACTGTCTGTTGCGTTGATTTATGGAGGCGTACTTTAGACGAAAGCATGCTATGACACGGCAAGGTACGTAGCTGCCCACGTGCGTAAAAACTTGAGTTGTCTATTGATGTAGTTGTCGTTTAGTGGTTCGGCGACATAATCTGTGGCTGTCGCAGGGTACATTCCCATGCTCCAAATATTCTTGCGACAAACAGCAATGGCTCTGCCTCCATATCAACAGGATAAATTGGTCGCTTGCTGGTATATCCCTTCAAGTAATCCGCCCATATTGCGGCACCATGCTCACGCTTTCGCGCATTCATCCTGAAGGTCGCGAGATCGTATGCCCGCCATCCCAGGCCACCACAATCAAAATCAAAGAAGGTCACAACTCCATCTTCCGTGATATGAGCATTCCTCTCAGTCCCATCGCCATGACAAATTCCCCAATCTAGTCCAGGGGCTAGCAGCTTGTCGGAGAGAACGGAACAGCAGTTAATGCCAGCTATCCCTCCCGTTCTCCCCCTAGAGTAGCGAGTTCGTTGTAGAGCACTTCGGTTTTGGCCAAGGATTCCTGGAGCTGAGCACT
>JAABUX010007717.1_pt1 | contig 12552 bp, 8 predicted proteins | sample 5561851 | NCBI WGS metagenome assembly JAABUX01 (sample SAMN10711883, study PRJNA513361) | rock metagenome | isolation source: Antarctica rocks | place: Antarctica: Victoria Land, Richard Nunatak red sandstone | collected 2016-01-03 | reverse complement strand
GCGAGCGACCGGTGTGCCGACCGGTATGAAAAACAATCGGCCCTTGCTGGGCGATCAGGCCCTCGTGGCGTCGCACGGCCTCTTCATAGAGCGCGGGCGCCGTCAGGTTCCAGTACACCCGTTCCGGATTATCGATGCCGTCTGATTCCAACCCGTGTGGAGTTCGAAGTTGTACCATGCCGTCCCATCCACCTCACGATAAATCACCCAGCACGTAGGTGCTATACCCCGATCGGGGGCACAAGTCGGGTCGGCCTGGCCCGCTCTGCCTTTTATTCTGCCACGTTCACCGGCTAGCAGGGTAGATTGCAGGATTCGCGCCTCCCCGGCGACGGATGTCACTGCCTGGAAACACCCGCATACCCTCCTCGTAACTCGGCACAGTGATCACGAATGGGAGGTAGTTCCTACGACTCAAATCTTGACCATTAATACCTTATGTGCTAGGGTCAGGTGTAAATGATAGGTTGGTAGGATTCATGGCTGGCTCAACTCCCGAGCAGACAGCGCTCGAAGCAATTCAGGAGACCATGGCGACCGGGCACGCGAAACGATCGTGTCCGCACTGCACGGATGGCCAACTGTCTCGTGTACACTTGCCGGTGTACCTTCGTCCGCTTCGTTGGGTGGGGCTGGACGTGCGCGCGTACGAGTGCGATCAGTGTAGACGCCGTGTGGCTCGCCGTTCGCGAGGAAGTAGTAGTTCACACTCCTAGCTGAGTTCCACGTGGCCTAGCGATAGTTCTGGAACTGCAGAGCCACATCGTAGTTCTTCTCGCGCACGGCGGCAATCACCCGTTGCAGATCATCCCTGCTCTTGGCGCTGACTCGGACGGCGTCTCCCTGGATCTGCGCTTTGGCCTTGGGCACGGTGTCGCGTATCAGCTTGGTGAGTTCCTTGGCCAGCTCCTGTGAGATGCCCTTCTTCAGCGTAATCCGCTGGCGGACATTCCCACCGCTGGCATTCTCGATTTGTCCGAAGGATAGGATTTTGAGATCCAGGTTGCGGCGCACCATCTTGGACTCGAGGACGTCCACGATGGCGCGCAGGGTCATGTCGCTGGGCGCGGTGACCAGCATCGATTCCTTCTCCAACTCCAGCGTCCCGCTGGCGCTTTTCAAGTCATAGCGCTGCAGCATCTCGCGGTGGGTCTGATCCACTGCGTTGACCAGCTCCTGCCGGTCGTACTCGGACACGATATCAAACGACTCATCGCCTGCCATCTACTCCTCCTTCACTCGTCACCCCAGTGTAGGGAGCCGAGCCTGCTCCCCTGGTACAACAATAAACGCCCGCGATTACTCTCGGGCGTTTACGGTCTTGGCGAAAGGTTGGTTTGCGTGCTGGCCTCTCGCTATTCAGTTGTACCGTTACTTTAACATGAAGTTGCGGTGAATGCAAGATGAATTTTGGATGAAGTTTGACACGGGTTAGGGCGGCGTCTCTAACTTGACCAGCGTATGCGTGAGTAGTTCCACGCCTCTTCCATGCTCAGAGGGAGCGTCTGGTTGTTGGCGCGAATGTAGAGCTGCTGGCCTTTGTCGTCTTTGACGAAGATGGGGCGGTTGGCTGGTTTGACCTTGACCTCACAGATCTCTTTGCCGTCCAGCTGGTGGAAGGAGATATGGAGGAAGGCGCTGCAATCCTTGCCGTAGGCGTTGAGGAGCAGGGTGGTGAGGTGGAGTTCGAAGCCGTCACGGTTGGGTTTCTTGGTGAAGGTGGCATAGTCGAGCTGCAGGCCCACGATCGCGCCCTCGTCGGTGATGCCGATCAGGAGTGTGCCGCCCTGGGTGGAGTTGAGAAAGCCGGCGATAGTCTTCACGATCACCTTTTCGAGAACCGGGTTCACCTTGTTCTCACGCAGGTCCCAGCGGATGGATGACTTGAACTCCAGCGTGTCGCTCTCGCCACCCGCGATCAGGGTGAGGATAGCGGAACTCGATGGTGGCGTGGGAAGCGGTGGCGGAGCCAGGACCAGGAGATCCTCGAAGTCGGCCGGCTGGAGCTTCTTGAACTCGGGTTGGGGGATCTTCAGGTAGCGCCAGGCGATGCCGGTGAGGAGGGTCGCATTCTCGCACCAGATCTGCGCGGCGCGATCCTTGTGGGCGACGTCCACATCCTCCCGCCCTTTGGTCTCTAGCAGGAAGTGGGTGCCGTCAGCCAGCACCGCGACAAAGTCCGGCTCGTAGTAGCGGAGGTTGCTGGCGCTGTCGGTGTACTCGATGGCAAAGCTGAACTGGGACGGCAGCTTGGCGAAGCGCACGACGTCGACCATGGTTTCCAGATTCCGGGCGAACTCCTGCTCGAACGCGTTGTCGCACGGCACCAGATTGAATACGGTCTTAGTGGCAGCGACGGTCGGACGCGAGTACGGGAACGGCGGGGTGGACGAGAGCTTCCGGCCGCCATGCTCCAGCTCCGGCTGTAGCTCCTCGATCACCAGCGCGCGCAAGGTCGCCACAAAGGCTTTGACCGTGACATACAGCGTCGTGCGGCGCGAGATGGCCGTGATGATCGCTGGGTCGTCGAGATCGACGTGCTCGCCGAAGGCTCGGGTGGCCAGAAACTCCCGGACCTTCGGCGCCAGCTCCGCGAATTGCGAGGGCAGCTTCACGTCCTGAGCGATGTGCTTGGCGTAGTAGGAGATAACCTCCTGCGAGGTCTGGGCGTCCGGGATAGTGTAGGTCCGGTCGATCTGTTTTTCCAGGGTGACGATGTCGTACCCCTCATAGCGGAAGTTCCGCTCGGCGCTATCCCCCTCTTTGCGAGGCAGGGGTGGACACTCCATTGCAGCCACATCGATTTAGCGGATTTCCTCGGCCAGCGTCTTCTTGCGGGACAGGATCGGCGTCAGCCGGGGGATCGAGATGTCTTTGTCCAGCTTCTCCAGGTCGGGCTCGATGGTGAGAATGACCACCTTGTCCCGGCCCAGGTCGAAGGTTTCGAGACCCAGTTCCTCGTCCCGGTCGAGCTTGTCGACGAACTCCATGAAGCCGGGGTTGCCGATCACGTCCAGGCGTTCCTGGAAGGTCAGCCCCTGGTCGCGGAACATCAGACGCAGGCCGCGGCCGACCGTCTGCTCGGGCAGAATGTTGGCCTTCGAGGAATAGGGGCGAAGACCGACTACCACCGTGACGTTCTGCACGTCCCAACCCTCACGCAGCATGAGCACGCTGACGATGGCGTTGACCGGGCTCTCCGCCTCGTCAACCTCGCGGGCCACGATCCGGGCCTGGTCCAGATCCCGCTTGGAGACCTCGCCCTTGGTATCGGTGTGGATGATCAGCAGCCGGTCGCCGGCGAAGTCTTGCGGATACTTCACGCGCAGATAGTCGCCGAAATCGTCGGCATCCCTGGTATCGTTCATCATCACGAATAGGATGGGCTTTTTGCCGAGCGGAACCAGCTGTTTCCGATATTCTCGCCAGCGCTCGACCCCGGCGGTGAGATAGGTCTGGTAGCGCACACTGGCGATGTCGGATGGCTGCTCCCGAATGCCGGTCGCGACGCCCTTCATGGGCCGCTTGACGATGTTGTCGATAATCGCCTGCTTCAGCGGGTAATCGTAGATGGTCCAGGTGAAGAGGCTGCCCTTCTGAAAGCGCGGCGTGGCCGAGAAGTCCAGCTGGGCCGAAAGACCTGCCGGCAGTTCCTGGTGTAATCGGCGGATAACACCGTTCCACTCGCTGCCCTCATCGTGGGTATGGTGCGCCTCGTCGTTCAAGACCAGGCAGGGCGCGCCGCGAGCCACGATCCGATGGTCGAAGTCATCCCGCTCGGCCATGGATGCCGGGGGCTTCGGCCCCAGCACGTCGGTCATGACATCGATCTCTCCGTTTTTGTCGGGCGTCGCACGGTCGTAGAGCTGCTGGATATTGGTGAGGTACAGCGCGCCTTCGGAGCCGGCGCGCTCCGGCTCGCCGCGCAGATAGCACTCGACATCCCAGAAGATGCTTAGCTCGGGCGGGATGACCGGATCGGTGCGGAAAATCCGGCCGCCCGCGAAATCGGTGCGCAGTCGCTCGAAGACGATCACGTTGGGCGCGATGAGCAGGAAGCTGGTAGCGTAGCCGTCCCGCCCCCCGGCGGTGGCGTTGAAGTACTGCCAGGCGACGGCCAGAGCCATGACCTTGGTCTTCCCGCTCCCGGTTGCCATCTTGATGGCGTAGCGGGCGAACTCGTCGTACTGCAGGTGGCGGAGTTCGGGCAGATTGGCGGCGAAGCGCTCGACCAGCTCGCGGTAGCGCCGGACCCCGGCCACCTCATAGACATAGATCAGGGTCTCCATCGCCTCACGCTGGGAGTGGTGATAGCGAAAGGTGCGCCCGTGCCCAGAACGGTGCTCGGTGTCGAACCAATGCCGCAGCAGCGTGCGGGTGGTCTCGGTCGCGCCCTTATAGCCCGTCCCCCGCCACTCCTCGACGGCCTTGCGCAGAGCCGGAACGCAGGGCGCGGTTTTGACCCGTGCCTCAAGCAGGGCCAGCTGGTCGTCCACCCTGGCTTTGGCTCGCGGGGGCATCTCAGGAAACCTCCACCGTCAGCGTCTTGGTGGTGTCGTTGCCCAGGATGTCGATCACTTTGACCACGATGGTATAGCAGCCGGCCTCGTCATAGCTGTGGGCGGCGCTCTTCTGCAGGGAAGGGTCCTTGCGGGTGCGATAGGTCTGCCACTGGTTGTGGAAGGTGTCGTCGTTGTTGTCCCAGTCGACGGCCCAGTAGTCGATCCACTGGGTCCAGTGGGTGACGGCGCGCTGCACATCGTCGGGAACGTCGTCCAGCGGGATGACGAAGTCGGTCAATTCGAGCGTGACGGTGCGGTCCTTATGGCGCACGTCGACGGCCAGCGCGGCCAGCTCATAGAAGGCGATGTCGCCCTGCTCCACGGCCCGCTTCTCCAGCACCTCGCGCGGAATGCGGACGAAGTGGAAGTCGACGTTGGCCAGGGCCGCCTGCTGCTTGGCGACCTCGTTCAACTCGAAGGCAAAGTCCCAGCCGAGCAGGTCGATGCGACTGGTGGTGGGCGCATCGGCGCCGGTCCCGATGGCACGGCGGTGCTCCAGCACGATCTGTCTCACGTCGCCGACAGTGACGGGTGCGTCCACCGACCCAACGTGGATGAAGGTACCTCCCCGGATGCCGTGCAGCCAGACGTAGCCGGAAAGGGGCTGCGCTTTGTACAGGTCGAGAATGAAGCGGCGATAGCGCAATTCAGCGCCCTCACCGAACTCGGAGACCTGCCAGGCCTGGCGCTCATACTTGCCAAGGTTCTGAACCACGAAGGGCCGGACGTTGGGGATGGAGAGGAGCCGCTTGCGAGTGGTGTGGATGGCGAATCGGCTTAGATCTGCCGCGATCCAGCGGCGCCCGAGTTTCTCTGCCACTACAGCCGTCGTGCCGGACCCCGAAAAGAAGTCCATCACCAAGTCTCCCTCGCTCGTGCCGAGCTTGATGATCCGTTCTAGAAGGGTTTCGGGTTTTTGTGTTGCGTATCCTGTGCGCTCAAAAGATTGAGGTTGCACGGCAGCAACGTCAATCCACAAATCTTGCGCTGCTACGCCTGGCATCTCGTCAAGATAGCGCTTCTGCTGGGGCACTGTACCTGGCCTGGTCTGAACAATCCTACCCTGGTGGTAAAGTTCTTCCATCCTATCCCGGCTGAACCGCCAGTGTCGAGAGACTCCAAGGAACTCGTAATAAGGGTTACCTTTTGATGCTCCGCCCGGACCAGTTGTATCACTGAGTCGATAGCGCCTACCCGTCTCGGGATCGACATGCTTATAGAAAGCGGATACATATTCTTCCGAATACGGCGTGTACTGCATGTTCCACGTGAATGACTCGCCCTTCGCGTAAAGGAAGATGACATCGTGGATAGGGCCTAGATGTTGAGAGCCTTGGCCAATGTCACTGTGTGCTGTCTGGCGCTTCCAGATAATCTGGTTGATGAATCTGTCTCTACCGAAGACGTCATCGAGAACGATCTTGACGTGGTGAGACACCTCCCAGCCCATGTGGACAAAGGCGAGTCCGCGATCAGTAAGCAGTTCTCGCATGAGGGAAAAGCGAGGGTAGAGCATGGCAAGGAAGGAGTCAAGCCCTCGCCCCCAGGTGTCTCGATATGCCTTTTGCTCAATGACACTGGGTTGCTTGATGAATTCCTCGCCGTTCACTTCACCACGAAAGGAAAAATCCTGACCTGTAGCAAAAGGAGGATCTACGTACATCAGATCGATTTGCCCGGACAGTTCCTGTGCCAAGGCTGAGAGTATGTACTTGTTGTCTCCCCAAATTAACCGATTGCGCCACTCCAGATCGCGGCCGGACGAGAACAAGTCAAGCGTGCGCTGCCGCTCCTGGGCAGACTCGTTGACGGTCTCGACTGTCTGGAAGGGGAGCGCGATGCGCGGCGGCGCCGCGCGACGGCCGTCCTTGTCGTACTTGCCGTCCCACATGAGTTCGGGCATGGGGCGGGTGTCTCCTGACGTTATCTTGCCTATAGTAATGCAGCAGGTGGTGGCGCCGCCTGGAAAGCGGACAGACGACATGCGGTGACCATAGTGGAGGGACTGCCGTGCTCAGAAAAGAGGCGACCGACGATGAAGTATCTCGTCTACGCCATGCCATCCTGGTGCTGGACGCCTATCTCCCTGCCGTTCAAGCCTTTATGCATGATTGCTGGTTGTGAGCCCGAACAGAGACGTAGCTAGCTAGGCCAACAAACACCGAAGCGAGAACTCGCAAAAAAGCTGGCGGTTCAAGTTCAGCCACGAGGAAAATGTCGAGTTCCTTCGCTAGTAAGGGGCTCTTGGCTATCCTATCGGTTGCGAAGTCGTTACGCGACACTACCTTCTCGAGTAGACGTCGTACGGTGTCCAACGCCTGTGCCAATAGACTCGCGTTAATAGACGTAACGTCAATTGTCGCGACTTCTTTCGCACCTGGCCGCGCCCTTTCCGTTGCGAGCGATACCAGGCAGCGTGCGACATAGTACTTAAGGTTGTTGCGGTCAGCGGCGGAAAGAGCGGCATCGCCGGAACGCAGAAATGTGTCAACCAATCGCATTAACCGAGCGACCGTGAGATACATGTCGAGAGCATAATGTTTGTTGAATACGCTCTCGTAGTCGGGCTGCTGCTTTAGAAGGGTCGTGGGCCGTGCTCGCGCAAAATCTGGCTGTCCAAGTACCATTGCCATGACTGCCTGCGCCAGGTAGGTAATTTCTACAATTAAATTTCTTGGCCTACCCATGTTCTTGTAGTGATTCTTGCGGCGCTCATAATACAGCCCATTCGCGCCAAAATACTCCTCTATGCTGCGCTGTAAAGAATCCGTGGCGTGTAGTGTGGCGACGGGAATGTGCGTCTGGCTATTTGTGGCGCGAATGATGCGATCACGGCTCTCCGCCTCAGTGGACACGACCACGCGGACCAAGACCGAACGGTCATCTTCCGGTGCCAGCCCGTGTTCAAAATACTCATGGATCTGAAATGAGGTCTGTAGTCCATTAACAATTTGTGCATCCTCTATAGTCAGTTTTCGGCTGGCATGGGAAGCGCGCGTCGCCAATATAGTCACGCCATTGTTCAGCCACCAAAAGTCCTCGGTCGAATTTTCAACACAGAGTGATTCAGCGATGGCGGCATTGACCTCTGTGTCTCCTGCGTAATCGCGCACATTTGATTCAAACAAGGAAAGCCGTAGATTCTCGCTCTCGTCCGACAGGAATTTGTGGAAGTCAGACAACTTCACAAGTCCTATGAACGAATCTTTCTCCGCCGAGATCGGGGTTTCCGCGAGTTGAAGGACACTGGCAGAACTCGCAGCCCGCCGGTAAAGCTCAACCAAGTCGCCTGCTGTCAAAAACCGAAGGTCAAGGTCGCAACTAGAAAACAGTGTATCCAGTGTCTTCCGGAAGGTTTCTTCTAATATGGCGACATTGGGGTGAATCTCTATGCCTTGCGATGCATAGTAGACGTGAACACTCAGGTTCGGAAACTTCGTCGACACAGCCTGATAAGTGCGGCGGAATTGATCGGCAATTTGGATCAATCTCGCGTTGTACTTGGATGCAATTACATCCAAAGGCCTGTCCATGTCGAGCAGATCTCGAATGGTTTGATTCACTATAAGAAGCGGGGATTCAGCGAAGCCTTTGTGTTGCTTTACCTGAATGAGGTAAAGATCCAGATGGGCATTTCTCCGCACCCCATCGACACTGACATCTTCCTTAAGAAGCTCATTATCGAGGAAGGCGTAAATTCTATCGGTGCCGCCGTCATTGCCACCGTCGATGTTGCCTAGCTCGAGTTCATCGTAGGATAGATCGTAGTTCTTCAGGACCTGTTCCGAAACGAAGTGCTCGAAGTAATCTGGGTCTGGATCATTCGAGCCGAAAAGTTGTTTCCGCTCAGCCACGAGAGCGGCCAACAGCACTTGGTCATTTACCGGCATATCGCCAGTATACTGCTTGCAGGCCGCTGAGGGGCGCCGGGTAGAGGTTCCACGGCGGAAACGCTGTACTGTTCGTGGTAGATCCAATAGAAGGTGCCGTTCGGGATGAGGACAGCGAGCGAAGTCGGATACTGTCGAGTAACGTAAAGCTTAGTATTGGTGGGGCACGGGAGGTGGCACTGCGAAGGAGGCATCGACGAACGCGCCTTGCTGGACACACGCGTGCTTGACAGGTGCGGTAGCCACGAACCCATGGCCTGCGACATTCATGGGCTCGACAGTGTCGGGAGGTTTTGGCTGAAGGATCCGTGAACGGGTGCCACCAAGGAGTACACCTTTTACCTATTGGCTCCGGCTAGCAGTGCTTTCGGTCTCATGGTTCGTAGAAGGGATGCACCTCGGCTGCTGGCTCTCGTGAGGATTGATTAGGGCTGGTTCTTGCCGGTAGCATTAGCCACCAGGTTGACAGGATTAAGGTGCGTTACGTCCGGGTACACAAGATGATCACCAACGGCCGTCACCATGTTTGGCAGCCATTTGCCAGCCTTCTCGCCGCCGCCTTCATTATCTGGCCCGAAGTCGCAGGTGTCGATCTCTCCCTCGTTACCCGAATCGTGATTACGGAGGTAGTTGATTACCATGGCGACTGAGCGGCGTGCCTGGCAGCCGGACTGAACTGTCGCTCCGGGTGAGCTTCTCCTCGAAGCCCTCCAGGACCGCGGCATCTCACAGTCCGAACTGGCTGGGGGGATGGATCGGCCGACCAAGACCATCAATGAGATAGTCAACGGCAAGGCGGCTATCACGCCTGACACTGCGATTGTGTTGGAGCTGACGCTTGGCATCAGCGCGAGTTTCTGGAACCAGCTCGAGATCAACTACCGCGAGCATCTGGCTCAACCAGGTTCATGAGAGGGTGGTTCTGAGTCTTCCTGTTCATCTGATCTGGCAACAGACCTCGGTTCGGCACGGGATGTATCCCGGTTGGGGCGATCGTGCCAGGGCGCGGGGTGAGAGTGTTGTAGCTGGGACACCGAGGGCTGGCCGGGGTGGAACCCGGCCCCTACCGGGACGGTGTCTCGGATGGGGAATGCCTTCGTCGACCCGCTACAGCTGTTGTAGGGGCTGTACCCCGTTTGGAGCAGACCTCCACTCTTCCTCGCCACCACACGCAAAGACCCGAGGAAGGGATAATAATTCACGCGTGAAGGCCAGCTTTCGCAGAACGCCCGATGCACTGTCAGTCGAGGCGGACTGTCGTGACCTCTTCCTACTCGGCGTCTTCGCTGGGTAGGCGTGAGGGTTGGAGCCGCAACCGAAACGCAGGGTCATTCATCATGCGTGCAACACGCTCGCCGTCCTCATGGCTGATTTGCATGTTCATGCTCCCATTCGGGGAAACCACCCGAAACTCTTGACTACGAATGTGAAACTCCATACCCAGTCGATCTGCCAGGCGCCGAAGCGTCATCACTGACGGTTGGTGTTCGCCGGCCTCGAGGCGAGCGATCGCCGGCTGCTTGACGCCGGTCTTGGCCGCGAGTTCCTCCTGGGTCAGATGATGAGTAGCCCGGTACTGCACCACCTGGAGTGCCACCGCGCGAGCGATCTCGGTCCGCTCCCATGCACGGCGGAAGGCGGGGTCCTGGAGATCCTCGGCGAGGACCTCCTCAAACGGCTTCAGGTCAGACAGCTTCATGACTTCGAGGTCGATTGCCTCCCGCCCTGCTAGCAGCAGACATCGGTGCTCTGCAGCCGCCTCTGGGTGAAAGACAACCCTCCATACCTAAGAAATATAACAACAGTGCATAGCCGGCCGACGCAGAATAGGCATTCCTGCCCATTTCTGAAAATGGGCCTTCCTACCGATGTCAGTCTGCTGTTGCTGATCCTATGGTGGAGATAGGAATCAGCCGGCAGAGGGTGACAGAGGAGAAGATCATGGATGACGATACGACGGAGGACACAGGCAAAAGAACGGATCCGCGACTTGGGCGGTTTGTTGGCCGCGACCAGGAGCTCGTTCGGTTATACGGGGTGCCGATTGCGCTGAAATCTGGGGCCGACGCCGGGAGTTGGCGGTCGGCGCTGCTCATCCTGACGCTGAGTGTGGTCATCATCGCGGTGTTGACCTACCTCCTTCATCTCAGCGCCGGGCTGGTGTACGCCTTGCTGTGCGGCACTGGGATACTCGCTGCCCTGGTCTGGAACCAGCTCCTCGGACGCCGGCGATGAACGGTCGCCGGCGAAGCGAAGCACCGATCTACCGGGCTTCTATTATGCTCTTGATTCTTTTCACCGCCGGTTGTGGCTCTGCGGCGCCGTCTTCGTCGGGCTCACCGATCAGTGCCGCCGTTGCCCTGTCTTCCGCCCCGTTCGCGCACTGCGAGGGCAGCAATTCGTTGGGCGATAACTACCTGAAGGATGTGGTCGAGCCGTCCGTTGCGATGAGCGGCGCCACCATCGTTGCCGCCTGGCAGCAAGATCGTTGGTCCAATGGGGGCGCTCATGGCATCGTTGCCAGCGCTTCAAAGGACGGTGGCAAGACCTGGCACAACAGCGTGCTTCCCTTCGGTGAGTGTGCGCCGGGTGGTCTCGGGTACCAGCGGGCCGATGACGCGTGGGTCTCGATCGGTCCGGATGGCGCCGTGTACGCCACGGGGATGGTCTTCGATGGGGGATCCGGCGAGCACAACTCGATGGCAGCCGCGGTCTCAAGGGATGGGGGCCTCACCTGGCGGCATGCGCAGATCATCGACGCCCGCAACTCGAATGCGCAGTTCTTCGATGACAAGGACACCGTCACGGCGGACCCTATTCGGGCGGGAACCGCCTATGCAGTCTGGCGTTGGGAGCGCCCTGATAACGGCTCTCCACTGGTCTTCGCCAGGACGACGGATGGCGGAGTCCAGTGGAGCAAGCCCAGGGTAATCCTGCCGGTCGGTGGCCGCACACTGGCAGCAATCGGTGGACAGATCGTGGTCGATCCGAGGACCGGAGCGCTGTTCAACGTGTTTCTGTACGTCTTGAAGCCGTCGCCCTCGGCGCGCCCGCAGGGCTGGATGGCCGTAATGAGCTCGCGAGACGGTGGAACAACGTGGTCGCGGCCACACCTCATGGTTCGGACCGGTGAGTCGACCGTCCAATTCCCCGTGCGCATCGGGGTCACTCCTCTGGTCGCCTACGACCTGAAACACCGTGTGCTGGATGTGGTGTGGAACGATTCGCGCTTTAATCACCGTCGGTACGACGGGGTCATCTTCACCAGGTCGGGCGATGGCATTCATTGGTCGGGGCCGCTGCGCATCGACTCGCCGGCGGGAAAAGCCGCGTTCGACCCCATGGTCGCCGCGACTCAGGACGGAACCGTCGCCGTGACCTACTACCAGATTCGCCGTACGAACGCCGGTAAGAACCGCTGGCTCACCGACTACTGGATTCGTTCCTCCACGGACGGCGGCAAAGTATTCGGACCACCACGACACGTGGCCGGGCCGTTCGACGTCACCACTGCGCCAATCGTCAAGGGCGGCTACTTCGTGGGCGATTACCAGGGACTCGCCGCGGATCGCACGGGCTTCGCGCTGCTCTTTGTGCAGACCACTCACAAGGGAGGCGCGCCCACCCAGGTATCTGCCGCCACAGTCAATCGCTAGCTGTATCACAGCCCCTTGAGGGACAGCGTATCGGGCTTGTCACTGGCGCGCCTCCAGGGTGAGTCGCGTCAGGCCGATGCGCCGAGACGCTCTCCAAAGAACGCCAGGAAGCGTCGCCAGGAGTCGGCCGACGCCGCGGCGTCGTACATCTTCCCGGTATCGTTGAAAAAGGAGTGACGCGTGTCCGGATAGATCTTGATGTCGTGCGCCAAGCCGTGGCGATCCAGGGCGCTGTCCAGCTTGCGCCCGGATCGAGCGGTGAAGTCACGCCCGGGATAGGAGCCGACCACTGGACAGGAGCGCGCTACCGCCTCCAGCGGGCGTGGATTGGTGCCGTAGTACGGTGCGATGGCCTTCAGCCGGTTGTCAGTGCAGGCCCAGGCGATGGCGATGCCGCCGCCCATGCAGAACCCGATGGCGCCGATCCTCTCCCCATCTACCTCC
>JAABUX010007716.1_pt1 | contig 12554 bp, 10 predicted proteins | sample 5561851 | NCBI WGS metagenome assembly JAABUX01 (sample SAMN10711883, study PRJNA513361) | rock metagenome | isolation source: Antarctica rocks | place: Antarctica: Victoria Land, Richard Nunatak red sandstone | collected 2016-01-03 | reverse complement strand
TCGCCCCCCGCTCGACGCCCCCCCCCCGCTCGACGCCCCCCGGCTCGACGCGCTGATCGCTTGAGCGTTAACGGTTCCGCAATCTGTTTCCAGCATACTCTGGCCGTTAGCGGTGCACACGGGCATCACGGCCGAGGATGACGGAACGATGCTGGATCCGAAGAAGCACGAATTGCTGTCGTTTCGAGTTGGCGCGCAGGAATTCTGCATCGACATCATGGCGGTGCGCGAAATCCGCGGCTGGACACCAGCGACGCCGCTGCCGCACGCTCCCGGCTTCGTTCGCGGCGTCGTCAACCTGCGCGGCGCCGTCTTGCCGATCATCGATCTAGCCGAACGCATCGGCCTCGGCCGTGCCGAACCGACGCACCAGCACGTCATCATCGTCGCCCAGGTCGGCACGCAAATCGTCGGCCTGCTCGTCAGCGCGGTGTGCGACATCCTCACCGCGACCGAGGAGATGATCCAGAACACACCCGACATCGCCGCCCCCGCCACCAAAGCATTCGTGCAGGGCTTGCTAACCGTCGAAGACCGCATGCTCGGCCTGCTACGGCTCGACAACATCATCGCAGAGCCGATCGCCGACGCCGCCTGACGCCGCCCGGTGGCGAGGCTCGCGCCGCATGAACTGAGCGGCGGGGCCAGCGTTCACCCCTCATGCTTCAGAGCGCTTATACCCAAACAGGCTCCCGATGACCTGGCCGCTGATCGTGGCCGGGTCCGTCGCGTTCCTGCTCTGCCTGGCGGGCGGTCTGCTGACCAAGATCGGGTCGTGGTATCGAAATTTGCGTAAGCCCTCTTGGCAGCCGCCGGGTTGGCTGTTCGGCCCTGCGTGGACGCTTATCCTCGCCCTAGCAGCCTGGTCGGCGGCGTTGGGCTGGACCGGTTCGGAGGGCACTCTGCGGGCCGTGATCGTCACGCTATTTACCTTGAACGCGCTATTTCACTTGCTCTGGAGCCCGTTGTTCTTCACCATGCAGCGTCCGGATTGGGCGCTCGTCGAGGTGCCGTTTCTCTGGTTCTCGATCCTCGCGCTGACGATCACGCTCGCCCCTATCTCGGCGTTGGCATCCTGGCTCATGGTCCCGTACTTGCTGTGGGTGAGCTTCGCCACGGTCCTCAATTGGAAGATCGTTCAGCTCAACCGCCCATTCGGCCACCGGATGGTGACCGAGCCGGGTTGATCTCGACCTGGGCTATTTGGCCATCGCAGGCGGTTTGATCACCGGCATGGTTGGCGTGACAGCCGCGGGCGGCTGCGTGACCATCCCGGGATCGACCGAGGGCGGCGGAACCACGCCGCGAGGCATACCCCCCGGCGGTGTCTCGGCATTGGGCTTCGCCGGCACTGCCGGACTTGCCGGGGGGCTCGTTTGAGCCAAGGCATCGGCGCTCATCACACCGACGACGGCCATCAACGCCACTGCCGCAGCCTTCATTGAACGGTCGCGCATACTGATCTCCTGAGCGTTGTAGGCAAAACGCCCGAAACCGAGAAAGTATCCCACCAGCGCGCAACGGCGCGCCGCCTTGGCTCGCAGGTGTTTCGTTGCTTGTTTCCATCGCGGTTCGGTCGCGCTACGCTCGGCGCAATAATCGGAGGAACGTCAATGACGATCATCAAACGCCGGGATGCGCTAGCCATCGGCGCCAGTCTCGCGCTGACCGGACTGCCGGTCCGGGCCGAAATCAAGGCGAGCGACGTCGAAGCGCCGAAGATGGAGATCGAGAAAGGCGCCAGCCTGCGGGTCCTGCGACCGTCCAAATTCGTCGACGGCGACCAGGCAGTGTTCGACCAGAACACCAAGCGCTTCACCGAGAAAACCGGCGTCGCCGTCAGGGTCGATTACGTCGCCTGGACCGACGTTGCGCCGCAGACGGCGGTGGTGGCCAATACCGGCGCCGGGCCCGACATCGTGGTCGGGTTCGGCCCGGACCCGCATCTCTACCAGTCCAAGCTGATCGAATTGACCGATGTCGCCGACTATCTCGGCAAGAAATACGGCGGTTGGTTCCAGTTGGCGCAGCGCTACGGCAAGAAACGCAGTTCCAACGACTGGCTTGGGATCCCCATGGGCGGCACCTCCGGACCGCTCGTCTATCGCGTATCTTGGGTCAAGGAAGCCGGCTTCGAGCAGATCCCCAACGACCTCGGTCAATTTCTCACGCTGTGTCAGGCACTCAAGAAGAACGGGCACCCGTGCGGCTTCGCGCTCGGCCATGCAACCGGCGACGCCAATGCCTACGCCCAGTTCTTGCTCTGGTCCCATGGCGGCCGGCTGATCGACGAAGACGGCAAGGTCGCGCTCGACAGCAAGGAGACGCGCGCGGCGCTCGACTTCGCCCGCGCCATGCAGCCGACGATGATCCCGGGAACCCTGGCCTGGGGCGACCCCAGCAACAACAAAGCCTTCGCCGCCGGCGAGATCAGCATGAGCTCGAACGGAGTCTCGATCTATTACGCCGCCAAGACCTCCAAGGACCCGGCCGCCCAGGCGATCGCCGCCGACACCAACCACGCCTTCCTGCCCACCGGCGTCGCCAAGGGCCCGCCGCAGGATTGCACGACGCTGAACGCGATGCTGTTCAAGCACTCCAAGTTCCCGAACGCGGCCAAGCAATACCTCACCTTCATGATGGAATCGCCGCAATACGACCCCTGGCTCACGGCCAGCCTCGGTTACTGGTCCGAGCCGCTGAAGGCCTACGCCGAGAGCGAATTCTGGTCGACCGACCCCAAGCTCAACGTGTTCCGCACCGCCATGGATACGCCGTTCTACCAAGGCTATGCCGGCGCGGTGAGCGAAGCCGCGGGCACCGTCTACAACGACTTCGTGCTGGTCGATATGTTCGCCCGCGTCGTCACCGGCGACAGCTCCCCCGACGATTCGCTCCGGACCGCCGTCCGCGCAGCGTCGCGCTACTACCGATAGGCCAGCCGGGCGCGCCGCCCTCGGCGCGCCCGGCCCGTCAGTCGGCGGGCTGCAGCAGCAGCACCTGGTCGGACACCGCATGCGTCACGGTGTCGCCTTTGATCCGGGGCGCCATCCGCCTCAGGTTCAGCGACATCGTCAATGACAGGCGGCCGTCGATCACGCCCAGCCGCTTCTCCGCCCGATTGGACAGCGGAATGCGCGATTTGCGGCAATGCATCAGCACCGCGCTCATCAACTCGTTCGGGTCCAGCATGCGCTTGGCATTCAGCTCCTTGCTGAACAGCACGGTCGCGCTGACGATCCCATCGCGCCGATACACCTCGACACGCGCGACCTGATGCGGCGTGAGCCCGCGGATGCGCTGCATCAGCATCTGCGTCACCGCAGCGTGGATCTCCTCCTCGGTAAACAGGATGGATCGTACCTCTTGGGCCAAAGGCTCGCCTCCCACGGATCTGCGGCGACTGTAGCCGGGAAAGATGAAGCCTTGGTAAATGCCCTCACTCGTGCAGGGAGAGGGCGATCTCGTGAAACAGCCGCGCGGGGAGCGAGCTGCCGGTGACGTCCTTCATCGGGCGATTGTCGTCGTTGCCGAGCCAGACGCCAATCACGGTCGTGCCGGCGATGCCGATGAACCAGGCGTCGCGATAATCCTGCGTCGTGCCGGTCTTTCCCGCGACGAAGCGGCCCGGCACCGCCGCCGCCCGGCCGCTGCCGCGCGCAACCACCGCCCCCAGCATTCGCACCATCGCATTGGAATCATCAGGCTGGATGACCCGGCTCGGTGCGGGACGCGCGATCGGGAACGGGGCGCGGTCCACCGTCGCGCGCTCGATCCCATACGGCAGGACCGCATACCCGCCGTTGAGCAGTGCGGCGTAAGCTCCCGCCATCTCGAGCAGCCCGACCTCGCCGGTGCCGAGCGCCAGCGACAGGTCGCCAGGCAGCTTGTCCGCAATGCCGAGCCGGCGCGCCACCTCGATCGCCGCATGCGGCCCGCCGCTCGACTGCAGCAGCCGCACCGAAACCGTATTGAGCGATTGCGCCAGCGCATCCTCGAGCGAGACGTCGCCCCGATACGTGCCGTCGAAATTCTGCGGGCTCCAGCCGCCGATGCGCAACGGCGCGTCCTGCACGCGATCGCCCGGCTTCATCCCGTGCTCGAGCGCGGCCAGCCAGATGAACGGCTTGAACGCCGAGCCCGGCTGCCGCCGCGCCGCCACCGCGCGATCGAAGGCCCCCGACCGATACTCACGGCCCCCGACGAGGGCCCGCACGGCGCCGCTCGCCGCGTCCATCACCACGACCGCGCCCTCCCCCACGCTCGCCGCCGCACCCGGCCCATCGAGCAGCGCGGTCAGCCGCCCCTGCGCCACGGCCTGCAGGCGCGGGTCGAGCGTGGTGCGCACGACCGCGTCGGCATCCTGCGGCAGGACCGCCTGCGAGGCTTCGGCCGCCCAGTCGGCAAACCAGCCGCCGCCCGCAAGCGAGGGTGCGAAGGCGATCGCCGCCTCGGCCGCCTGTGCTTGCGCCGGCGTGACGGCGCCGGTCTCGGCCATCGCCGCCAGCACCTCGCGCCCGCGGGCCGCCGCGGCCGCCGGGTCGGCCCGTGGATTGAACCGCGACGGCGCCCGCGGCAGCCCGGCCAGCACCGCACACTGCCAAAGCTCGAGCTTACGCGCCGACAGGCCGAAATACAGCCGCGCCGCCGCGTCCACCCCCCACGCGCCGCTGCCGAGATAGACGCGGTTCAGGTAGATTTCGAGGATCTCGCGCTTGCTGAAGCTCCGCTCAAGCCAAACCGTCAGCATCAGCTCCTGCACCTTGCGGCGAAACGTGCGGGCGTTGGTCAGGAACAGCGTCTTGGCCACCTGCTGCGTGATCGTCGAGCCGCCCTGCACGAGCCGGCCCGCGCGCAGGTTCACCTCCATGGCCCGCATGATGCCGACGGGATCGAACCCAAAGTGATGGTAGAAGCGTCGATCCTCGACCGCGACGGCCGCCTCCGGCAGGCAGGACGCCATGGTCGAAAGCTGCAACGGCTCGCCAACGATGTCGCCATAGGTCGCCAAAACCCGGCCCGACCGATCCTCCAGCGACAAGCCCGGCCGCCGCGACGCGTCCAGCGCCGTCTCGGGCCGCGGCAGGTCGCGCGCGAACCAGATCAGCCCCGCCCCGCCCGCGAGGACGCCCCAGATCATGAGGATCACGCCCCATCGCAGCAGCGCCCACCGCCAGCGCCGGCGGCGCACCGGAGCCGGGTCGGCCGGCGTTGGGTATGGCCTGAACGACATGCCTCAGCCGAGGACGGTCGATCGCATGCGCCGGACCATGCGCGCGCCGGGCTTGCGGCGTCAACGGTGGGCACGCACGATCGGGCACGGTGCAACGAGGGACGTGATGCAGGGCCTATTCATCGATGCCAGCGCCGAATTGGCCGCCATCCTCCGCAGCCTCGCCCGCGAGAGTGACCCGCCGATCGCGATCCACGAAGCCGCCCATGTCGAGCCGGCCGACCTGCCCCGCCTGCTCGCCGGCCACGATTTCGCGCTGAACGACCACACTTTCATGCCGACTGATGCGATGCGCGACTGCACCGGCTTGCGGCACGTCATCTTTCTCGGCACCGGCGCGGCCTCTTATATGGACCCGGTCGCCCTCGCCGCCCTCGGCATTCAGGTGCACACGATCAAGGGCTACGGCGACACGGCCGTGGCCGAACACACCGTCGCCCTTATGTGGGCCGCGGCCCGCGGCCTGGCGCAGATGGACCGCAGTATCCGCGCGGGCGGCTGGCCCCGGCTGGAAGGCGTGCAGTTGACCGGCAAGACGCTCGGGCTGATCGGGTTCGGCGGGATCGCGGCGGAGGTCGCGCGGATCGCACACGGTAGCGGAATGCGCGTGCTGGCTTGGAACCGGACCGCACGATCGGCGCCGGGCGTCGAGTTCGTGCCGCTCGAGCGCCTATTGGCCGAGAGCCACGTGGTCTCGATCCACCTTCTCTTGACCGAAGAAACCCGCGGCTTCCTCGACGCGTCCAGGCTGGCGCAGATGCGTCCGGGAGCGATCCTGGTGAACACCGCCCGCGGCGCCATCGTCGACGAGGGGGCGATGCTGGCAGCCCTGGGCGACGGGCGCCTCGGTCACGCGGCGTTGGACGTGTTCCACGAGGAGCCGCTGCGGCCGGGCCATGCGCTCACCCGGCTCGACAACGTGACACTCTCCGCCCACAGCGCCTTCCGGACCCCGGAAGCCAGCGAAACCCTGATCCGGCGCGCCATCGCTATCGCGGCCGAGGTGGCCCGTTCGGCGAAGGGTTGATATGGATATCACCACGCCCGCCTGGCGGAATGGTAGACGCAGCGGACTTAAAATCCGACGTCCGTGACAGGGCTTGCCGGTTCGAGTCCGGCGGCGGGCAGGCGGTGGGTTGTGGCGGTCGCTGGAACGTGCCTGCGCGATCGCTTGGAGAGAACGCGACGATTTGTTAATCGATTAGCAAGCTTGCCGTGACATCATCCGGCAGCCGACAACCGAAGGCCGACGTGGAATCCTTCCTGCTCTTCTGTAATACCGCCCTGATGATCCTGGTCGTCGCACTAACCCTGCTCGACGAGGGGCGTCGTCGCGGTCAGCCACGAACGAGCCCATTCCGCATCAGCGAAAAGATGATCGCGCGCGACGAGAAGGATCGCCCGAAGGCCGCCCCTCAGAACCGTCGCCGGGTTCCGCCGCGATGAGAGATCTTGTTCTCGGCCTGTTTTGGCTGATCGCCGTCCCGCTCACCTTCATCAACCCGGCCGCCGGCATCGTCTTTTGGGTGTGGGACGCGCTGCTCTCGCCCACCGAACTCGCCTACAGCTTCATGCAGGGGATCGAGACCAACAAGCTGATCGCGATCACCACACTGGCCAGCTTCGCCCTGGCAAAGCGGCGGCGAGCGATCTTCTTCGACCGGACCGCCGCGATCCTGATCGCGATCGCGTTGCTCGCGACCGCGTCCTACATCTTTGCGCTGGTCCGGAGCCAGTTGCTCGACGATCTTTACATGAAGCTTCTTAAGGAGATGGTGCTCGCCTTCTCCATCATGTACCTCATTACGACCAAGGAGTGGCTCTACGTCTTCTTCCTCTCCGTGACAGCTGCACTCGGCTTCATGGGCGTCAAAGAAGGTCTGATCGCGCTCCTGACAGCCGGCGGTCACCACATCGTCGGATCGCGTGCGATCGGCGACAATAATCAGCTTGCGGCCGCATTGGTCTCGAGCATCCCGCTCATGTATGCGCTTTGGCGCTGCACCCAGTCGCGGGCCATTCGCTCAGGCTTTCTCGTGTCGATCTTCCTGACCGTCGTCACCGTGATCATGACCTACTCGCGCGGCGGGTTCGTTGGATTGCTGGTTATGGCGCTCCTGTTCTTGAAAGGCAGCCGTCACCGAGTGCTTAGCCTTGCCGTGATTGCCGTGGCGGGAATTGCGATGCTGAATTTCGCACCCGCCGAGTGGTTCCACCGCGTCGATACCATCCAGGACGCGTCGGCTGATGAGTCCTTCATGGGCCGGGTTGTCGCGTGGAAGATTAGTTGGCTGATCGCAGTAGATAATCCGGTGTTCGGCGGCGGCATGCATGCAGTGCAGATGCTTCCGGTGTGGAGCTATTTCTCGCGGGAACTCGGCCAGTTGGACTGGATCCCAACTCCGCCCGCCGACATCTTGCCCCATGCCGCCCACAGCATCTACTTCGAAATTCTCGGCGACCTCGGCTTCACCGGGTTGTTGTTTTACCTGATCTTGTTTGGCATCGCGCTGTCGAACTGTAAAATTGCGCGCAAGGTTGCGTTACGATCGAACTCCATGCCGTGGATGATCGACTTCTCTGACGCAATCCGATCGGGTCTGATTTGTTATATGGTCACCGGCGCAGCTTTGAGCATGGGCTACTACGAGTTGCTTTTTGTACTCGTGGCCTTGAGTGCTTGTTGCCGCCGAATTGCTGTGCGGTTGGCAGCAGAGGCGATAGTCGACCTGCCTGTCGCCAGTGTGCCAGCACAAGCCCGCATTCCCCGGATGGCACGCGCGGTCGCCGGAACGCCCCGCTTACGTTTCGGCGCTCCGCGCTAATTAGCGCGCGGCAGACATGGTTGCTCGGCCGACGCCGGGCTGACTGCCCATACGGGAATCTCGCGCACGACGCGAAACGCTGCTTCTTACTCGCTTTAATTACTCCAAATATGTAGACGAGGTTGCGCTAAAAATGTAGACTGCAATCAGAGCGGGAATCGTCCTTGCGAAGGATCAGGTAATCACTCATACGTGAACTCCTGCAAACGGTATATTTCTGGGGAGAGATGGACATGAGCGAAAGAATTAGCGTGGTCATTCCCACGCACAACCGATCTCAGCTTCTGTCTGCAGCCCTGGATTGCGTCCTGTCTCAATCGTTCCCGCCTGCAGAAATTATTGTCGTGGATGACGGCTCCGTGGACGCCACGTCTGCATTACTCGATCGCTACGAGGGCACCCTTGTTCGCACCATTCGGATCGAGAACAGCGGCCATCTCGTCGCCCGCAATGTCGGACTGCGGGCCGCAAGCGCTGACTTGGTCGCCTTCTGCGACAGCGACGATCTCTGGCGGCCGTCCTTTCTTCAAATGGCGATGCAATTGTGGCGGCAGGCACCCGACCTCACTGCCTCCTACTCGAATTTCGCCATCGTGCGTGACGACCAGTGGTCGAGACTGTCCAAATTCGAGACTTCGCCCGCCGGTTTCTGGGACGATCTGCAACCGATTGACGCCAATTTGGGCCGGTTCGACACCTCTCTCGCCGAACGCCTGATCGACTTCCAGCCGTTCTTTCCCACCGGAATGATCGTCCGCAAACGCGCGTTCATCGCCCTCGGGGGATGGGATGAGGACGTGTCCCGCATCATCGGCGCCGACTTCGCCACTGCGTTACGCGCGGGCGCTCATCCGCCCATCGGCATCATGCAACAACCGCTCGTCGGAATCCGCAAACACCGGACGAACCTGTCAAGCGACACCGAGAAGATGAACCTCGGCAACGCCTGCGTGCTAGAGCATGTCCTGGCGACCCGGCCGGAACTGACAGCGCTTACACGCAAGATCCACGCGAGCGTCGCCCAGCGACGCCGCGACGCGCTCGACGCCGCTTTTACCCGGCGCGATCTGGCCGAGGTTCGGCGGATCTACCATCTGATCCCCCCTGCCCGTCGTAGACCCGCCGCTCGCATCAAAGCCTCCGTCGCAACCCTGCCAGCCTTCGTCTCGACGCACGTCAACGAGGTCGCTCTCAGGTTCGGCTCAGCCAAGGCCTCGCTCGTGGCGCTAGCAACCGCCAAACCTTGGGCCGACGCGGCCCGTATCAAGACTTGGGCCGACGCGGCCCGTATCAAGACTTGGCCCGACGCGGCCCGTATGCCGCGGATTGACCGCACCCTGCCCGCCGGCGGCTTCTCGCCGCTGACGTCTCGGTAGCGGGCGAATGTCTACTCAACAGGCGATCCGCGCCTCACCGCGGAGCAAAGGCACACGATGAAATCCTCATTCCGACGTAGCGTCGCGTGGATGGGCATGTCGCAAGCTGCAAGCTTCGTCGTCGTGTTCGCGGGCTCGGTCGTGCTGGCGCGATTGCTCTCGCCGTATGAGATGGGCGTCTACGCCGCCGCCGCCGCCATTCTAGGCATCCTTGCCACGCTCCGCTCCTTCGGCCTGTCCAACATCATCATCCGCGAGCCGGTGCTCACGCGGTCCGTCGCGACGACGGCGTTCACGATCAATACCGCGCTCTGTCTGCTGAGTTCGCTGTTGCTCCTGGCCGGCAGCCGTCTGGCGAACCTCGTCTACAGCGACCCCGGCATCGAGCGCCTGCTGGTGCTGCTGTCCTTGATGCCGGCGATCAGCGCACTCGAGTTCCTGCCCGCGTCCTACCTGGAACGGACCGGCGCGTTCCAGCGCATCGGCCTCGTGGGGGTCGGTCGGGCGATACTGAGCTCGGTCGTGATGGTCGTCCTCGCCTATCGGGGCTTCAGCTACATGAGCCTGGCGTGGGGCAACCTGGCCGCCGCCATGTTGAGCGCAATCTGCTTCAACGTATTGGCCCGTGAGCACGCGAGCTTGCGGTTCGATCTGAGCGAGTGGCGCAAGATCGGCACGTTCGGAGTGCAGATGCTAACGATCAACGTGCTCGCCACCGTGGTGCAGCGCACGTTCGACTTGATTCTGGGCCGGATGATCGGGCTGGCGGCGCTCGGATTGTGGTCGCGCGCGGCCGGGCTGAACAGTATGCTGTGGGACAACATCCACATGATCGTCGCCCGGGTCGTTTTCGTCGAGTTTTCCGAACGCCGGCGACGTGGTTTGTCGTTGCGGGACGCCTACCTGCGCATCGTCGCGATCCTGACCGCGGTTCTCTGGCCAGCGTTCCTGGGCATCGCGCTTCTCGCCGGGCCCATAATTTATACGATCTACGGCGAGGCCTGGATGGCGGCGGCAACGCCGCTGACGCTTATGTCGTTGGCCGGCGTGGTTATGACGTCGATTACGATGACGTGGGAAGTCTACATCGTGCAGGGCGAGGTGGCGGCCCAGATCCGGTTCCAGGTCAAGCGCACCGTGCTCAGCGCGGCGCTGTTCGTGGTCGGATGCTTCGGCGGCCTTGATGGCGCGGCCGCCTCGCGGATCGCCGACGCTGCCGCCGCTGTCCTGCTGGTCAAGAATGACATGCAGAGGATGTCCGACACGGTTTGGGCCGACTATTTGCCGATTTATCGGCAGAGCGCATTGTTGACGGCCGCGGCTTGCCTGCCCACCGCATTGCTGATGCAGCTGCATGGCTGGTCGGCGCAAACCCCGATCACCGAGGCGCTTGCCGCGGCCGGGTTCGGCTTCTTGCTCTGGCTCGTCGGCCTGCGGCGTTGCCACCATACGCTCGACGACGAGATCAGGATGGTGACGCGACGCATGTTCGGTTCGCTTGGCGCCCGCAAGCCGGTGACCACGCCGGCTGAATAGGCGGCGCCGGCGGAGTTTGATCCCACTCGCCGGGACAACCATAGTGCGCGGCATGCCGAAAGAGGACACCACCCGCACGCTTCACCACCGATTCACGCGGGCACGGATCGTGAACGCGCTGCGGACGTTTCGGCGCGCGCACCCGTTGCCTCACGGCCGCGGCCGGTTGCCGGAAGGCAGCGCCGAACTGGCCGGCGAAAGCCATAAGCCGTTGACCCGGCTGGCCGCCGAGCACGTATTCTCGCGCGTGGCCGGCGCAGCCCCGGTAGGCGGCAACACGTTGCGGCTGCTTCGGGACGGGGCGGAGAACTACCCGGCATGGTTGGCCGCGATCGGCCAGGCGCGGCACACCATCAATTTCGAGAATTACATCTTCACCAGCGACCGCACCGGCGCCTCATTCCGCGATGCGCTCGCGGCCCGCGCGTTGGAAGGTCTGACGGTGCGGGTGTTGTACGACTGGTTGGGATGCTTGGCCAAGACGCGGCCGGGTTTTTTCCGCCCGCTCCGCCAGGCCGGAGCGGAGGTCCGCTGCTTCAATCGCCCGCGGCTCGACAGTCCGCTCGGCTTTCTCAGCCGGAACCATCGCAAGACGATCAGCGTGGACGGTGCGGTCGGGTTCGTAGCCGGGCTGTGCGTCGGCGATGCGTGGGTCGGGGACGCGTCTGCGGGCATTCCGCCGTGGCGCGACACGGGCGTCGAGCTGCGCGGCCCGGCCATCGCCGATCTCGATGCCGCCTTCGCGCAGAGCTGGGAATTTGCCGGCGGCAGTCCGATCGGCGCGCACACGGAGGCCGCGCCGCGGCACCGCGAAGTGGGCGGTGTGTCGCTGCGCGTGATCGGCAGCCGGCCCAACACGATGGGGTTGTATCGGTTCGACCAACTGATCGCCGCCCTCGCCCGCGAACGGCTCTGGCTGACGGATGCCTACTTCGTGGGCACGACGAGTTACGTGCAGGCGCTCATCGACGCGGCGCGCGACGGTGTCGATGTCCGGGTGCTGGTGCCTGGATCGTCCGACATCCCGGTCGCCAAGGCCCTCTCTCGCGCGGGCTATCGGTCGCTGCTGGAGAATGGCTGCCGCGTGTTCGAGTGGAACGGCCCGATGCTGCACGCCAAGACGGCGGTAGCGGACGGGAAATGGGCGCGGATCGGGTCGACCAACCTCAACATCGCGAGTTGGGCCGGCAACTGGGAGCTGGATATCGCGGTCGAGGACATGGACGTCGCCGGCGAAATGGAACGGATGTTCGAGCGGGATTTGGAGAATGCGACCGAGATCGTGATCGAGGACAGCCGGGTACATTCGAAAGAGCGTACCCGGCCGCTGCGTCGCGGCAGCCCCGGCCGGCTTGCGGCTGGCGCGGCCGGGCTGGGTAGCGTGGTGACGGCCGCCATCATCAATCGCCGTCCGCTCGGCCCGGCGGAGGCGAAGGTCATGGTCGTGGGCGGCGTGTTGCTGCTGCTGCTGTCGGTGCTGGCGGTGGCGTTTCCGCGGGTCGTCACGGTGCCGTTGGCCATCGTCGGGGTGTGGATTGCCACGACGTTGCTGGTCCGAGCCTTCAGGTTGAGTAGAAGGCGGCA
>JAABUX010007715.1_pt1 | contig 12555 bp, 14 predicted proteins | sample 5561851 | NCBI WGS metagenome assembly JAABUX01 (sample SAMN10711883, study PRJNA513361) | rock metagenome | isolation source: Antarctica rocks | place: Antarctica: Victoria Land, Richard Nunatak red sandstone | collected 2016-01-03 | reverse complement strand
CGCCGCATGGAAAGGAGACCGCAACAAGAAGCACGCCAAGGCCGACTGGCAGTTCACCACCGCCGACGCCCGCGTCAAACTGAAGCGCCTCTACCCGACGTTGTGAATGACTCGGGGTACTAGAGCGTGATGAGATTGATCACGCTCTGCTTGACTGAGAAAAGAGCAGCTTTATGAGGCAGTTGACATCGCGAAGCGACGCCAACTGACCTCATGCTGCTCTAGTCGTCCCGGTGCACCTTCTCCATGCGCTCATGGCGCTCCTGAGCCTCGATGGAGAGGGTGGCGATCGGCCGGGCCTCAAGCCGCTTGAGGCCGATCGGCTCGCCGGTCTCCTCGCAGAAGCCGTAGCTGCCGTTCTCGATGCGGAGCAGGGCGAGGCCGATCTTCGCGATCAACTTGCGGGCACGGTCACGGGTGCGCAGCTCAAGGGCCCGGTCGGTCTCGACCGTGGCCCGGTCGGTGATGTCCGCCTCGTGGATGCCGCCCTCCGAGAGGCTGGCCAGCGTGCCGTCTGCTTCCTTGAGCAGGTCCGCCCGCCATCGCAGCAGCTTGAGCCGGAAATACTCCACCTGGATCGCATTCATGAACCCCTCCACGTCGGACGGGCGGTAGTCTGGGGGCAAGGTGATCATCATCGCCGATCCTAGGACATGCTGCAGCGGGGACAGGCCCCACGTACGAATTCACCCGACCAACCCCGGATCACCCCGAGGCGGGGCGGTTCCTGAGATTTGCGCGGCTTATAGCAGAGGAGTCCCCGACGCCAAGAGTATATGACCGGTCTTCACATCTCGGTCATGGAAGGCGGCTCTTCCGTCGGCGCCGCGGACCCCTGGGCGGTCGATGGGCGGGGGGTCAGGCGCAGGATTTCCAGCCGCGCGCGCAGCCGGATCGAGGACAGGACACGGGCGAGCGCCGGGTCATGCGCGCCCGGCACCATCTCGGCGAGGCCGGCCAGGCGAGACAGCCCCTGGGCGGGGTTGCCCGCCAGCAGGTCCTTCTGCAGGGAGGCCAGGGCTTCCAGGATCTCCTGTCCATGCCGCCGCGCCTCTCGATCGGCCGAGGCGCCGGCGTGATCGGCATCCCATCCGGCCGCTTCCTGTAGGGCGAGCATGGCACCGGCATCGGCTACCGGCGCCGCGCCAGCCGCACGGCCCGAAGCTCCGAGGCCCGAAGCTTCGCGCGCGGCAACCACAGGGACCGTGAACGAGCTGGCGACGTTGCCCGGCCGGCGTGCGGAAAAGTCGGGTCCTGCTGCGGGCAGGACCGCGCCGGGCGCGATGATTGTCATGAGCATCCTTGGAATTCAGCCCGGCAGCAGCACGTGCCGCCCTCCTTATCATTACGAAGGCGGTCTTGTCGTTGACAGTTTATTCGTAACTCGCCGGCTATGATCCGTCCCAGGCTTAGTTGACAAACTGCAACGGGAAATCATGCGCCCTCTCCGCGTCCTGATCGCACTGCTGATGATGCTGGTTACGCTGCCGGCGCGCGCCGAGCAGGTGCGGATCAAGGACATCGCGGACATCGAAGGCGTCAGGAGCAACCAGTTGATCGGCTACGGCCTGGTCGTCGGGCTGAACGGTACCGGGGACCGGCTGAACAACTCGGTCTTCACGCGAGAGTCGCTCATCAGCATGCTGGAGCGGCTTGGGGTCAACATCCGCGACCAGCAGGCCAAGCTGCAGACCAAGGACGTCGCGGCGGTCATGGTGACCGCCGAACTGCCGGCCTTCTCCCATGGCGGCAGCCGAATTGATATTACGTTGTCGGCGGTCGGGGACGCGACCGACCTGTCCGGCGGAACGTTGCTGGTGACGCCGCTGATGGCGGCCGATGGCGAAGTCTACGCGGTGGGCCAGGGCCAGTTGGTGACCAGTGCCTTCGCGGCGCGCGGCGCCGCGGCATCGGTCACGCGCAACATCCCGACCAGCGCGCACTTGGCCAACGGCGCCACGGTGGAGCGCGAGTTGCCGATGGACCTGGGCAGCAGGAAAGACCTGCATCTCTCGCTGCGCAATCCCGACCTGACGACCGCCGAGCGCATCTCCTCGGCGATAGACGGGGCAGTCGGCGCCGACGTGGCGCGCGCCACCGATCCGAGGACGGTGGCGCTGTCCCTCGCCGGTCGCGACGTGGTCGAGACGCTCTCGCGCATCGAGGATCTGCTGGTCGAGCCGGACAGCCCGGCCATCGTGGTGGTGGACGAGGCGAGCGGCACGATCGTGATGGGCGACAACGTGCGGATCAGCACGGTGGCAATCGCGCAGGGCAACCTCACGATCCAGGTCGCGGAGACGCCGCAGGTCTCGCAACCCGGTGCGTTCTCGAACGGACAGACCGCGATCGTGCCGCGCACCTCGGTGCAGGTGGATACCGGGGCAGGCAAACGCCTCGGCATACTCAGGGAAGGACCCAGCCTGCGCGACCTCGTGAGCGGCCTGAACGCGCTCGGCGTCGGGCCGCGTGACATGATCAGCATCCTGCAGACGATCAAGGCAGCCGGCGCGCTGCAAGCCGACCTGGTGGTGAGATGACGACGATCGGAACGATCCAGGGCGCCGCCGCCGATCCGTCCACGGCCGCCGCCATCGCGGCCGACGCGAAGATCTGGAAGGCAGCGCAGGATTTCGAGGCGATGGCGATAGGCCAGCTGCTGGAACCGATGTTCTCGACCATCGACACGTCGCAGGGGATGCTCGGCGGCGGCCCTGGTGAACAGACCTTCAAGCCGATGCTCGTCACCGAGATGGCGAAGGCGGTGGAGCAGCATGGGGGACTGGGGCTTGCCGCACCCGTCTACGCCCAGATGCTGAAGATGCAGGAGAAGCCCCGGTGAGTGCGATACGCGTCGCGGCCGCGCGGCTTACCGACCTGCTCGAGCAGGAAAACATCGCGTTGCGGCGGCTCGACCTGCCGACGGCGCTGGCGCTGCTCGAGGCCAAGCGGGCGGCGATCGCCGCGTTCGAGCTGGCCCTGCAGGCGGGACACACGACAATCGACATCGACGAGGCCATGCATGCGCTGTCGCTGCGGCTGCGTGGCGCGACCAGCGAGAACAAACGCCTGCTGGAACGCGCGATGGTGGCGCAGCAGCACGTGATGTCGCTGCTCGCGCAGGCGGCGCGGCAGGCCGCACCGAGCGGGCGCTACGGAGCCGGTGGCGCGTATGTCGGACGTGTCGCGGAAGGTGCGTTCGCGCTCAGCGCACGCGCCTGACGGCTGCACGCGCTTGAAGTCCGGCCGGCGGCGTGCAGCATCGGCGCATGTCGACCGTGCAGTTCCTGCTGCCCGCCGCGGCGCACCGCGGAAGCACCGGGTTGTTCCTGCGATCGCTGCTGTCCGTGCTGCGCGAGCAGGGTATCGATGCGCGTTGTGCCTTCGTCACGGACGCGGCGGATGCCGCGGCGCTCATTTGCCGGGCAGCGCCCGCACGCGGGACCGGCGCAGCTCCTGGTCGATAGCCGCCTGTTGCGGATTGTTGCCGATGCTCTCGAGCATGCGTCCCTGCGTCCGGTGGTTCTGGCGCAGGAGACACAAGGCCCGTCCGGTTCGGACGGTCTCGAGGGCACGATCGCACCGTCCGTCATGCCAGGCTGCTCTGCTTCGTCGAGGAGGCGACCGAGGCTCAGGCGGCGCAGATCCTGGATGGCCTGTTACGTCTGCGAGATCTCGACTGGGAGCTTGTCCTGGTCACGACGCAAGCCGGAGGGGATCCAGCCAATAGCAGGATCCGTCCCGGTTCTGGGATCGCACAGACTGCCTGATCGTCGCTGCGGGCGACCTGGCGCACGAGATGCTGATCGGCGAAGCGGTCGCGCAGGGTGTAGCCATCGTCGCGATGGCACCCGCCACGATTGCGCAAGGAATCGGTATCGTGGTGAAGTCCGACGACATCGTGGGATTCAGCCGCGGCATCCGCAGGATCATCTTCGATATGTTGCTTCGCAACGAAATAGTTCCTGCCTGTCGCTCGGCCCGGGCGGGTCTGCCGTGCTGGGACAGACGAGCAGGCTGATCGACTGGCTGCGAAGCCTGTGAACCGGCCGGATACCGCAACACGGATCCGGCCGGGTAAAGGCGAGGCGCTACTCGGCGTTCTCGGCGCTATCGTGCTCGCGGTTCTCGCTGTCGTGGCTCTCGTGGCTGAGCTCCGAGGTCTCGGCAGCGGTGGCCGCCGACGCCTGGCTGCCACGCTTGCGGCGCGCTACCGGCGAACCCTCGCGCAGCGTCTCCGCAGCCTTCTTGCGGGTGGCGGCACTCGGCGACCTGCGCATGGTCACCGCAGCCTCGCTGCGCGGCGTCGCGGTCTTGCGCGTGGTCGGCGTCTTGCGCGTGGTCGGCGTCTTGCGGGCCGCCGCAGGCTTCGCGGCGGTCTTGCCGGAGCCGGTCTTGCGCGCATCCGCCTTGCGCGCGTCTGTCTTGCGCACATCCGTCTTGCGGGTGGTCGCCTTGGCAGTGCTCGCAGCGCGCGGCTTGCGCGACGTGGCGGTCGACGCCGCGCCGCGGACGTTGCGCGGCGTCGCGCTCTTTGCGGCGGTGCGGCCTGCCGTCGTCGTCCGGCGGGTCTTGCTTGCCGTCGTGCTGCGTGTCGCGGGTGCCGCGCGGGCAGCGCCACGCTTCGGCGCAGCGGCCTTCGCGGTGCGTGTCGAGGCGCGGGTGGTGGACTTCGCGGCCGTCGTGCGAGCGCGTGCCGGAGCGGCGGCGGTCTTGCGTGCAGGTGCCTTGCGCGTCGCGGCGGAGCGGCTGGTGCTGGCGCGGGCGGCGGGCTTGGCGCGCGTGGCGGCAGTCTTTGCCACGCGGCCAGCAGAGGTTTTCGACGTCGTGCCCTTGGTCGTCTTGGCGGTCCGCGTCGCGGTCACCTTGCCGGCCGGCTTCTTGGCGGTGGTCGAACGCTCCACCGAAGTTTTCGCGCCGCGCGTCGTCCGCGATGCCGCGCTGCGTCCACTGGTGCCGGCGGTCCTGCGACCGTCGGTCTTTACCGCCATGGCGCGCGTCTTGCGTCCCGGCGTCTTGTTGTCTTCGCTGCTCATGGTGTGGCCTTCCCTGATCTGTCGAGTGTAGTCTGGATTGCAACGATGCGGATCGGCCCTTGGACATCCGGCAAGACCATGCCGGCTCGTTGATCTGCAAAGGTCGATACCCCTGGACACCGCTGCGGAGTGCTTCCGCGAATCGCGACCCGAAGCCTATGAATAGTGAAGCTATTCCTCGCTCGCTCCGCATCTGTCAATCAAAAGCAACCGTTGCAGGAAAGTTCCGGCAGGGCTTACCGGTTTTCCTTTGTCGCTGCTGGCGGTCCCGAACCCGGACACAGCTTCACGAAGAAGCAAAGGTGTAGTTCAGATCAGCCGAGTTGCAGGATCGGCGGCTACCGGGACGTTGTCGAGCAGCCGGACGCCGCCCAGACGGGCGGCAGCGATCAGACGCGCGCCGGACGCAAGGTTGCTGATCGCATGCAGGCTGCGCCCGTCGACCAGAGCCAGGTAGTCGACTCCGAAACCGCGCAGTTCCAGATCTTCCCGGGCGGTGTCCAGAACCGCGGGCACCGCATCGCCTTCCGCGATCGCACGCGCGGCACGAAGCAGGCAGCGATACACCGCCGGTGCGCGCTCGCGCTGTTCCGCGCCGAGGAAGCGGTTGCGCGACGCCATCGCCAGGCCATCCGCTTCGCGTACGGTCGCGACGCCTTCGATCGCGACCGGGATGAACAGCTCGGCCACGACGCTGCGGATCACCTGGAGCTGCTGCCAGTCCTTCTCGCCGAAATAGGCGCGTACCGGACGGACCTGGTTCAGCAACTTGGCGACGACGGTGGACACCGCGGCGAAATGTCCAGGCCGCGCATCGCCTTCCCAGCCGAGCGCAGGGCCGCCGACCTCGATGCGGGCGTCGGCCGCGTTCGGGTACATCGTCTCGACGGAAGGCAGCCAGACCAGGCCGCACCCGGCGTCGCGCAGCAACGCGAGATCCGCATCCTCGACGCGAGGATAGCGCGCGAGATCGTTCACATCGTTGAACTGCGTGGGGTTGACGAAGATCGATACCGCGACGTCGTGGCCGTGCCCGCGTGCCGCCGTCAGCAGCGACAGATGACCGGGATGCAAGGCGCCCATCGTCGGAACCAGCGCCATCGACGCATCCCTCGCCATCATCCGGGAGGCGTCGGCAAGATCGTGAAGCGTGCGGGCGATGAACATGACGGTCCTGCAGCCGGTTCCAGGAGCTGTGCAGTGCTCCCGATGCGTCGGCAAGGCAAGCAGGGCGCGGCGGCGGGGATGGTCCGCGGCGCGGTCCGGAGCCGCCCGCCCGATCGGGCGGTCGCGCTCGCCGCTTGATTGCGCGGTCGCGAATGACCTACTTGCTGAGGCCGAGGTCTCGCCGACGACCGGCACATCGCATCCTGGAAGGCGTGAACATGCTCAATCTCGACGTGCCGAAAGGCCAGGACGATCGAGCCGAGGCCGCGCGCAAGGACCTCCGGCCGGTCGCGGACGACGATGCCGCCCGCGCGTGGCTGGCGCTGCAGACCCTGCCCAAGCTGCCGCTGATGATGACGCGAGGCGTGTTCGGGCAGTGCCCGGTCTGCGGCCAGGGAAAGCTCTTTGCAGGCTATCTCCGCGTGGCCGAGGCCTGCGCGTCCTGCGCGGCGCCGCTCGGCGCGGTACGCGCGGACGACGCGCCGCCCTACTTCACCATCTTCATAACCGCGCACCTGATCATCGCGATGGTGGTCGTCGCCGGACAGCGCACCGATCTGCCGGTATGGGCGATGATCGCCTTCTTCGTGCCGCTGACGGTGGTGATCGCGATGCTGCTGCTGCGTCCCGTCAAAGGTGCGACCGTCGGCGTGATGCTCAAGCTCGGCCTGATCGGCGAGCATCGCGAGGAGGCGGGCTGATGCCTGGGCGTGGCAGCGGCATGAAACGCCGCGTCGGCCAGCGTTCGAACCGGATGGGCACGACATGAGGATCGACGGCGTCGCCTACCGCAGCGTCTGGGTGGATCCGCAAGACCGATGGTCCGTGCGCATCTTCGATCAGACGAAGCTGCCCTGGTCGCTCGACATCCTCAGGCTGACGACGCGCGATCAGGTCGCCGCCGCGATCGGCACCATGCAGGTGCGCGGCGCGCCGTTGATCGGGGCGGTCGCGGCGTACGGGCTGGCGCTGGCGCTGCGCGCGGACAGCAGCACCGAGGCGATGGAGCGGGACGCCGAGCTGCTTGCGGGGACGCGGCCGACGGCGGTCAACCTGCGCTGGGCGATCGAGCGCATGCTGACCCGGCTGCGCAACACGCCGCGCGCGGACCGCGTGCGCATCGCCTACGACGAAGCCGCCCTGATCTGCGACGAGGATGCAGCACAGAACGAGGCGATCGGGCGGCATGGCCTGACACTCATCGAACAGGCCGCCGCGCGCGGGCAACGGTCCGGCAAGCCCGTGAACGTGCTGACGCACTGCAACGCCGGCTGGATCGCGACCGTCGACTGGGGCACCGCGCTGGCGCCGATCTACCGGGCGCACGACGAGGGCGTCGACGTGCATGTGTGGGTCGACGAGACGCGTCCGCGCAACCAGGGTGCGGCACTCACCGCTTGGGAACTCGGACGACACGGCGTCGCGCACACCGTCATCCCCGACAACGCCGGCGGTCACCTGATGCAGCATGGCGAGGTCGACATGGTCATCGTCGGCACCGACCGCGTCACCCGCGAGGGCGATGTCGCCAACAAGATCGGCACCTACCTGAAGGCGCTCGCGGCGCGCGACAACGGCGTGCCGTTCTGGGTGGCGCTGCCGTCGACGACGATCGACTGGCGCATGCGCGACGGCATCCGCGAGATCGAGATCGAGCAGCGCAGCACGGCCGAGGTCACCCATATGACCGGACGGACGAACAGCGGCGAGCTGGCCACCGTGCAGGTCACGCCGGATGGCAGCGCCGCCGCCAACCCGGCCTTCGACGTCACGCCGTCGCGTCTGGTCAGCGGGCTGATCACCGAGCGCGGCCGCTGCGACGCGAGCGAGGCGGGCCTTGCAGGCCTGTTCCCCGAACGGGCATGAACGAGCGGCAAGGTCTCCTTGCCTTTTCGAAACGGCCCCGAGGGATGCGCATACGGGATGATGTCGAGCAGGATCCCGACCGCGAAGATCGCGCTCGCGCCGCGCAGCCATGGCGCGCGGGCCTGCCGCGCCGTATCCGCCGGCATCGCCCTGGTCGGCGTGGTGATGGCGAGCGGCTGCGCACCGACGGTGCCGCAGGCGACGACCGGACAGACGCCCGTCGCGCAGTACCGCAACGCGCAGGGGCCGAGCGGCCCGGATCCGCATGTGCCAGACTTCGTCACGCGCGGCTTCGAGCCGTTCAGTCGCACCGACACGATCGCGATCGCCCTGCGCGAGTGGCGCCTGTTCGGAGAGCCGGTGGATGACGACGATCCCGAGCAGCGCCCCGATCCGGTGACGGCCAGCGTCAAGCCGGAACGGCTGCCCGGCCTGTGGCAACGGGTCGGCGAATACTGGTGGATCGGACAGGACCCGTACGAGAGCGAAGTCGACTGGACCGGCAAGCAGGGCAGCGACGGGCGTCCGTTCGACTTCATGCATGACGGGCGCTACGCGTGGTCGGCGGCCTTCATATCCTACGTCATGCGGATCGCCGGCGCCGGCACGCGCTTCCCGTACTCGCCGAACCACGCGACCTACATCAACGCGGCCGCATCCGGCACCGCCACCGGCCTGCGCGCCCAGGATCCGGCTATCTACGCCCCGGCGCCGGGCGACCTGATCTGCGCCGGTCGCGGCTCCAGCCGCGTCATCAAGTTCCACAACCTGCCGACGCGCGACCTGTTTCCCGCCCATTGCGGGCTCGTCGTGTCACGGCTGCCGAACCAGCTCAGCACCGTCGGCGGCAACGTCGACGATGCCGTCACCCTGACGCACGTGCCGACTGGCCCGACCGGGCTGCTCGCCAACCCCGACGGCACGCTGATCGACACCCGCTACGCGTGGTGCGCGGTGCTCCAGGTGCTCTACGACACGGATGGCGAGCCGCCGTCGGACGACTGAGTTCGGCGCCGCCGGGATCAGCGCTGGCGCCAGGGCAGTCCGATCGCCTTCCAGCCGGCGACGCCGCCACGATGGCCCTGCTCGTCCGGAGGACCCTCGAAGCCGTCCGCGACGTTGTAGACGCGGCCGTAGCCCACCGCCTGCGCCGCCTCGGCGGCGGCCAGGCTCCGCGCGCCGCTGCGGCAGATGAAGTAGATGTCGTCGGCCGCCTTGAGTCCGGCGTCGTCGAGTTGTTGCAGGAACAACGGGTTCGTCGCACCGGTCGGGAATGCCTGCCAGGCGATCAGACGCACGCGCTTGTCCAGGCTCGACAGGTCCGGCAGTCCGACATAGGTCCATTCCGCATCGGTGCGCACGTCGACCATCTGCGCGTCCGGGTTGTCGGCAAGAGCCTGCCAGGCCTGTTCCGGGGCGACGTCCTCGACCATCTCGTATACTCCTGCTCCACGACAAAGGTGGCTCCCGATGGTCGAAAGCACAAACCCTTCCCCCGCAGCATCCTCGGCCGCGTCGTCGCAGACCTGGCCGGTCGCGTGCCCGGACGTGCTGTCCGCGATCGGCAACACGCCGCTGATCCGCCTGCGGCGTGCCTCCGAGGCCACCGGCTGCGAGATCCTCGGCAAGGCCGAGTTCATGAATCCCGGCGGCTCGGTCAAGGACCGCGCGGCGCTGGCCATCATCGCGGCGGCAGAGGCGGACGGCAGCCTGGAGCCGGGCGGCACCATCGTCGAAGGCACCGCCGGCAACACCGGCATCGGCCTGACGCTGGTCGCCAACGCGCGCGGCTATCGCAGCGTCATCGTGATGCCGGAGACGCAGAGCCGCGAGAAGATCGACTTCCTGCGCATGATCGGGGCCGACCTGCGCCTGGTCCCGGCCAAGCCGTTCCGTGATCCCGGCAACTACGTCCACGTGTCGCGCCGGCTGGCCGAGGAGACCGGCGCGGTCTGGGCCAACCAGTTCGACAACCTGGCCAACCGCGACGGCCATCGCCGCGGCACCGCCGCCGAGATCTGGCGGCAGACCGACGGCCGGCTCGACGCCTTCACCTGCTCCTGCGGCACCGGCGGCACCCTGGCCGGCGTCTCGCTTGGGCTGCACAAGCTCGCGAGCCAGGCCGGCCGCGAGGCGCCGCGTATCGTGCTGGCGGATCCGGAGGGTTCGGGCCTTTACGGCTGGGTCAAGTCGAACGACCTGAGCGTCAGCGGCAGCTCGATCACCGAGGGGATCGGCCAGTCCCGCGTGCCCGGCAACCTGGAAGGCGTGCTGATCGACGAGGCGCTGCGCATCCCCGACGCGGAGGCGCTCGAGCAGGTGTTCGACCTGCTGCAGCACGAGGGGATCTCGATCGGGGGTTCGGCGGGGATCAACGTGGCCGCCGCGATCCGGGTGGCACGCACCCTGGGGCCGGGGCATATGGTGGTGACCATCCTGTGCGACAGCGGCGCGCGCTATCAGTCCAGGCTGTTCAACCCGGAGTTCCTGCGCAGCAAGTCGCTGCCGGTGCCATCCTGGCTGCGCGACGATTGAGGCAGCCGCCGGCCCGGCCGCTTCCACGAGCCGGGCTTCTTCCATGACCGGTCCGGCGACGGCGGCCGGCGGCGGAGCGGCGTGGTGTCGCGGAACAGCAGCCAGACCATCAGCACGCAGGCGAGGCCCGCGAGCGCCAGCATCAGGAAGCTCAGCGATATCGACCGGTCGGCGACGAAGCCGGCGAGCGTGGTGCTGAAGCTGGCGCCGATGCCGACGGCGAGGCCGAAGAACCCCATGCACAGGTTGAAGCGTCCGGTGCCGCGGGTGAGGTCGGCGGCGATCAGCGGCAGCATCACCCCGAACGACGCGGCGCTGACGCCGTCCAGCAACTGGAACAGCACGGTCACCCAGGGGTTGCTGGTGGTAGCCAGCAGCACGCCGCGCAACGGCAGTGCCGCGAAGCCGACCAGCATGATCGGGCGGCGCCCGATGGTCTCGGCGAGCCGTCCGACCTGCGGCGACAGCACCGCCACGACGAGCTGCGGTCCGAGGATGCAGGCGGCGATGATCAGCTCGGCCTGCTGCGCCGCCTCCTTGGTGATCTCGCCGGCCGCCAGCGGCAGCATCGCGGCGTTGGACAGATGGAACAGGGCGGTGCAGACCGCGAACGCGAGCAGCCGGCGGTCGCGCAGCAGGCTGAGCACGCTGTGCGACGCCTTGGTCTCGGTCTCGTCGTCGCCGGGATCGGCCGCTGCCGCAGCGTCGTCCAGCTTGGTCTTCGGCCGCTTGATGGCGCGCAGGGCGAACATGCCCGGGACCGCCATCGCCGCCCCGAGGAAGAAGGTCGCGCGCGCGGATACCAGGTAGCCGACGCCGCCCATCAGCCCGGCGGCGATGGCGTTGCCGATCGAGCCGAAGCTGGCGTTGCGGCCCAGCCTGCGGCCGAGCTCGCCCGGCGCGGCCCCGTCGGCGATATGCACCGCGACCATGCCGAGGGTGATCGCGGCGATCGCCGGGTTGAGCATGCAGCTCGCGAAGCCATGCAGGATCTCGGCGGCCATCACCGGCAGGCGCTCCGGCAGGAATCCCAGCAGCAGGCATGACGCGATGATGGTGATGATGGCGACGAGTGCCGCCAGGTGCTTGTTGACGAGCGCGTCCACCACCGCGCCGGCAGGCACCTGACTGACCATCGCCGTGATCGAGCCGGCGGTCAGCGCCAGGCCGATCTCGCCCTGCGTCCAATGTTCGCTGGTGAGGTAGACCGCGATGAACGGACCGAACGCCGTCTGCAGGTTGGCGACGAAGAAGTTCAGCCAGTCCAGGCCCTGCTGGCTGTTCATCCGAAGGGAGAGGCGCACCCGGCGGCTCAGTCCGGGTTCAACGGATCGGCTGTCGGCGCCGTGTCATCGGAGGGCGGCGCCGGTTTCGCACCGAGATCGACCCGGCTCGGATCGGCCGGGTTTCCGGGCGGCGGCGCGGGCTTGGGGATGGCAGGCTGGGGGATGGCAGGCTTGTCGCCGGCCGGTGCCGGACCGCCATGCGGCTGGCCGACCTGTGCTGCAGGCGGCTCCGACATGCCCTCGACCACGGTGACGTTGTCGCTGCCGTCATAGGCGGGCGCTGCCTTCACCTGAGCGTCGGTCAGGGGGAGCTGGAGCGCGTCCCTCGGCTTGGCGCCCGCGACCACGAAACGTTGCCAGGCGATGGCGATGCGGCGGTTGCCCATGCCCAGGATGCCGCCGGCATCCACCACCAGGGCGGCGGGCTGCCCCTTGACGTCGACCAGCACGTCGATGACGTGGCCGATCACGCCCTTGTCCTTTCCGATCACGTCGCGGTCGATCAGGCCGACCAGCGACATCTTCATCGTACGCAACAGGTCCGCAGCGTGGCCGGCATCATTGGCGCCGGGGCCGGGCTTCGACTTCTGCTCGGGCTTCGTCGGCGTCGCGGTCGCGGCCTTTTCCCGCGCGCCGACGGGCTCCTGCGCTCCGACGGGCGGAGC
>JAABUX010007711.1_pt1 | contig 12557 bp, 12 predicted proteins | sample 5561851 | NCBI WGS metagenome assembly JAABUX01 (sample SAMN10711883, study PRJNA513361) | rock metagenome | isolation source: Antarctica rocks | place: Antarctica: Victoria Land, Richard Nunatak red sandstone | collected 2016-01-03 | reverse complement strand
CTTCGCCTGGTGAAGGCTTTCTTAGAGCTATTGACCCGCAGCTGAATCCCTGTTAGGCTGTCAACTAATTCGGGATACGGTATCCCGTGCCTCCCATGCCTGGTTTCTGGTTACGCTTTGTAGAGAGAGAGTTCAGATGCCGAAAATGACTGCCACGGAAGCAGCCGTGCACGTTCTCAAGAGCGAGGGGGTCGAACTCGTCTTCGGAGTTCCCGGCGCGGCAATTCTGCCGCTCTATCAGGCGCTGCGCCCGAGCGGAATCCGGCACGTCCTCGTGCGGCATGAGGAGGGCGGCACGCATGCGGCCGAGGGCTATAGCCGCGCAGTGGCCGGTAAGATCGGTGTCAATATTGGCACCTCCGGGCCCGCCGGAACGAACATGATTACCGGGCTCTACTCCGCGATCGCCGACAGCGTGCCGATTCTTTGCATCACAGGTCAAGCGCCGCGCGCGAAACTCCATAAAGAAGATTTTCAAGCCGTCGATATCGCCGCGATTACGGCCCCGGTTACAAAGTGGTCGATCACCGTTATGGAAGGCGCGCAGATTCCATCGACTTTCCGAAAGGCGTTCCAACTCATGCGCTCGGGACGGCCGGGTCCGGTCCATATCGATCTGCCGATCGACGTGCAGAAGGAGATCATCAACTACGATCCGGAGGCGGATGCGCCGCTCGCCGTCGATAAACCGCAGCCGAATCCAAAGGCAATCGAACGAGCGATCGATCTGCTCTTTGCCGCGGAGCGGCCGCTGTTGATTTCCGGCGGCGGCGTGATTAATGCGGAAGCTTCGGCTGATCTCGTCCGGCTCGCGGAATTGACGAATACACCCGTCATCCCGACGCTGATGGGCTGGGGCACGATTCCCGACGACCACCCCCTCAACGCCGGCATGATGGGGTTGCAAACGCAAACGCGCTACGGAAATGCGACCTTTCTCGCGAGCGACTTCGTCATGGGCATCGGTAACCGCTGGGCGAATCGCCAGACCGGTAGCACCGAGGTGTATACGAAGGGCAGAACCTTCGTTCATGTCGATATTGAACCGACGCAGATTGGACGCGTCTTCAGCCCCGATCTTGGGATCGTGGCCGATGCCAGTGTCGCACTCGAGGCGCTCGTCGCCGAAGTGGAGAGGCGTGCCGAGCGCGGGGCATTGCCCGATCGTGACGCATGGACGTCTGAAGTTCGCGAACGCAAGCGTACCATGTTGCGCCGGACCAATTTCGACAACGTGCCAATCAAGCCGCAGCGCGCGTTTGCCGAAATCAACGCGGCGTTCGACGACGACACGCAGTTCGTGACGGCGATCGGACTCTATCAAATCGCTTCAGGTCAATTCCAGAAGGTCAATAAGCCGCGAAATTACCTTATTTGCGGCCAAGCCGGGCCGCTCGGTTGGGAAGTCTCTGCGTGCACGGGTGCCAAGCTCGCGAATCCGAGCAAGGACGTCGTCGGGATCATTGGCGATTATTCGTTGCAGTTCATGATTGAGGAACTTGCGGTTGCCGCTCAATACAAAGTCTCGTTCGTGATGGTCTTGCTCAACAACGCGTATCTTGGCCTCATCCGGCAAGCCGAAATACCGTATCAGATGGACTATGAAGTTTCGCTGAGTTTCGAAAACATCAATGTGCCCGAGATTGGTGCGTACGGCGTCGATCACGTCAAGGCGGCGGAAGCGTTTGGCTGCCGCGCCGTCCGCGTGTTCGAACCGGACAAGATTGCGGCCGCGATCGCTTGGGCGAAGCGCGAGGCGAAGGAAAAAAGCGTGCCGGCGATCGTCGAGATCATCACGGAGCGCGTGACGAACATCGCGATGGGTGTCGAGATCGATAAGATCAACGAGTACGAGGACATCCTTGACGTGCCGAGCGCGAAGGTTCCTAAGAAGGAAATGGTCCGCGCGTAGTGCCGAAGTTCAATGCGAACCTTACTATGCTCTACACCGAGCACGACTTCATGGATCGCTTTGCGGCGGCTGCGAACGACGGCTTCGCGGGCGTAGAATATCTGTTCCCGTACGCGTACGCCAAAAGCGAACTCGCCCAGCGTCTCAAAGCGAACCGGCTGCAGCAGGTGCTCTTCAACCTTCCCGCAGGCGATTGGGCCGCGGGTGAGCGCGGCATTGCATGCCACCCCGGGCGCGTGGCCGAGTTCAAAGCTGGCGTAGCGCAAGCAATCGCGTATGCAGACGCACTTGGCTGCCACCAAGTCAACTGTTTGGCTGGCAAGGTTCCGCCCGGCGTCACTAGTGCGTCCGCTCACGATACATTCGCCACGAACGTACGTTACGCCGCGCGGGAGCTCGAGCGCGCGGGCGTGCTGCTCCTGATCGAGCCGGTCAACACGCAAGACATTCCCGGTTTCTTTCTGTCGCGCTCGGCACACGCACTCGAGATCATAGATGAGGTCGCGTCGCCGAATCTTAAGCTGCAGTATGATATCTATCACATGCAGCGGACGGAAGGTGAACTCGCGGCAACGCTTGAGAAGAACCTTGAGCGAATTGCGCACATACAGTTAGCCGACAACCCGGGCCGTCACGAGCCAGGCACGGGCGAAATCAACTATCCGTTCCTCTTTGCGCATCTCGATCGGATCGGCTATACGGGTTGGGTCGGTTGCGAATATCTTCCGCTGGGGAAAACTGAAGACGGGCTCGGCTGGTTCAAATCTGCCCGCCGCCCCGCCGTCGCCGCCGAAAGCCTGCGATGAAGATTGGGTTTATCGGCCTCGGGGTGATGGGCCGCCCGATGGCCGGTCATCTGCAGGCAGCCGAGCACGAACTATTCCTCTTCTCGCTCGGTGCCGTGCCGGGCGACTTGCTCGCGGCCGGCGCCGTCGCTTGCGCGTCCGGGGAAGATGTCGCCAGGCGAGCGGACGTCATCATCACGATGGTCCCCGATACGCCGGACGTCGCCACCGCTCTCTTCGGTGAGAGAGGCGTCGCGGCGGGTCTCTCTGCCGGCAAGATAGTGGTCGACATGAGTTCGGTCTCACCAATGGAGACGAAGAAGTTCGCCGCGCGAATCAATGAGGTGGGGTGTACGTATTTCGATGCGCCGGTCTCGGGCGGCGAAGTTGGAGCGAAAGCCGCGTCGCTGACGATCATGGTCGGCGGACCGGAGGCGGAGTTCCCACGCGTTAAGCCGCTCCTCGACGTAATGGGGAAGAATATCACCCTGGTCGGTGGTAATGGCGACGGACAGACGACGAAAGTCGCTAACCAGATCATCGTCGCGCTGACGATCGAGGCCGTTGGAGAGGCGCTACTCTTCGCCTCGACGGCGGGGGCGGACCCCGCGAGGGTCCGCAGTGCGCTGATGGGCGGCTTCGCCGCATCGCGCATTCTTGAGGTTCATGGCGAGCGGATGATTGCACGTAATTTCGAACCCGGCTTTCGCATCGCGCTACATCAGAAAGACTTAAGTTTAGCGCTCACTGGGGCGCGCGAACTGGGCGTGTCGCTTCCCAATACGGCAACCGCGCAAGAGCTGTTCAATTCGTGTGTGGCGCACGGCGGGGCCGCTTGGGATCACTCGGCCATGGTTCGCGCGCTTGAGATCATGGCTAATCATACAATCGTGGATGCGCCCGCAGCCGTACGAACCTAGCATGGAATTACGAGTGGAAGTCTGTTTTTACAATGACCGAGGCACGCGTATTGTTGATATGATGTGCCGTGGCTTGCACAACGGCTGCTTCGTCCCCAGAACGCATCGCACGCACGATCGCCGCGTGCTCGCTGATGGTCGCCCGGCGGCGTTCGGATGTCGAGAGCGCGATGACGCGCCACGGTTGAATATCGGAGCGGAGGTCGCCGAGCATGCGCTTGAGCCGATGCCCATCGGCATGGGCAAGGATAAAATCGTGAAAGGCGGTGTCCAAACGTTCCATTTCTCCTGGATCGTCGACGAAACGCGCCATGCGTTTGATGAGCCGCTCGAGTTCAGTATAGTCGCGTTTGGTCATCCGGCGTGAAGCGCGGCGAGCGGCTAGGCTTTCGAGGCCTTCACGGATTTCAAAGATACACACGACTTCATCGAGATGCAGTTCGCGCACGACGCTGCCGCGATTGCCCCGCGGTTCGAGCATCCCCTCAGTCTCGAGGCGCCGAAGCGCCTCGCGCACGGGCGTCCGGCTGGCTCCGAGTGTCGCCGCGATATCCGCCTCGATAATCGGCGAACCCGGCGCGAGGGAGCCGCATAAGATGGCGGCTCGTAAGTGGTCGTAGACCTGCTCGCGTAACGACCGCGGCCGCTCGACTTGACCGACCAGTCCTAACACTTTTCCGGGGCGCAATACTTCCGAGTCCAAGTTAACTTCCCTGACGTAATACGCTGCCTTTTCATAATGCATACGTACTAACGTCGTCTTCAGGACCGAATGAGGACACACCTTTGGATACGGGATACATAAAAAGGTCGTCTACCTGCGCCCACCAATCAAAGCTTTACTCCAGCTCAGATCTGTGAGGGTCAATGCGTACCACTGTCTCCGTAGAGTCGCTTGACGTACGCTTTGCTGCCCTTGTGGGCGAGCGTCACTGCATCACGAAGCCAAGTGAGCTCCGTACCTACGAGTGCGATGGTCTTACGAGCGTTCGTGTCGCGCCGGCGGTCGTCGTGCTGCCCTCAACGACGGAAGAAGTTTCTGCCTGTATCCGACTGGCGCGCGAACTGAACATGCCCATCGTGGCACGCGGGGCGGGGACGGGTCTTTCGGGAGGGGCGCTTCCGAGTACAGGTTCACTCGTCATCGGACTTTCACGGATGACGAGCATCCTGGAAAGCGACGTCGAGAACGAGCGGATGCGCGTGCAAGCAGGAGTGATTAACTTTGACGTAAGTAAGGTGCTTGCGCCCCAGGGCTATTACTATGCGCCCGACCCCTCTTCGCAGAGCGTTTGCTCGATCGGGGGCAACATCGCCGAGAACTCCGGCGGCGCCCACTGTCTCAAGTATGGCTTCACGGTTAACCACGTCCTTGGTGCGACGGTTGTCCTTGCAACCGGGGAAGTTGTTAACGTCGGTGGTCCCCTACTTGATCCCCTTGGATTCGATTTAATGTCGGTCGTGGTGGGCAGCGAGGGGATGCTGTGTATTGTGACCGAGGTGTGGTTGCGTTTACTGCGTCTGCCAGAGAAAACGCGAACCATTTTTGCGACGTTCCCATCGACCGATGAAGCGGGTGCCGCGGTCTCGGCAATCATTGGCGCGGGTATCGTGCCGGCCGCGGTCGAGATGATGGACCAGCTCGCGATCGAGGCGATCGTCGCGGCGACCCATGTCGATTGGCCGCTCGACGTCGGCGCCGCGCTGCTGATCGACGTCGATGGCGTTTCCGAGGAAGTTGATCATACGGCCGAGGCGGCGATCCGACACATCGAAGCGGCGGGGGCGCTCGCCGTTCGTAGTCCGCGCGACGCGACCGAACGTGCGCTCATGTGGAAGGGCCGCAAGAGCGCCTTCGCGGCAATGGGCCGTATCAGCCCGGATTACTTCGTGCAGGACGGAGTGATCCCCCGTAAGGAGATCGCCGCGGTCTTGCGGGAGATAGCGGTCGTCGCGAGCACGGCCGGGCTACGCGTCGCCAATGTCTTTCACGCGGGCGACGGTAACCTGCATCCTCTCGTACTGTACGATGCGCGCATCCCGGGTCAAGAAGAACTCTCCGAGCACGTCGGCGGCGAGATTCTGCGAATTTGCATCCGCTACGGTGGTTCGATTACGGGCGAGCACGGCGTCGGATCGGATAAGGCCGCGTATATGGGCGAACTTTTTAGCGACGACGATCTCGAAACGATGAATTTTGTGCGCTGCGCCTTCGATCCGGAGCGCATGCTCAACCCGGGCAAAGTGTTTCCGACGCCGCGACTCTGCGGCGACCGGCCTGGTCATTTCAAACTTACGGAACACGAGCTTAGCGGAGCTGCGGGGCGCGGATGACGGAACCTTCAATCGCTCAACTCGAGCCGCAATCGCCGCAAGAAGCGGCTGTACTCGTTCGCGCAGCGACAGATGACGGTAAGCGCCTAGCGTTCTACGGTGGTGGTACGCACGCCGTACCCCACGCAGGAACGGCCGATGCCATCGTCTTGACGCGCGGCATGCGTCGGGTCGTCGAATACGCAGCGCAAGATCAGACCGTTACGGTCGAAGCCGGTATCACGATCGCCGAACTCGCGGCCCTACTCGTTGAGAACGGGCAGCGACTCGTGCTTGACGTCGCCGAGCCCGAGCGGGCGACCATCGGCGGCTCAATTGCGGCAAACGCGTTCGGCGCGCGGCGATTGCGTTACGGCTCGTTGAAAGATCTTATCCTCGGCGTAACGCTCGTGCGGGCCGACGGCACGCCGACGCGCGCCGGCGGCAAAGTCGTGAAGAACGTCGCTGGTTTCGATCTTTCGAAACTTGTTGTCGGCTCGTACGGCGCGCTCGCGCTTATCACGAGCGCGACGCTCCGCGTGCACCCGGTACCCGAGCGGACGCGCGCGCTTCGCGCAAAGAGCCTTAAAGCGCAAGCGGTGTGGGAGCTCGTCGGTCAGGTGCGCGCGCGCCAGCTCGAACCGGTAAGCATCGTTGCGGTACGTAACGCGGGCACCGGTACGTATGACGTCGACGTCGCGTTCGAGGGCTCTCCGGTCGGGATCGGTGCGCAAATCGAAAAGCTGTTCGCGATGCTGTCTTCGACGGGGACGAACGTGAATGAGATCGAGCCGCAACTGGCGTTGGACGCCGACAACGCAGTGCGGCGCGGCGGACCGTTGCGCGTCCGATGTACCGGCCGCCCCTCCGAGCTCGCCTTTGTGGAGGCGGCAATCATTGCGCCGATGTCGGCAGCGCTGGATGCGCCGACGGCTAGCGTCTACCCGTCGCTCGGCGTGGCATTCGTTGCCGGCGTGCCGTGCGCGGCGCCGGCCCTATGCGAAGCGCTGACGGCAGCGCGGGCCGAGCTCGAACGCCGCGGCGGAACGCTGATCGTTGAAATTCTGCCCGCCGATTTGCAAGGGCCGTTCGCGTTCGACACGTGGGGGACGCCGCCGCCATCCTTCGCGTTGATGCGGCAAATCAAGGCTCGGTTTGATCCGCTCGGGCGATTGAACCCGAGTTCTTTTGTTGGAGGCTTATAGTGGCGATCGAAGACCCTTCCCATCGCGAAGAGCGGTCGTACGTCGATCTCATTTCCGATTGCGTTCATTGCGGATTTTGTTTACCAGCTTGTCCGACGTACAATTCGTGGGGCGACGAAATGGACTCGCCGCGCGGGCGTATCGATCTGATGAAGGGCGTGGCGGAAGGCGTGATCACGTTCGACGACACGACGGTCTCGCATTTTGACAAATGTCTGGGCTGCATGGCGTGCATGACCGCTTGTCCGTCGGGGGTTCAGTACGATCTCCTCATCGAATCGACGCGCGCGAAGATCGAGCAGAGCCACACCCGCTCGCTCGCTGACAAGCTCTTTCGCGACATGATCTATACGCTGTTTCCCTATCCGAAACGGTTACGGCTGATGTCCTTACCGCTCGGGCTGTATGCACGTAGCGGCTTGCAAGGCCTCGTCCGCCGTTCCGGCCTCTTGCGCTTTCTACCCGCTCGTTTTGCGCAGCTCGAGGCGTTAACGCCGTCGCCCGTCCGGGAAGCGAGGCTCGCGCCGTTCTACCCGTCGAAAACCGGTACGGCGCGCCTACGCGTCGCCATGATCGCGGGCTGTGTGCAACGCGTGTTCTTCCCAAACGTCAACGTGGCCACGATAGAGGTGCTCACCGCTGAAGGCTGCGACGTCGTCGTTCCTGCGGTGCAGGGGTGTTGCGGCGCATTATCGCTGCATGGCGGGCGCGAAGATCAGGCGAAAGGCTTCGCCAAAGCGCTGATCGGCGCGTTCGACCGCGAGAACGTCGATGCGATCATTATCAATGCCGCCGGCTGCGGGTCCACACTCAAACTCTACGGAGATCTGTTCGCGAGCGATCCGGCAATGCGGAATGCGGCGGTGCGCTTCACCGGCAAAGTCCGCGACATCAATGAATTTCTTGCGGAGCTTCCACCGCTGGCGCCGCGTTATCCGATTGCGATGCGCGTCGCTTACCATGATGCCTGCCATCTCGCACATGCGCAAGGAATCCGGACACAGCCGCGGGCGCTCTTGCAATCGATACCCGGTCTCACGCTGCTGGAGATTCCGCAAGGCGAGCAATGTTGCGGAAGTGCGGGAACGTACAATCTCTTCGAACCGGCAAGCGCCATCGAAATTGGCGAGCGGAAGATCGAAAACGTGCTTTCGGTGCGACCAGAATTGCTCGCGAGTGCGAATCCGGGCTGCACGATTCAGATTCAATCGTTGATGCGTAAGCGGAACGTTGAGTTACGGGCCGCTCACCCGATCGAAATCCTTGCCGCGTCGATCGCAGGTCGCGCGCTCACTTAATTCGTGGGTTCGCGCAGCCGTACCGGCTGTGAACAACAAAACACTGGCCTGCCGCGCCCGACAACTTCCTTGCTACGCTTTTGACCTTGGGAGTGGATCACTGATGTTCCAGCAGCTGTTAACGCCAGTGGCGGGCTCGCTCTTCCCATCCTTTCTCTTGGCGGGCCTGCCAGTTGTGACGTTGCTCGTCGTGCTCGGGGTCCTGCGTCGACCAGCATGGCAGGCGTCGCTCGCAGGCTTGCTGGTCGGGCTCGTCGTCGCGATCGGTCTCTGGCACTTCCCGGTCTCGCTCGCGCTCGATGCCGTTGCCAACGGCGCGGTCTTCGCCGTCTGGCCGATCATGTGGATCGTCTTCAACGCGTTGCTGCTCTACAACGTGTCCGTCAAATCGGGCAGCTTCGAGGCGTTTCGCGATTGGGTGCTCGAGCATTTACCGAACGACCGGCGCGTGATTCTCGTTGTGATCGGCTTCTGCTTCGGAGCATTGCTTGAAGGCATCGCGGGCTTCGGCACGCCCGTTGCAATCACGAGTTCGCTGCTCATTATGGTCGGATTCGCGCCACTCGAAGCACTCGTGTTCACGTTGATCTTCGATACGGCGCCGGTCGCCTTTGGCGCGCTCGGCGTGCCGGTTACCGTCCTCGGTGCAGTGACGCATCTCTCCCCGACGGTGCTCGGCGCGATGATCGGGCGTCAGCTACCATTGTTCGCCTTACTCTTGCCTTTCTATGTCATGACGGTCTACGGCGGACTTCGCTCGTTGCGTGCACTCTGGCCCGTGCTGCTGGTTGCCGGCGGCAGCTTCGCAATCACCCAGTTCGTCTGCTCCAACTTCATCAACTACAGCTTGACGGACGTCCTTTCCTCAATCGGGTCTCTCATCGTGACGCTGCTCTTCTTGCAAGTCTGGAAGCCAGCCTCCGATCCGGAGTTCGCCGCGCGCGATGCCGCGGTCTTGCATCGCAACCCAGGAAAAACGTCAGCGGTTCGTGCGTGGCTGCCGTGGGTCGTCGTATCGGTCGTCGTTATTCTTTGGACGACGTTCGGGGTCTTCAAAATCGGTGACCAGAAGATTCCGTGGCCTGGCCTGCATAACGCCGTCTCGATCACGCTTTATAAAAATCTACCATACGCCGCGATTTGGGATTTCCAGCCGCTCGCGACGGGGACGGCGATTTTCGTCGCGGTCCTCATCACGGTCGCGCTCGTGCGGTTGCCCGGAAGCGCGTTCTTTGGCTGCATCGGAGCGACCGCGCGGCAGATACGGATCCCCGTGCTCACCGTCATGCTTATCATTGGCCTCGCATACTTAATGAACTACTCCGGCCTTAACTATACGCTCGGCCTCGCGGTCGCCTCGGTTGGCTTGCTGTTCGTCTTTCTCTCGCCGTTTCTCGGCTGGGTCGCCGTCCTGTTATCCGGCAGCGATACGTCGGGCAACGCGCTGTTCGGCAATCTGCAAGTCGTCGCCGCGAATCAACTTCACCTCGATCCCGTACTCTTTGCAGCGACGAATTCGTCGGGCGGCGTTATGGGCAAGATGATCTCTCCTCAGAACCTTACGACGGGCGCGTCGGTAACGTCGCTCTTGGGCCAAGAAGGTAAAATTTTTGCGCGGACGTTTCCGCACAGTATTGTTTTGACAGCGTTGCTCGGCGTTCTCGTTACTCTCGAGCAGTTTCTTATTCCCTGGATCATTCCGCACTGATGCTGCTGCGGCGGGTTGTCATCGCTCCCGATAAGTTCAAGGGTAGTCTCAGCGCGAGCGAAGCCGCGGCGGCAATGAACGTGGGTTACGCTCACTCCCAGGCTTTGTCGCAAGCATCGATTGCGTCCCCATGGCTGACGGCGGCGAGGGCACCGTAGCCGCGTTTCTTGCTGGCGGGGCCCGCGCCGAAGATACACTGGTTCGCGGTCCGCTCGGTTCGCCGACGCGCGCCCGCTTCGCGCTTGCCGACGGCGGCCTCGCGGTTATTGAAATGGCGGCAGCATCTGGTTTGCTTCTGTTTACCGATGCGGAACGCGACCCGTTGCGCGCGTCGACCTATGGAACGGGCGAAGTCGTGCGCCAAGCGCTCGATCTCGGCGCAGAAAATATCGTCCTGGGCATCGGGGGCAGCGCGACGAACGACGGTGGCGCGGGCTTACTCGCGGCGCTCGGGGTGCGTTTTCTCGATGCCGGCGGCCGTGAACTCGCACCGGGTGGCGCCGCGCTAGCCCGACTCGCGACAGTCGATGTTTCCGGCCTCGACCCGCGCCTACGTAACGTGCGGCTGCAGGTCGCCAGCGACGTTGATAGCGTTCTTTGTGGTACACACGGAGCGTCGGTCATGTTCGGAGCGCAGAAGGGCGCTTCTGCGCAGGACATCGACGTGCTTGATGCGGCCCTCACCCACTATGCCAACGTTACCGAGGCCGTGTGCGGGCGCGATTGCCGCATTATGCCAGGGGCCGGCGCTGCGGGTGGCCTCGGTTTTGGACTCCTGGCATATCTCGATGCCGAACTGCGGCCAGGCATCGAAATCATCGCTGAAGTGAAGGGCCTGCGCGGCGTTCTTGGCGGCGCCGATCTCTGTTTAACGGGAGAAGGGCGCATCGATAAACAGACGTTGCGTGGCAAGACGGTCGCCGGGGTGGCCCGCTGTGCGCGAGAGGCCGGGGTGCCGGTCATCGCGTTCGCTGGCTCCATCGACGCGACGGTCGAGCCCGGACTCGCCGAGTGCGGCGTCGGCTGCGCAATGCCAATCGTCGAGCAACCAATGACGCTCGAAAGTGCTTTCGTAAACGCCGGGCCGTTACTTGAACGAGCCGCGGCTCGCGTCGGACGGCTCCTTGCGTTCCTAGTCTAGGGCAACTCTGATTTAGGCGCGTTTTATGCTACACTTCTTTATGATGAAGAATACGCGAGTTTCGTTTGTTGGCGCCGATTTCGAGCGGTTCAATAAGGCGACGCGCCGAGCGGTTTTTCTCGAAGAGATGAATCGCGTGGTGCCTTGGAAGCGGCTATTGGCCCTCGTCGAGCCGTATTATCCCAAGGGCGAGTCGGGACGCGTACCAATCCGGCTCGAATTGATGCTGAGGATCTACTTTTTACAGCAGTGGTTCACGTAGAGCGATCCCGCCGTCGAGGAGGCATTGTACGATAGCCTCTCGATGCGGGCGTTTGCCGGGATCGATCTGGGGCATGCACCGCCTCCCGACGAGACGACGGCCTGCAAGTTTCGGCATCTGCTCGAAAAGTACGAGCTGGGTAATGAAGATGTTCGAGGAAGTCAAGCGCCATTTGCACGAGAACGGCATTCAAATTCGGACCGGGACGATCGTTGATGCGACAATCATCGAAGCACCGAGTTCGACCAAGAATAAAGCTCGTGAACGCGATCCGGAGATCCACTCGACACGCAAGGGCAACCAGTGGCACTTCGGTATGAAGGCGCACATCGGCGTCGACAGTACGAGTAAGGTCGTGCATTCACTGGTTACGACGAGCGCGAACGTCCATGACAGCAAGGTTCTTTCGGACCTGCTTCACGGGAACGAGACACGGGTGTGGGGCGACTCAGCGTACGTCGGACAAGGGGACGTTATTCGAGCGAAGGCTGCAAAGGCGCTTGATTTCACGATCAAGCGCGCGTATCGAAATCGCCCATTGCCGAATGAGACGGTAGTCGTCGTTTTTGATTGAAGTCGCCTTTAGATACACCTCACGCCGAAGCATACGAAGATCATCTCATCGTTTTGGCGATATGATGGCAAAACGGTTCCGCCGCTGTCAATGAGATGCTGTTCGCCGCTCTGATGCAACTGCCGGCGGTACCGACGACAACTCGATATCTCATCAAGGACCTCTTCCGAGACAGTAGCCCGATTCGATGCCACATGGGCCGCCGCATCCCGAAAGGCCGGCCTGAATTCAGAACGACTCGAGTGGATGCTTAGGCTATGGTCGCTGAGGCGTCAGATGCCAGAGAACCGAGCCATTCTCAGGCACGGGAGCTGCGACCATTCCCGACGGAAGAAGACGGGGTGGAAACGCCCGCGGACGGCCCCCAGGTCAGCCCGATCGCCGGAACGGCGCTGGCAGCCATGCCCTGGCCGCGATCGAGCCGCTCGAGGGCGGCGGA
>JAABUX010007710.1_pt1 | contig 12559 bp, 10 predicted proteins | sample 5561851 | NCBI WGS metagenome assembly JAABUX01 (sample SAMN10711883, study PRJNA513361) | rock metagenome | isolation source: Antarctica rocks | place: Antarctica: Victoria Land, Richard Nunatak red sandstone | collected 2016-01-03 | reverse complement strand
GATCACTGTGAATGAAGGCTGCGATCTGGTAGGCAATGGCTTCGGCACGCCTCCGGTCCAAATGCTTACATCTGAAGAATGATCGGGCTCTTTGCGTCTCTTGCGGCTTCCAAGGCGGCGACGACTGTGGAGGAACTTGTGACATCTTCGTAGAGCAATTAGGATAACGGAGGACCCCATTGACCGACGAACTGACTGATTGCAGGTATAGCGAATGCCTTCTTTTGTGCGTACTTGACTGGAATGAGTCAGCTTCTTGCTTTGATCTCCAAATCTGGATCAGAAGTCACATAGGTTGTAGACATCTTTTCCAACTATAACGCCTTCCTTTCGGCTGAGGACGTCTTGGACAGGCATTGTAGCTGTCTCAGAATTTGTTTGGTAGTATAGAAGCCGGCACGAGTGGAAGACCTTGTGGAAATGACTCGATAGTGTTGGTATCTCGGAGACCGATTAGTTGTTGAGAGGTATTTAGTGGACTAAGAAAAGCATAGAAGCAGAAGTGGGGTCCGGACCGGAGCCGTGCCAAGCCCAGCCCCGCGGGCAGCCGCCGGAAGATTGTCGGCCCTACAACATGGCAAATGTGTATCATTATTGTATAAGCCAAACCAGTTGCTACTATATTCTGTGGTAGCACATTCTGAGAAGCAATTCCCCATAGTATTCGAGACGACGACCACAGCGCGGCTTTTCTTCTCTCGCAGAGGTAACAACTTCTTTTCAATCTAAGATATAATTGGTTCTTGCTAGTCTCATTTGTACTACCCCTGCTTGTAATTTACCATCCAGTTGAAAGCCCAAGATAAATCTTCGAATCAATATTAGTCGCTGTTGTGGGGCGTGGCAACTGGTTTCTATCTTGCTTCGGAATGGATTCATTGGACTTGGTTAGCTGTCATACTACCCTCGGTTGTTGAATATAAAACCATTCAGGTGGTTCCAACTGTATACTCTGGTTTCTGCCTAGCTTGTTCAACATCAGTCAATGCACTCAGTTTTCACTTCTCTTTACAATCTAGAGGATTGCCACGGCGAAGTTAAGCCTGTAGCTAGGCTCGAACTCTCTTGCACAGTAAAACGCATGGTGTTGGTTAAGCTAGCATATCTGACCAGCTGTCTGGAGGACAGAAGGCATACGGATACAAGGAAACGTTAACATATCAAAATTGAGGCAATTTGACCTGTGTATGTTGTACCCAGCGTTCAGAATAGGGCACCCTCATAGGATGATCGCTATGCTGAGTGGCAAAGCCAACTTCTCTAGAGCATGTACAACACACGGACATTACCTCTCGAGTATCTAAAGAACGTACCTTGCTGGAAACTTCCTTTTGCTAATCCTACTAGTTCGGGCTGTCTTGAATGGGGAGTACATCTGCGACATCTGTGGATAAGTGTGTTATTCTCATTATCTCCGGTCGGCGCGACTACAGTCTTCGATGCGTTGTACCGCAATAGTTCTATGTTCGAAACGAAACTAATCAGTAATCTATTTTTTCCACTTCAACCGTTGAGGATCGAGCAGTTTCTGAACAGGTGATACCAAATCATAATATCTCCTTTGCATATTCAGTCCTCAAGATCATATAACCAATCATTCGCCACCAATACTCCACCTCTTCCCAGTTCGGAGCATGACTCCCTCGCGTACCATGGTCTGAGACCCGTTGAAAAAAGCTTATGTGGAAAAGTTTTCGACATATTGAAGAGTCTTCTTGAAGTGACATATGTCCTATCGACCCATACATACTTATCATTTTAATCTACAAGCCGCCCTACGAATTACCAAGAATTGCTCATCATCCTCAAACCCACACTCACAACACTGTCCATCCCTGCCGCACGCCCTCACCAGCAACCTCCAACACCCACCATCCCCAATCCTCTCAGCCACCATGCCAGACCCATCCCCAATATCCAGGGAAGATCTCCTCCAAACAGGCCGCGACGTCTTCTTCATGCTGATCGGTGGAGGATTCCACAAATACTTCAGGTGAGGCTGCCACATCCACCGATCCTGGTGGACCTAGACCTCACAATATACAATCGCAGGATCGAAAGCAAAAATCCCGATTCTCCGTTTCGGAAGGGGCAGATGAAGCGGCAGTGGGCACATCCACGTCGGGCAGATAGACTTCGGTGGGTGAGTTCGGAGTCTAGCATAGACGTAAGGCAACCGTGCTGACTGGATCTGGGGTAGCCTTATAGGACGAGTTGGAGATGGGTGCGCAGAGTAGGGAGGCACGTCAGATCGTAAGCGCAGCGTAGGTACTGGGATTTGGATAGCTCCTAGAACCTTTCATATGAAGTATAACATTTCTGTCGCAAGACAGTGCACTTCCTTGATACTGAAGACTTCGAATTTCCCTCTCTAGAGTACGGAACCCTGTAAAGTAGTCGAACATTCACCTGTTACATTACCTGAATGGTTCGTCATGTCCTGAAGAGGTCGCCCATCGCCTTCGAGTCGCGGCTTACCTACCTGCTCCTTGGATACGGTAACGAAGACATACTGCCGGCTACCTTAGTGAAAATCAAGGACGCTGAGTCGTGGATTAGGCCATCGAGGGATGTCTTCAAGCCAAGTAGCCGCCGTCCTGTACTATCACTTTACTACATAAAGAAGCTTCTTGACTTCTTAGCAAATCAGCCTACGGCAAATCAAGGCGAGATTTCACATACTTAAGAAGCTATACTACTACAGAAACACTATTAGAGTCGTAAATACCTTAATTTCAACTCTACGCCGCAGTTATTTCCGACTCAATTACCTGGAAAAGGTATGTGGAGAGGGTATAATAGGGAGGAAAGTTCTAGAAAACCAAGTCACTTTAGCTAAGTAAGTCAAGATATTATGGGAATACCCCGCTAAGAATGCTGACCACGGTGCAGACAGGAATGGGCAAATTTGCATCCTCCATCCATACTTCGTTCTCTTTTCCGCCGTCAATCGTTTGCCATTCAGTCTCAACTGCAACATCTTGTTCTGTCATCCATTTTCATTCATTTTCTTCTGCTACGGCACGCAGCCCGAGCTGACCCCTTATTGTTCTATGATTCAACTCCAAATACGTCTTTTAGCCTTCATCCGTCCCACTGCGCTCTGCATCCCGCACAAGCCACTCTTTTCTGCGTCCTCTTCGTCTCTATCTCTCGTCTTGGAGGTCCAGGTTGAAGAACATGATCGAAGAATGATATATCTACCCATCCAAGTCATGTGCTATGTTACACTCAGTGGCTTGAATCCTTAGTTTGTTCCTTCAGCTCTAATTTATTTACAGCACAGAAAATCCATTCCCAAACACGTGTGTTGAGAATGTGCCATATCTTGGCCTTGAAGTCTCTCAAGTCTCCTGAGACGTCATTGATTCGAGTATGCCTTGGATTGGGACTCATCAACGGCCTTGGATGCGGCAAGAATAAGCTTGAGTGGTGCAACCTTGGGAGCTAATGTTTGCACGTCGTAGACAGAAGTAGGATTCGAGTCTACTACACAGAAGAGTGTTAGTGGGTGTATCAAATGAACAAGAAAGACTTCGTGCCTTTCAATTCGGTGCATGAATGTCGGTGCATGAGTGCTTGCCAGACCGGGGTCTCGTGTGCCGTGTTGTGACAACGTACACAAGCGAGTGGACTTGAATGTCACAAGATCCGGATCGACGACGCTATCTGTATGGCCTTCTGATGGTATCCCCCAAGTGGAGCTCCGATCGGGTGGCAGTCTGCTGCATTATGCCAGATTACAATGTCGTCCAGATCGGGAGTGCTGGTGGCGGTGTATGTTCGTCTATTGGGCATGAAGTCGGTGTAGGAGGAATATTTGGAACGTTCGACTTGTTTTGGGGGGTACCTGATAAAGCCGCCGCCGCCAGAGGATTCGTTATGGCCGACTTTTCTGATGCTCGAGAGGATCGCCGAAGAGTCAAGCGGAAGACTTGTGACCTCGGTTTATCCTTCGCACTCGGGAGGACCACCACCGCCAGAGGCTTGGAGAATTGCGAGAGGACGGAGTGCTATTAGGATTGCGAGGGGGAGGAGCAGGCGTATCGCCGCGAGTTTCTCCACCACCCTCCGTCGGCAGCTGCGAATGTGAATCGGGATTCAATTGAAGCATTGGGATCAGGGTTCATCATAAGAGACAGGTGCTCGGCCTGCTCTTTGAGTCGGATTGAGCACGCTATTATGTTCGGTGTTTCTTTGGTGCTCGAGAGAATCGCCGAAGGGTCAAGCGGAAGACTCATGACATCAATTTCTGTGTGGTACCCGAGAGGTTCGCCACCGCAGAGGCTTTTGATTTGTTCCAATCTTTCCTGTACTCGAGAGCACGACCGGATAGTGAAGCGGTAGACATGTGACATCGGCTTTCATTTGGTATCCGAGGGGACCGCCACCGCCACCAATTTTTGTTATGTTCGAATCTTTTTTTTTGGGGGCCCGAGAGCACCGCGAAGTAAACAGGCGGTCGTCGGCTTGGTTTTATATATTGATTTTGGGGAGGAGAGAGGGGCGGAACGAGAGGCGTCCAACTGTAAGTTCACAACGTTAGCCAGTGGCCTCGAACAAGCTTGAACATATCACTTACAAGATATTATATCGTACACATCCAGCGCCAAAAAGATTGTCTACCAATCGCGGGCCAGCGGAGCGGCTGGTCGGAGAATGTGCTGCCTACACAGGCACAAACTCGTCATCCCAGCCTTCCTGCTGTGGGGGTAGGCAACGCCCATGGGGAGAAGGAGAGGCTCCCACGTTCAGGGTGGCTTCTCTCCAAAGCATTGCCGTAACCGCCCAGGGATGGGCTGGCGGAGGAGGTGATCCTGGTGTTGGACGGTGAGTACTCGCGCCGTGCCCAGAGCCCAGCCCGCGATGGCAGAGGAGGTGAGGCTGGCAGATATAGGCATGTTGATTATCTATGTACTCTTCTCATTATTTCGTATCTGGAAACAGTGTAGTGTGGTGTAGAAGAAGTGGAGGATACATATCACCAATCACGCTTTTAAGACGCGAGAAACAGCGTCTGCCATCCCTCCTTCCTTTTCGAGAAAAACAAGTTCCCAACGTTCTTATGTGTTGTCCCTGCCTTGCTCCTTCCAATAGTAACTAGGTCCCTAGGTTCGTCTCGCTCTGATGTTCTTCACTCCCATCCGAGTCCGACTCGCTCTGATCGCCGTCCTCATCCGAGTTGTACTCGCTTGGAGACTACTCGTCTACTTCGATTGCTCCATTATCAAGTAGGATCTGTACTATCTCCGAGTCTCCCTTCCTGGCAGCTGCTCGTAGCGGATTACGCCAATATTCACCGTAGGCGTTCACATCTGCGCCATTTACAATGAGTAGCTGCACCACGTCCAAGCTACGACCGGCCACCGCGGCCGAAAGTGCTCTTCCCCAGATACCTCCTCGAGCATTTATATCTGCGCCCTTTTCGATAAGCATTAATGCCAGTTCCTTTGAACCCTCATACGACGCAGTCTGGAGTGCGGTTCCCCAATAACTATGATAGGCGTTCACATTCGCGCCCTTTTCGATGAGTAGCTTAACGGTTTCGATAGCACCTTTGTGCGACGCAGCCTGCAGTGCATTACCATAGTGACCTGCTTGAATATTCACATCTGCGCCCTTCTCGATCAATAGTTGTGCTACTTCCTTTAAGCCCTGAGATGACACAGTATAGAGTGCGGTTCCATAGAAATTAGATTGGGCGTTCACAGCGTTCACATTCGCGCCCTTTTCGATGAGTAGCTGTAGGGTTTCGATATCACCTTCGAGCGACGCAGCCTGCAGTGCACTGTCATAGCGCCCTCCTTGGGCGTTGACGTCCGCGCCATTATCCAGTAGTTGCTGCACTACACCTCTATGCTCCCCCTGAAAGGCATATTGTAGTGCTGAGGAGCCATCCGCGGTTTGAGCATTTACATCGGCGCCATTGTCAAGCAAGAGACGTACAACCTCTTCATGACCCCAATACGAGGCCTGACACAATGGGGGACTGGTTATGCTAGCTTTGTCGGGATTTACCAAAGCCCCGTTGTCAAGTAGAATCCTCACAATCAACATGTGGCATCCCATGCACGCCGCACCCAGCGCACTGACTGCGCCGGGAGTTATATCTACCGTAGCATTGACATCATATCCCTGCTCGAGTAATATCCTCACTGATTTGACCAACCCAATGAATGATGTATAGTGCAATGGAGAACGGGCGAATCTGCAGAGTTCTTCCGTGGAAAGATGATTATCGTTTTGATAGTTAGAGTCGTCCATGGTGTAGGTAAAAAGCTCACCACCGGACTCATATATACGCACCCAATTCTCAAATGCTGCACTTTCAGAGCGTAGTAGCTCAACAACTAGAGAAGATGTTTCAGTGGTATCACTCTCCTCTGCTGCTTGAGCGTGTAGTGTCCAGTACTCCGCTGCGTATAGAGCCAATGGATACTCGCGTTGATGTTTTGCAGTCAAGAAATCAGTGCTGATACGCCCGGTAATGGCCTCCTCACGTGTACGAAGTATCGCTCCGTCAATATCGAGTAGATATGCTAGACAGTCCTCAGCTATGATAGCGTCCGATTCATCTTCCCGAATACTGTATCTCGATGCCTTTCCTATGCGAATTCTATCTGAGACGAGGTATTCCTTGACCGAAAAATGAGCCAACTTGACAGGGGTAAGCGAGATGCTAGGATGGTTGGGTGCAATTGTTTCAGCGTCGAGCGTAATAAGACTGGAGCAAATGGTCATGATGTCTCGGCTATCTGGGAGACGCCTTTCTGGATCAAAACGGGGATCATCATGGACGTCTATAGCAATTACTTCAATCATTTCCTCCAGAAATAACGGTCGAGCAGAAAATGTGAGCCATCGTAACATCTTCAAAGCGTATGCAAAACTGGTGTCGTCAATATCGCAGAGTATGCGCTCGTAGGTACTGTCCAAATCTTTTGGCAAAGACTGTAAAGCTTTTCGAAGTTGAGGAAGAGTCACACAGCTACACAAAGTATCAAGTTGACATACAGCCCATCGAAACCTATCAGCATCCATTAGCTTCCCCGCTCAGTAATGTATAATATTAATAGACCTTAGCCTTTACCTACATTCCGTTAGCCTTTTTCATCAAGGTGGTCTCGATCTCCTGCTGGACTTTTGTATGGGTTCGCCATCGCTTGAACCGTTTGTCCTCCGAAAGTCGATCGTGTACATAAGTGCGAATGTCAGCATCCACAACGGCACTCTGAACACAAACGCTTGTTCCTTCGTCGCACAGTGGCTCTAGTGACTCTTCAATGTCGACTTCTCTCCGGCTGGTGACCAAGATATGTAGATGTATGTCCTTCCATCGCATGATCTCTTCAATATCAAAGAGAAGCTCTGGACGCTCTGTGCACTCGTCAAGCGCATCAAGTATCAAGAAAATTTCGTCAAAAGCCGTCACCATCGTCTTCAAGGTGGCCAGGAGTTCTTCGCTGGTTGGCTGGCGTCCACGATTGAACAGTGAGTCCAGTACATCAAATGTACGTTTCTGATACCCAACAAGCTGTGTAATAAGTGAACGTATCATATTCTCGTGTCGCTGCTTTTCGCGTTCGTTGAAGTCGAAGTAAAAATACAGCACTGCTGATCTAGGTCTTTCACGACAGTAGTCTAGAATATACTGTACTACTGTAGAGCTGAGGATTGTTTTGCCGCAACCCGGGATACCATACGCCCAGAGTAATAAGCTGCCATGGGACATCCAGCTATGGAAGACTTCACTTTCAATTAGCCAGGTACCGGTCTTGGGATTGCGTGCTTTCAATGCGTTATTGTAATTCAGCGAGGGATCTGGGGCGGACAGCCAGCTAATGATATCTTTCTGATGATCACCTATGACCTCTTAAGTCAGCCATGGAAAGGAATGTGAGGACTTTTGACACCTGACTGATCTGAATCCGTGCTATGTTCTTGCCGATTTCATCGACTCCGTCCTGTATGCTCATCACATCGTTTTTGATGGCCTTGGTCAATACACTGAACTTCCCCGTTAGCTCTGTAGCGAAATCTTACACACACACATGAACAATTAACAAGATACATACAGATGATCATTTTGCCGTGCAAGGTTGAAGAGACCTTTCTGCCTCTCAATTGTGCTGAGGATGTCTCTAATCTCTTTTTCCTGAAACGGCCATATCAGAGCCTTTCGGATCTTCTTCAAGCCATCGACAGGTGCTAATTTAGTAGTCAATGTTTCCAAAGCCGCTTTGAACTGTTCAAGAGGCCCGTTCGGCATATTGAGCGCCCGCAACGTCGTGTCCCATGAACCGTCATGCTCAGCTTCATCGGCTTGATCCTTGAGAATGAACAGTATGCCGGTGACGGTCGATAGCTCGTTGAGGATATTTTGACGATCTTTAGTAGCACCCTTGACACTGGCAAGATATTGTGTAACGGTCCCAGTCATTTGAATCACAGCAATGATGCTGGCTGCAATACCGAGTTCCGCCATTCTGGCTTGTGTACGATGCGATGGCGAACGTTAGGACTGCCAAAACACGAAGTCTCAAGGAAAACCCTGGAACTTAGCCTTGTCGTGACATTGCCGCCGATCAGGTCATCGGATTCGCATTTCGACAGCTTGCCTCTAAAGAATGAGCGAGAGGAATTGCAAGACCCCGGCTACGGCTAGGTCCTCAGCTGGTTTACAAGTTCTCATGTCAGGTTGGTAAAGGTAGTCGGCGAATATACAGCTAGTAATGCACTATCACCATATTAGGAATAGCGCGCTCCGGGCATTCGAACTCCTCTTGAACGAATCCGGTGGGCCAAAAATATATACTAGTGAAAACTACCTAAATTCTTATATTTCCAACAACTCCGAGCTCCACAGGCCCAAGTACCCCGACGATCAAGGAGAGTACGACAATCCTGGCAACGAGACCTCCCTGCTACCAACAACGACCGTAACCTTTTAGTAGCCCTTGCGACTTGGGGGGCCCCGATTACGATGAGAGGGGTGCTGTTATGCGAGAATGTGGCTTGACTTAAGGGAGGCTAGGTGTACCTAGGTTGGTTGATAGATGGATGCCTGTATGATCATGATAGCGCATGATAGGCTCCAGTCAAGATACCGAGAAATTGGAAAGAGATCTGGATGCAATGGGTCTGTGGAGACAGGTTGATTGAAGACTGTGAAGGGCGGTCTCCTATCACCAACGCCGATACTATTTCTGCATATATCGCTAAACATTCGACATCATAGCGACTGATCTATACATCGACACCCATCCAGCGCTTCTGACACTCTCACTGGATATCATCCCGCTATGCCCATCCTCTGCATTCCAGGCCACACAGCCAATTCAACGTCTCCCTGACATCGGGTGAATCGAAGCCCATACAGGTCACTTCCAGATCGAGGTTCCGTCGGGCATCTTCCATCGCTCTCCTACTGAGTTCTTTCCGAGTGTCCAAGGCACCGCTGTTCGTCGCTTGCCATTTCTCGTTGAAGAAGTCTGCGCGTCGATGGTAATTGTCCATCAGGGGTATATAAAAGGCTCCTTCCATCGGGATCAGGCGAAGAAGGTCGTTGAGATCGTTTTCCAGCTGGTCCCTGTCGCCAGGGCCATATCGGTTTTCGTTGTGGATGATGCGCCCGTCAAGGGTGGCCATGTATGACCGGCGTCCGTCGCTTGACCTTCCGAATGGTATGTCCGGTAAACAGGAATCGCAAGTGCACGTAAAGCTGTAGTGACTCAAATCCGTGTGACGCTGAGCTCTGGTCCTGTAACACTCTCGCTGATGATAGTTGACGAGGATCTCTTTACCTCTCGCAATATTCTCGATGGCATGTATTGTGAGGCACCCTGTTGTATCGTTGTAGGCAAAATGGGCATTCGGTAAGCATGAATGATTGAATCGGGACGCTTGTAAGAATATGCCTTGTACTTGAAGACGGTCTGTGCCTCTGTCCATCTGAAAATTATTTGCCTGGAATCGCCTCGAGAGACTCGGGCGGCCTTGGCCGGGGCAGAAGAGTTCCACAAAAGCTGCGTGATGTGGTCCATTTACGTTAACCTGGTTGATGATATGGGTCCTGTTTGTATTCGAAAGTCTCCCGCCTCTTGGGACGTTTTCGATGGTGAAGAGAGCTTGTTCAGCGAGGATACGGGTGCCCTTTGAGATGTCTTGGAGGGCAATGAAGCCTCTACCCCTGCCTGTCAAGTCTGTGATATTGTAAATATTTGTGTTGGGCAGACGCGAATTGCCAATTCTCTGCAACGCATGATGCAACTCGACGTCTTGCGGGGTAGACATGATGATATGTGTAGGAACCTGGGGATGTCTGCTGAGACACTGATGTGTTCAATGAAAGTTTTTTAGAAGACGTTGATACTTGACTGATAATCTGATCTGTATACAGAAGGGATCTGAGAACCCGAAAGCTTTAAGCACTTCACCTAAGTGCTCGACTGTCGCAAGTCAGACAGTAAAGGCTGGACTGCGACATTGCCGAGACAGTGTCATGGCTCATGGAGAATGGTGTAATGACTTTGTTCAAAGACTATTGATGAATTACATCACGTCTCAGTCGAGAACAAAGCTGGTTCGAGACAATGTCTTCAGCGCTATACCAACGACGAATCTGGAAGTTTCGGATCTCAGTGAGAATGACTCAAGAACGTAAAGGAATACTGATCTGAATTCAGAGGACTAAGCTCGTGGAGCACCTTTGTACTGGAAAGGATGGAAACACCACAGAGACATTTCGATTGTCTCCACGTTGATGGATTATGTCGCAACAGGCTTCAAGCGCATGAGTACATAATCAAGAATTGTTCGAAACCTGCTAGGTAGCACACTCAGGCAACCAGAATTCAGCGGCTTCGTAGGTAGACGTGAAGGCTCAGAACCTAGAGGAGCATTATTCGACGATGTAAACCCATTGTAGGGCGGCGTGGGCGGTGAGCGTCTCTGCCGCCCTTCGTCATGTCGGTATTCAAACTCTCCGTGCTTATAGAGATATATGGGCAGTATGATGTAGCTCACCCTTTGGTTTGGCCTGACGTAGATGTCGTCAATGTCACTGCTAAAGCATGTCCTCCAATCACAACTTTCGAGACCGCAGTATTACACTCCATCCTCTTCCATCCACGCTTGCAGCAAGTCCTTGGGAGCATCCCGCACAAGAACATGTACATGTTCCAAACCTCGCACGCTTTGCAGTCCAGTCCAGTTCCTGAACCAAAGGACATTGTCCTCCGGACTCCTCATCCCCTTGGCTGCAAGCCGGTCGACAAAGGTTTCTCGTACGAACTCCTGGACCAGTGCTGTTGACCATGGAATGAGGAACCCTTCTGGCTTCTGGTCCGGTAATCGCACCTTTGACCAGACGATCAGGTGAGTGATTCCGGCACTGATACCATACGGCCAGTCGTTCAGCAGTATCTTGAAATCATCTTTGGCTGCAAACGGAATGTGATTAAGGCAATCAAATCGTGGCCCACTTTCGGAGTTGGAAGAAGGGATAGGTTCCCAGAACAATCGCTGCTGAAGGATGAAGTTCGTGATAGAGCCATAGGCGGCCTTTGTCTGGTTGGTCCATGCGATGTAGCGCATCAGATCTGATGGTTTGCGTTTGAGGATGGAGAGGTCATTTGGAGCTATACAAGGAGAGAAGAGTGAGGAGAAGAGCAGGACTGGAAGACATGCATCTCCCACCTATTATCCGTTGGAGCTCGGTCCAAGTGTGAGGCTGGAAGTTTTCATCTCCACCAGCCAGGTTCTCGCGATCAGTGTCTGTGAGCTCGAAGGGAATTGACTCCACGGGCTGGCATTCAGCCATTGTCGATCAAGATTCACGGTGCCACGAACCATATGGAGACCTTACACTTTGTACTCGTCCGACGCGAATTGCATCAATGAATGGATGTCGAGGCACAGAGTCTAAAGTGAAGAAATGAGCGATCGTAATTTTTGCTCAAAACGCTGACTCAGCCGGTTCAACCTAAACTCCAATTTCCTCACCCAAAATTCAGCCCTACAACAATTCATTTACGCCGTTCGCTTTCCAGCCCTCGTCAAGGGAGGGATTTCGCTAGGCAGAAATACGTGGAGTGCTGTTCACTAGCGCAATCACGCCTGCCGCCCACCCAGTACTTAAACCGCCCGTCGCCCACTTCCTCGCCGAGATGTTGCCTTCGGTCGCTTTGCGTAGAATACTCGACGATTTTCATCAGCCTCATAAATCGTCGACTTTTCTCCTCCACACTCATCACACTTAGCTTTTATCATGACTGGACGTAAGTAACTATTTCAAATTACATGAGCGTCATACGATAGCGTCGATTCATCACTGTGGTCGTCGCGTTCTGCCGCTACCAAAAGCCTATCACCAAAAGCCTGTCACCACCGATACTTGAACGAGTTTCCACCACCACCACCACCACCGCTACCCCTAATCACTCACGCCACTTCATTACTTCTACGCTGCTACATACCATACTCCACACTACCCTGCCGCCTTCACCTACCCGCACTTCTCCCATCCTCCCCTTCAAATACCTGTACCCTCGCCGCCAAC
>JAABUX010007708.1_pt1 | contig 12560 bp, 13 predicted proteins | sample 5561851 | NCBI WGS metagenome assembly JAABUX01 (sample SAMN10711883, study PRJNA513361) | rock metagenome | isolation source: Antarctica rocks | place: Antarctica: Victoria Land, Richard Nunatak red sandstone | collected 2016-01-03 | reverse complement strand
GCGTGGATCGCGGACGGACCGCCCGGCTTAAAGGCGACGTCGCAGCGGCCGTACGTTGCCGGATCGAGCTGCGGTAAGCGCCACGAAGCGATCGGGCCCGCCCAATTCCACCCGCCCGCGGCCGGGGGCGCGGCGTAGTGATCGACGCCGTCGTCGAGCCGCGCGACCACCTCCAGATTCCCGGCGCCGAAGTTGCTCTGGATCAGGCCCACCGCACGCACGTTCCCCACGCCGAACGTGACCGGCCCGCTCCACCGGTTAGCGGCGTCGCGGCTGAAGTGTCCAAGCCCGCCCGCCGCGACCGGCGCCACCACCTGCAAGGTCCCGTCGTGGGCCTGGACGAAGCCGGGCTGACCCGCGACGCCGCCGCCGCCGGGGATTACGGCCGGCCCGTGCCACGCGGTCGCGAGGTCGCGCCAATAGTGCACGAGATGCGCGCCCTGGACCGCGACCACCTCGAGGTGACCGCCGTCGCTCTGGATCAGGGCAGCCGCGGTAAACGCGACCGGCGACGGCGGCAGCGGGGTCGGCCCGTGCCAGGGGCGCGCGAGCACACCGTTATCGCGCCACCAGTGGGCGAGCCCACCGGTCGTGACCGGGGCGACGACCTCAAAGTTCCCGGGCATGCCAGCGCTCTGGATAAATCCCGGCGCTCCTACAGCGACACCCCCGCCGGGCAACTCCTCCGAAGCGCCCCACCGCGGATGCACGACTCCGTGACTGCTCACATAGCCCCGGGGAGCCTGCCTAAGGCGGTTTCCCTCGCGCCGGACCGAAGCGAGCTCCCCCGGCCGCAGATTGTCCTCAAGCAGCACCACATCCGTGACATCGTCCTCGCTGCCCATCGCGAGCCCAGGACCGTGCCACGAGAACGGCGGCGTATCGTTATCCCGCCAAAGATGCCAGAACCCCCCGCCGACGCGCGGGATCACCACCTCGAAATTCCCTTTGTGGCCGCTGGAGCCTTGCACCATCAGCCCACCACCGCGTGGCATCTCCTCACCTCCGATAGACAGCAACAACCGTACCAGCGGCACCCCACGCGCTCACGATCGCCGCATCGAAGCCTTTGCGCTCACCACCCACATCGACACCAAGCCAGCATTCCACAATGACGATCATCACCTACTCGACGGTGCGGTGCCAGTATCAGCCAAACCCGGGACCGGGCGGGCACGCACGCTACGTTGGGCTTTAAGAACCACCGGCTCGAGTTCGGCTCACGCTTGGGGCGGGCCGACCGGAACGTCGCCATTCCGATCGTCCGGACGCGGGTCGTCCGGGGGCGAAAGCAGTCGTGCTGGCGGCGCTGCAGTTACGGCTCCTTCAGCGGCAAAGCGGCAGTCAATCCCGGACCTCGGCTCGCTACCCGGTCTGCTCACAAGGACAAGCTGCGTGGCGGCCCGCGCGCACTTCTGGAAAGACGTGACGAAGCGGGTGTACCATTGGCCACTCCGATTGAGGATCTGGCAGGCGGCGAACGGGGAGTTCGGGTGCTGTCTGAGTACTTCTCCGCGGTGCCGAGCATCCGCTCAAATTGTGATGTTGTCGAACAAGACTCGAAGGTTGATGAGGCTGCGAGATTTCCTCGGCGGCCGGCTGGCGCACGTGGCTGGGGACGCGAGGCGGGCGGGGGAGGTAAGCGTGGTGTGACGGCGCGGGTCGTGTCGTGCTTGTTGCTGGTCGCATGCTGGGGTGGGATCGGCGCCGGGCCTGCGGTCGCTCGCTGGTCGGCGGCGAAGGTGATCGAGCAGGGCCGTTTCCCGATCGTGACGTTCGGACCGTCCGGGAACGCCGCGATCGGGGCTGGTCAATCCTCGCGCGACGGTAGTCAGATCGTCGCGACGTTTCTAGCCTCGCGTCGCCCGCACAGGAATTTCGCGGCGCCGCAGAGATTCGGTCCGATGCCAACAGATTCTGCCCCCAACAATGGCTTGCGGGCGATTGCGTTGCCCAGCGACGGGGCTACCGTGGCGCTGTTTGGGCCACCATTCGATGCTGGGGCTGCTCAGCCGATCAATGCGTTCGTGGAGGCGCCCGGCGCGAGCAGGTTCGGCGCGGCTCAGCAGATCGTCAAGCTCGGCAATGCCACCCCAGATGCCCAACAAACCAACACCACGACGGTCGTGGACACGACGCGTGGCGAGGTGGTCGAGGCGGGCCTCGACGACAGCTCGAAGCTCTCGACGGCCACGCTGGCCCGAGGAAGCAGACGTTTCGTCGTCGCGCGCAGGGCCCCGGCGAGCCTGGGGAGCTCCGATGGCCCCGCGACGCTCGCGACCGACGACGCCGGCGGCACATTCCTGGCCGGAGACGGCGTTCGCGGCTGCACGACCGTCGCCTACCGCCCGCCGAGGGGGCGCTTCCGCACCACCTACCAAACCAGCGACTGCAGCGTCAACACCAAGAACCCAAATGTCGTCGGAGGCCTAGCGGCAACCGGCGACGGTTACGCCACGCTGCTGACCGAGAACATCGGCGACGTCGGGACGGGTCCGAGCACGCTGCTCGTCCAGGTCGGCCGCTTCGGTCGGTTCGGCGCGCCAACCCTGCTGAGCCCGGATCTCCTGGGACTCCCGCCCCAGTTCGACATCGCGATCGACCGTGATGGCTCCGCCACCGTCTTCTGGCGCGGCTGCATGCCGGGCAAACGGGACTGCGGTGTTTACGGCGAGCAGGGCAGTGTCTACAGCGGCTTCGCCGGTCAGCCGGCCCTAATCGCAGCCGGCGCACCGAACGTCCGGCTCTCGGGCCTGGTCGCCGACGGCGCCGTCGCCGTTCAGCGCTGCGCTGCGCATCGGCGCTGCACGATCGCCGTGGCGCTCGTGCGAGCTGATCGGCAATTCAGCCAGCCGCAGGCGATCACCGCGCACGGTCATCGGCTGCTCGAGCTGAAGAGCGACGACCACGGCGACTTGCTGCTCGTCTGGAGCAACGACCGCGGCGTCCTCTACGCAGCGACGAAGGCCTCGGGCGCGCGCACCGTCAGCACTCCGCACCGGCTGAGCGGATCGGGCGTGAACCCGGGCACGGTCACCGCAGCATTCGGTCCCCACCGGGAGGCGATCGTCGCCTGGAGCCGGTCGGGACACACGATCGCCTCGGCGTACTCCACGAAGGCGCGGTGACTTTGAGAATCGAGGATGCGCCCGCGAGCATGTCGGTGCGCGGCGACGGGCAACCTGAACGCGTTCGGTGATGTCTCTGAGCGGCCCGTTTCTACCGCCGAAGAGTCCGCCGCTAGCCGACCGACACCGTCAAAGCTGAGCAGAAACGCGGATCCAGCCGCTCGTCGGCGCGAAGACGCCTGTTCTCTGAGGTTGCGACAGTGCCGACCGTCGGTGTCCTCGCTACCGGTCAGGAACGAACTCAGCAGCGAGCCGAGGCCCGGGATTGACTGCCGCTTTGCCGGCGAAGCAGGGGCGGTCCTGATCGGAAGCTGTGGGCCTGCCATGACTGACGGAAGGTCTCCCATCCGCCCCTGGGCAAGATGCTCCGCCGGGCGCTCTCAAAGCGGGGCTCTGAGCAATGTGGCTGGCGCTACTTTGGGCCTGGTGACACGGACCCGTGTACTGGGCCTTCACCTGCGCTGACCGGTGCTCCAGCCGTGGCCTTGGCTTTAGAGCGGGGAGTTGTTGGCGACCTCCGTCTCGAGCTGGAAGCCGCCGGTGATCGCCGCCGGTCGCAGGTTGTTGCCGCCCGGGTAGGCGATCGTGAACCTCCACCGATCGCCGGGCTCGCGGTCGCGCCCGGGCAGCCCCACGCGCAGCCGCTAGCGGCCGTTGCCGATGCGCGGGTGCGTGACAATCAGTACGCTCCGGTGGCCGAGCTTGGCGCGCAGCGTGATCGTGAGTTTCTGCCCGTCGGCGCGCCGATCGATCGTGCCGGCGATCCTCAGCAGCGCGAGCGTGCAGTCGCTGTTGGTGAGGCTCGAGGCGTGCGCGCGGGTGGGGCTCTCGACGTCGCCGCCGTTGATGCTCGACGCGTGCGCGCGGCGCGAGCTCTCGACCTTGCAGCCCCGGCGCGCCGGGCCCAGGCGGAAGCCGTTGAGGTGCAGCTGCACGCTCACGAGGGTGACCACGGGCCCGAGCTTCGCCACGAATAGGTTCCCGAAGCCGGGGAGCTTGCGCTGCAGCGGATTGTGGGTGGGGAAGTCCGTCGAGTTGGTGGTGCCGGTGACGTAGGCGTCGCCGGCTGTGTCGAGCGCGATCCCCTGCCCGGAGTCGTCGCCGCGGCCGCCGAGGTAGGTTGAGTACAGCAGCGCCGAGCCGGCCGGGTTGAGCTTCGCCACGAACGCGTTCCCGCCGTTCCCGCCGCCCCCCGGCGCCGCCGTTCTTGGGCTGCAGCGGATCATGGGTGGGGAAGTCCGACGAAAAAGTGAAGCCGGTGACGTAGGCATCCCCGGCCGCGTCGAGCGCGATCCCCTGGCCGGAGTCGTCGCCGCGGCCGCCGAGGTAGGTTGAGTACAGCAGCGCCGAGCCGGCCGGGTTGAGCTTCGCCACGAACGCGTCGCCGTCGCCAGCGAAGCCCCCGCCGGCGAATTTGCGCTGCAGCGAGGTTATGCGTTGAGTGGAGCCAGCCGAGACCGAACCGGCGACCTCCTGCTTAAAAGTCGCGCTCAGCGTTCCGGCCGGCCTCGGTCCGAGCCGTTGCCCTCCGATGTGCGCGTCGAGCGCTGTTTGATGCCCAATGGTGATGCCCAATTGCCGAACGCGAGGCAGAACCACCCGCGGCAGAATCAGAACAACCCCAATTAGCAGGGCTTTCCCCAGTGGGCGGTGACGGGCTCGAACCGCCGACTTCCTGCTTGTAAGGCAGGCGCTCTACCAGCTGAGCTAACCGCCCGGCAGCGCGATGCTACTGCCGCTGCGCTCTGAGCCAGAGCAAAGGTTCGGGCGTAGGACCGCGGGATCCGCGGTGCGAAAGCTTGGCGTCGCGTTCGCGACGTGTCCGCTCCTCGGCGGCGCCGCCAGCCGGCCAGCCACCGGGCGGCCGGCCGGAGTGCGTAGCAGTATCGTCCTTTCATGAGCGCTCTCGGCCCCGAAGCACAACGCGCAGTTGCCATGATCAGGCGCATGGTTGCCGACGCCCCGACTCAATTGGGCGCCGGCGTTGCCCGCGTCGTGCGCGAAGCCCCCGGGGAGCGCCTCGAGCAGTTGATGCGCACGCCGGCGCGTCGCGCAATCCTGGAGGGCATCTTCCGGCAGATGCCACAGCGCCTCGATAGCGAACGCGCGGCCGGCGTGAGCTCCTCGATGCGCTGGTGCATCACGGGTCGCCCGGACGGAGTAGTCGATGTCTACCGGCTTCAGATCGTCGACAGCCAATGTCACGTGACCCGCGGTTCGGCGATTGGCGTTGGCGAAGCTCGCGTCACCGTCACGCTCGACGGGGTCGAGCTCCTGAAGCTGGCCACCGGCAACTCCGATCCGATGCGTGCCTACTTCAGCGGCAGAATCAAGCTGGCGGGCGACGTGGTGCTCGCAGCCAAGCTGGCGTCGCTTTTCCAGATGCCGTCGGCAAGCCGGTAGCGTGGCGTTCCAGATCTCTGAGCGCGCGGGAGTACTATCCCCAGCCGGACTCGAGCCGGCGACCTCCTGCGTGAGAGGTACGCGCGACGGTCGGCGGATGACGGTCGGCTGGCGATATCTGCCGTGGGCCTTCGCAACTGCCGGCCGGCAATTCCCAGAGCGAGCTGGCGTCTGAGCGAATCGGTTCGGGGCGGTGCGCAACACTAGGTGTTGCGCTAAGCTGCGCTCGTGCCTGTGGGAACCGCAGAGAAGGTGGTCGCGCTGAGCCGGGACTTTGGCTCTCAGCGTCGGCTGGCTGAGCTGCTCGGTGTCAGCCCGGCGCAGATCACGCGCTGGCGGCGGGGACAGGGGATCGACGACGTCAACGCGGGGCGCGTGGATCTGCTCGAGCTGGTGATGGCCAGCCTCTTGCGTCTCTATGGGACGGAGGCGGCCGAGCGCTGGCTGCTGGGAGCCAATCCAAGCCTGAGAGGCCGGCGTCCGCTTGACCTAATTCGCCGCGGCCAGACGAGCCCGGTGCTTGACGCAATCGCGAGCGAGCGGGCCGGCAGCTACGCGTGAGGCTGTGGCGGGTCCTGCCGTGGGACCCGTCCGCGCCCGCCGGGGCACCGGGCCATGCGCTCTGGGTGCCACGGGCACTGCAAGGCACCGCCCGCCATGACGCCCCGGATCGCTACGGCTGCCTTTACCTGGCCGTGGAAGCCGTTTCGGCGGTCGCGGAGCCCTTGGCGCCGTTTCGCGGCAGCGGAGACCTGCGGCCCGAGCTGCTGATGCGCTCGGGTCGGCAGCTCGCGCTCGCCCAGCTAGAGCTGGAGGCCGCAGCCGTGCTCATCGATCTCGACGACCCCTCCGTCCTAGCTGCCGAGTCGCTGCGGCCCTCGATCGTGGCCACCGGTCGCCGCTCGGTCACCCAGACCTACGCGGTGCAGCAGTTCGAGCGCCACCCCAAAGCCGCCGGCCTGCGGTGGTGGTCAACGCTCGAAGCTAGCTGGATCCACGTCACGCTGTTCGACCGAGCGCTCGGCGCAGTGACCGTGCGGCGCGTACAGCCGCTGGCCATCGATGACGAAGCGGTGGCCATCGCTGCGGCACACCTTGGCCTGGCGTAGCGGCGTCGCGCAGCAAAGACGCCCCCTCCGCGACGGTCCTCAGGGGATCGGTCAACGTGTTGCCGCCGGTCTGTGCGGCTAGGAATCCTGTCCCGGCCACCGTCGTGGTCGCCCCTGGTCGCCCCTGGTCGTGCGGCACCTCGGCCGGCGGTGGCGGCAGATCGTGGGGAGGGTTGACGGTGGTTGTCGTCCGGGTCCTCCACGAGCTGACGCGGCTCGGGGGGCCGCTCCTGGTCGGGGTGCGCGGCAGCTTCTACGGGCGTGCTGGCGTCGTGCCAGAGGGGGTCGTAGCGGACGGAGAAGCGGGTCAAACAGGCCGCCGTCGCCTCGGCGCTTGAGGTGCAGGAACGGGGCTTGGGTAATGGGTTGGGCCCAGAGGTGGAGGGTGACGAGCATGTTGTCGTCGAAGCGCAGGATGGTGCTGAAGCGCGCGGCGATGTACTCGCGGATCTCGAGGTTGCGCTGATGGCTCGAGTAGGTCCCAGGCGCGGTCGCTGGCCTGCTCCCAGGCGAGCGCTCGCGCGTAGACGGCTTCCTCGTTCTTCACTTCCTGCTGCTCGTCGGCGTCGGGGTCTGATCGCTTGCCGGTGCCCGCCTTTGGTTGACCCAGTGCTTTACGGGGCTTGAGTAGAGCACGCGAACTGGCAGCCGTCGCTCGCCTTGCTTGAAAGCAGCCCGGGGATACCGGAGGCGACGGAGCCGAGGATCAGCGACTCGTCGATCCATGCCGAGCCTCGCATACGCCGGTGGCCCGCCGCCTTCCGCCGCGATCACAGCCAGGAAGCCCGGCAGGTCGAGTCGGCCGAGACCGATCGGACACGCTCACCGGGCTCGTTCGAGCTGCGATTTGCACAGATCGAACTCGGGGCAACCGCAAACCGACAGCTTCGTGGCGGCTATTCGTGATCGATACCTGATCCATGGCGCCCCGCTCCAACAGCTGATATTCGGCCCTGGGGGAGCATCGGCAAGCTCAGCCGGCGCACGAGTCTTCGATGCGCCCCGTCAGCGCTCAGTGACGATCGAGCCACAGAGGATCTCGCTCGAGACGTCGACATACGAGCGATTCGCGGATCTGCGTGACGCGATCGCTGACGTGTTCGAAGTGGTTCAGGGGCTGGAGCTCGAACTCGCACCCACGCGCGTTGGGAATCGTCGAGATAGATGAACCCGACCTGCCGCACCCTGGAGCGGGACTCGATATATCGCCCCGGCGCTGTCATCGCCGTTGGAGCATTTTCAGCCGCCGCCGCAGGAGCATCAGTCGGCTGCTCTATTTGAAGGGCTTCCTGGACGCAACATCGTGTTTGCGGTACGGACTGATGCGGCAGCCAGCGGTGGATCCGACAGGATCGCTGGTGATCCAGGAGCACCGGTGCGGCATCTGTTAGAGACGAGTATCACCGACGAGTTACGCAACGAGGTGCTACGAAGGAGAAAGGACGCATGAGCACGATCGACCGGACGGTCCAGCTTTCTGAGCAGCAGGGCACTGAGTCGGACCAGATCAACAAGAACGACTACGCAGAGCTGGCTGAGCGCACCGGGCGAGTGGCGCAGGAGGGCAGTGAGAACTAACGGGCGCAAGCCGGGAGCCCCGCCTTCGCAGCGGGGCGTTCTCGCGGGGAGCTCGGTCGGCCTAACTCCAGGGCCTACGTGCGGAGATGTCTTCCGGCGCGTATCGCGGACGCCGCCCAGGACGCTGGATCGGGGACTGATCTGGCGACTACCATCCAGTCGCGGAGAAGGGCGGCGTGGTGGGCGTCGCGAGTACAAACATCGGCGCCGCACCATCTGACAAGGGAAATGTCCTTGACAAGATCAGTAGTCGGTGAGAAGGTACGCCCGTGCACGAGGTCACCGTCATCGACGGCCCCGCCGCCGCGGTGGCGTCGCTGGATCCGATCCGCGCCCGGCTGCTCGCCGAGCTGGCCGAACCCGGGTCCGCCAGCACGCTCGCGGCGCGCGTCGGGCTCACCCGCCAGAAGGCGAACTACCACCTGCGGGCTCTGGAGCGCCACGGCCTGGTGGAGCTCGTCGAGGAGCGCCGCAAGGGCAACTGCACCGAGCGCGTGCTCCGGGCGACGGCCGCGTCCTACGTGATCTCCCCGACCGCACTGCCCGCGGTCGCGCCGGATCCGTCACGTAAGCCGGACCAGCGCTCCGCGGGCTGGCTGCTCGCGGTCGCGGGGCGCATGGTCCGCGAGGTCGGTGAGCTCATCGTCGGGGCAGGCGCAGCCGACAAGCCGCTCGCGACCCTCGGCATCGACAGCGAGGTGCGGTTCGCCACCGCGAAGGACCGAGCCGCGTTCGCCGTTGAGTTGGTGGATGCGGTCAACGGCCTCGTCGCGAAGTACCACGACGAGGCCGCCGCCGGTGGTCGCTCCCATCGGTTCCTCGTCGCACTGCACCCCACCATCACGAAACAACGAGGAGCCCAGTCATGAGCCGTGAATTCGAGATCACCCGCGAGGTCGACCTGCCCGCCGCCCCGGACGACGTCTGGACCGCGATCACGGCGGATACCGCGGCCTGGCAATTCCCGACGGGGATGGAGATCCCCGCCGGCACCACGCCACCCGACGGGGGCCCCGTCACGACCTGGGAGCCGCCGCGCCGCCTCGTGATCCGCATGGAGTCGCCGGACGGGACCTTCAACGCCCTCGACTACACGATCGAGGCCCGGCAAGGCGGCACGGCGCACCTGCGCTACGTCCACAGCGGGATCCTCGCCGACGACTGGGGGGACCAGTACGACGCCATCGACGGTCACACGGACTTCTACCTCCACACCCTCGGGCAGTACCTCGAGCACTTCAAGGGCCGCCAGGTCACCTACATTGGCCAGCCGTCGGCCGGCATCGAGGGGCCCGAGGCCGCCGGGACGCCGGACGCCATGAATGCGCTGCGTGTCGCCCTGGGCGTTTCCTCGGACGCCCATGTGGGCGAAGCAGTCCACGCCTCACTCGGCGACGCCGGCACGCTCGACGGCATCATCGACTACTCCACGCCGGAGTTCCTCGGCGTCCGCACCGCCGAGGGTCTGTACCGCTTCTTCGGGCGGAACCACTTCGGCAGCGTCGTCGGGATGAGCGCGCACCTATTCGTGGATGGCGTCGACGCTGCGGCCCGCGAGACGGCGCTCAAGGCGTGGCTGGACGGGGTTTACGTGTAGGGAATGGCACCGGCTCGCGGTGGGAAGGCCTCAGGGGCACGCACGTCTGCGGAAATCTGCGACGCGCGCACCTTGGCGCGCCTGAGCACTCCGCCGCCGACGCCGGCATGAGCCCGGAGGCGATGGAATCCGGACGCAAGCAAGCCGCCCGCTTCCGCCGCGGCTGCGAGCACCGCCTCAGAGACGCGACCAGCGTCCTGGCCGATGCCACTCGCCGCTGGCATCCCTGGGCCCAAGGCCGATACGCCGCCGCCCGCGCCCGCGGAAAGAACCACTCTCGTGCGATCCGCACCCTCGGACGCGCGTGGTGCCGCGTCCTCTGGCGCTGCTGGCAAGACCACGTCGTCTAGGACCCCGCCCGCCACCGAGGCCTGCGGGCACAGATCACGGTCACTATCCCCCGCACGTCGGAGCCCCTGCCCCGACCTCGCTGCCACCCAGCGGATGGCTGGCGCCGCCGGCACCGAAGCGGCGGCTCGCAGGGCCGAGCGCGAAGCGCTTGACGGCAAGCCGACAAGTGATATCTCGCCGGGGAGGGGTTGACACAGGAGTCAGTCTGATTTTGAAGCGACCGTTGCCTGATCGAGTTGCCCGCGGGGCAACTGTGATCCCGGCGTTCATGTGGATAAAGCGGAAGCCGGCGTTTCCAGGGTAAACCGTCGATACCCCCAGCCGGACTCGAACCGGCGATCTCCTGCGTGAAAGGCAGAAGGCATCCATCTGAGTCGTTCTGCTAGGGGCGATTGCGGCCAGTCCTCGCCGGAAATCGGGGGTGTAACGCGTGAGTTTGGTACCCAAATCGGTACCCAATGACGTGGTACCCATGTGGTACCCTCCGAGTCTAAGCCTGATCCATTAGTCCGAGCCCTCAGAAACGCACCCGCCTCGGTGGGATTCCGATGCAGTCGACCCCAAGCCCCAGTCTCGTCATCCGAGAACACAACAGCCAGCCGTTCTACGAGGCCAAGTTCCGGCACGAAGGTCGACAAGTGAAGCGGCGTATCGGGACGGCGTGGCTGGAGCGCGACGACGCTGGCCAATGGCGGCGTCGACGCGGTCGGGTGCCCGACGATGCTTTCGACGAGCGGCGAGCTCATGCCTCGGCAGCCGCGATTGTGGCTGCCTTCGTCTCCGACGCTGTCACAGCTGAGCATCGAGAACGGGACCGGCAAGCCGCCGGCGTCACGTTCCGTGAGCTAGCCGGCGGCTATCTCCTCTGGCTGCGCGAGGTCAAGGGAGCAAAGCCGGCGACGCTTCGAGACCACGGATACGTATTTGCCGAGCCCGGCACCCCCTATAAGCGTGGCAAGGGCAGGCTCCTCGGCCACGTCATGCAGGCCTTAGGCGATAGGCCTGCGAGGGCCATCTCAACCCGCGAGATCGATGCGCTGCTGCGAACGATCGCTGCCACAGGGGTGTCTGCGAGAGCTGTAAACAAGAGCCGCAACATCATCGCGGCCGCCTTCAACTACGGAATGCGTGCATCCGCTTTCGGCTTGCCGAGCAATCCTGCACTTGCTGCTGACGTCCGGCGCGAGCAGCAGGCGGGTGTGCTGCTGTACTACTCCCCGGAAGAGATCGAGCTGATCGCGAACGCCTTGTCGGACGGCTTCCGCCGACACCCGGACACATCGCGCACCGCCGATCAGATCGCGATGGACGAGCAAGACGCCGAACTCGTGCGCGTTGCCGCCTTCACCGGCCTGAGACTCGGCGAGCTGCTGGCCCTCCGCTGGAAGGACATCGATTTTCAGGGATCTGTGGTGACCGTCAGCCGAGCAATGAGCGCCGGCGTAGAAACCACGACTAAGAGCGGGCGCGTCCGGCGCGTCCCATTGCCGGATCAAGCATCCGCCGCGCTCACCCGCCTACGCCGGCGAGCTGACTTCATCGCACCGAACGAGTTCGTATTCGCTCACCCGGGGCTCGGTCGCGCGCTGAAGCCGGAAACCGTTCGCAAGCGCTTCAAGCAAGCGCGGGACGTCGTCGGAGCACGGCCGCTGCGCTTCCACGATCTACGACACACCTACGGATCGCTCTTAGCAGCCGCGGGAGTCGACCTCGTAACCATCAAGGAGATGATGGGACACAGCGCACTCTCGACGACCGGGAGGTACCTGCACGCCAGACCAGCGGGTGAGCAGGCAGCGCTGTTCACACAGGTCTTCGCCTAGCGGGTCGGCCCCCTCCTCATTCGCGTGTGCGCGCTCAGGAGGCGCGTGTCCAGATCGTGGCACACCACGCGCAGTGACCTCGCCGGTATCGCACCCAGGAGGTCGCCGGTTCGAGCCCGGCTAGCTCCATTCTTCGAATCGTCCGCAAATGCGGACAATTCGTCCTTCTAGCACCACTCAGCCCAGATCCGAAATCTGGATTGGGTAGCAGAATTGGGTAGCAGATGCATGACCGGCCCGGTTCGTGAGGGCGCCCAGCTATCCAGGTACCAAGGCCCTGAAGGAGCTCCCGGACGCACCGGTCGGCAGCGTAGGGCGGAGAGATACCCCACGATCTCAGACCGACCCGCTGTCACGCCGGAGGTCGCGGGTTCGAGTCCCGTCGCTCCCGCTTCGTTTCTCCCTGCTCAACGGCGATATGCGATCGCTGAGTGAGGCAACGGAGCGTCATCGGTCAACGGTCCGGTCAACGGTTCCGGTCAACGGTCCAGAACTCGTTGACCTGCCGGCTCGGTCGATCACCGGCGCGTCACGCCGGAAGTTCTTGGGTTCGAGTCCCGGCCGCACCAAA
>JAABUX010007705.1_pt1 | contig 12561 bp, 14 predicted proteins | sample 5561851 | NCBI WGS metagenome assembly JAABUX01 (sample SAMN10711883, study PRJNA513361) | rock metagenome | isolation source: Antarctica rocks | place: Antarctica: Victoria Land, Richard Nunatak red sandstone | collected 2016-01-03 | reverse complement strand
GAAGCAGCCAAGGGGACGGTGGGGCTGGATCAGTACGAGGTGCGGAAGTGGACGCCCTGGTATCGGCACATCACCCTGGCCCTGCTCGCCCATGCCTACCTGGAAGTTACTCGCCAGCATGCTACAGGCGCTAAAAAGGGGGACCAGGAGGCGACCTGATTCCACTGACACTGCCTGAGGTTCGGCGTCTGCTGCTCACCGTGACCGAACCACCGGAGCAACGTGGCTTCCACCTGTCCTGGTCAATCTTTCGACGTCGCCATCAGGCGTCTGCCTACCGCTGCCACGCGGCGCGTCGATCCGAGCGGGAGCCATCCACGAGTGATGCTCCTCCACTCCAGCTGCTGTCCTCCGGCGAGTACACCCTCATCGACGAGCAATGGGCGCGCATCGCACCGCTCCTTCCACCCCAGAAGCCACCGACCGGGCGACCGGCGCACGATCACCGCACCATCGTGGCCGGTATCTTCTGGGTGATCCGCACGGGTGCCTCCTGGCGGGAACTTCCCACGCAGTTCGGTCCGTGGCAGACGATCCATACCCGCTACCAACGCTGGCGCACAACCGGCATCTGGCAGCAGATCCTCACTGCCCTCGATCACCAGGATACAGCCGATGGCCCATAACTGTCACTGTAGTACTAGGTAGTCAGTAGGTCGTCGTCCAGCAACCGGTCGAGCTGCCGCAGGACGGGATCAGTCTGGTTCGCGAGTTCGGGGACCCGCGCGAAGACATCGTCGTAGGGATAGTGATCGATGAGCATGAGCGCACCTGAATGATCGAACGCATGACGGACAGAGCAATCTCCTCCTCGCAGTATCGCTCCTCCTTGCCGCTTGGTGCTATACTCCCGGTAGTTCGCAACAGCAACTAGTACTAGCCGCGCACAGCGTACCGTTCCACCGCGTCCAGGTCGAGCTCGACTCCGAGCCCGGGGCCGGACGGCACCTCCGCTTCACCTTTCCGGATGCTGAGCGGTTGAGTAAGGAGATCGTGCTCGCGCACTAGGCGTCCGAATATATCGCTGGGAAGAACGCAATTGCGCGCGACTGCGGCGGCATGGAGATACGACGCTTCAAGCAGGCCAAGATCCAGACCAGATCCATGCCAGACAGGAATACCGGCAGCGTCGGCGATAGCGGCACTTTTGATGAAGGAGACCATGCTCGTGCCAGCCAGGTTAAGGTAATCGCAGGCTTCTGCTTTGAGCGCGCCCATTACTTGCTGTGGAGTGAATAGGTGTTGGGCAACGGGAACCGTAGTCTTCTGGCGGAACAATCGGTACCATTCCAGGTTCGTGACCGGCATGGGGTCTTCAATCGTGGTGATATTCGGAAAACGCTCCAGTTCGATGGCGATTCTTACCGCCTCGGCAGGCCGGTAGTAGCGCTGATTCGGGTCGATGATAATGTCAAAATGGTCTCCCCCAGCTCTCGTGATCGCTTCCACCTGCGCTACCACCGGGTCGCCGGCGCCGCTCTTCATCTTCAGTCCAGGGAATCCTAGACTGACAGCGAGAGCAGTGCGTCGCTCCGCATCCTCCGGCGTACGGCGTCCCATCCAGAAATCGACAGGTACTCGCTCACGATACATCCCACCGAGTAGGTAGTGCACCGGCACCCGCAGGGCCTTTCCCACGAGGTCAAAAATGGCCGACTCAAAGGCCGCGTAGGCGGGATTGCGGGGAATGGTCAGTTCATGCGGCCGTGGCGGGTACTCCTTCGAATTCCAGCCAGCCAGCAAAGCACTGGGATCCGGCCCAAGAGGCAGTTCCTGCCAGCACAGTCGGAATGGATCCTGGCCCTGTAAAGCGTCGGCTGAGGTGCGCACGGCCTCTTCACTCACTCCTCGCTGCGTTTCGCCAATCCCGCTGATACCGTCATCGGTATGAATTGTGACGATGAAGCGCGACATACTCTCCCAGGCGTCAATGCCCCATGTCGGACTGTTGACACTGTCGGCACGACACGGAACTCGCACTTTGACCCACGAAATTCGCGTTATATTCATGTCTACGACCCCTTCTCTGTCCATCTACAGCAATACGCGAAATCATTGAACCGGGGGCCGGCACGGCAGGAACCCGTCCCTATACCTCTGAGCGGCTCAATGACATCGGTTACCGCTCTAGCTCATGGATTACGCTCCGGGTGCCGGCGCAGCCATTCCCGCACGCGACCAAGCCCCACCGTAGACAACGGCAGAAACTCGCCGCCATCGATGATTAGCGCCTCGCCGGTTATCCACGCTGCCAAACCCGAGCATAGAAAGAGAGCGCCATGGGCAACATCTCGTGGGTGTCCAAGGCGGCCCAATGGCGTGAGCAGAACGGCTTCTTCCAACCACAACGCATCGCGGGCGACGGCTGCTTCGACGTCTTCCGGGCGAAGAACGGTTCCCGGACAGATCGCGTTACATCGGATCCCGCTCAGCCCGAAATCCCAGGCGACCTGTCGAGTGAGCTGCAGCACGGCGGCTTTTGCCGTCTGGTAGGTCAGATATGCATCAGAGACATGGTACGCTTGAATCGACGAGAGGTTGACTATCGAGCCACCTCCCACCTTGCACATTTCCGGAATGGCATACTTACAGCCGAGATACATCGCCTTGAGCAACACTTCCATACTCCGGTCCCAGTCGACCTCCTCGAGCTCCACCACCGTGCCGCGCTTCTCGTAGTGCGCGTTGTTGATCAGTACGTCCAACCGTCCGTAACGGTCAACAGCGCGCGCGATCATGGCCGCCACGTCGGCATGGCGGCCAACGTCAGCATGGTCAAAGCTCGCTTCTCCACCCTGGTCGCGAATCTCCGCGGCCACCTTCTCACCCAGCTCATCGGCGATATCGGCAATTACGACTGCCGCTCCCTGACCGGCAAACACGCGCGCTATCTCCCGGCCAATGCGCATCGCCCCACCGGTAATGACCGCCACCTTTCCATCGAGCCGGAGCTGCGTCTGCAGATCGTCCATACCTCGGTTACGATTGCCCCATCGGGTCAACAAGCACCATGCAGAATTCCGAGACATAGCGCTGATCAGCAACGTCCGGCAGCCTCGCATTAGCCACATCGGGAAGCGTCTCCGTGAATACGTTGTCACCATCGCCCTGCCGGGGAGCCGGACAGCGGCGTGCCGCCGTGGCCAGGATATTGATCGAGATTGGGCTCGCGAAGGCAACGCAAAACGGCCTTCCCCGTGCCGCCGCAGACCATTGCGATCCCTCCCGCTCGGTGACAAACGTGATCTCGGCAGGCGCAAAGCACCAGGACTCCCGGTGAACCACCGGCCGGATGATCACCACTCGAGGAATGTATCGGCGTCGCGCGAGCAGGGCATGCTTGTGAACGCCCTGCCACTGGAGGAAGCCAGCTAACACCTCGATCACGTCGAATTGCAGCTGACTATGGAGTGTGCGAGCCACGACAGTCCTGCCCGCATCCTCGATCACGACCGATGCAATTGACTGCGCTCCCGCCACCTGTTGCGCATCCCGGGAAAACATCAGACGATAGATGTGAAGGGAAATTAGGACGGCGCGCGTCCGTGACTCGGCGCCGAGCCATTGACCGGAATACCCCGGCACGACACCGGATTCTGACAAGTCGCGGTCAATCACGATTGAGAGATCAGCCGGCGACGGATGTTGGGCCACGAATACCGTGGCGGCAAGTGTATCGGCGGCGCCGTGAACTTCACCTAGGACGAATTGATCCTGGCTGTCCTGCATCGCGCGAACACTGGCCGCAGCAATGATGACATCGACCGGCTGCTGGCAGGCAGATATCCAGCCCGGTCCTGCGGCGTAGAAAGATGGCCGCAGCTGAGAAGCAAGGTCCTCCGCGCGGTAGTAGTCCGCTTCGTTCGTGTCGGAGAGGGCGAGAATTCCTGCCCATCGCTTGTGATAGGCGGAGTTGACCGGGCGGGCAAGTCTACTCCCCGAAGAGAGAAGATCCTGGGCGAGCAGCCAAGAGCTTGCAGCGTCCGCCGTGCAGGACGCCAATCTCTCTACCAAAGCAGCGTAGACCTTCGCACACGCTTCCCGATACACTGCGACTATCCTCCGGGTCGACCAGCGCGCCCTGGTGAGAACCAGCGTCAAGGGCTGCAGGAGAGCATGTACCAGGTCGGGCCCGCGAGTAATCTCGATATCATGCCGACAATCCTCGTAGATGGAGGTCGGCGCCGCGCGCGCGGCGCCTGGAGGCCGTGCGGGAGCTACCCCTGTCACTCGGGCGAAGACAGCATCGAGCACTTGCATCACTTCATTCAGCCTCTCCATGTTACTGGCTGCGATGGCAATAGCGCGGCACCTACCGTCCAGCATGTCGAGCGCGGTCAGCGCGTACTCGCACAGATCCTGATCGTCAATGCGCTCCAGCAAGGACTGCAGAGTCTGTTCAGGGCGTGATCCCGCGAAGGGAACATCGAGGTCCCGGACGATCCACTTCGCCTTCTCCAGCCTATCGAGCACGGCGTGAATGTCGCGTGCTGAGGCGAACAATTCGGGAGATGCGTGCGGGATATGCCAAGCGATCGTCTCTGCTGATCGCTCGCCATCACACGCTTCGAGCACCAGTGCTTCCTCGAACGAGATTTCAATAGGGGCGGCCATCGGCAGGTGCAGGATTCTACCCTCGAGGTGGGCGACACGCATGCGTCGCGGAGCAAGCCAGCACTTGCGTTGCCCTTCCCGATTGAAGGCTGCTGCCAGAGCATCGATGCACCAGCCCTCGAAGTACGTTATCCACCAAGCAAAAATCTCCGGACCGGGACGCGCGGTAATCTCCGGTCCATCCTCAGCTAAGCGCGCCCACCCCGTCGGCCCAAAATACCGAATTGCACTCTTGTTTACCCAGTAGCGCTGCGGATAGCGAGCAACCAGCTCACTATGGCGGCACACCTGGTGAGACATCGTTCCGGGTACCTTGCGCAGGACTGCGTCGATACCCGTCTGCCGCGCCTGCCGATTTTGCCAGGTGATTGCCTCACGGAACTGTGGATCACGGGCGACTGCACTCACCGATCTGGCAATCTCGAGATGAGCGCAATAGAACGCTCGACGGTACTCAGAGAGGCCTTCTTCAAGGCGCTTTTCGGCGTGTTGAAGGGCACAGAAGGACCCGTCAACCGAATATCCATTGCCGGACAGGAGGTACTTTCCGCTGGCAAGACCGGGCGGGATGCGACGCAGACCAGGGCGCTCATCGGGCATCGATGCTTCACTAACCGTGCGCTGGGTCGCTTCCAGCGCTAAGCCTCTAGCCCGGGGGGCCTCTCGTTCGGCCAGTGCTTTGCCGTCGGTTCCCTGTGCACAATTCGGGGTGAACAGGCGAGCGACGCCGATCGCCGGAAATCCTGCTCCGTGCAGTGCGACCCACCGCCACAGTTCCCACGCCGACCCGCGCACACGGACAACGTGGTCAGCGTGATCTACTTCGAGGTCAGTCGTGAACAGCGAGCTCGACGCACCCGGGAGACTTAGACTCGAATCAGGCAAGCCTAGTCTCTTCCTCAGCAATGAGCAGATTACAGCGGTCGATACAATCGCTGCAGATATTCATTCCTCGCACACCAACAACCATGCGACGAACCCCACCGTGGTTTCGGCGGCAGAACGAGCACTGCCGCGCGGCCGATTCGACCTCGATCGCTGACTCAGTCGGGGTCAGCAACTCCCCAGTAGTTGCAAGAGCGAAACCGCGGAGATTAACCAGTGCGTACACACCACCCGCGACAGTCAAGATGCCGGTCATGGTGAAGATGGTGTCGACCGGACCCCAAGTTATGCCGAGGACCCGAGCATGGATACCGGAAAGCACAGTGCTATCCAGAAAGCCCGCCAGGCTGGTTGAGAGCATAGATGCCAGATAGGCGGCCGGCAACATGACGGCACTGACTCGACCGATCAGTTCCCTCGGAGTCACGTGCAACACCATCGGGCCGATCACGGCCTCGGTTGCATCGTTGACCACCCCCAGGAGGAAGAGCAAAGCGACCGCGGGGAGGAACACGGTCATGCGGGAGTATGCCAGCACCAGAACTCCCATACCGACCATCGAGAGCCAGAAGAGGCGCGCAATTCCAACACGCTGCGCCAACATCCCGGCCAGAGCAGCTCCGGCTACAGCGCCAAACCCTAGTGCAGATGTCAGCACGCCATACAACCCCGTGGCCGCGTGCAGATTGCGCGTGAGGAAGAAGATATTGAGCGCGTTGAGCGCACCAAAACCAAGCATGACAAGCATGACTGAGACGACGATGGTCACCAGCACACGGTTGCCCAGGAAGAAGCGGAAGCCCTCCGCAAGCTCACGCAGGACATTTCCCGTCTCTCCGGAAGCAACACTCCGGGCAGCGGGTGGCGCCTCGACTGCTCTGAGAGCAAGGAACGAAATGCCGAACGAGAGGGCGTTGGCGATGAGCGCCCACTGTTGACCGAAAAGCAAGAAGAGCGGCGCGGCTATCGCCGGTCCAACCAGGCGCGATGTACTCTCGCTCATTTGTATGAGACTGCTTGCCCGTGGTCGATGAGGCTCTTCCACGATATCTCCGATAAGCGCGAGTCGTGATGGGCTGAAGAACAGCGCACAGGTGGTGGCGAGGATGACAACGAGGTAGATCACGCCGAGCTGAATCCCAGCAGGAAGAACGCCGCCCGCAGCAAGGGGAAATGGCAGGATTGCTGACAGCGCGAGCAGCAAGATCAGCGCCGCTCGTATCGCATCCATGGTCAGCATCGTTCTCCGCTTGTCCCACCGGTCAGTGAAGACACCCGCAATCGGGCCGACGATAAATGTTGGGATGGAAACGGCAAGGAATACTCCGCTGACGGCGAGCGGAGCCCAGCTCTGGCCGTGAGCAAGACGCGTCGCGATCCACAAAACAAGCGTGGTATCAAAGACATAATCACCGAGGTTGGAGATCGATCTCCCGACCCACAAAAGGGCAAAGTTCCGGTTGATCAGAATAGATGGCATCCTGACAGCGATCCTCACATTTCCATGGGACTCGGTATGTGCCCCACACTCTCCGCTTTCGTCCCTGGCCGTAATTCTACCCCACAGCATTACTTCTTGGCGACTCTTCAGTGCGGCTGGGCAGGGCAAACGCATCTAAACGCTCCGGAGAACTTGAAGGAGATAGGCGTTGTCCCAGCCCGCCTTCTTCCGCCGGCCCGTGATGCTGCGCCGCTTGGTCTGGGCATGCTGGAGGAGGTTGAGCGACGCCCGTGCGTGGGTACCCGGGCGAAGCACCGCAAAGTTCGCCGCGGCGTGACCGGCCGGGATACGACTCTGATCCTCATGAAAACTAATATCGAGGACCCAATGGACCCGATTCTCAGTGCCCCAATGACTGCGAACCGCCTCGCCAAAGGCGGCAGCCGTGAGGAGATGGCTGAGCAGGTAGAAGCAGTCCTCGCTCGTCTGTTTCTCTCGAATCCGCCGTTGGGCGTGGACAATCCGAATGGCCTCCAACCCCGCCAGGCATGTCGTTCCTGCAGCCACGGCAGGACCGCTGGATGATCAATCACCAGGGCACGTCGGGTCTCAATCCGTCCATGTCCCGTCTCAATGGTCTCGGCCTGCTGGTGTCGGATCCCCGCGAGGCCGTCCGCTGTCGCCGTGGCGAAGCTCACCTGGACATCCTGCTCCAATGTCCCTTGATTGCCTTTGAGTCCCAGCACATAGTCGCCCCCTTGGTCGAGGATCTGCTGGGCAATCGTCCGTTGGCAGCCCATGGCGTCGATGGTCACGATACAGCCAGCGACGGTCAATTGCTGCAAGAGTTCGGGCAAGGCGGTGATCTCATTGGATTTCGCGTCGACGGTGACTTGGGCGAGGACCAGCCGGTTCGCTGTCGCCCAGGCACTCACCATATGGATCGCTCCCTTGCCGGTGGCATCATGCGATCCCCGGACCGTCTTGCCATCGAGGGCGATCACTTCGTCCGGGAGGACGGTCCGCACCGCCGCCATCCAGGCCCGGAAACACTATTGGAACTGGACCGGGTTGAGGACGGCAAGCACGCGGTTGAAGGTGTCGTGGGAGGGGATGCCATGAGGGAGATCCAAGAAGGTTGCTAGCCATTCTTCCTTGGCTTCCCCGAATTGCTCGATATCATCCCAGCTCTCGGCACCATAGATCACCGCACAAATGGCAATGGCGATGATACTGAGCAAGGGGTGGAGACGGGTCCGCTCGACACGCGGATCATCCAAGGCGGCAAAGTGTTCAACGAGGGTCACAGGTGGGGAGGTCGTCATGGTGGGGAGTAACTCCAAGCTGGGATTGCCCCATCCTACTCACCTCCGTCACCCCGCCACTTTAGATGCGTTGACCCTGCACGCGGCACTAAGGTACGCACACGCGATCCCAGGTGTGTGTTATGGTGGGCAGAAGCTCAAGTGGCCCTCTGTCAATATAGCTGTTCCATTTGCTGAGCCGTGCTTGCAGCGATTGTATGTTACGTGACCGGTGCTGCAATGATATTTAGTTCGGCGACGGGCGCCGTCCTTGCCGGTGGTCTTGCAACGCCGAGCTTGTGACAGGAGAAAGCATGACGATCCAGCCGTCGAGTGTCGCGGCCGTTCGATTTGGTAGCCCGTTGGCCTTTTACGTTGGCTGCATTGCCATCGTTGTCGGCGTGTTGCTGCATCTGCCGATGTTAATCGGTGCGCGAGACGTGCATTATCGCCTGGCGGGAATGGCCATGGACCCCAGCATGTTCATCGGCATGGCTCTCATCGCCTTCGGAATCGCGCTTGCGACCTATGGCGTTGTCCCCAAACGGCTGGGCGTTTCGACGCGGGCAGCTCTGGATGTGAGGTACGCATGGACGCGCGCTATCGACGATGCTCCCTTCACGCGTGAGCACCAGCGGCTTGTCATCATCCTGGCCGTAGCCCTGATCATCGACATTATGAAGCCAGCGACACTCGCGTTCGTCCTCCCCGGCATGCGGAAGGAGTATGCGCTGAGCTTGGCGGTCATCGCCTGGTTTCCCTTCTCTGCATTGACCGGGCTCGCCATCGGCTCATTCGTGTGGGGCGGATTCGGTGACCGAATAGGACGACGGGCGACGCTTCTGGTCTCTGCCCTGTTTTTCATGGGAACCGCGATTTGCTCTGCTATGCCTGCGTTTCAGTGGAATGTGATCATGTGCTTCTTCATGGGTCTAGCAGCCGGTGGCATGCTCCCCATTGCGATTACGCTGCTCTCTGAGCTTCTTCCGACTCGCCATCGGGCCACATTGATTGTGCTGCTCGGCGGGATCGGGGCAGTAGGAGGCTATCTCGCGGTGAGCGCCTGCGCCTCACTTCTCGAGCCGACCTTTGGCTGGCGGATCATGTGGCTATTGAATCTGCCCACTGGCCTGATCTTGATCGTGCTGAACCGGCTCCTGCCGGAGTCCCCGCGCTTCCTCCTCGCTCAGGGACGGGTGCAGGAGGCCGAGCATATTCTGCGGGAGTTCTGCGCCAGCACGATTCGCGCGGAGGTGGTTGCCAGCGGGGCGAGTGAGCCTGAGCCGGGATACGGTTTCGTCCTGCGAAGGCTCTTCCGGAAGCCATATCTTGTGCAGTCGTTGTCGGTCGGCCTCTACGGACTGTCTTGGGGCCTGGTCAACTATGGGTTCATGTTGTGGCTGCCGCTCAATCTCCGACAGGCGGGATTGGGGGTTGCATCCTCGGACACAATTCTTGCCAAGTCGACGCTGGTCGCATTTCCGTCGGTCATCGTGGTGGCCTGGCTCTACAGTCGGTGGAGTTCCAGGCGTAGCATCGTCTTGTTTAGCTTGCTGACGACTCTCGCCCTGCTCGCCTTTCTGCCTGTGGCGGAAAGCGCACGTCAGCATACTTTTCTCCTGGCCGCTGTCATCGTGGCTCTCCTGAGCGCGAGTACCGGGATGACCTCGACGCTCGCCCCCTACAGCGCCGAAATCTATCCAACTAGGGAGCGCGCAACTGGTGCCGGCCTCGCCGCAGGCGCCGGGAAATTCGGTGGAATGCTGGGGGGCGCCGCTGTCTTGCTGCATGTGACGCCTACGCTTGTCATCTCGGCGGTGCTCGTCGCCATTCCGGCTGCGCTGGCCACCGGGGTTCTGACGATTAATGCTATCGAGACGCGCGGTCGTCATCTGGATGAGACCTCACGCCTCGCCGGTGATCGGGCGGCATCACGAGCCATGCCTCGCGAACGGGTGGCGAAGCGGGGCGGTACTGAAAGCTGATCGATAATGGGAGGTATGGAGACATGAACCACGACGAACAAGAGGATACGGGGACATACGTGGCAGTTGTGAATCACGAGGAGCAGTATTCTATCTGGCCAGCCGATCGTGAACTTCCGCTTGGCTGGCGAGATGCCGGCAAGCGGGGGAGCAAGCAGGAGTGCCTGGATTTCATCACAAAGGTATGGACCGATATGCGGCCGCTGAGTCTCAGGAAGCAAATGGACAATGTATCTGACGACTAACCCGGGAGTCATGCGGCTCACAGGCTGACGGAGGAGGCAATGTCCACGGTCCTCTACGAGACGTGTAAGCCTGCATTGCGGCCTTTCCTCCTCGCCGTAATAAGCCACCTGTGCCCGCGAGCGACCAGGAAGTCGGACGCTGGACCGACAGATTGAGAATCGCACGTGAGCAGCTGTTTGCAATCATCGAAAGCGACGTCCCATTCGGTTTGATGCTGCCCACAGCCCCGGTACAACACAGGGAAGTAGAAGGGACGGATTTGCATCAAGAACCCGCCCATACTTACCTCCTCATCCTGGGTCATCTCCCCAGCTACGATGTCGAGTCCATCGCGCACGGAGTCGACCACGTTAGAATCCTCGTAGCTCCCCGAACTCGTACAGCCCGTTGTTCGCTCTACTCCCGCCGATCCACCCGGTTTCATAATTGCTATCGACGCAATATTCAGTATCTGCCCTGCTTCGGCGCCCGGTTCATCCTCCATTTCAGGGTCCGACCCTCCTTCTGGCCCAGTGCTCGCTGCTCCAGGGGCATTTCCCGACAGTGACTTCCTGATCTGGTCGCTTCGGGAGTGTGCCGAACGAGCCGGCCGCGTCACACACTGCAGAAGATTGGTTCCCGCCCGGCACTGAGACAGGCAGCCATCTGGCCGGGCTCCTCGGCCTACCCAGTAACTCCTCCCGTCTCCTCCTGTTTTCAGCGGCGCAATAACGGCACCAGCATCTGAATGCACGGTGAGCGTTATACTGCTTCCCTTGCTCAGGATGAATGAGAGAGGAACGAGGGATCGGAATGCTAACCGTGGACAGGATCGAGTAGATACTACGTGTCTACTACTCCGATTTTCAGAGCATCTGAGCGCTTGCACGTGCGTCGCATTAGGATAGATGGGTGGTCCGAGACGCGATCGCGGGTGCCAGCTCCCCACGCTGCTTTCATCTCTAGCATCCCCGGCCTCGACCGCTTGTTCGGCGGGTAGCAGCGCTAACCGGCGGCTCGCTGACCAGTAGCCTCCCTCTTATACTTGTTTCTCACATCGATCTCCAGGCCGGACTCGGCGGCCGCGAACCGGACGAGCGACTCCGAGCGGTGGATGTCGGGGTTATCGACCACGACGTGCCAGCGGGTGGCGGCGGGATCAGTTGCCACCGTCTGCTGAATGTGGACTGTGATCGCTAAGGAAAAACCGGCTCTCCCGCACTTGTGACTCGACTTTGGCCATTTTTGAGACGAAGGGAGGGCAGGCAAGGCCTACGCTGGAAGGGAATCCACTCCATCCCGCGGAGACACACCCATGTCCACCCTTTCGCCTGCCATCGTACAAGGACTGACGGCTTGTGCCAGTGCCTTCACGCGCCCCACCTTTGATCACCCACTGGTCCTCATCACTGGCACGCTCTTGACCTCGGGTCGCCGCACGGTCACGTCCGCTCTACGTGTGGTTGGCCTGATCGACGAGCGTCATTTCACGACCTACCATTCCTCCTGAACCGTGCCATCTGGTCTCCCCTGCAGCTCAGCAGGATCCTGCTCAGGCTGATCATCGATGCCTTGGTTGCAGCCGATGAGCCGGTGATCATCGCCGTTGATGACACGCTCGAACGTCGCTTCGGCCGGTGGGTTGCGCACAAAGGGATCTATCACGACGCCGTGCGCTCGAAACCCGGTCATCCCGCCACGACTACGGGCATCCGGTGGCTCTGCTGCACTGCCATTGTCCAACTTCCCTGGAGCAGCCGGCCCTGGGCCTTGCCGTTCCTCACGATTCCGGCACCATCGCCCGCCGTCAGCATGAAGGTGCACAAGGTCCATCGCAGCCTGCCGGAACGCGCCGCTCGGCTTGTGCAACTCCTCCGCCGCTGGCTGCCGGACCGTCCCCTCGTTCTCGTGGGGGGACTCGGGCTTTGGTGTCGTTGAGCTTGCCCTCGCGTGTCGGGAGGCAAAGGTGACCTGGGTCGTCCGGATGCGGATGACGGCGGCTTTGGACGCGCCGGTGCCACCGCAGCCGAAGGGGAAGCCCGGCGTCAAACCGAAGAAGGGACCGCGCCGGCCCACGCCGGGACAGCACCTCACCAGCCCGACGACC
>JAABUX010007704.1_pt1 | contig 12563 bp, 13 predicted proteins | sample 5561851 | NCBI WGS metagenome assembly JAABUX01 (sample SAMN10711883, study PRJNA513361) | rock metagenome | isolation source: Antarctica rocks | place: Antarctica: Victoria Land, Richard Nunatak red sandstone | collected 2016-01-03 | reverse complement strand
GATGGACGGGTCCATGCGCGCTGCTCTCCCCGCCGTGTGGACTGGACACGGCTACCGATAGCATGCCGCATGTGGCCCGTTCCTGTCATCCGCGCCTCGCTCCACACTTTCAATGGAGTTGTACCACAATTCACGTGAGGGGCGTCAGTGTCATTGCGCGGCGATAGCCTGCCGGCTGCCGCGTAGCACGAACTTCTGGATTTTGCCCGTGGCCGTCTTGGGTAGCTCGTCTACCATGTGGAAGCCCTTGGGGACCTTGAAGTGGGCCATACGGTCGCGCGCGAAGCGCCGCAACTCCTCCTCGCCGGCCGTCGCCCCGGCCGTCAGCACGACAAAGGCGTGGGGGGCCTCGCCCCAGCGCTCGTCGGGCAGGCCGACCACGGCGACCTCCTGCACGGCCAGGTGCCGCAGCAAGACGCCCTCTACCTCCACCGAGGAGATGTTCTCGCCGCCGCTGATGATGACGTCTTTGATGCGGTCGCGGATCTCGGCGTAGCCGTCGGGATGGACCACCGCCGCGTCCCCCGTGTGGAAGACGCCGCCGCGGAAGGCGGCCGCCGTGGCCTCGGGGTCGTTGTAGTAGCCTTCCATCACCACGTTGCCCCGCGCCACGATCTCGCCGACCGTCGTGCCGTCGTGGGACACTTCGCGCCCCTCGTCGTCGACGACCAGCAGTTCGCCCGATGTGACCAGCTCGACGCCCTGGCGCGCCTTGATCGTGGCAAGGTCATGCGGCGCCAGCCCGGCGTGCTCCGGGCGCGGCTCGCAGATGGTGATGAATGGCGTCGTCTCGGTCAGCCCGTACACGTGCGTGATGTCCCGCCCAGTTCGCCCTCGATGCGCTCGATGGTGGCCGCGGCCGGCGGCGCGCCCGCGGTCAGCACGCGCACCCCGCGCGGCGTCCCCTGGCGCAGCTCCTCGGGGGCGCTGGCAATGCTGATCAAGACTGTCGGCGCCGCGCACAGCATGGTGACGCTTTCCTCTTTGGCCAGCGCGAAGATGCGCGCCGGGTCGACCTTGCGCAGGCAGATATGCGCGCCGCCGGCCGCGGTGACGGTCCACACGAAGGTCCAGCCGTTGGCGTGGAACATGGGCAGCGTCCACAGGTAACGGTCGGCGGGCGTCATATGCACGTGGACGAGCGTGCCGACGGTGTTCATGTAGGCGTTGCGATGGGTGATCATGACGCCCTTGGGGCGCGCGGTGGTGCCGCTGGTGTAGTTGATGGTCAGCAGGTTGTCCTCGGAGATCGCGGGGCGCGCGACCTCGCCCGACGACTGTGCGATCAGACCCTCGTAGTCGAGCCAGCCTTCCTTCGCCCCTTCCAGGGCCACGAACTGGTCCACGCCGGAGAGCGATGGGCGGATCGTGTCGACCGCGTCGAGGTGGTCGGCGTGGGCGCAGACCACGCGCGCGCCGCTGTGGCCGATGATATACGCGAAGTCCTCCGCCGTCAGCCGGTAGTTGATCGGGACGAGCACGGCGCCCAACTGGGGCACGGCATAGAAGGATTCGAGTTGGGCGTGCGTGTTGGGCGCGATGTATGCCACGCGGTCCCCTTTGCCCACGCCGAGCCCCCGTAAGGCCGCCGCCCAGCGGTCGCAGCGCTGAGAGAACTGCTCGTAGGTTAGCCGCACATCCCCGTCGACGATGGCCTCGCGGTCCGGGTAGAGGCGTCGGGCGCGGCGCATAAACTCAAGCGGCGTTAGCGCGGTCTTCACGTCCTTGTTCCCCTTCTGTCATACTGTAGCGTGTCCGAACGTCGTCAGTGCGCAGATGGTAACACAGACAGTGCGGCCCGTCAACAAGCCTCCTACCCGAGGGTACGCGCCACTCTTTCGCGCTGTTAGGAGGCGTTTCCCCAGGGAAGACGACGTAGCGAATGCGAAAAAGTGGCGCACCCCTACCTGAACCTGGCGCTGGTGGGGATGGTCGCCGACCCCCCCTACGAAGTTGGCGACCACGAGGGGGGCGGCGCGGGCGCCTGGGTGAAGTCGAAGCAATCCGCCATGTCGGCGGCGGCGGCGTCATACCGGCTGAGCGTGCTCAGGCCGAACCTCCGCTCACAGAAGCGCACCAGGCTGACGTGCGAGCGGAGCGTCGCGGACACGTGGCCTTGTTTGGCGTACGGGCTGAGTACGAGGCACCCCACGCGCGGACCGTAGCGGAACTGCGAGCCCGCGTAGCCCGCCGGGCCGCCCCCCTCCCACGACGTGTCCAGCGGCGGCGGGACGTGATCGTACCAGCCCCCCCAGTCGTCCCAGGTAATGAAGATGGCGGTGCTGGCCCAATAGGGGCTCTGACCCACCGCGTTGACCCGGTCGACCGTCCACCGCATGCCGTCGGTCACGTTCTCCGTCGGATGCTCGCTCAAGCCGCCCCCCTGGCGCGGCCCGTGCGACCCCGGCGCGTACAGCCACGACACGCTCGGCAGGGTGTTGGCGGCGACATCCGTGTCGAAGTCGCCCGACGCGACGTTGGAGGGGCTGTGCTGGAGGTCCGCGATGTGCCGGTGGTAGAACCCGCCGTAGTTGCGCCAGGTCAGACCGGCCGCTTCGAGGCTGGCCGGGAGCGACGGCAGGGCGAAGGGCGGCTGGGGCTGGTAGGTGCGATGGGCCGAGGAGTTGTCGATGACCGGGGAGTCGGCCGCGATCAGCATGAGGTGGTTGGGCTCCGACTGGCTGGCCACGTCGGTGAAGTAGTGGTCGCAGAGGGTGAACTGCCGCGCATAGGCGAAATAGGCCGGGATGTCGGCCTCGGTATATTGCTGCCGGACCGCCCCGCTGTCGGCGTTGAGCCACGCCACGTGATCGTGACGGGGATCGTGGCTCGGCGGGTTGGGCGCGTGGTCCAGCGCGATGCCTTCGGCTCCAGGGAAGGCGCCGAAGTAGTTGTCGAAGGTATGGTTCTCCTTGACGATGATGATCACATGCTCGATAGGGGTATCGGTTGCCATGCGCGCCTCCTCTTCAGTGCTGGTGAGTCCACTTGCTGTCATGCTAACAGGCGCGTGTTAAGGGCAGGTTAAGAGGTTTTCACGGAGGAGACCTCCAGCCTGCCCTACATAACATAGGCCCCAACAGGAGGTACAGCCTACTCGTATCGCTCCTCGCGGCGCTCCTCCTCACGCTCCTCGGCACGCTCCTCGCGGCGTTCCTCGGCGCGTTCCTCGCGACGTTCCTCCTCACGCTCCTCGCGACGCTCTTCGGCATCAAAGCCGCCGAACCTCTCCGGCTCGTAGCGTTCCTCGCGACGCTCTTCAGCGCGTTCCTCGCGACGCTCTTCGGCGCGCTCTTCGCGTTCCTCGCGGCCACCGCCAAACAGGTCGCCAAGTCGATCCATCATGGTCTTTCCCCTTTTTCTTGTGTGCTGATAGACGCCTGAACTCTACTATAGCAAGGTTTAGGACCAATACGGTTCAGTTAAGGATTTCGGTCGCTGCTGGATAGCACCGACAAGTACGCCATTCACACATAAACGGGACATCTATCCCACCCTCCGCAGGGCGCTAGACGACGCTTCCATGGCTTAACTAAACCGTATTGGGTTTAGGACTACCTATCCCTCAGCGTGGGCAAGCCCCTCGATATAGGCGACGAGGGTGCGCACCGCCGCGCCGGAGCCGCCCTTGGTCTGCTCGCCCTCGTCCTTGTCCGACCACGAGGTCGGTGCGATGTCCAGGTGCGCCCAGGGCTTGTCGTCCACGAAGTGCTGCAGGAACATGGCCGCGGCGATGGCGCCGCCCTGCCGTCCGGCCGAGTTCTTGATGTCGGCCACGTCGCTCTTGATCTGCTCCTCGAACGCCGCGTCGAGCGGCAGGCGCCACATCTTTTCGCCCGCGCGGGCAGCCGCCGCCAGCACGCCGTCGGCCACCGCGTCGTCGTTGGCAAAGACGCCCGTGTAGTGGGGTCCGAGTGCGACCGAGGCCGCGCCGGTCAGCGTGGCCACGTCGACCAGCGGCCCCAGGCCCTCGCGCACGGCGTAGGAGAGCGCGTCGGCCAGCACCAGACGGCCCTCGGCGTCGGTGTTGATGATCTCGACCGTCACGCCGTTGAGGGCGCGCACGATGTCGCCGGGCGTCTGGGCGCGTCCGCCCAGCAGGTTCTCGGTGGTGGGGACCAGCGCGGTCACGGCGATGGCGGGCTGGAGGCCGGCGATAGCGCGCATCGCGCCCAGCACCGCGGCGGCGCCGCCCATGTCGCCCTTCATCTGGTGCATGTTCTCGGCTGGCTTGATGGAGATGCCTCCGGAGTCGAAGGTGATGCCTTTGCCGACTAGCGCGGGCTTGACGCCGGTCCCGGTATCCTGGGCCGCGTTGCCGCCGTAGCGCAGCACGATAAAGGCGGGCGGCTCGTCGCTGCCCTCCGCGACGCCGAGCAGGGCCGCCATGCCCAGTTCTTGCATCGCCGCCCGGTCCAGCACCTTGGCCTCCAGCCCATGCGTCGCGGCCAACCCCTGGGCGCGGCGCGCCAGTTCGGTTGGCGTCAGCACGTTGGGCGGCTCGTTAATCAGGTCGCGCGCCAGGGTCACGCCTGCCGCGAGCGCGCTCCCGCGCCCCACGCCCTCCTCGACCGCGGCGCGGTCCTGGCCAGCGGCGAGGATCTGCGCCTCCTGGACCTGCCCGATGTCGGTCTTGTGGTAGCCGTCGAAGCGGTAGAGGCCCATCGTCGTGCCCTCGGCCAGCGCCTGCGCAGCGGTTGTGGCACCGTGCCGCTCCGTGCCGTAGAGGGTGGTGGCGAAGGTCGAGAGGCCGGCCTTGCGCGCGGCGCGAGCCGCGTTGGCGGCGGCGCGACGCAGGTCGGCCACGCCCAGCGTCGTGGGGTCTCCGATGCCGACGAGGATGACGCGTGCGGCTGGCAGCCGGCCCATGGTATGCAGCACGGTCGTCTCGCCGACCTTGCCCGTGACCTCGCCCTCCGCGCGCAGCCGCGAGAGCAGCCCGTCCAACGCGCCATCCACCTGCGTCGCCGCCCCATCAAGGGTCGCCTCGCCCTCCGGGACCGCCACCACCAGCGCCGGCCCATTATAGCCCATGACATCCCCGGAGCCCACCGTCACGTTAACCATCGCACCATCCTTCTACTCACCATGTCGATACAGCGCATGTCTCATGTGTACCACTTATAAAGGCATGAGGGATAATCGTAGAGTTGGAAGGACTCACCATCATTACCGCAATGTGTCCGCTGCAAGACGGTCGAGAAAAGCTCGCGCCGATAAATACTCGATGTCTTCGTGGGTGTACCGGCCGTTGGCTTGGCGAGGAGGATAGTCATGCGTGTTTTCCGAGATGACAAACTGAGCCTTGCCTTCAACAGCCGTCGCCCATACAGGGTAATCCCAGATGTCGGTCAAGTGTTCCCATGCGGGTGGGTAGGGAGGAAGAGGGCTGACCGTCTCGACAGTGGGTAGCAGCACTGCCATCATGGCTTTAGCGGACTGGCTACAACGATGCTCGTTGCTTGCGGACAGGTCATTACCGGTGCGATCTTTGATCCATCGCCAGACAAGCACCCGATTGAGTTCGGCAATGATCCATGGAGACCAGATTGCGGTATAGGCGCCTATCTCAGCCGCTTGCTGGAGATTGATGCGCAACCAGGATGGGACGAGTGAACCGGTATCGACGACAGCTCGTATAGCCATCCAGCCTCCTTAACACTCCCGGGCTTTATTCAGCCCTTTCCCAAGGCTGTTTTCCAGGACGGGACGCTTTGAGATCCAGTAACTGCTCGTCAGTAAGCCCCTCCGGTATTCCGAGATCGCTACTTTCGGCGTGGAGCATGTCGGATGCGCGAATTGCCCGCACTTGATCGCTATCCGCTACCCGTTCGATCTCAGAGAGAGGAATCATGGTCTGTCCACCATGCTCTACACCGTGAATAAACCCTAGCGTACACCACAAATTGACGATATACACGGAGCGCACACCAAGAGCCCCAGCGGCTTCCGTCGTCGTCAAGAGCGTGTGAGGGTTTGCTTCCCGTAGCGCATGCTTGATCCGTTCGACGGCGGCTTTCACCTTTGGGTCCACATCATCGGTGGCTTCGAGCAGCGAAAGAGACTGCTCGAGGTCTTCACGCAGCGCGGCTATATTCATGAGCTACCTCGTTGTTGCTTTATCACGGCGCATGGCAGAGTCAAACCATTAGAATCTTTTGTATTCACGCCCAGTGTATCATCGCGTGAGGTTCCATAGATAGAGAAGAAGTGGGACGCAAGACGTCGCGGGCGAGGTTATGACGAGTTAGAGGGTACGGCGGCTTGCCGGCGCTCGCGCTGTGGTAGTGCGACGGGCGCCGGCGTCCCTCGTGGAATAATGTGGCTAATGCGCGGGCGGCGGGGGCGGCTGGACCTTGCCGCCTTCGCCCTCGATCTCGCGCCGGATCGACTCAAGGGTGGCGCCTACCGCCTCCTGCAGCGGGTCGCGCTCCGGCCCCGACTCCTGCTCGATCTGTGGTTCGACCGAGCGCGGTCCGAACGACAGCTCCACCGTCAGCTCGCTCTGCCCCTCGCCGTGCCCGGCGACGGTGAGCTGGCCGGAGTAGTCGCGGCCGACGTTGGAGCCCCACTCCATGCGCCGCTCGTCCCGGTGGACGTGATAGTAGCCCTCGCCGTCGATCTTGCCATGGTTGGGTACCTCGCCTTGCAGGCGGATCTTATCCGGGGGGATGGGCTCGGCCGATGTGATCGGCGGCAGGTACTTGGGCAGGTTGCCGATCTCGGACACGAAGGCGAACACCTGATCCGGGGATGCATCGATGGTCACGCTCTGGCTGTGCTCTCTCGTCTGCTGTTGCTGATCCACTGGGCTGCTCCTTGCCTACTGCCGATTCCATGGAACGTACGTGGGTACGTGGGGCGACGGTGGGACACGGCAAGCATCAGCAGGACTCAGGCCACCGGTGTCAGCACGCGCACAAACGCCCACGAGCGGTGAGCGGGCCTGATGCGGAGGGCTGGCGGCGCGACGAGAGTCGGCGGCCCCAGGGAGGCGCCGGCGCCTCCCTAGACCTTGGCGACAGAGTCATGTTCGGCACGGCCGGTGTCAGACGCATGGTCCTGCCCGCCGGGAACGCGCCGCGTCCCTCGGTCGTCGTGGGTCGCGCCCGTGCCCGTCTCGTCGAACAGGAAGGACAGCGCCTCCAGGTAGGTATCGGCCTCGGGGGCGGCGGCGGCGGCCTTGAGGCGCGTGGCCAGGTGGTGGAACATGCGGTTGACCAGGCGGTGCGCCAGCATGCCCACTTCCGCGCGGTCGGCCTCCGCGAGGTGCTCCAGCGAGGCCAGCGTGCGCACCAGTTCCGCCTCCTTCTGGCTATCGACGTGGGCGCGCAGCCGAGCGATCATGGGCACGGCGCGGCGGGCGCGCGCCTCGACGGCATAGCGTTCCACGCAGGCGTCGACCAGGCGCCAGGCCACGTCGATGCCGTCCCGCGTGCCCTCCAGGCGCGGCGTTACCGTGCGCAGTCCGTCGAGGTCGGTCAGCTCGACGCCGGGCAGGGCGCCGACGGCGGGCTCGACGTCGCGCGGCACGGCGATGTCATAGAGCAGCAGCGGGCGCGCCGAGTCGCGCGGCCGGATGACGGCGGGAGTGACGGGCGGCTCGGGAGCGCGCGTGGCCGCGATGGCGAGGTCAGCCCCGGCCAGCAGGGCGGGCAAGTCGTCCATCGCCGCGTCGCGCCCGTCGCAGGCGGCGGCCAGGCGCGCCGCCGCGTCGCGCGTGCGGCTGACCACCACGAGGTTGCCGATGCCGGCCTCGCGCAGCAGGCGCCCGCTGACCTCATTGATGCGCCCCGCCCCGATCAGCAGCGCCGTGCGGCCGTGCAGCCCTCCGAGCCGCCGCCGGGCCAGCGCCACGATGACGGCGCTGACGCTGGTGTCGGCGGCGCCCAGCGCCGTCTCGGAGCGTACGCGCTTGCCGCACTGGACGGCTGCCCGCGCCAGCGCCTGCAGCTCCGCCCCAGCGGCGTCGCGGTGCGCGGCGTCCTCGAAGGCTTCGCGCACCTGCGTCCCGATCTGCGTCTCGCCGACCACGAGGGAGCGCAGGCCGCCGGCCACGGCCAGCAGGTGACGCACCGCCTCTTCATCGACGTGTTGCTCCAGGCTGTTCGTCGCCTCGGCCGAGCCGACGTCGCTGACAGCCAGCAGGTGGGCCGTGGCCGCCCCTAAAGCGGCGCGGATGTCGGACGCGGCGACGTAGACTTCGATGCGATTGCAGGTCGAGAGCACGGCCGCCTCGGCGATGAGCGGATCGCGGCGCAAGAGGGCGTAGAGCAGATCGAGCCGCTGGCCGTCGATGGCGAGCCTGCCGCGCAGGGCCAGGGGAGCACGGGTATGATCCGTGCCAACAAATCCAATAGACACGACGTCGTAGATCCTACATACGCACACCGGAGCGTGTGTCGCACACTACAGGGGCAACAATGACCGATGGCGCTCGCCGGTCCTTCATGGATGTGCGGGGGTGCACCTCCCCAGTATACCAGCGTGGCCGCTCGATCAGCGCGGCGGGACGGTATACTAGACGCTGGGCGATAGCCCTTATGCCGAAAAACAGACATCGAGTTGTGGCGGCGCATTAGTGGCCGCTCAAAGTCCTTCTCCCACGTGTGTGGGAATCTACTCCGCGCCCCTTCCAACACGTGCACCGCGCGCCGCAAGCCCCTGGCTCGATCTCGCGCGACGAGCACCTGGCAGGGAAGGGAGCGACGCGTCTTGATGCGCGGCGGGTAGACGGAGGATACATTACAGAGCAGCAGATCCGGCGGCCACGAGACGGGCGGCCGAGAAGAGGGGCGGGGGAATGGCTCGCTACATAGTCGACGGCGGCGCGCCACTGCGCGGGACGGTGCAGGCGGCGGCAAACAAAAATGCGGTCTTGCCGATCATGGCGGCAACGTTGCTCACGGATGACGTGTGCGTCCTCACCAACGTGCCACAGATCACCGATGTGATCGTGATGGGCAACCTGCTGCGCCGCCTGGGCGCTGAGGTGGAGGGATTGGGCGGCAAGCGGCTGCGCATCTGCTGCCGCGGCGTGCATGAGACGGAATTGGCGGCCGATCTCGTCGGCCGTATGCGCGCGTCGGTGGTGCTGCTGGCGCCGTTGTTGGCGCGCATGGGCCACGTGCGGACGGCTCCTCCCGGCGGCTGCGTCATCGGGCGGCGCGACGTGGGCACGCACTTGGACGCGCTTGAAGCGTTGGGCGCCACGATCCGCGAGGTACACGGGACCTACGTGGTCGAGTCCAGCGGTCTACGCGGCGCATCAATCTTCCTCGACGAGGCCTCGGTCACGGCGACCGAGAACACGGTGATGGCGGCGACGCTCGCCAGCGGAGAAACGGTGGTCAAACACGCCGCCTGTGAGCCGCACGTAGCCGACCTCTGCGCGTTCCTGGTCAAGATGGGCGCGCGCATCAGCGGCATCGGCAGCAACGTGATCGGCGTGGAAGGCGTCGACAGCTTGCATGGCGCCGAGCACGAGATCATCTCCGACCACCTCGACGTGGGCACCTTCGCCGTGGCCGCCGCCGTCACCGGCGGCGAGATCACCATCCGCAATGTCGTCCCCGGCACCATGGACATGACGACCATGATGCTGCGGCGCATGGGCGTGCATATCTGGGAGGAGGGCACAACGATGCATGTGCGCCCCGGCGAACTGGTTGGGACGCGCAAGATCGACACCGACCCCTGGCCGGGCTTCCCCACCGACCTGGCCTCGGTCATGATCGTGCTGGCCACGCAGGCGCGCGGCACCACCTTGGTGCACGACTGGATGTACGACGGGCGTATGTTCTTCACCGACAAGCTCGTCGGGATGGGCGCCAATATCGTGCTGTGCGACCCGCACCGCTGCGTCGTCACCGGCCCGACTCCGCTGCGCGGCCGCACCGTCTACAGCCCCGACCTACGCGCCGGAGCCGCCCTTACCCTCGCCGCCCTCGCCGCTACCGGCCGTAGCGAAATCCACGACATCGAGTTCGTCGAGCGCGGCTACGAGAACTTCGTCGACCGCCTCTCCGCGCTGGGCGCCTGCATCGAGAAGGCGTGAATGAGTGATGAGTGGCTAGTGGTTAGTGACGAGTGAGGTGGGACGGGGGCGAGTGACGAGTGGCAAGTGACGAGTGAGGTGGAACGAGAGTGCCGAGTGGGATAGGACGCATGCGTTGACTTTTACATCGATTAGCGCCAGGCTACGTATGGCCACCTACTTGTTGTCAGCCACTTAAACTCACTCGTCACTAACCACTAGCCACTCATCACTTAAACTCACTCGTCACTAACCACTAGCCACTGGTCACTCTCCCCCGTCACGCCGATCTCCGTGGCCTTAGCCAGGATGGCGACGAGGCGGCGACGCGTGGCAAGGTGGCGCGCCGCTTCGTCGGCGTCGGGTCCCGGCCCGTGTTCGCGGCGGGTGTCCAGGTACTCCTCCGTGTCCTGAAGTAGGGCCAGGAGATCGGCGCTGATAGCCCAGTAGGCGGTCAGATTGGCCGGATCGATCTGCACGTCCTCCAGCAGCAGCTCGGTCGCCCGCATCTGCTCCCAGAGGGCAAGCCAGTCGCCCAACGACGGCGGCGCCGGCTGCTCGGGAATCATTGCTTTACCGCTCTCAACACTAGCCATGTCGTCCTCACTCGTCACTCGTCACTCGTCACTCGTCCACGAAGGCGGCGATGCGCGACACGTCCTCGTCGCCGTGCACGCGGGCCGCCATGGTCAGCATCTGCAGCGCGGTCGCCGCCAGGGGCATGGCGGTGCCCTTCTCATAGCCCGCGGCGACGGCCAGCCACAGGTCTTTGCGCGCCAGGCGCAGCGCGAACGAGCCCGGCGCATCTGCATCGTACATCGTATCCAGACGGCCCTTGAGCGCCGGCGAGGCGGCAGCACTGTTGCCCAGGAGGGACACGGCCTGCTCCCGCGGCACGCCCCAGCGCGTCGCCGCGGCGATCGCCTCGCCGAAGATCTCGAATGATCCGACCATCAGCAGGTTGACGGCCAGCTTCATCACGCAGGCCTGCTCGTTGGCGCCCAGGTAGCGGACGTCCTTGCCCATCGTCTGCAGCAGCGGCGCGATACCCTCCGCCAACTCGTGCTCGCCCCCCAGCAGGACGGTCAACTCGCCCTTTTCCGCCGGCTCAAGGCTGCCCAGGACCGGGGCGTGCAGCACGTGCATGCCGTACTCCTTGCCGCGCGCCACGGCCGCGCGGGCCTCGGACGGACCGACCGTGCTCATATCGATCCAGACCAGCCCGGCGTAGGACCCCGCCAGCAGCCCGTCGGGTCCGTCCAGCACCGCCGTTACCGCGGCGGGGTCGCTCAGCATGGTGATCACCGTGGTGGACCGCTCGGCCACCTCGCGCGGCGACGCGGCGGCCTCGGCCCCTTTGTTCACTATCTCCCTGCTGCGCGCCTCGTCGCGGTTGTAGACGACCATGGCGTAGCCGCCGTTCAGGATGTTTGCCGCCATGCGCGATCCCATCGCCCCCAGGCCGATGAACCCGATCCGTGTCCCGTCCTTGTGTGCGTCCGCCATCGTCTGTGCTCGCTCCCCTCATTCGATTCCAACCTGCGGTATGGTCCCACTATCTTGCAGGAACCCGGCCAAGGGACATGGACATGTATGCGCATGCGGATGGTCCACACAGTATAGTGAGCTACCAGGAGCGTGGGCAACTCCAACGCTCCTGTATGGAGCGATTTGGACAGCAGCAGGGGCACTCAAAGATCGCTCAGGGGTGGTATGTGTCACGCATAGGGGTATCGTCCGCAACACACAGGATCAGGATGTGATATATCGTGATAGGGCGTGATGCACTCGATCGATCATGCTCACTAATCCATTCCTGCGGGAACGCGGCAACGATGTTGACGCCCTGTTGGGGACGTCGTAGTGAGAGCACGGACATTTTCTTCTCGATGTCCGCCGTTAGCCAGTCGTGCCATTTGGCCACCGAATCACTCAGCACATACCCCAACATGCCTACCGCAGGGAAACGAGCTGTGTAGTCGGCATACTCCCCCGACAAGAACCGTTGCATGGCTTCAGGACCCGTATAGTCCCCCACTCTCTGATGCTTTTTAGTGGAGTTAAGCTGCTTTGCCTCGAAGACAAATTCCGGGCGTCCTTCGCCGGTTACCTGTACGATGAGTAGGTCAATCGGATTTCGTTCCTTCCCGGGATGGGTATCGCTTGGAATCGGGTCTTCGTTGTGAACATCATAATATTTCGTCCACTTCGGGCGTTGAAGCATCAGCCGATTCTTAATGGCCTCGGCGATGTACCCCGTGATGTGTTCCTCATGCGACTCAGCCCTAATCTTTGTTTGCGCCGCATCAACGCCCCACGCAAGTAATGAATGCACGTGGATGATAAAAGATGAGACGAAAGCATCGATGATGACAGGAGTTGGTTTCGCCTCCTTCACCTGTCGTCTCCGCCTTGAATTGACTGCGCAATGATATCGGCGGCATCGTTGATTGCTTGTGTTCTTGTCCAGCTAACAAGTCTCGTCGGCTTGTACAAGAAAATGCGGGAGCCATCATACAGCCGAAGG
>JAABUX010007702.1_pt1 | contig 12564 bp, 11 predicted proteins | sample 5561851 | NCBI WGS metagenome assembly JAABUX01 (sample SAMN10711883, study PRJNA513361) | rock metagenome | isolation source: Antarctica rocks | place: Antarctica: Victoria Land, Richard Nunatak red sandstone | collected 2016-01-03 | reverse complement strand
AGCGCGCGATCCTCAGGCGTCCACATGCCAAGCTCCATGACAGGCAAACAACCTGGAACGCCGCAACAGCCGTCCCAGTCACACCGTCAGACCTGGCCCACAACCCCTTTCGAAACGGGCTTTGAGTCCAGCGGGGTCCTGGTTCGGCGCTTGTTTACGCCTGTGACCGACACCCTTGCCGACTTGATCGCCAACCGGTGCGGCGCGATCTCCGCCGTCTACGGTCCTGGAGGCCTGGATGGGGCAGGCGACCCGTGAGCCGCTGAGCCGTTCGTTGGACACGTTGGAATGCTGCGTGTCGTTCACGTGTTGGTCTTGGCCCAGTGACGGAGATGTCTGCCCGGCGCGTCATCTGGATGAGCCGATCCGATTTGGTCAGCAGCAGAGGTGCGGTGCCCCTGGCCGCCCGTTCTGGAGCGAGCACGGCCGCACAACCGCACCTGAAACCTTTCCAACAGCCCAACCTCGTTTCACTGGTGCGACAGTGCGGCCTCGGGCAGATGCGTCGTGGGCGAGGCCGGATACCGCTCCATTTGGGTCGGCGAACGCGGTCGAAGATCGTCAGGCCCATGGAAGTCTGGCCCGACATGGTGCCTTCGCACAATTCCGTCAGGCCGACCCAACGCCACGGGATCCGCTCCGGGTCCGCTGCCCTATTGCAGGCCTTGCCGGCCTGCGTTCCAACAGTGTAACTGGGGCAAAACCCCGGGCACGCAGTTGCAGCAGAACAAAGGTCAGAGTGGGTCGGTAACTCTACCACCCTGAATCTATGCGGCTTTCTTCGTTCTTTTAGTGATATAGATTGGAAGGCGGTTCGTCTTTGCCCGGGGATTTGCCCCAGTTACCCAACAGTGGTCTAACTCATTGTAAAGCGATGGTGGAGCCGAGCGGGATCGAACCGCTGACCTCCTGAATGCCATTCAGGCGCTCTCCCAACTGAGCTACGGCCCCGCCGGTGCCGGGCCGCATCGGGCCCCGCCTTGGGAGGCGCGTCCTTACACCCGCCCGCCGCCGCGGATCAAGCCCCTGCCGCGCCTGCTCGCCCGATCTCGCCCGCGTCCGGCAGGTCCCACGCCGCCCAGCATAGGTCCATCAGCCGCCGGGTCTGCGCCGGCGGCAGAATCTCCTCCGCCAACCCGGCGAACTTCTCTTCTAGTTGCGCGTCCGTCATCGGCTTGAGCTGGCTGCCTACGGCATGCTCGATGAACCGGTGCAGCTTGCGGCCGTCGGCGAGGGTGATGGTCATGTCCACCTGGTCCGGCTTGACTGCCGGGTCGATGGTGGCCGTCACCTTCTTGCGGACCGCGACCACGACGGGATCGACCACCGCACGGTCGGTGAACGCCTGCTCCCCGGCGCGGCCGGTCACCAGCGCGACGGCAACCGCGTGGTAGATGCTGAACTTGCCCTCCAGCCCGGCCCGCGGGTCGGTCTTGCCCATCAGGTTCAGCACCAGCGGATGCACCCGCAGGTCCACGGCCTGGATCGCGTCCGGCTGCAGGTTGTTGGCCGAGCGCAACTGGATGGCGGCGTCGATGGCCGGGTGGGCGACGATGCCGCAGGCGAACGGCTTGTAGGTGTTCAGCGCCAGCTCGTAGTGCTCGCCCAGGCCATCGACCACCTCCGCCCAGTCGTGCCGGGTGCTGAGCGCCTGGCCCCAGCCGTCGAAGCCCTCGATGGCGACCTCGGACGCGGTGAAGCCCTGCTGCGCCAGCAGGGCCGACACCATGCCGTTCTGCGCGGCGCGGCCGGGGTGGAAGCTCTTGGTGTCCGACCCGAACTGCACCTTCAGCCCGACCGGCTGCGTTGCGGCCAGGCCGAGCGCCCAGGTCATGTGCTGCTCGTCCAGGTGCAGCAGGCGGCCCATGGCGGCGGCGGCGCCGAACACCCCGGTCGATCCCGTGATGTGCCAGCCCATCGCGTAGTGCTCGGGGAACACGGAGTTGCCCATGCGGCACTCGACCTCGCAGCCCAGCACGAGGGCGTTCATCAGCTCGGCGCCGGGGGTCGGGTGGTGCTCGGCCCAGGCGAGCACGGCGGAGGCGACGGGGCCGGCGGGGTGGATGATGGTGCGCAGGTGGGTGTCGTCGAAATCCAGCACGTGCGAGCTGATGCCGTTGATCAGGGCGGCGTGCAGGGCGTCCATGCGCTCCTTGCGGCCGAACAGGCTGGATTGGGCGGGTCCGGAGAACGGGGCCAGCGCGGCGACGGCATGGGTGGGGGCGCCCTGCTGCGAGCCGCCGACGGCGCAGCCGACCCAGTTGAGCAGGGTGCGGGCGGCCTCCTTGCGGACGGGGGCGGGAACCTGCTCGAGGGGGGCGGTGGCGACGTAGCGGGCCAGGATGCGGGTGACGGGCACGGGCGGCGGCCCCTTCGGAGCGGCGCCGGGCGGGGCGGCAGGCAGGGCGGCCGGCTGCGCCGCGGCGGGGTCGGCGGCGAGGACGGCGGCGATCCCGGCGGAGGTGCGGAGCAGGCTGCGGCGTTCGATCTGGGCCATTTCACGCGTTTCCCTGTGCGCTTTGCGGCCAGCCTAGCGGGCGCTGCCCGGCCTGGCGAGGTGGCGCCCGCTTGGGACAGGGTAATCGTTCACGAAGCAACGACCGCACTGGCTCAGCTCCCCCTCCTGGAGACGGCGGCGTCCTCCAGTTGCAGGCGATTGCCCTGCTGCATGGGACGGCAGCGCAACGGCAGCGGAACTGGAAGTTCGATCCAGGGCACCCCTGACGCCGGGTTGAAGCCGCAACCGACATTCATTCCGCGCTGGCGCCACGCTGCTGGCTTCCTCATCCGCCAAACTCGACAACGGCGGCATCGATGAAGCGGCGCAGCTTCGGGGTCAGGCGCCGGTCAGCGGCGAAGATGAGGTGCATCGGCCGGGACGGACCTTCGTAGTCCGGCAGGACGCGCACGAGACGGCCGGCCGCGAGGTCCTCGCGCACCACGGCCTCGGCGCCGAACGCAATGCCGAACCCGTCCAGGGCCGCGCGCAGGAGCGCCTGTCCGTCGTTGGCCTGCAGCCTTCCCCCCACCTGCGCATCGAAGCTGCGGCCGTCGCGGGTGAACCGCCAGCACCGGGCCAATGCGCCCGACCAGTAGGCGAAGCCGAGGCACTCGTGACCCGTGAGGTCGGCCGGGTGGGCCGGCGTGCCGCGCCCGGCGAGGTAGCGGGCCGAGGCGCAGGCGATCAGCCGGTACGGAGCGAGGGGACGGGCCACCAGCGCAGCATCGGCGACCGGCCCAAGGCGGAACACCGCCTCGTAGCCCTCCTCGACGGGATCGACCAGGCGGTCGGACAACGTGAGATCAACCTGCACGTCCGGGTGCGCGCGCAGGTAGCTGGTGACCAAGGGCACCAGGCTATAGACGCCGAACGTCACGGGGGCGTTGACGCGGAGGCGTCCGCGCGGGCGCCTCCTGACGTCCTGGGCCAGGTCGTCGGCCGCCTCCGCCTCGGCCAGGACCAGCCGGCACCGCTCGAGGTAGGCCCGTCCCAGCTCCGTGAGGCCCTGCTTGCGGGTCGTCCGGTTGAGCAGCCGCGCGCCGAGCCTGTCCTCCAGGAAGACGACGTGCTTGGCGACCATCTGCGGCGAGATGCGCAACGCCGCCGCCGCTGCGGTGAAGGAGCCAAGGTCCACGGCCCGCACGAACGCGGCCATGCTGGTGAGCCGGTCCATGATTGCCCCTTCCTGGTTGAAGAAGAACCACAGGGTTCAGCATTTATCACTGAATGCCAAGCCGCCATGTTCTGGCCTCGACAGCCAGCAATGCCAGCCGGACAACAAAGGAGACAGGTTATGCGAATCGGCATCATCGGGGCGGGCTTCATCGGCCGGGCTGTGGCGCGGCTCGGCTTGGCGGCAGGCCACGAGGTCATGGTCAGCAACTCGCGCGGCCCCCGCTCGCTCGGCAGCATCCCGAGCGGCATCGGCAGCCGGATCGGCACCGTCGAGGAGGCGGCTGCCTTCGGCGAGGTGGTCGTGGTGGCGATCCCGCTGTCGCAGTACCAGACCGTCCCGGCCGCGCCCCTTATGGGGAAGGCCGTGCTCGACGCGAACAACTACTATCCGGAACGGGATGGCCAGATGCCGGAACTGGATGCCCGCGAAACCACGACGAGCGAGCTGCTTGCCCGGCACCTGCCGCAGTCGCGGATCGTGAAGGCATTCAACGCCATACTGGCCGTCGATCTCGAGAAAGGTGGCCAGCCCGTCGCATCGGGGCAGCGGCGCGCGCTGCCGGTCGCCGGCGACGACCCGTCGGCCAAGGCGGTCGCGGCCGGTCTGCTGGACCAGTTCGGCTTCGATTGCGTGGATGCCGGCCCACTGGCGGAAAGCTGGCGGTTCGAGCGCGCCAAGCCGGCCTACTGCGTGCCGCTCGATCGTGACGGGCTCGTTCGTGCCCTGGCCGCTGCGGAGCGCGACGTGGAGGTGGTGGAAGGCTCCTGGCGGCCGTGACCGGGCGCCGGGCTGTCTTAACCGGCCTGGTCATAAGGCTGATGCTTCACCTCCGACCAGCAACCCCAGCCCGCTTGGGTCTGCGCTAAACCACGCCCCGGGTTCCGATGCTACGGAAGCCGCGGGACCGCGCCAGGGGACGCTCGCCTGGCAGGATCGAACCTTGTAGGCTCGGACGCGAACAGCAAGGTCCGGCAATGTCAGAAGCATCGGCAAGCGTCCCGGTCAACATCCGGCGCTACGCCCGCAGCAGGCGTCTGTGACGCCGCCCGCGGGCAATATGTGTCGGCGGACACGCTGCGTCTTTGGCACGCGCGGGGCAGCGCCCTCACGGTCCTGGACGCCGGGAGCGGAGAGGACACGACACGCATCCTGCTGGCATAAGGGCGGTCCCCCAGCCATGAGCACCCCCAAGCCGTGAACACCTGATGACCGACCTCGACCAGCTCGAAGCGCAGAGCATCTTCATCCTGCGCGAGGCCTACCATCGCCTGCGCCCGCTCGCCCTGCTGTGGTCGCTGGGCAAGGACAGCAACGTGCTCGTTTGGCTGGCGCGCAAGGCGTTCCTCGGCCGGGTGCCGTTCCCGGTGCTGCACGTCGATACCGGCAAGAAGTTCCCCGAGATGTACGCCTTCCGCGAGGAGTACTCGGCCAAGTGGGGCCTGGACCTGCACGTCGGCGCCTGCCCCCCGCTTGCAGACATCGACCCCACCCTGCCGCCCAACGCCCGCAGCGCCGCCCGCAAGACCGCCGGCCTCGCCGCCCTGATCGAGCAGCACCGCCTGGCCGGGGTGGTCGCCGGCATCCGCCGGGACGAGCAGGCCACCCGCGCCAAGGAACGCGTGTTCAGCCCGCGCGGCGCCAGCCACCGCTGGGACGTGCGCAACCAGCCGCCGGAGTTCTGGGACCAGTTCGCCACCCCCGCCGAAGCCGGCGCCCACGTCCGCGTCCACCCCCTGCTCGCCTGGCGCGAGATCGACGTCTGGCGCTACATCCAGCGCGAGGGCATTCCGGTCGTGGGCCTGTACTTCAGCCGGGACGGCCAGCGGTACCGCTCGCTCGGCGACCAGGACATCACCAACCCGGTGCCCAGCCTGGCCAGCACCATCCCCGAAATCCTGGCGGAGCTGCGCAGCACCCGCGAGCCGGAGCGGGCCGGGCGCGCAATGGACAACGAGACGGAGGACGCCTTCGAGCGCCTGCGCGTGACGGGATACCTGTAGTGAACATCGTGCTTCCCATCGGCGTAGCGGCAGACGACGATGCCCCGATGGACAACCTGGCGTTGAACGACACCCGCGCCCACGAGGACGAGCAATCTACCCGGATCGTCATCGTCGGCCACGTGGACCACGGCAAGAGCACCCTGATCGGCCGCCTGCTGCACGACACCGGCAACCTGGCCGACGGCCGCATGGACGCCGCCCTGGCCAGCAGTGGCCGCCGCGGCCTGGGGATAGAGTGGTCCTTCCTGCTGGATAGCCTGCAGGCCGAACGCGACCAGGGCGTCACGATCGACAGCACCCGCCTGCCTTTTGTGCTGGACGGGCGGCCCTTCGTGATCGTGGACGCGCCGGGCCACCGTCAGTTCCTGCGGAACATGGTGACGGGCGCGGCCGGGGCAGCGGCGGCGGTGCTGGTGGTCGATGTCGCCGAGGGCGCGCAGGAGCAGACCCGCCGCCACGCCGTGCTGCTGCGGCTGATCGGCGTGCGCCATGTGATCGTGCTGCTGAATAAGGCGGACCTGCTGGACTTCGACCCCGTGCGCGTCGAGGCCGCCACCCGCGCCATCACCGGCCTGCTGGAGCAGCTCGAGATCAACCCTGTCGCGGTCATCCCCGCCTCGGCACGGCACGGCGACAACGTATCCAGCCGATCCTCGCGCACCCCTTGGTACCGCGGCCCCACGCTGACCGAGGCGCTGTCCGTCGTGCCGCCCCTGCCGTCCCGCGCCGACCGGGCGCTGCGGCTGCCGGTGCAGGACGTGTACCGCCAGGGCGACGAGCGCGTGGTGGTCGGGCGCATCGAGGGCGGGCGCATCGCGGTCGGCGACCAGGTCGTGATCGGCGCACAGGGGGCGGTGGCGACGGTGTCCGCCCTCAAGGGCTGGCCGGCGGATGGCGCGCAGCATGCTGCGGCCGGGCAGTCCATAGCACTGACCCTCGCGCCCGACGTGGTGGTGGCGCGCGGCGACCTACTGCACTCGGCCGCCCACCCGCCGCTGCGCGCCGCCCGCATCCGCGCCCGGCTGTTCTGGCTGCGGCAGGAGCCGCTGCGCGCCGGCGAGAGCTTCCGGCTGCGGCTGTCCACCGCCGAGCATGCGGTGACGGTGGCCGCCATCACCTCCGTCGTGCGGATCGACGACCTGACGGACCAGCCGGCCGACCATGTGCCGCCGGAGGGCTTTGCCGAGGTCGTCCTGGCCGCCAGCGAGAGCATCCTGTTCGACCCTTTCGAGCCCGGCGCATTGGGCGGTCGCGGCGTGCTGGTCGATATCCATCAGCGCATCGTCGGCGGCGCGCCGCTGATCGGGCCGGCGCCGTTGGCTGCGACGGGGCGCTCGGTGTTCCCCGTGGACAGCGCCGTCACCTTGTTGGAGCGGGCGCAGGCCAAGCGGCACACCGGCGGCGTGTTCTGGCTGACCGGGCTGCCCGGCGCGGGGAAAAGCACCGTGGCGCGGGCGGCGGAGGCGCTGCTGTTCCGCCGGGGCGTGGATGCAGTGGTGCTGGATGGGGACACGCTGCGGGCCAGGCTGTGCAGCGACCTGGGGTTCTCGCCCGAGGACCGGCGCGAGAACGTGCGCCGCGCCGCCGTGGTGGCCCGGCTGATGGCGGACGCCGGGCAGGTGGTGCTGGTGGCGCTGATCTCCCCCAAGGCGGAGGACCGCGTGATGGCCCGGCAGTTGGGCGGCGAAGAGTTCCGCGAGGTGTTCGTGGCGGCGGACCCGGCGGTGTGCGAGGCACGGGACCCCAAGGGCCTGTACGCCGCCGCCCGCGCCGGGCGGCTGCCGGGCTTCACGGGGGTGGGCGCGCCGTATGACGTGCCGGAGGTGCCGGACCTGGTGGTGGCGACGGACGGCGCCACGGTGGGCAGCAGCGCGGAGCGGTTGGCGGCCTATGTCGTGGGGATCGTAGGCCTGCCAGGGCTGGCAGCGCGTGCGGGCTGACACGGTGAAAGCGCTTTTCTCCCTCTCCCTCCGGGAGAGGGCCGGGGTGAGGGAGCGGGCAAGCGCGGTTCCTGGCCAGGACAGGCCTCCTCCCGGCGGCACCAATGGTTTTCGGCTCCGCAGTAAGACTCCCTCACCCCGGCCCTCTCCCGGAGGGAGAGGGAGAAGCTTGCTGCTGTTCCTACTGCTCGCTCCGGCTGCCCATGCGCAGACCACCCTGCTGAACGTGTCCTACGACCCGACGCGCGAGCTGTATGCCGCCATCAACCCGGCCTTCGCCAAGGCGTGGCGCGCCCAGACCGGCCAGGACGTACAAATCCGCGCCAGCCACGGCGGCTCCGGCGCGCAGGCCCGGGCGGTGATCGACGGGCTGGAGGCCGACGTAGTGACCCTGGCCCTGCAGCCCGACATCGACGCCATCACCGAGCACGGCGGGGCCGTGGCGCCGGGCTGGCGGGACCGGCTGCCGAACGGCGCGGTGCCCTACACCAGCACCATCTTGTTCATTGTCCGCCGCGGCAACCCCAAGGGCATCCACGACTGGCCCGACCTGGTGAAGCCCGGCGTCAGCGTCATCACCCCCAACCCCAAGACCTCCGGCGGCGCGCGCTGGTCCTACTTGGCGGCCTGGGGCTGGGCGCAGCGGGCAGGCGGCGCCGAGGCGGCACGGGCCTACGTGGCGGAGTTGTACAAGCACGTCCCCATCCTGGACACCGGCGCCCGCGGCAGCACGATCACCTTCGCGCAGCGCAACCAGGGCGACGTGCTGATCGCCTGGGAGGACGACGCCAACCTGGCCGTCCGCCGCATGGGCCGCGCCGGGCTGGAGGTCGTGGTCCCGTCCGCCACCATCGTCGCCGAACCCGTCGTGGCCGTGGTGGACCGGGTGGTGGACCGCCGCAGCACCCGCGCCGTGGCCGACGCCTACCTGCATTTCCTGTGGTCGCCGGAAGGGCAGGAGATCGCCGCCCAGCATTTCCTGCGCCCGCAGGACCCGGCTGTGCTGGCCCGGCACGCCGACCTGTTCCCGCCCGTCAATACCTTCACCCTGGCCGATACCTTCGGCAGTTGGCCCGAGGTGCAGCGCACGCACTTCGCCGACGGCGGGGTGTTCGACCAGCTCTACCAGCCCGGCCGATAGGATGTGGCGCCGTGTCCGGACGAGGCGCTCGTACGGGGTCCTGCCGGGGTTCGGGTTGTCCCTGGGCTACACCGGGGCGTTCCTGGGCCTGATCGTGCTGCTGCCCTTGGCGGGGCTGCTAGCGAAGGCAGCGATGGTGGAGCCGGGCCGGGCCTGGGCGCTGTTCACCGACCCGCGCACGCTCAGCGCCTTCCGGGTCAGCTTCGGCACATCCGCCGCGGCGGCGCTGCTGAGCGTGCCCCTGGGGGTGCTACTGGCCTGGGTGCTGGAACGCTACCATTTCCCGGGGCGCCGCGTGCTGGACGCCGCCATCGACCTGCCGTTCGCGCTGCCCACCGCCGTCGCGGGCATCGCGCTGACGACGCTGTACGTGCCGGACGGCTGGATGGGGCGGCTGCTGGCGCCGCTGGGCCTGGAGGTCGCGTTCACGCCGCTGGGCATCGGGGTGGCGCTGCTGTTCGTGGCGCTGCCGTTCGTGGTGCGGGCGGTGCAGCCGGTGCTGGCCGGGCTGGACCGCGCGGCGGACGAGGCGGCGATGGTGCTGGGGGCCTCGCCCTGGCAGGCGTTCCGTCTGGTGATCCTGCCGCCTCTGCTGCCTGCCGTGGCGACCGGCGCCGCATTGGCCTTCGCGCGGGCGGTGGGCGAGTACGGCTCGGTCATCTTCATCGCCGGCAACCGGCCGATGGTGTCCGAGATCGTGCCACTGCTGATCGTCGCCAAGCTGGACGCCTTCGACCTCCCCGGCGCGGCGCTGCTGGGCACGGCGATGCTGACGCTGTCGTTCGTGCTGCTGCTGGGCATCAACTGGCTGCGGGTGGGCCGTGCGTAGGCCCCCTTTCTATCGCAGCCTGGGTATCGGCGAGAGCCTGGCCTGGCGCGTGCTGCTGATCGGCGGCGCGCTGCTGCTGGCCGGATGGCTGCTGGTGCTGCCGCTGGCGGTGCTGTTTGCCGAGGCGTTCGCGGACGGGGTGCAGGCGTTCGTCGCCGCCGTCACCGACCCGGATGCGGCGGCGGCGGTGCGGCTGACGCTGCTGGTGGCGGCCATCGTGGTGCCGGTCAACACCGTGTTCGGCCTGGCGGCGGCGTGGTGCATCACCCGGTTCCGCTTCGCCGGGCGGCGGCTGCTGCGGGTGCTGATCGCGCTGCCGTTCTCGGTGTCGCCGGTGATCTCCGGGCTGGTTTACGTGCTGATGTTCGGGGCGCAGGGGTGGTTCGGGCCTTGGCTGTCGGATGCGGGCATCCGGATCGTGTTCGCGCTGCCGGGGATCGTGCTGGCAACCCTGTTCGTCACGCTGCCGTTCGTGGCCGGGCAGCTTATCCCACTGATGGGCGCGCAAGGGATCGACGAGGAGGAGGCGGCGCTGGTTCTGGGCGCCAGCGGGATGCAGATGTTCCTGCGGGTCACGCTGCCGAAGATACGGTGGGGGCTGCTGTATGGGGTGCTGCTGTGCAGCGCGCGGTCGATGGGGGAGTTCGGCGCAGTGTCGGTGGTGTCCGGGCGCATCCGCGGGCTGACCAACACGGTGCCGTTGCATATCGAGGTGCTGTACCAGGAGTACGACATCGCCGCCGCGTTCGGGGTGGCGACCCTGCTGGCCGGGGTGGCGCTGCTGACCATCGTGCTGCGCGCCGGGCTGGACTGGCGGCAGGAGGCGCTGCGGGCACGCGGCGGGCGGGCGCAGCTTGTAGTGGCGGCATGATCCGGCTGGAGGAAGCACCAAGCAGGCCGGTGGCACGCGCATCCTGGAGGGGCTGGGGCTGCACGGGGCGTATGATGCAGCGGTGACCAGGGTTCCCGCATCATGCAGATGCGCGGTTGCTGAACAGCACGGCAGGGTTAGGGTCGTCGGCGCCCGGCGTCGCATCCATTCCGGTGAAGGCCTATGTCTTGCTGCGGGCGCCATGGCCGGCATTGGGACCGGCTCACTGACGGCCAATGGAGGCTGCCCATGGAGTGGATGGATTGCCCACTGATCGAGGCTGTGCCGGGTCGTTTGTCTGGTGTCCCCTTCCTCCGGGACTCCCGTGTCCGGCCAGATGACCTGATCGCCAACCTCGATGAAGGTCCGGAGTGGATGGCGGAGAACTTCGGCCTGCCGCTGGAGCAGGTGAGGGGCGTTCTGGCGTTCTATCAACAGCACCTGGAACAGTTTGCGCGTATTGCTTGACCAGATGCCGGTTGGTTTGCGCGGCTTGCTGCCTCGGCGTGAGGTCGTTCACGCGCGGGATGCTGGATGGAGCAGGCTATCCAACGGGGACTTGCTGCCGCGGCCGAGCGTGAACGGTTCGATGTGATGGTTACGGCGGATCAGAACATTCGTTATCAGCAGAGCTTGCCGGGCCGACGCATCGATCTTGTAGTTGTTTCGACCAGCACTTGGCAGGTGGTCCGTGCCCACGGGCAAGACATCGCCGCAGCCCTGAAGCAGGTCAGCCAGGGCAGCTACTACGAAGTCGCCCTGCCCCGTCCGCCGCTGCTCCGCCGGCCGCCGCCGGACCCTGGGCACTGACCAGTCCGCCGCCCTTCCCCCACCCCCCGCCACCCATGCGCGCCGCCCTGGACGCGCTGGTGCGGGCCGACTCCCGCCTGGCGTCCATCGAGGCCGCCGCCGGACCCCTCCCCTGGCGCGTGCGGCCCGGCGGCTTCCCGGGACTGCTGCGGATCATCATGGCCCAGCAGATCAGCAGCGCCGCCGCAGCCGCCATCTGGGGCCGCCTGGCCGCCCTGCCCGGCGCCGAGGACCCTGCGGGCTTGCTGCTGCTGCCGGATGACGCGCTGCGCGGCGCCGGGCTGAGCCGGCCCAAGGTGCTGCACGCGCGGGCGCTGGCGGAGGCGTTCACGCAGGGGCGGCTGGCGGCGGACGCGCTGGCCGCGATGGACGACGCCGCGGCGGTGCAGGCCATCACCGCCGTACGCGGCCTGGGGCCGTGGACGGCGGAGGTGTACTTGCTGTTCGCCCTGCAGCGGCTAGACGTGTTCCCGGCCGGGGACATCGCTGTGGCCGGGGCGGCGGCGGCGTTGCTGCGCCTGCCGGAGCGGCCCGGCCCGGCGGCGTTGCGGACGCTGGCCGACGTGTGGCGCCCCCATCGCGCCCTGGCGGCCCGGCTGCTGTGGCACCATTGGCGGCACCTGACGGGGCGGCCGAGCGTGGATGAGATCGGGTCCCGCGGCGTTCTGGCTTGATCCGGCCTTATAAAAGGAATTAGCACTGTTTGCGTTTCCTGACGCGGAGCCGCCACCTGCCGAATACCCCTCTGCCAGATGCCATGACGCCGCGCGAGTCCACCTATCTCGACATCCTGCGCAGCCTGGCTGCGCTGGACGTGGTGTTCGGGCATGCGGCGGATTTCTACGACCTGCCCCGCGGCGGGCAGTGGGGCCACCAGGCGGTCATGGTGTTCTTCGTGCTGTCCGGCTACGTGATCGCCCATGTGGCAGCCGTGCGGGAGACCTCGCTGCGCCCGTTCGCCGTCGCCCGGCTGGCCCGGCTGTGGTCGGTGGTGGTGCCGGCCCTGGCACTGACGGTCGTATGCGACGTGATCGGCCACCGGTTCGGGCACGACCCGCGCGCCTATGCCTTTGCGCCAAGCGATTGGCCGCTGATCCGCATCGGCGCCATGCTGGGCTTCCTGTCCGAGAGCTGGGTCAGCATCCAGCCGCTGTCGAACGGCGCCGCGTGGTCGCTGTGCCTGGAGTTCTGGTACTACATGCTGTTCGCCGCCTGGATGTTCCTGCCGCGCGGCTGGCTGCGCGGGGCTGGGATGCTGGGGGCGGCGGCGCTGATGGGCCACAAGGGGCTGCT
>JAABUX010007700.1_pt1 | contig 12567 bp, 11 predicted proteins | sample 5561851 | NCBI WGS metagenome assembly JAABUX01 (sample SAMN10711883, study PRJNA513361) | rock metagenome | isolation source: Antarctica rocks | place: Antarctica: Victoria Land, Richard Nunatak red sandstone | collected 2016-01-03 | reverse complement strand
CCGGGGCTCGCGAAGCTGCTTTGCCCACTGCGGCCGAGGTCTACTTCTCCGGCTGCTGCTGAGAATGCCAGTTCTCAGGCCCACAGTTCGCTGTCACAACAGAGTTTTTCAACAGCATCGGTCGTTTATGAATGTGCGAGGGAGTGGTTATGGGCGATGATCTGAAACCGATGCAGCCGTGGGGTGCGGACGGGCCGACTATCCGGGTCGGCGAGCCGGACGCGATAACAGGGTATGTACCTGTCGAGCTTTCAAAGCCGAAGCCGCCCGGTACGTTCCTTACCGACCTGCTGGAAGATTGGCGGCGCGAGAAGAACCCGCAAGAGTACGTGTCCGGTTTCCGTGCTCGCATGGCTGACATTCCTGAGTCCGACGCAGCGCACCTGAGCTGGCAGGCTGGCTGGAGCGATGCGGACACGGAAAAGCTGGAGCAGGATCGGCACCGGCAGGTGCTCGAAGAGGGCAGGGAAGATGGCTACCTGGAAACAAGGGGCCTACTTTTTGACGCCGGCCGCAACGCGCGCATGAACGGGGTTGCGTTCGATAAAGAGCGCACCGAACCGTGGCAGCAGGGCTGGGTTGCGGCGGATGTTGAAATTGGTGGGAAGCCTGCTTTCTAGCCATGAAAAAGCAGGTACAGCGGTCGATGTATTGCTCCTGCGGGCGCGAGGAGTTGAAGGCTGGCGGCCTGTGTGGAATCTGCTACACGCTGAAGCGGCAGGATGAGGAATACTGCGGCGGCTTGCGTGAGGCGGTGCTGGACCGCGACGGCCGACGCTGCCGCGTGTGCGATGCGCCGGGCGGCCGCAAACGCTCCCTGGCTGTGCATCACTGAATCCCCGGCCGCTCGGAACTCAACCTGATGATTACGCTATGCCCGGCCTGCCATGCCAAGGTAACGCGGACCACCGCGCTGTCTGGCCACTGGCCGGAGCTGTTGCGTGTGTTGTGGCGCGAGCAGCATCCTCTAGCACATGAGCAGTTACCGCTGGACTTTACAATCCGTCGGACTCCACCGCAACCTATGCTGCTCATCCCCGAACAGGCTGCCCCAACAGGCCATGGAAATGGCGCACCCGTGGAAAGCGCGGAACGGTAGTTCCGTCCCACCCTTCCCACCGCTGCTTGGGAACCCGGCGGTGAAGCCGCCGCGCTCCCACATTCCCACGGCCCCGGCTGCTACTGTTCTTTTCTTTGTTTGTTTCCGCTGTTACTCGAACAGGCTGAAGTCTTCCCCGCGGATAGGGGTCCCGTCAGAAAACGGACAATAGAGCACGCTAAGAAGGGTTTGAGGTGCGGAGCGGCCTGAACCTGCCCTGTGCCGGCCTTTTGCCTTTCCACTGGTAGTCCCCAGTGAGATTGATGTGCTCCCAGCCTAGCGGAGAGAGGTACTTGAGCAGCTCGGGATCGACGGGTTGGTCTTTGAGCGCTTGGACTGCCCGTTCTATATAGACGGTGTTCCAGAGCGCGATTGCGGCCGTGACCAGGGTGAGGCCGCTTGCGCGGTATCGTTGCTGTTCGAAGCTGCGATCTCTGATTTCGCCGAGGCGGCAGAGAAAGACGGCCCTTGCAAGGGCGTTGCGAGCCTCACCTTTGTTAAGGCCGGCGTGAACGCGTCGGCGGAGATCGACGCTCTGCAACCAAGACAGGATGAACAGGGTTCGTTCTATTCGGCCCAGTTCGCGCAGGGCCACGGCTAGGCCGTTATGGCGAGGATAGCTGCCCAGCTTGCGGTCGAGGGTCCCCACACAGGCGAACCTGCGATTCTACCTTTTGTCAGCTTGAGGTAAAGATTCGATAAACAGCGTCGTCATTAACGGGGGATCCATGAAAGCTTCATGCTCCCGTAAAGTCGAGCAGGTTTCATGTATCAGGAGCAGAAGCACCCGCGCGAAAGGACGCGCTCCGCATTTCAACGCATGCGAACCCGACGCACTCTTCCCTTTGTTTTGCTGGCTCTCGTTTCCCCTGCCGCCCAAGCCCAGATCAACCGCACTGAAATCAACGGGACCGTCACGGACACCACGGGCGCCGCCGTGGCCGACGTAAGCGTCACTGTCGTTCAGGACGGCACACAAGCAACAAGACAGGCCAAAACCAACGCTAGCGGGCTATTTGTAGTGTCGTCGCTGCCCACCGGACGCTTCACGGTCCTGCTGCATGGAAACGGCTTTCAGGATGTCCGGGTCGCCGACGTCGAACTCCATTCGGGGGACACGCGCACGCTGAACCAGAAGCTGACGCCGGGCGAGGTGACGCAGGCGGTCTCGGTCGAGGCGGACAAGGAAGGCTCCCAGCTGCAAAAGAGCGACGCCACCTTCGGCGGCACCATTCAAAGCGTGCAGATACGCGAGCTGCCGCTCAACGGGCGCAATATCGCAACGCTCGAGCTGCTGGCACCGGGCGCGATCGATACGGGAACCGGGCAGCAAAACACCATTCGCTTTGTCGGTCAGGGTATCGACGACACCAACTACCGGCTTGACGGCGTGGACGCGAGCGGTGTGCTGCGGCAGGCGCTCAAGTCGGGCCTGCGTTTGCAGTTCTCGACTGAAGCGGTATCCGAGTTCAAGGTGGATGCCGGGGCGTATACGGCGGATACCGGCGGGTCTGCCGGCGGTCAGGTCAATCTGGTCTCGAAGAGCGGCACGAATGAGTTCCACGGCAGCGTCTTCGATTACCTGCGCAACAGCTATTTTGACGCGCAATCACCGATCAAGAGCTCGGTACATCCGCAGTTCCACCTCAACCAGTTCGGCGGCGGCCTGGGCGGTCCGATCGTGCATGACCGAACTTTTTTCTTCGTCGACTACGAAGGCTTTCGGCAGTCGCTGGGCGGCGTACCGCAGATCGGCGTGGTGCCGAGCCCGGCGTTCCGCGCTCAGATCCTGGCCGCGCACCCCGAACTGGCTTCGCTGGTCAACGCCTACCCGCAGGGGCAGGCACCTTCCCCGAAGGATACCGGCGCATACACCCTTGCGACGGTTGTGCCGAGCCCGGACACGGAAGACTCCGGCACCGCGCGCGTCGATCATCGGTTCACCGCGAGCGACTCTTCCTACGTCCGCTACAACATCGACGACGGCTCGTCGACCAGTGCGCTGGGTGCCCTGGGTCAAGCGACCACGATCGGATCGCGCGTACAAAACTTCGTACTCGAAGAGCTTCACATCTTCAGCCCTACGCTGCTCAACGAGGCGGAGTTCGGCTTCAACCGCAACACCTATGTGCAAACGCAGAACTCAAGCAACACGCTCAATACGATCGTCAGCGGGTTCAGCGAGCTATACGAAAACTACCTGAAACAGCAGGTGGGGCAGAGCTTTTCTATCAACGACACGGTCACAACCACCCGAGGCAATCACACAATCAAGGGCGGCGTGGACATCCGGTTCCCGCAGTTCGACGAGGCGAACTCGCTTGACAGCACGGCCAGCTTCCAGAGTGAGGCGAACTTTGCCGCAAACCGGCTGAATACTTTTCAGCTGACCGCGCCGCTGCCGGACAAGGGATTACGCAAGCTACAGGCAGCCGGCTACGTGCAGGACGAATGGAAAGCGAGCCAAGCACTGACTTTGAATTACGGGCTGCGCTATAACTATTTTTCGCCTTTCCATGAGCAGCATAATAACGAGATCCCTTTCGACATCGCAACCTGCGGCGGTTATTGCGCATTCGGCTCGGAGTTTTACTTTCCCAATTATCTGGACTTCGATCCGCGCGTCGGCGTTGCTTACTCGCCGGAAAGCCTCCACGGACGGACGGTGTTCCGAGCCGGCTTCGGGGTGTACCACGGCGAAGACCAGCTGGGCGACGAGGACGCGCCCATCGTGAACGACGTCCCCTCGACGATCCTCACGAGCGGCAAACAGTCGAATGGTACCAATATGCAGTACAGCTATCCGACGCCGCCCGCGCTGACGCCGCTCACGGGCCTGGCGCTCACGCCGCGCTCGCTGGCGCAACACCATCCCGACGCGTATTCCGAGCAGTGGACCGGTTCCGTGCAGCACGCGTTTTCCGGCGATACCGTGCTGACGATGACCTACATCGGACTGAAGGGTACCCACCTATTCCGCCGCTCGTACACCAACCTCATTGACCCGGTGACCGGCACGCGTCCCCTGCCGCGGTACCCGAGCCAGATCGACACCAAATATAACGAGGGCAAATCGATCTTTCATGCCCTGCAGGTCAACCTCGACCGGCGCTTTCACAACGGATTCTTTATCGCCGGAAACTACATGTTGTCGCATGCGATCAACGACGGGTCGGTCGGCGCGGGCGAATCGGACGCGGCGGAAAACGTCCACAATTTCCCCGGGGAATACGGCTCGAGCGATGACGACGTGCGGAACACCGGCAACGTGAGCCTGGTGTATGACCTGCCTGTCGGGCGCGGTCGGCGCTTTTTGAGCAACAACACGGCGGCGGACGTGGTGGTCGGCGGCTGGTCGGTGAACACGCTGCTTGAGGCGCGCGCCGGCATTCCGTTGAACATCCTACTTAGCCGAAGCGCGACCGCCCTGCCGGACGGGAACAACGTGAACCAGCGGCCGAACCGCGTGCCCGGTCAACCGCTTTATCTCGGCGGACGAGGCATTAACGCGTGGCTCAACCCGGCGGCCTTTGCGGTCCCGGCGAACGGAACCTGGGGCAATCTCGCGAAAAATGCGGCGACCGGGCCGGCGCTATGGCAGGACGACTCGGCCGTCGAAAAGGCATTTCACGTCACCGAGCGTTCCAACGTAATCTTTCGCGCGGAAGCCTTCAACCTGTTCAACCGCGCGCAATACGGCCAGCCGGGGACGGGACTGAACGTGGGCTCGAACGGTGCCATCCTGCCGACGGCGACTTTCGGCAAGATCACTCAAACCGTGAACCCGACCGGGCTGGTGGGCACGGGCACGCCGCGGGAGCTGGAGTTTGCGCTCCGCATCACCTACTAACTTGCTGCGAAAGGAATCATTTTCTTGACCCAATCACAGATCTGGGCAGCGCTCTTGCTGCTCGCGCCAGCGGCCATGCAGGGCCAACCGGCGGCCAAGCTCACGCACAGGTCGCAAAAGCCCCAGCTCATTCTGGCGATCATCGTCGACCAGTTTCGCTACGACTACACAACCCGTTTCGCCGCCCGCTACACCGGCGGGCTGCACACAATGCTCACCGGGGGCGCGGTTTACCTAGATGCACATCAGGATCATTTTCCGACCGTGACCGCGGCCGGCCATTCCACATTTCTCACCGGCTCCGTTCCGGCGACCAGCGGCATCATCGGTAATGAGTGGTACGACCGCGCGAGCGGGAAAACCATCACCTCCGTCGAGGACCCGAAGACGACGCTTCTGGGCGCGACAGGGGGCGCGGAGGGCAGTTCGCCGCACAATCTGCTCGTGAGCACGCTGGGCGACGAGATCAAGATCGCGGACGGCGGCGCGACGAAAGTCATCGGCATTTCCATGAAGGATCGCGCGGCGATTCTACCCGCGGGGTACATGGCGGACGCCGCGTACTGGGTCGACGGCGGGACCGGCAACGTCGTTTCGAGCACCTGGTACATGAGCGCGCTGCCGGACTGGGTACAACAGTTCAACGCGGGCCGGCCCGCGGAGGCGGCACTGGGCAAGAGTTGGTACCCGCTCGGCGCGGAGCACGGGAAAGCCTTTATGACACTCGCGAGCGCACCGGGAAAGCCATACTTCAGCAAGTGGGAGGAGACGCCCTGGGCAAACGATATGCTGGAGTCGCTCGCGGAGCAGGCGATGGCGCATGAGCAACTGGGCCGGCATAACGGGACCGACCTGCTCGCGGTCAGCTTTTCGGCGAACGACCACCTGGGCCATGCCGTCGGTCCGGACGCGCCCGAAGTGGAAGACATGAGTGTGCGCACGGATCTGGTCCTGAGTAAGCTCCTGGCGGCGGAGCGCGCCGGCGGCGGCCGCGAACATCTGCTGGTCATCTTCAGTTCCGACCATGGCGTCGCGCCGAAACCCGAGGTGATGGAAGCGCGCAAGATGGGCGGCGGCCGAGCCGACCGGAAGCAATTCGCGCAGACCGTCAACGACGCCCTGACGGCCCGTTGGGGCCCGGGCAAGTGGCTGCTCGCGAACTCGGAGATCGGTATGTGGCTCAACTACGACCTGATCGTCGAAAAGAAGCTGACCCGCGCCGAAGTAGAGGGGGAGGCGGCGCGCGCAGCGGCGACACTCCCGTACATCGCGCGGGTATACACCCGACAGCAATTCCTCTCGCATGCGGCGATAGCCGATACCATTGACCGATACATGCAGCGCGGCTTCTTCGCCGATTGCGGCGCCGATATGTGGGCGGTGCAGAAGCCCTACTGGCTGTTCAGCACGGAAGGCAATTCGCACGGCACACCTTACATCTATGATTCGCATGTGCCGCTCATCTTTTGGGGGGCGGGCGTGCGCGAAGGCGTTTACCCCGAAACGGTCGGGATCAGCGACGTGGCACCGACGCTGGCCGCCCTGCTTCGCATCGCGACGCCTACCGGCAGCATCGGCCAAATCCTGCCTGAGATCGTACCGCCCTCCAACGCGTTCGCCGCTCATTTCTCCCCGCGCCGCTAGCCCGGTTTCAACCCTGAAAGGAACAACCGTGAAACAAACTCTCCCCAACGCGGCCGCCGTTGCACTGCTGTCTTTTGTATCAATCGCTCCGGTGAACCTCCTCGCCGCGCCGCCCGCCGACACGCGACCTCCCGTCACTCTGCTCAAAACAACCTACCTGCCCGAAATCGTCGGCGACTTCGACCATTTCGCCGTCGATCTCAAGCGCAACCACCTGTTTGTTTCGGCGGAGGTGCACCACTCGGTCGAGATGTTCGACCTTAAAACGGGCGACCATCTCCAGAGCATCGGCGATCTCAAGACACCGCACTCGCTTGCTTTCGACCCGGAGAAGGATGAGCTGCTGGTGGCCGATGGAGGCGACTCCGCCCTGATCGTGCTCGCGGCGAGCGACTTCCACCGGATCGCCCGCGTGCCGTTGATCGACGGCTCAGCAACGGGCAAGGGCGACTCGCCGGATGCAGCGTTTTACGACCGGAAAACACGGCTCTACTACCTCGGCAACGGCGGCGCGTCGGCTAACCTGCCCGATTCGACCATCAGTATTTATTCGCCGGCCGAGGGCAGGATCGTCGATACCATCAAGGTTCCCGGCAACAATCTTGAAAGCATGTATGTCGACGATGCTTCGCACCGGCTGTATGTCAATGTGCGCGATAAAAAGCAGATCGCTGTTGTGGATCTCCAGACCAAGCAGGTGGTGGATACCTGGACCACACCGGATATGAATCGCAACACTTCGCTCACGATGGATCCCGCGGCGGGGCGGTTGTTTGTGGCCGGACGCAACCCAGGCATCCTGTATGTCTTCGACGTGCACACCGGCAAGGTCGTGGAGCAGATGCCGTGCGTGAACGTGAACGATGACATGACGTGGGACCCGGCGCTGAAACGGCTCTACGTTTCCGGTTCGCAGGGCCTCAGCGTTTTCCATCAGGACTCGCCGGACAAATATACGCAGCTGCTTGACCTGCCGACCAATGGGGGCAAGACCTCGACGTATGTGCGCGAGGTCGATCAGTTCTATGTCATCCACCCCAAGACCGACATCGACATCGCCGGTTTGCTTGTGTATCGAGTCAATCGCTAGGAAAGAGGCATCAGTGAAACGCACCGCTTTATTTTTGCTCGCAGTCGCTTTCGCACCAGGCGCGTTTCCGGCATCCGGGCAACCGGCGGCACGGGTGCAGGTCAACGCTCCATTCGCAGAGCATTTGATTATGAAGGAAAAGGCGATGCACCCGGAGATCTATAAGCTCGGCCTGCACGCCGTGCCTCCCGGGCAATCGGAGAACGTCATCGTCGCGAACAACCTGCCCGAGAAGATCGGCAAGGTTTCGTCCCCGAACGATATGCGGCTCGTCGCCTCAGGGGAGCCGGTCGCTGTGCGCGTCGACAAGGGCAGCTTCTTCGATACGTTCGTTCCCTTGCACGACAGGACGGGGAAAATCATCGGGTTCCTTGTCATGGAAGTACCCTTCACAACCGCGGCCACACCGGAAGCCGCGGTGCAGAAGGGCATCTCCATTCGCGATGAAGTCCAGGCCCGAGTCCCCACACTGGAGACGCTTTTTGCGCCGACCTCCGGCAAGTAGAGAACTGAGCCGTCGCAATTTTCTTGGGAGCGCGGGCAAGCTGGCGGCTTTTGCCGCCGCTCCCGCGCTTCGGGCGGAACAGAGCAGCACGGGCGCGCCCACGCAGGTGGATTCCTCAGACAGCATCATGGAGCGCCTGAGTACCTATATGGCCGCGGCCAGCCGAAGCCCCTTGCCTCCCGAGGTGACGGAAAAAGCCAAGCAGCATATCCTCGATACGTTCGCGGCGATGGTCTCGGGCACGACGCTGCCCGCCGCACACGCCGTGCTCGCGTATGCGAGGCAATGCGCAGGCGCAGGGACGGCAACCGTGGTGGGCACCGACCTCGTTTGCGGTTTTCCGGAAGCGGCGCTCGTCAACGGCATGCTGGCCCACACGGATGAGACCGACGATTCGCACGCCCTTTCGCATTCGCACCCGGGCTGCGCGATCGTGCCCGCTGCTTTGTCGGCGGGGCAACAATTCAGCATCGGCGGAGAGCAGTTTCTGCGCGCCGTCACGCTTGGCTACGACATCGGCACACGCGTGACCATGACGCTCGGCGGCCTCGAGTTTCAGGTGCGCTCGCACCACGACGCGCACAGCATCGCCAACACCTTCGGTTCCTCAGCCGCAGCCGGCAGCGCGGCGTCGCTCAACCCCCGGCAGATGCGTTTCCTTGTCGACTACGCGGCCCAGCAAGCCTCCGGCATCGCTGCCTGGCAGCGCGACCGCGAGCACATCGAGAAGTCTTTCGTCTTCGGCGGCGGCCCTGCTCGCAACGGCGTCACGGCGGCCCTGCTCGTCCATGCGGGTGCCACCGGCATCGACGATATTTTCTCCGGCCCTGACAACTTTCTGCTCGCCTTTTCGCCCGGCGTCAACCCGCAAGGACTTATCGAGCACCTCGGCGACCGCTACGAAATCACCGAGACCAACATCAAGAAGTGGAGCGTCGGGTCACCGATCCAAGCTGCTCTCGATGCGCTTCAAACAATCCTGCGGCAGCACTCCGTCCAAGCTGATCAGGTCGAAAGAGTCGTCGTGCGCCTCGCCACCGATGAAGCCGAAACCGTCAACAATCGCGAGATGCCCGATATCTCTCTGCAACAAATGATTGCGGTCATGCTGCTGAAGGGAACCGTAACTTTCCGTGCGGCCCATGACCGCGCGGCGATGGCGGACCCTGCCGTCGTGCGCGAAAGAGCCAAGGTAGCGCTTGTACCCGACGCCGCTCTCCAGAAGCTTTATCCAAAGCTGGCCGCGATCGTCACGCTGACAACAACCGACGGCCGCTCCTGGACCGAGCGTGTCGACAACGTCCGGGGTACGACCGGCAATCCGATGACGCGCGAGGAGGTCGTTGAGAAGAGCCGCGACCTGATGGAGCCCGCGCTCGGCTCCTCGCAAACCTCGCGCCTCATCGCAGTCATTCTGACACTTGAAAAGACATCCAACCTCTCGGAGCTGGGGACTCTGCTCCGGAAAACATAGAAACGGGACCTACTTATGAAGAAAGCCATTTCGTTCCTCGCCGCGACCTGTTTCCTCGCTTCGGCGCAAGCCCAGTCCGGCGACAGCGCTTTGCTCACGCTTGTCTCAAAAGACCAGATGCCTCCTGCGATCCAGGGGCGCTTCGATCATCTCGGCATTGATATGCGCGGCAACCGGCTTTTTGCCGCAGCGGAAACAGCACACCAAGTGCTCGTTTTCGATCTGCACACGGGCAAGTTTCTTCGCTCCATCAACGACATAGCGATCCCGCACGCCATCTTTGTACGCGAAGACCTCGACCGTATCTACATCACTGACGGAGGGGCGGGTGCGTTGCGAGTTTACGATGGCCACTCGTACGCTTTGCTCAAGACCATTCCCCTCCAGGTCGATGCCGACTCAATCGGCTACGATCCCGCCATCCACCTGCTCTACATTGACAACGGCGGCGGCGACGCGCATCAAACCTTCTCCCTTTTGAGCGCGGTCGATACCACCAAGGAAACAAAGGTTTCCGACCTGAAGATCGACGGCAGCACTCTCGAAGCCATGGCTCTGGAAAAAGGCAGCAGCAGGATGTTTGTGAATAACGCGGCAAAGAACCAGGTCGCGGTAGTGGATCGAAAGACAAACACCCTGATCACCAGCTGGCCGATCACGAAAGGAGAGCGCAATGTGGCCATGGCTCTGGACGAAGCGCATCACCGTCTGTTCGTCGCCTGCCGCAGCGGGGAAATCGTGGTCCTCGACACGCGGTCCGGCAAAGAACTCCAGAGCCTCGCGATCGGCAAAGGCGTGGACGACCTTGCCTTCGACCCCGCAAGCGGGCGACTCTATGCGCCCTGCGGCGTGGACGGTGCCACGTGGGTCTACCGGCAGATGGGCGCGGACCGGTACACACTGCTTGGGAAAGTTCCCTCGGGCAGCGGAGGCAAGAATGCATTGCTCGCCGCCCCGTTGAAGAGGCTGTTTGTGATCGTCCCTCCAGGCGGGGGCACCCCGGGAACTGTGGATGCTTTCTCAACCGGGAAGTAACTGCGCAGGGCTAGGTGTAGGAGCTTGCAAACATAAACGACTTTCCGTCTTCACCCTCTTCAATCGCGCCCAGTACGGCGCACCTTCGGCCGTCTTCAACACAGCCTCCTTAGGCCAGATCACCACGCAGATCAATGCCGCCGCCACCGGCACGACCATCCAGCGCGTCAGCCAGTTCAGCCTTCGCGCCACCTTCTAGCCTTATCGCAATCAGCAACTTATGCAGGAGACTCCGTCCGTGATTCTTAGCCGCCGTGCTTTTACCCAGCTTGCCGCCTCCTCAGCTTTTGCCCTGCAACTGCGGCTACACGCCCAGTCTCACCCGCAGCAGGACCAGCCCTCCAATCCCGGACGCGTCCTGCTTCCGGTCAATGTCTGCGGCAGCTTCGGCTATATCGATGGAAAAGGCACCATGCTTGTGCCCGCCCGTTACGATGCAGCGCTCCCCTTCGCGACCGACTGGGCAGCCGTCCGCCGCAACGGCAAGTGGGGCTATATCGACAAGTCCGGGACCGAAACCATCACGCCGCGCTACGACGAAGCTCGTAACTTTCGCTGGAACTGTAGCCCAGTCCGTATGGGCGATCGCTGGCACTTCATTCGGCCTGACGGCTCCGAAGCTTTCTCGATGCGCTTCGAAGTAGCCCGCAGCTTTCAGGATGCCCGCGCCCGCGTCCGGCTCAATGGCAAGTGGGGCTACGTCGATCCCTACGGTCAGATAGCGATCGAGCCTCGCTATGACACTGCCCACGGCTACAGCGAAGGCATCGCGCCCGTGCAGCTCAACGGCAAATGGGGCTTCATCGACAAAGCGGGAAAAACCATCCTGCCCTTCCGCTACGACACCGTCACCAGCTTCAACGCCGGAGTCTGCGCCATCCTCATCGACGGCAAATGGGGCTTCATTCAGCGCGACGGGCTCATCGCACTGCCGGCATTGTGGGAGAAAACGGGCGAGTTCGCCGAAGGAGTCTGCCCCGTAAAAAAAGATGGCGAGTGGGGCCTCATCAATCTCAGTGGCAAACTTGTCCTAGAGCCCACCTACGAGCAGATGGACTCCTTCGAGAACAGCCATCTCATGGTCTCGCTCCACAACCGACTCCGCTACTTGGACAAGAGCCTCCAACCGATTTGGCAGCAAAAGATTGACTGCGCAGCCGGTGCCAACCTACACATGTATAAGGCTCCCGCATAGAACCCGGGCGGATGGATGACCACTACTTGTTGGGGTAAACCCAACAAGCAGCTGCGGGGACCGTCATAAACGGTCGTTTTCGCAACACAAAGCCTGCTTCGCAGGGCTGCAAGTGCTGTGTCTTCAACGCGTTCTCGTCGTTAGCGTACGTAAATTTCCGTTTCTTGAGGTGACCCTTCGTTTGCCACGAACACGACGCGGGCCGAAGTACGACTCGTCCGCTTCGACCACACCCTGGAACGGAGAACTGAGTTCGCAGACCTCGGCCATCCGGCGACGCATCCGGAGAAAGATCGCATTGACAGAGCGCACCGAGATCCCGGTGACCGAAGCCGTCTGAGTCGCCGTCAGATCCAATGCAAAGCAACGCACCAGATGCCGAAAACGGGCCTCACCGATCTTCGAATGACGAAAATACCGGTTAACGCCAATCATTACAGAAGCTTAGCTCTTTCTTCTAAGCGCTCTGCTTCCTAAGACCCTTGATAATAAATTGAACGGATCTGAACTCGCCCGATTCTGGTTGAAGATCACTGGAGCGTCCAGAAGTGACCCAAAACCCGAAAACTAAGCCACGGATTCTTGGAGGATTTCGAGCCTTGATGTGGTTCCCTGAAAGTGCGAAGGGAGCAGCGGGATGGCGAGAAAAGGGCATACGGAAGAAGAGATTCTGCG
>JAABUX010007699.1_pt1 | contig 12568 bp, 9 predicted proteins | sample 5561851 | NCBI WGS metagenome assembly JAABUX01 (sample SAMN10711883, study PRJNA513361) | rock metagenome | isolation source: Antarctica rocks | place: Antarctica: Victoria Land, Richard Nunatak red sandstone | collected 2016-01-03 | reverse complement strand
ACTCGTCTAGCAAGCCTCTAACCTCATGCGTCTCAGAATCGTCGCTAAACGGGATCTCCTTTTCATGTTCGCCACCCTCTCTCGGCCTCAGCTTGCCTCCACGAAGTAGCGCCACACGGCCTAAAGCAGCCTTACCCACCGTTCTTCTTCTTAGCCAAATACCTCAAGTGACGCTTGAGCCGGTGTTTACCACCCTGGTTCCCCATTCCCACCCGAGCTCCGCTTTAACCCCCGCGGATCATCGCAACCCCGACACACCGCACCCGAACCCCCACCCCCTGCGTCCAATCCCGGTGATCACTCCTCCGCTGCTCGTCGGTGTTCTCCTTCTCGGAGCCACGGCCGTCGTCTACACCATCGGACCGAGGATCTGGAGGCACATGGCCATCGCAAACTCACGCAAAGAGCCCATCCCGGCACCCATCCACGACATCGTCGCCCCCGCGAGCGGCTGGGAGGCCGGCCAGCGCGAAACCGCGGTCTTCGCCGGCGGCTGCTTCTGGGGTGTCCAGTCCGTCTTCCAGCGCGTCAAGGGCGTGCTCGAAACCTACGTCGGCTACACCGGCGGTGATGAGAAAACCGCCGACTACAAGTCCGTCTGTTCCATGGATACGGGCCACGCCGAAGGGATCGAGATCATCTACGACCCCGCGAAGGTCAGCTACGGTACCCTGCTGCGCATCTTCTTCTCCGTCGTCCACGATCCCACCCAACTCAACCGACAGGGCGGCGACGTCGGCACCCAATATCGCTCTGCGATCTTCTTCACGGCTAAAGATCAGCAGGAAATTGCCGATAAGTACATCAGGCAGCTCAATGACGCGCACCTGTTCCCGAAACCGATCGTCACCGCCGTCACACCGCTCGAGCAGTTCTACCGTGGGGAGGAGTATCACCAGGATTACGCATTGAAGAACCCCCACAACCCCTATATCCAGGTATGTGACATACCCAAAATTGCGTCGCTCGGCCAGCAATTTCCTGAACTCTTTCAGGAATACAGCCTCTCGCGCTGATCGCACTCCCGGGATAGTTGTACGCCGTGAGGTTCGGGGGAGGCCATCTACGATGGCCTGCTCCACGTCTCAAAAGGAATCGCAATGGGTCCCGGGCCACTTTGTTCCGCAGGATGGATGCTGCTTTGCTGAAACGCTCCGCTGTTCCCCGTAGCTCCACGCAGGTCGTGCTCGGCTGTCTTTGGTTGATTTCCTCGTTGGGGGCCGCCGCCCAGAGCTCTGCCGCGAGTCCGATCGTCACCGGACAGGAAGCGATTCAGCAGGTCGGGGGCAAAGGCCAGCAAAGCACCGGCACCCAGGCCGGCGTCGGCTCCAAGGACTCTCCCAGCAAGGACAAGTCTGGCCAGGACAACACCTCGTCGAGCAAACCCGCAGGCGCCGCCGAACATGCCGCCAGCACCAGCAAATTGGGCCTGAGCCCCACTGCACCCTCCGTACCGCCGGTCGACCTGCCCAAGGGACGCCCGGTCATCGGCCTCGCCCTGGGCGGCGGCGCTGCCATCGCCCTCTCCGAGGTTGGCACGATCCAGTGGTTTGAAGAGCACCACATCCCCGTCGATGTCATCGCCGGCACCAGCATGGGCTCCATCCTTGCTGCCCTTTACTCCACTGGTAAAACGCCCGAACAGATGAAGGGCATTCTCACCGGCGACAGCGTAAGCCGCGTGTTTCGCATTGCAGCTGCCTACAAAGATCTCAACTACAGGCGCCGCGAAGAGGACCGCGAGTTACCCAACGCCATCGAGATCGGCCTCAAGCATGGCGTCTCGCTACGCAATAGTCTTCTTACCGACTCCGGTCTCAACGATCTGCTCGATAAAGAGTTCCTGAGCTACAACGACCAGACTGATTTCAACAACCTCCCTATTCCATTCCGCTGCCAGGCGACCGACCTCACCGATGCCAGGACAGTCACCTTTGCCCGTGGGTCTCTCCCGGATGCTGTCCGCGCCTCCGCCTCCATCCCCGGCGTCTTTCGACCATTCGAGATGAGTGGTCACGAGTACGTCGATGGCGCGATCCTTGAAAACCTGCCTACTCCGGATGTGAAAGCGATGAAGGCCGACGTGATCATCGCCGTCAGTCTTCCCCTCGAGCCCGTAGGCAAGGGTGATCTCGACTCCATTCTCGGCGTGCTGCAACGCGCCTTTGCCGTTGGCATCGAGGCCAATGAGCGCGAGAACCGCAAGCTCGCCAACATCGTCATCATGCCCGACGTGAAGGGCTTCACGGCCAACAGTTACCTCCAGATGGACAAGCTTGCCGCCCGAGGCTACGCCGCCGCCGAAGCTCACAAAGCCGAGCTCATGCAGTACGCGCTCACCGACGATGCCTGGAAGACTTACATCGCCGCTCGGCGCTCCCGTGAGCGGCCGCCCGCCGGGACTGTTCTCCGTGTCAGGATAAACGCCTCCAATCCCGGTGTGCGTGAGTACACCGAGCGTCTCTTCCAACCGCTTGTCGACCAGCCCATCGATACCGATCGGGTGGACGATCTTCTTGAAAAAGTACGCTCCGACGGTCGTTACAACGCCGACTACACAGTCGGCTACGACGGCGCCATCAGCAATCGTCCTATCCTTCTCATCTCCGTCACCGACAAGAAGACCGGTCCGCCGTTTCTCGATTTGGGCCTCAACGTAGCCGCACAAACCGGCGGTATCACGCGTGCCACCCTCTCCACCATTCTTCTCTACCAGGACCTGGGCGGCTACGGTTCAGGGTTCCGCGGCAACATCGACCTCGGCTTCCTGACCCGCGTGGCGGGCGAGTATTACTACAAGCCCAATCCCTTCAGCGGCTTTTTCATTGCGCCGCGCGCCAACATCACGCGCGAGCCCTTCTACATCTACCACGGGAACTATCGTGCCTCCGAACGCCAGAGTCAGTTCGCTGGCGGGGCTGTGGATGCTGGCTGGAGTGACGGCCGCGAATCAGAGCTGCGGGCCGGGTGGGCCTATCAGAACGTCCAGTGGTTCACCACAACCGGCAACGACGGCCTCCCCGATTACAACAGCGGCTCCCAAACAGCAAGGGTGAAGTACGTCTTCGACAACCAGAACCGCGCCCTTATACCCCGCGACGGTCTGCGCATCGAAAGCTCCTTCGGCTACCTGTACGGCACCAAGGGCAGTCCGAGCGCACCGCAGTTTCAGACCCAATTCGACGTGGCCCACGATCTGGGCATCGGCGGCAAGAAGTTCAAAAATGACCTGTTTCTCATCAACGGCGAAGGCGGCACCATGTTCAACCGTGCCGTGGCCCAGCCCTTCCGCTTCACCCTCGGCGGTCCACTCCGCGTCAGCTCCCTGGCCATCGACCAACTCCGCGGTACCGACTACTTTCTCTTCACCCCCGGCTATCTTCATCGCCTCGCCACCCTGCCTGCTCCCCTCGGGCAATCCATTTATCTCGGAATGGCGTACGAAGCCGGACAGATGCGTGCGGCGGACATGCGCACCATCACTCGCCAGGATGTCTATTTTGGCCTCGTCGCGGAAACACCCTTGGGCGTGATCACCATCGCGCCCTCCATCGGCGATGCCGGCCAACGTAAATTCGTCTTCACCCTGGGTCGCGTCTTCTCCACACCGGAGTCGCTCCGCTAGGCTCGTTTCGAGCAGGATTCGCTTGTTCAGCCTTTTCTATTTGGCAGTGCCAAGAGGCGATCAGCGTTTCACCGCCGTAGACTCGCCGGGAAGAAACCAGGGAGCAACGGTGTAAACCGTCCCACGACCGGATCTAGCGTCCGGTTTCCAACCGGGCCGCCAGGCGCTCAGGGAGCCCCGCCGCCCGGATCGCCGACTGCGCACCTGCGAGGTCATACGCGACGCGGTGAAAGGTGATCGTCTGCGCCTCGCTGTCATAGATGGCAAAGGCAGCACGCATATCCCGATCCCGCGGCTGCCCCACCGAACCAGGATTCACCAGCATCCGGGCTCCCGGCGGGATCGTGAGTTCACACTCTCCGTCCGATCCACACAGCGGTCGTAACTCCTCCCACTCCGCGCCCTGCTGCACAAATCCGCCCTGCAAATGGGTGTGACCGAAAAACGTCAACCCCGTCTCCATACGCTGCAGGGGGGTCCACGCATCGCGCATCGACAGGATGTAGTGGTCCTCGTGCAAGGGTGAACCATGCGCACAGGTCGCCTCCGCGGTCGCCCGCACCGGCCCCTTTGGCACCTCGCGAAGCCACTGCAGGTTTCCCTCCGTAAGTGTCGCGCGGGTCCAATCTGCCGCTTGCGCCGCCACCGGGTTAAAGCCAACGGAACTCGTCAGCCCCGCGCAAACCCGGTCATGATTGCCCCGGACATTGAGCGCCGCGCGCTCCCGCAGGATGTCGATCACCTGGTTCGGATTCGCTCCATACCCCACCGCATCCCCAAGGTTCCAAAGCTGATCGAAGTCACCCGCCGCAGCCAGCACAGCCTGGAGGGCCTGGAGATTCCCGTGAATATCAGAGAGGACGAGGACACGCATCGACAAAGGGCAAGTGTACTCCTAACGACCCTGTAACCTTGTGATCCCAACCGCCTAGGTCCCCACCCGCAGCGGCTGGTCGCGTGCGGTCCGCATCGTCGGCGCCGCCCGCAGCAGGCCCTGTGTGTACGGATGCTGCGGACGAGTCAGCACCTCCCGCGCCAGTCCCTGCTCCACGATCTCCCCACGCCGCATCACCGCAATCCTGTCCGCGATCTGCCCCACCACCGCCAGATCGTGCGAGATAAACAGCATCGCCAGCCCGTACTCCGCCCGCAACCGCCGCAAAAGCACCAGGATCTGCGCCTGCACCGTCACATCCAGCGCGGTCGTGGGCTCATCCGCAATCACCAGCCCCGGCCGGTTCATCAGCGCCATGGCAATCACGATCCGCTGCCGCTGCCCACCCGAAAACTGGTGCGGAAAATCCCCCAGCCGCCGCTCCGGATCAGGCAGAGCCACCTCCCGCAGCGCCTCCACCACCCGCTCCCGCAACTCCCGCCGCCCCGTCCGCGGCGCATGCGCCAGCACCGCCTCCCCCACCTGCCGCCCGATGGCCATCACCGGGTTCAGCGCCGTCATCGGCTCCTGAAAAATCATTGAAACCGTCTGGCCGCGTCTCCGTCGCATCGCCTCCTCCGGCAGATTCAGCAAATCCACCCCGCCGAGCCGCACCTCCCCGCTCAACATCGCACTTGGAGGCAAAAGCCGCATCAGCGCCAGCGAAGTCGCCGACTTGCCCGACCCCGACTCCCCCACCAGCCCCAGGGTCTCGCCCGCGCCCACCTCGAACGACACGCCGCGCACCGCGTCCGCCGCGCCAAACCCGATCCGCAGGTCCCGCACCGAAAGCAGAGCCTCACCACCAGCCGATTCGCTCAACGAACCGCGACCTCGATCGGCAGTGTGTGCTGGATCACATAGTTCCCAAAGCGCTTGTGATGGTCCCCAGGCTTGAACGGAGCCTCCAGGTTCACCGGCTCCGGTTCGCGGAGTACCAACCCCGCCTGACCGTTCCGTCCCCCGCCGTTCGCGACTTCCCCAACACCCATCAGCCCTCCGGACACCCTTACAAGGATGCCGGAATGGAGCCTCTAGCGCAGCACCGTCACCCGCCGCCACGGACTCAGCGCCAGCACCCCACCCTCACCCACCGACCACACCCGCCAGCGGTACTCTGAAGCGATCTGCGCGAAGGGCGCCGGCACCCGCACCTGCAGCCGCGAGCCTCGGTCATTCACAAAGAAAAGGTGTGTATCGCTCCACGCACTCTCGCCCCGCGTCTGCCACTCAACGGCCAGCAAACCGGCATTCCCCGGATCGTCCCACCACAGATCCGGCATGCTCGTCCGCGTGTCCCCATCCAGTGGAGCGGCCAGTTTCACCCCCGTGACCGCCTTCACCTTCTCCGGCGCTACCGGCTCCGTATACCTGGCCAGCGCAACCGCCGGATCCGGCTCACCTGTCCGCACATCGGCAGAGATCTGCAGTACCCGCCATCGTCCATCTGTTCCTCGGCGCAACACAACCGCCGGATGCAACACACCAAACCCGGTCGCCGAATTCGCCGTCACCCGCAGCCCCACCACCGCCAATCTGTCATTGGCTGTAGCGCTCCGCACTTCCGTCTGCAGCGTCACGCCTCCGGGCACCCCCTGCACATCCCCCGAGAACACGATCCGCCAGGACAGCTCACTCCCTACCTGCGCGATCGCCGGATCCGCCGACGCGCCCAGCGTGCCGCCATCCAGCAGCCTCCCCACAGCCCCGACGGCCACCCCTGCCGGGGTCTCCGCAGCCGCCTCCATCCGCCCGGCCGCGCACTCCCGGCAATACTCCTCTTCTTCCTCCAGCCAGAAGAGAAACGCCCGCGCCTCACCGGGATGCGGAGCTCGCCGCAGTACCAGCGGTGTACTCGACAACATCGTCTTGCCGTTCACCGCCAGCCGTCCCGACACCCTGTCCGCTCCCAGAATCGCCAGGGAAGCCTCGCGCAATCCGCCGGCCTGCGGTCCTGCCATCAGGTCATTGCCCAGCAAAACGTCCGGAAAATCCACCTTCCCCACATACGCCGCCAGCCGGTCGCGCAACTCCGCCCCATCGATCGTGAACACCTGCAACCTCAGCCCCGGGAACTCGCGGTGCAGCCGCTCCGTGGCCCCGCTCCACGCCGCAACCACCTGCCGCATCTGCGTGGATGACGCTGTCTCCGGTCGGGGGCTACCCGCGGCGGGTCGCCCGATGGGGTCCCCCACATCCTGTCCATAGCTGCCCGACGTCTGGCCCACATTCCCGGAACTCGTCCCAAAGCTGCCGCTGGTCTGGCCATAGCTTCCCGACGTCTGGCCCACGTTCCCGGCATCCTGCCCAAAGCTTCCCGCCGTCTGCTCGTGATATCGCGCATAGTCCAGCGCCGGCGTCTTCGGCGTAGAAACAGGGGGCCCCGCCACGATCCATACCGTTAAGATCCCGCGTCGCAGAGGTTCCAGCGGCGAACCCGACTGCGCGGCGAGCGGCCGGGCAACGGGGGCAAGCAGCAATGACAGCAACACCAGCGACTTTCGCATAAAGCAAGCCCGCCTCCAGCCAGGATTTCTTGTCAAAGCTCAGCGTCGAACCTCGCCAGTGTACGTTCGACGTCCGGAACCTGAACGGGAAAGCCGCTCCCCCCGCAAACATGTCCTCGCAGCGATCCGATGGGCGCAGCGGAGAGACCCTCTGGCTCTCGGCCGCCGACACCCCTCGCGCATCACGTCAAAGTGGACGTGGCCGCACCGAATAGCATGAAGGCATGAACACGGCGCCAGACATTCGCTCCACGCCCGGGGCACCGTATCCTCCCGGCCCAGGGCTGCTGCCGCGTCTGCTTACGGGCCGCGCCTTCCGCGAAAACCCTCTGGACACATTGACGGAGAACGCCCGTCTCTATGGCGATCTGGTCCATTTCAATGGGTTTCAGGGGCACATCTACCAGTTCAACCATCCGGCCCTCATCGGCGAAATCATGGTCGATTACGAGCGCCGCAATCGCCGCGTGATCACGATGCAGCGCGCGCGCGTCTTGCTCGGAGATGGCCTCCTGACCAGCGAAGAGCCCTTGCACATGCGCCAGCGGCGGCTGGCGGCGCCGGCCTTTCATCGTCAGCGCATCGCAGCCTATGGCGAAACAATCGGCGGCTATGCCAGGGAGATCACCGGACGCTGGCAGCCGGGTGTCGCCGACCTCCATCCGCAGATGCTGATGCTGGCGTTGCGCATCGTGGGCAAGTGCCTGTTCGACATCAATGAGGAGAGCGAGGCCCGGGGCATTGCCGACGCCGTCAGCGCTTTCATGGTGAACCCACCGCCCGCATGGGTGCCCTTCCGCCTGCTGGAGATGCTTCAAAAGCTGCCCATCGGCCCGGTGAAGAAGGTGCAACAAGGGATCGCTGACCTCGATGCGATCCTGTACCGCATGATCGCGGAGCGGCGCCGCTCTCCGGGCGATCGCGGCGACCTGCTCTCCATGCTGATGTCCGCCGAAGACACCGAAGCCGAGGCGGACGGTGGCGATACGCGCATGAGCGACAAGCAGGTGCGCGACGAGTGCCTCACCGTGCTACTGGCGGGCCACGAAACCACGGCCAACGCGCTCAGCTTCGCGCTCTGGCTGCTCACGCAGCATCCGGAGTTTCAGGAGGGGGGCCATGAGGAGGCAGTCTGCGTGCTGGGCACCCGCACACCGGACGCGGCCGACTATCCGAACCTGCGCATGGCCTACATGATCTTCGCCGAAGCCATGCGCCTGTATCCCACCGTGTGGGTGCTGGGCCGCAGCTCCGGGCCTGAACCCTACGACTTTCATGGCTTCACCATCGAGCCCGGAGCCACCCTGCTCGCGCCGCAGATCGTGGTGCACCGCGATCCACGTTTCTGGGACGAACCCGAGAGCTTCAACCCGCTGCGTTTCGCCGAAGAGAACAAGAGCACCCGGCCCAGGTTCGCCTACTTTCCCTTCGGCGGCGGCGCACGGCAGTGCATCGGCGAAGGCCTTGCCTGGATGGAAGGCACGCTGGTGCTGGCAACGATCCTGCGCGACTGGCGCCTGAAGCCCGCGCCCGGCGAGCCGGCGATGCTGCCCATGAACCCATCGGTGAACCTGCGCCCGAAGCACGGAGTAAAGCTGCTGCTCGAACGCCGCTGAGCGCACGGGCGCGGTGCCGCCGAAGCAACAGCCGCGCTCGATACACTTGGATCGATGGCTCGGCCCGCACATCCCGAAAGCAGAGCGGAATCAGCACATCCGCTCGAGCCCGAGGCCTTTCGCAAGGCGCTGAGCAACTGGTACCGCAAGCACGCCCGCGAGCTGCCATGGCGCGGCATTCGCAACCCGTATGCCACCTGGCTTTCTGAGATCATGCTCCAACAAACTCGCGTCGCCACGGTGATCCAGCGCTACACCGACTTCCTCACCTGCTTCCCAACCATCGCCGCCCTCGCCGCCGCGCCCGAAGACGACGTGCTCTCGCTGTGGAGCGGCCTGGGCTACTATCGCCGCGCACGCATGCTGCACCGTGGAGCGCAGTTCGTGGTGCGTGAGCTCGGCGGGGAACTGCCATCCACCTCTGCGGAACTGCGCACGCTGCCCGGCGTGGGCGAATATACGGCCGCAGCCATTGCTTCGATCGCCTTCGGTGAAAGCATCGCCGTGCTCGATGGCAACGTGGAGCGCGTATTGCTGCGGATCTTGGGGCTTCCCGAACAGAAGACCGCGGCAGCACGAGGCACACTGCTCCGCACCGCCAACGAACTCGTTCCCCCCGCCGCGACGCGCAGGAACGCCGTCCAGACCCCCGGCGATCATAACCAGGCCATGATGGAACTCGGCGCGACGATCTGTCTGCCCCGTGGTCCGCTGTGCCTGGGGTGCCCGGTGTACGCCTTCTGCGCCACCCGCGGCGAGCACCCCACCCCCGCGCGCAAGCCCCTGCGCAGCCGCCACGTCGCCTGCCTGCTCGCCACGCGCAAGCGCGGCACCGTTACCGAGGTCCTGCTGGAGCGCCGTGGCGCGGAGGTGACCCTGATGCCCGGCATGCTCGAACTTCCACCCTTGCCACTCAATGCCGTGACGCTGCGGGAGCCGGTCCTGCGCCTGCGCCACAGCATCACCAACACCAACTATTACGTGGAGGTGTTCGCTGAAGGCGCCACTGGCGTCGATGTACTCGAACTCGAGGAAGATCCGGAGTTTGCCCTCGCGCCCGAGCAGCTGCCCCTTGAGGCGCTGAAGGAACTCGTCCCGGAACACGTCCCCACCGAGGCAGAGGCTTTGCTTGCGCTGCCCGAGGAGGTCTTTCGCCGCGTGTCGCAGGAGGGCGAAGAGCCCCAGGAGCCCAATGCTCTGCGCGCGGCCATTCCCGCCGCAGAGGCCGACCTGCTCTGGTGCTCCACGCAGCGACTCCACGCCCAGCCGCTCACGGGTCTCGCCCGCAAGGCCCTGCAGCGCCTCGGCCTGATGCCCATGATGCCCGTGCGTGTGGGCGAGGGCAGCGGCGCCGTCTAGAACGTCTCCAGTCACACCTACTCGCTTCCAAAACGAACACTCACCCGCTGCCAAAGCGTCGTCATCTCGATCGGAGCGAGACGGCTCTTCCGTCTTGCGGAGTGGAGAGACCCCTGTATTTCGGGGCTGCGATGAAGTCCTGGGGCACGCCAGGCAGAATACAGGGGTCTCTCTCCACGCGCTGCGCTTGCTCGAGATGACGCCTCTTAATCCTTTTCGGCGAAAGATCGATACCGTTCTGGAGCTTGTCAGCCCGCGTTTCACACCGACCGGCAGCGCCCTATACTTCTCACACAGGGCGTTCCTCGTCGTTCATTGCCTTAACCAGGGAGTTCCTTCTTGCGCATACGCTCCACGCACATCGTTCTCGCACTTGGTCTTGCCACGGGTCCCGTGACCTTCACGGCCCAGCAGCCCGCGAGCAATCAACCGGCCCCGCTGGTGAAGGCCGAAGCCGCCGTGAGCCCCGATCGCATTCGCGAGACAGATCGCTTCATCTCCTCCGACATCTTCGAGGGCCGCTATCCCGGGCTCCGCGGCGGCCAACTCGCCGCCGAATACATCGCAGACCAGTTCGCCCAGGCGGGACTCAACCCCGCCGGCGACGATGGCGGCTACCTGCAAGAGGTCAACTTCGTCGGCATGAAGGCCGACCCCGCCAATACCAGCTTCACGTTCACCTACGCCCCTGGAACCACATCCCAAAACCCCGCCGCGCCCAGGGTGCTGAGCCTGCAGTTCGGCAACGACTACACGGTTTCCAATCAGACCTTGACGCCGCTCGCCACCTTCAACGCCCCCGTCGTGTTCGTGGGCTACGGCATCACCGCGCCGGAGTTTGGCTGGAACGACTACGCCGGTGTCGACGTGAAGGGCAAGGTCATCCTGTGCATCGTGGGCGACCCGCCATCGGACGATCCCAGGTTCTTCGGCGGCCGCGCACTGACCTACTACGGCCGCTGGACCTACAAGTTCGAGCAGGCCGCGCGCATGGGCGCCGTGGGGGCGCTGATCATCCATCGCACCGACCTCGCCAGCTACGGCTGGGATGTCGTCAAGAACTCCAACTCCGGCGAACGCACCTTTCTGCGCGACGACAAGAACCCGCGACTCAAGGCCGCCAGCTGGATTCAGCTCGATGTCGCCCGCAAGCTCTTCGCCATGAGTGCAACAGCCGGCCTCGACCTCGATGCCGAGTTCAAAGCTGCGGGTACCCGCGGCTTCAAGGCCGTCGAGCTGCCGGTGCAACTGCAGGCGGAGATCACCAGCACCGTACGCCCCTTCCAGAGCCCCAACGTCGTCGCCAGGCTGCCCGGCGAAAGCGAGACGGCGCACAAGCCTGACCAGGCCGTGCTCTACACCGCGCACTACGATCACCTCGGCATCGTGCCCGGCAAGAGTGGCGACAACATCTACAACGGGGCCGCCGATAACGGCACCGGTGTCGCCATGCTGCTGGAGATGGCGCGGAGCTGGAAGTCCGCCGTGGACAACGGTCTCACCCTGCCGCACAGCGTCTTCTTCTCCGCCGTCACCGCCGAGGAGCAGGGCCTGCTCGGCTCGGAATATCTCGGCCAGCATCCGCCGGTCCCCGCCTCGCAGATCGCCATGGACATCAACTACGACATGCTGCTGCCGCTCGGCGTGCAGCGCGAGATCAACGTCAACGGCGTGCAGCGCACCAGCTTCTACCCGACCGTGCAAAGCACCGCGAAGCGTTACGACCTCGCCATCGTGCCTGACCCTCGACCGGAGGCCGGCTCCTACTACCGCTCCGACCACTTTTCGCTCTCACGCGTTGGAATCCCGGCATTTTCCATCGACGCCGGCACCCTCTACGAGGGCCATGATGCCGCCTGGGGCGAGGCCAGGGAGAAGGACTTCAACGAGAACCACTACCACAACTTCTCCGACGAGTTTGACCCCAAATGGGACTTCCGCGGCGATGCCAAGCTGGTTCGCTTCGGTATCGATCTCGGCTGGCAGGTGATCACCGCGCCAGCCACCGTGCGCTGGAACGCGGGCGACGAATTCGAAGCCGCCCGCAAGGCCTCCGGCGGTCAGTAAGCACAAACTCTACGGCAAAGGGCCCGGGTTCGCCGTGCGGATCCGGGCCTCCTGGCGTCTACGGTGCTGCTGAACTCGCTGCAGGATCCACGTTGGCTTCCGCGGCGCCGCTCTCATTCCCCCTGGGATCGATCGCGGTCACGGTGTAGCGGTAGCCCTTGCTCGCCTTCGCCGTGCTGTCGTGGAATCCAGGCGTCACGACGGGCTCTGGCGTCAGCTTCACGCGCAAACCGGATGTCTGGCCGGCCGCGCCGATCTCCTGCCGATAGACAATGTAGCCCTGCAGGCGTTGATCCTCCACCGGCTGCCAAACCAGGTCGACGGCAAAGACGCCCGGAACGCCCTCGGGAGCAGTCCTGTCAGTCTTGGCCACGTTATACCCCAGTGCCACCAACCCGGTCGGAGCGGCTGGCGGGTACACGTCGCGCCATGTGGCTTCGGCCGTCTCCGAAGGCGCGCT
>JAABUX010007696.1_pt1 | contig 12570 bp, 14 predicted proteins | sample 5561851 | NCBI WGS metagenome assembly JAABUX01 (sample SAMN10711883, study PRJNA513361) | rock metagenome | isolation source: Antarctica rocks | place: Antarctica: Victoria Land, Richard Nunatak red sandstone | collected 2016-01-03 | reverse complement strand
TGATCTTGATCGACGCCCACAGGCGGCATGACTGGCTGATGGGAGCGGTCAACAAGCGGCTTCGAGAGGAGTTCGACAAGCTGCAGGTTGAGATCAATGATGAGAAGAGCCGAATGGTCGACCTTGAACGAGGCGAGAGCTTCGGGTTTCTGGGCTTCGACTTCCGTTATTTGCGCAGTCTACGCGGCGTATGGCGGCCGCATTACACGCCCAAGCTGAAGAAGCGGACGGCGCTGATGCGCGCACTCAAGGCGGTGTTTCGCCGCCACCGGTCGCAACCGGTCGAACGAGTGATCAATCTGATCAATCCGGTGCTGCGGGGGTGGGTGAACTACTTCGCGGTTGGGCACTCCAGCAAGTGCTTCAACATCATCAAAGATTGGGTGGAGCAGAAGGTCAGGCGCCATCTGGCGCGGGCTCAGAAGCGAAAGGGCTTCGGCTGGGAGCGGTGGAGTTGGCAGTGGCTGTATGGGACTCTGAGGCTGTTCAACGGCTATGGGGTGCAATACGGCAGGCCGAAAGTCGCCCTGGCAGGATAGGTCCCATAAGCCTTGAGGCGAAGCGAATGGGGGAGCGCAGTGCGGGAAACCCGCACGCTGCGTTCGACGTGGCGGGGGCTGGAAACGTGGCTTGGTCGGAATGCTCCGACCGCAGCCGGCGCGCCAGTCCCCGACCCTACTACGGACGATGCTATCGAGGGCTGGCGCGCAGCGCCGCGCATCACTCCAGGCGGGCAGCCCTGGTATTCACCGCTGGCCATTCTGACCGCGCTTACCTTGCGCGCGGTGTTCCGCTTGGCGCTGCGCCAGACCGAGAGCCTGATCGGCTCCATCATGGGCCTGCTCGGGCTGGAACTGCGCGTGCCGGACCACTCGACTTTGAGCCGCCGGGCCAAGACGCTGGAGGTGCCGCGCCTGCAGTCGCGTCGGAACCGCGAGCCCCTGCACCTGCTGGTGGACAGCACGGGCCTGCGCTTGTGCGGCGCGGGCGAGTGGCTGCTTGAGAAGCACGGAACCAAGACGCGCCGGTCGTGGCGGAAGCTGCACGTTGGCCTGGATGCCAGCAGCGGCCAGATCGTCGCCGCGTCGCTCACGGCCAAGGAGGTCGACGACGGCGCCGAGGTCGGCCCCTTGCTGGATCAGATCGCAGGCGTCGTGGCCTCGTTCACGGGAGACGGCGGATACGACCAGGACAGCGTGTCTGCGGCCGTGGCCAAATGCCATCCAGATGCGGCGATCATCGTCCCGCCGCGCACGACCGCCGTGCCGAGCGAGACAGCCAAGACTGAGCCCACGCAGCGCGACAGCCATCTGCAGTATATTGCCGAGCACGGGCGCATGGCGTGGCAGAAGGCATCCGGCTACACGGCGCGGGCGCGAGCCGAGGTGGCAATCGGCCGGTTCAAGCAGGTGATCGGGGACGGGCTGCGCTCGCGCACAGATGACCGCTGGGCGACCGAGGTGGACATCGCCATTGATGCGCTCAACCGAATGGTGGAGCTTGGACGCCCAAATTACGTCCGCACCGCCTGAACTCAGACGGGGTTGGGCCTACTGCGCCCGCTCTCCAGGTCCGTGTTGGGGTGGACGGCCCCCACGGCATCGTGTGCCAAGATTGGAGCTGTCATAGCGTCCAACACAGGAGCCGTCCGCCATGGAGTTTAAGCGCATCGCCGTTGACACGTCCAAGTCCGTTTTTACTCTGCACGGAGTTGATGAGCGCGGTCGCCCGATCCTACGCCAGGATTTGACCCGGGCTCAGTTTGAAAAGTTCCTGGCCAAGCTCTCACCCACCGAAGTGGTGCTGGAAGCGTGCGGCAGCTCCCACCACTGGGGCCGGTTCGCGAGAGAGCTGGGCCATACGGTGCGGCTGATCCCGCCGCAATACGTCAAGCCGTTCGTCAAGCGCGGCAAGAACAACCGCAATGACGCGGAGGCGATCGGCGAGGCGGCATCCCGCCCCACCATGCGTTTCGTGCCGGTGAAGTCAGCCACGGCTCAAGCCGAGGCGATGGACCTGACCGCCCGCGACCTGCTGGTGCGGCAGCGGACGCAGCTGGTGAACGCCGTGCGGGGTCATGCGGCGGAGTTCGGCATCATCGCGGCCAGAGGCATTGCCCAGGTCGAGCCGCTGTTGAGGAAGATCGCTGAAACCGACATGCCGCAGGCTGCAAAGGAGACGCTGGCCCAGCTAGGCCGGGTCATCACGCAGTTGGATGCGCAGCTGGCAGAGATCGATCAGCGCCTGACCGCGCAGCACAAGGCCAATCCGGTCAGTCAACGCCTGGCGGCGATCCCGGGTGTGGGGCCTGTCACGGCACTGACGGTGGCGATGAAAGTCGATGCGAGCCAGTTCGAATCCGCTCGCCATTTCGCGGCCTGGCTCGGGTTGACGCCAAGAGAACACTCTACCGGCAGCCGCCAATGCCTCGGCGGCATCAGCCGGGCCGGCAATGAACGCCTCCGGCAGCTGCTGGTCGTGGGGGCGATGGCGGTGATCCGCCATGCCAAGCCGGGGAGCAAGACGGCGAGCCCCTGGCTGCTACAATTGCTGGAGCGCCGGCCGCGCAAAGTGGCGGTCGCTCTGGCCAACAAGATGGCCCGCATTCTGTGGGCCATGATGGCGAACGGCACGGCTTACCGGCGCACGCCACAAGCCGCCTGACCGTTCGTCGTCGCCGAGGAGCAAAAGGGCCAACGTAGGAGATGGCAAACGGTCGAAACGACGAACAGGACACCCCGCTTGTTGCAAAGGCATCTCAAGGCCGCATCCGTGTTTGGGGCTTGTTCGGCGAAACCCATCTGGGCCAGCGGTCATGCAGCCGCGTCGAAGGCCGGACACATGACCGCACTCGTTCCGTAAGCCAAATCAAACAAAGCCCCTTGCGCTCCAGGGGTCGTTCTCTAATCGCGCCTCCTCTGTCAACTGCTTCTTGTTTGCTGCTGTTGTTGTCGTTGTTGTCGCCGTACCGGGGTCACGGTTCTCTCCGCGGTCGGCGTAAGCCGCCGCAACATCTGGTCCGAAGCACAGGCGCTGCAATGTCCACAACGGGCTCGCATGGAAACGACGCGGCCCAACGGCCTCCCTCGCAGCTGGCCTGCACCCTCGCCCCGGTGGGCAACCCTCACATCCGCACTGCCGTCCGGATGGATCTCGGTCGTCTCGCTACGCGGCCTGGACCTGCTCTTGCTCTGACCAGCGGAATGGCTCGCCCGACCGCCAGATGCTGTGCAGGATCACGGACAGCTTGCGGGCTAAGGCCACGCGCGCCTTGCCGGGGCCTGACCGCTTCGCAATGGCCTGCGCCCAGTCCTTCAGGCTTGATGCCCGCTTGACCCGCGTCAGCAGCACGACGGCCGCCTCATACAGCAGCGTGCGGGCCAGCGTGTCGCCGCACCGCGAAATCCGGCCGCTGCGGTCGACCTCGCCCGACTGATACTGCCGTGGCGTCAGTCCTATGTGCGCGCCCACCGATCGTGATCGGGCAAAGCGCGCCGGGTCCTCGATCGTGCTCACGTAGGCCAGTACGGACAGGACTCCGATGCCCGGCACGCTCATCAGCAGCCGGCAGGTCGGGTCCGCCTTGGCCAGCGCGCGCACCGCCTTGTCGAACGCGGCAATCTGCTCGCGCAGCTGCCGCCAGGCGACCAGCATGGGCCGGACAATCGGCGCTAGGTCATCGCGGTCGGCGAGCAGCTCCTCAACGCGTCGGTCAAATGGAAGTCCTCGCATCGCGCCGGGCAGCATCCCGAACGTCTTGAGCACGCCCCGGATATGGTTCGACAGCCGCGTCGTCATGCCGACGAGCTGCGCCCTTGCGCCCAGCAAGGCCCGCGCCCGATGGGCGTCGAGCGACTTCACGTGCACCGGCCGATACCATCCGGTGCGCATGATCTGCGCCAGGCCCTCGGCATCGTTCTGGTCGGTCTTGTTCATCTGCATCTTCAGCGCAGCGCTGGCGTGCCTCGCATCAAGGCAGGTGACGTCGAGCCCTCGGCCGCGCAGCTCATGCACAAGCCACGGCGTCATGGGGCCGGTCTCAACGCCGATCTTGGCGCCCTCTCCCGCATGCCCCCTCACCATCCGCTCGATCTGCCCTGGGTCCGTGGCGCACTGCCCGCGCCATAGCCGGCACCCTGTCTCGTCGACGACGCAGATCGCCGTCAGCTTCTGTGACACATCCAAACCAACAAACCGGGTCATCGAACCGCCTCCCATGGTGCGAACCGCCGGGCGACAGCGCCCGGATCGCGGCATCATGGATGGCTTACGCCCCCGCCGCGATTACCCGATGTCCACATATGGGTCAGGGCCTACTCACGGGATTATTCTGTCGATCGCTGAGGTGACCGTGAAGAGTTTTAAGGATGTTGGCGGACTGCGGCGCTTCTGCCCAATCTCGATGACCGTGACTGACTGCATGAAGGTCGTGTCCTGATAGAGGGCACGCAGCGCGTGCGGGTCCATGCGGCTTGCGGGAACGCCTCAGCTTCTTGGGACGACCCTGCCAGAATCAGTGCCGGGTTGAGCGTGGATGCATGAGCGGAAACCGCCGCGACTTTCAAGGATAGACACATCTATGATCTTATTGTATGACAGTCATATAGGAGTGCACGCATGCCCAACGATAAGCCATTTATACCCGACACCGACACAGAAATGTTTCGAAATGGTCTCGAAATACGCCGGGCTGTCCTCGGCCGAGAGTATGTGGATGGCTCATTAGAGCGTGCCGACGACTTCATGATGGCGTTCCAGCACATCACGACCGAGTGGTGTTGGGGATATGCTTGGGGCAGGCCTGGGCTGACGCTCAAGAGCCGGTCAATGTTGAACCTAGCCATGCTGACCGCCCTCGGCAAACCCGCCGAGCTAAAGCTGCACGTCAAGGGCGCGCTGGCCAACGGCGTGACGGTGGACGAAATCAAGGAGATACTCCTCCATGCCACCGTCTATTGCGGAATCCCTTCAGGACTGGACGCGTTCAAGGCAGCGCACGAGGTGCTGGTCAAAGAGGGCGCAGTAAGCGGCAAGGTCGAAACGCCGTGAAGGTAGCTTTCGCCGGCCTCGGAAACATGGGTGCACCGATGGCGGCCCGTCTGGTCGCCGCCGGGCACGAGCTTGCGGTCTTCGACGCCAATCCAGAGGCGCTGGCGAGGTTTTCGGCTGGGAATGCCTGCCGTCACGCCAGCGATCCGGCCGACCTGGTCCGTGAGGCTGAGGCCGTGGTGACAATGCTTCCAACGTCTGTGATCGTGGGCGACCTCCTCGGTGAGGCATTGCCGGCGCTCCGGCCAGACGCGATCGTAGTCGAGATGTCGTCCGGCGTGCCAGCGCAGACCCGCAGCATCGCGGCCCGTGTAGAGGCGGCCGGGGGCCGCCTCGTGGATGCGCCCGTGTCCGGCGGCGTGCCTCGGGCACGTGACGGCAGCCTGGCTATTATGGTAGGCGGTGATGCTGCCTCGATCGAGACGATCCGGCCGCTCCTGGCAGCCATGGGGGCCAGCATCCTGCCGACCGGTATGATAGGCACGGCGCATGCGATGAAGGCGCTGAACAACTTGGTCTCAGCCGGCGGCTTCCTGATCGGGATCGAGGCGCTGTTGATCGGCGCGCGGGCCGGGCTGGACCCGGCGGTAATGGTGGACGTGCTGAACGCCTCGACCGGCGTCAACAACTCGACCCAGAAGAAATTCAAGCAGTTCGTATTGTCGCGCTCCTTCGATGCAGGGTTTGGCCTCGATTTGATGCTGAAGGACCTTACGATTGCCATGCAGGTCGCCGACGAGACGGAGACCGCGGCCCCGTTCGCCGCGCATTGCCGGGCGATGTGGGCGGCAGCGCGCGCCATGTTGGGAGCCGGCCAGGATCACACGGCAATGGCGCGCCTGTCGGAGACGTTGGCGGGACAGGAGCTACAACCGAGAAGCCGCTAGGAACCACTATCAGACAGCAAGATAGGCTAAAGTCGGATGTGCCAGCTCACTTCCTGCAGTCATGACTACGTTGCTTAACTCGTAGTGCTGCACTCCGATATGCCGATGGACAGAGGGAAAAGCTGGCACCTGGACAATGCGGCGCGCTGACTCAATCTCGAGGGGAGGCGCCTCTTCGCTTTGTCACGACAGCTTGGCCGTCGCGTGTAGCTGGAACCGGCGACTTCGCGGCGCGCCTGGTCGGGCGCGGCGGTGTGGGATCGGCCGGGACCTCGCCGGCGTCGTCCGGCGCACCCTTGCGGCGCAGCACCTTCAGCGCCGCTTCGGCCGCGTTCTCGATATGCTCGACACAGGCGCACCACGCCCCTTCTCCGTCCCTTGCCTTGATTGCCTTGAGCAACGCCCGGATCTCCGCCATCGAAGCGGTCGCTCGCGCTGAATTCGACAACGATGTCGCACGCAGGAGCGAGATGCGGGCGTGCATTGTCCTGAGCATCGCTGCTGCGATCTCATTGCCGCTTCCCTCGAGAAGGATCTCGTAGAACCTCGCTTTTGCGCTGAGGAACGCGCCGGACGAGTAGTTGCGATAGACGTGCTCCAGCTCGTTCACCGCATGCTCGAGCGCCCTGATCGCAGAATCCGATGCACGAGTGGCAAAGAGCCGCGCGGCGAGGCCTTCCAACAGGCCGCGCACCTGATATATCGACTCAGCGGTCTCGATACTCACGATGGAGACGATCGGCCCCTTGTTTGGCAGCGACGTGATAAGACCTTCGGAGACGAGCTCCCGAAGGGCTTCCCGGATCGATGTGCGGGAGACGCCGGTCAGCTCGCAAAGTTCACGTTCGACCAGGCGTTGTCCCGGCTGGAAGCGCCCAGAGATGACGCTATCTCGGATCCTGTCGGCGACCATGTCTCTCAGGCTGGGCTGTGCGACCACTTTCAAGGACGCTGGCTGATCGATGCTCATCCTTCCTCTATCCCCTGGCGAGCGCGACCACACTAAGCGTTACTCACAGCCAATCGCGCTGTAATGTTCTGATGACCATCGAGCATGATGAGGTGATGGCCGCAAGCGACCGGCCTTGCTGCCATGTGCGTCCCGATAGTTCCCAAACCCACGACCTAGAACGTCACGGCGTGGCGGCCTTGTCGCTCTCTATCGCACCCTCGCGAACCAGTACCTCATCCGCGGCTTTGAAGGCGTCCAGGCTTGCAGGGATGCCGCAGTAGACGGTGGCGTGCAGGAGCATCTCTTTAATTCGTCTACGGTCACCCATTGGTGAGTGCGCCCTTAACATGAAGCTTGAGTTCCACCGGCTTTCCGAGCGCGGTCAGTATCGAGAGATTCAGCATCGACCTAGCAGCCTGTCGGACTTGAGCAAAAATCGGGATTTTTCGGAATATTATGTCTCACATTCGCCTAGAACCATAGTGGAGTTGCGCTCAGATCGGTATTCCTTTTAGATAGTTGCGTGACAGGCTTAAGTCCGACAGGCTCCTAGCCTGAATAATTCACGAGGGTTGGCGGGCATAGTACAAGCCCTTGATCCAGCCTAGAATGTGGGTCTCGAGGCCAATTCTACGGATCCGGAGCGCCATGCCCGCCAAAGTTGAGCTTATTCCTTCGCTGCCCGGCCTGTCACCGGTTGGCGGCAAGCCCGTGATCGCCCGCTTCGACGGCGGGCATCTCTCATCCGACGGTGGGTTGCTGGTGCTGCGCGAGGTGGAGCAGCGCCTGGACGTGGCCGGACGGTTGGCGGCCTGCATTGTGGACCCGCGTGATCCGGACCGCGTCGTGCACGGGCTCGACGAGATCATTCGCTTTCGCCTGCTGATGATCGCGGCCGGCTACGAGGACGGCAACGATGCCGACCGGCTGCGCACGGACCCGATGTTCAAGCTCGCCATGGCGCGGCTTGAAGGCGAGACGGCGTTGTGCTCGCAGCCGACGATTTCGTGCCTGGAGAACCTGCCCGACACGCGCACGCTGCTGCGCATGGGCCAAACGATGGTCGACCTGTATTGCTCGTCGTTCCGCCAGGTGCCGCGCCGGATCGTGCTGGACGTGGATGACACGTTCGACGCCGTGCATGGCGCACAGCAGATGCGCTTGTTCAATGCGCACTACGACGAATACGGCTTCCAGCCCATCGTGGTGTTCGATGGCGAGGGTCGCTTCGTCACCGCCGTGCTGCGCCCGGCCAAGCGGCCGAGCGGGCGCGAGATCCGCGCTTTCCTGCGCCGCCTGCTGCGCCAGATCCGCGCCAACTGGCCCCGGGTCGAGATCCTGCTGCGAGCCGACAGCCATTACTGCGGCCCGGAGGTGCTGAGCTGGTGCCGGGCGAACAAGATTGACTATCTGCTCGGCGTCGCGCCCACCAGCACGCTGCGTCGTCATATCGAGAGCCTGGAAGCCAGCACCGCAGCGCGCTTCGCCGCCTCGGACGGCTCGGGCAAGCTCCGCCGCTTCACCGAGTTCTACGACGGCGCCGCAAGCTGGGACCGCGTCGAGCGCATCATCGCCCGCGTCGAGGCCGGGCCTGACGGGACGGACACGCGCTTCATCGTCACCAGCCTGCCGGGCGGCTCAGCCCGCGCCCTCTACGAACGGCGGTATTGCCAGAGAGGCCAAGCGGAAAACCACATAAAAAGCTGGAAGCGCCACCTCGCCGTCGACCGCACCTCGTGCACGAAGGCCACCGCCAACCAGGTCCGCCTGTTCCTGCACGCTGGCGCCTACTGGCTGATGTGGAGCCTGCGCACGCTGATGCCGCGCCGCTCGTCCTGGCGCACCCTCCAGTTCGACACGTTGCGCCTGCGCCTGATCAAGCTGGCCGTGCGCGTCGTCGAGCTGAAGACCCAGGTCAAGCTGCACTTGCCCAGCAGCACCCCGTGCCAGTCCATCCTGGCCTTCGTCCTCGGTCGCATGCCGCGTCTGATCAGCTGAAGGGCGGGGCAGCGTGCCCCAACGTCACCCGCTTCCGCCAACCCCCAACGCCGCCGTATCGCGCCGACAGCATACCACCCCCGAGGTGGCAACGATCCCGCACGCCCGCACAACCATCACGCGAGAAACGCCTGTCTCTGCCCGGTGTCGCTCCGGCCTAATGAATAATGGCGGCTAGCTTTCCGCGATAGACCTGGACGGCTCCAGGTGTGACCCCAGCACCACTCCGTGGCGAGGTGCTGGAAAGCCATCATGAATTCGTTTGAGCGCTCGAGCGACCCGTCCACGTAGTCGGTAGCAAGCACAGTCCGCCTAATTTCTAGGCCAGCATTGAAAAGGTCGGAGTCCGTTCCCTGCGGGAATCGCTGACCATCGGCCATGTATGGTCCTCCTATATGATTATCATACGATACAGGGAAAATTGTCAATCTGAGTGGCGCCGCAGGGTCGAATTGACCCTTTGACAACTCAGCGCTTTTCAATCATTCATTAAGGGCATATAGAATGACAGTCAGACAATAATACATTATAAACGAGGAGGAACGGGGATGGCGTCACGGGGTGATACGGTAGCCGCGCCAGAGAAGAGCCTCTGGCAGCGCTGCCTGGCCGTTGGAATCGGCAACTTCATGGAGTGGTTCGACTTTGCGACCTTCGGCTTTTTCGCGGGCGTGATCGGGCGGGAGTTCTTCGTCGGTGGGTCCGCGGCAGTCAGCGTACTTTCCGCTCTAGCGGTTTTTGCCGTTGGGTTTTTCATGCGCCCTCTGGGCGGCATCATCCTCGGTACGGTCGGCGATAGGTATGGTCGGCGGACTGCGCTTACCGCATCCATCGTCGCCATGGGAATTGCAACCACCCTGCTCGGCTGCCTGCCGAACTACAACACCATAGGCGTCCTCGCGCCGGTGTTGCTTGTCTTCGGGCGCTGCCTCCAGGGCCTTTCGGCTGGAGGCGAATACACCGGGGCCGCGTCTTTCCTGCTCGAGGCTGTACCGGCCCGCCGGCGCGGCCTGTACACCAGCGTGATCGTCGGCACCTCCGGGCTAGCCACCATGATAGGAAGCATCACCGCCCTGACCCTGACTTCCATCCTGTCGCCCGCTGACCTCGCGAGTTTCGGGTGGAGGATACCGTTCCTGTGCGCACTGCCGCTTGCTGCGATAGGCCTGTTCATCCGACTTCGGCTTGAGGATACGCCTGTCTTCAAGGTCGTTAACCGCCGACGTGACGCTACTGGCCGAGGCAACGTCGGGACGGCCCGGCGCAATGCTATCAAGCCTATGATGCTAACTCTTGCGATGGCATCGGTAGGAACCGTTGGTTATTATTACCTGAGTTCATTTGTCAGTAACTTCTTGCAGACTACTGTAATGATGAGTCCAACTCATGCATTTGTGGTCACCGGCCTGGGCTTGTTCACATACATGTGTATGACGCCGGTCGCCGGTCACCTCTCCGACCGGTATGGTCGAAGGCCGATCAACCTGATCGGCACGTGTGGATCGATGGTCGTGATCGTGCCCATGTTCTATCTGCTCCGTACTGGCGACCTGCCGCTCTGCGTGTTGGGTGTCGGCATGTATGCGGTCTGCCAGAGCTTTGCGATCACGAGCTTGACGGTGATGCTAGTCGAGTTGTTCCCAGCCTCCGCGCGGATGAGTGGCTCGTCGATCGGCTACAACGTCGGCCAGGCGCTATTCGGCGGGCCCGGGCCCTTCATCGGTTCATGGCTGGCCCTCACTTTTGCCAGCGCGATCGCTCCAGCGTTCTATGTCGTCGTCCTCGCATTTGTCGCCTTCATCGTCCTGTTTCTCTGGCTACCCGAAACGGGACAGCGCGACATCGAAAGTGACGAGGGTATGCAGTGGGGTCGAGCGGCCAAGAACTTGGCCACGCTCCCGGCGGAAAATAGTTCAACGGTAAATGTAGCCTAGCGGGGAAGCTCGAATGGCACTCACGGCAGAAGACAAGTTCGACCTACAACAGCTCTACGCCGTGTATTGTCACGCAGTCGACGCCATGGAAGGCGAGCGATGGGCGGCCTGCTGGGTGGAAGACGGTGAGTTTCGCCCGTCAGTGGGGCCAACCGCCGGACAGCTCTACAAGGGTCTGGAAGCGCTTGCGCGCTTCGCCACTACCCGGCCCGACAATTATCCGCAAGCACGCATCTGGACGAGCAACCACGTCTTCACCCAGCGTGAGGGGTTCGTGCACGGAACCTGCTACGGCATGACGGTGGACGTAAGTGGGCCGCACCCGACGGTCACCGCGCATTATATCTACGACGACGAAATCGTGAGGACGGCGGCCGGGTGGCGGTTCCGCAAACGCACGCCAAAGCTCGATGTCGAGATGGTGCGCGGCTGAATGGACACCTGGACGGGCTCGCCGCATTTCGCCCCACCGCGCCGCTACCACAATTTCGTCTCCGGAGAAGAAGTGGCCTCCCGGTCTGAGGCAACGTTCGGTTCGGTTAACCCAACCTCCGGGGCGCATTGGGGCGACTTTCCCTTGTCCGGACCAACCGATATCGACTCAGCGGTGCGCTCTGCTGACCAAACATTCCGAGGGGCGTGGGGTGCCCTGCCACCGATCAAACGCGGCAAGCTGCTGGCGCGCTGGGGAGAGCTGATTGCTAGAGACGGAACCGAAATCGCAACCCTTGAAGCAACGCAGAACGGTAAACTCCTCAGTGAGCTCCGAGTGCAGACTACAGCTACTGAGGACTGGCTTGCATACTATGGCGGGCTTGCCAGCCAAATCGAAGGTTCGGTAATCCCGCTCACGCGCCAGAGTGTCCTCAACTATACGTTGCGGGGGCCGGTCGGTGTCGTGGGCGCTATTTTGCCATGGAACTCGCCCACGTTCCATACTGTCATGGCAATTGCGCCGGCGCTTGCGGCTGGCAATACGGTCGTGATCAAACCCTCCGAATTCACTTCCGCATCCGCTGTCGAGATCGCCAAGCTCGCCCTTGAAGCCGGTATTCCGGCTGGGGTGGTCAACGTCGTGACAGACGCGCGCGAGGCAGGCGTAGCCCTGGTCGACCATCCGCTTGTTGCCCGTGTCTCTTTCATCGTCAGCGTGCCTGCTGGCCGCGCCATAGGAGAACGCGCCGGGCGGCGCCTGATCGGCGCCACGCTGGAACTCGGTGACAAAAGCCCGAACATTGTGTTTGCCGACGCGGATCTCGACTTGGCCGAGGCGGGGATTGTCGCAGGCATCTTCGCGGCAGCCGGACAGAGCTGCATCGCAGGATCAAGGGTCTATGTCCACGCTTCGATATACGACGCGTTGGTGCTTCGCCTGGTGGAGCGTGCGAAGGCAATCCGCATCGGCGATCCGTTGCTCCCGGGCACCCAAATGGGACCGGTCGCGAACAAGCACCAGTTCGACAAAGATCGAACGATGGTGGAGCGTTCGGTCGCCAGCGGCGCCGAGTTGCTGTGCGGCGGTGCGGCGGTAAACGTCGAAGGCTTCCCGGGCGGACTCTTTTTCGCTCCGGCCGTCTTGCACAAGGCATCAGCCTTCAACCCACTCATACGTGAGGAAGTTTTCGGGGTGCCGTAGCGAGTTGTGTGGAAATTGCGTGAGCGGCGTGTCTCCGGCAGGCTGATAGTTGGGTTGGCTAGGCGGCGAGGTCAACGGGGACGGGAGCGGCGGGCTTCTCACCTAAGGTCTGCC
>JAABUX010007695.1_pt1 | contig 12573 bp, 15 predicted proteins | sample 5561851 | NCBI WGS metagenome assembly JAABUX01 (sample SAMN10711883, study PRJNA513361) | rock metagenome | isolation source: Antarctica rocks | place: Antarctica: Victoria Land, Richard Nunatak red sandstone | collected 2016-01-03 | reverse complement strand
CGGCCACCAGTTACCGCCCCATCGTGCGCCGCCTGGGGCGCGGGACGTACGAGATCGGCTCACGCACCATCCCCGGCGCGCTCTACACCGTGACGCTGACCGGCGTCATGTCCTACACCTGTACCTGCAAGGCCTATGAGCACAATCGGTGCTGCTGGCACCACGCGGCCGCCCGGCAGGCCTCGGCCTTCTTCAGCAAGTGGTACGGCCAGGCCGTGCCGGTGATGACCCCAGCCGCGCCGGCCACCTCGCCGGCGCCAGTTGTCCCCTTCCGCGAGACCGCAGCTTATAAGGCGATGCAAGAGTGCTTCGCCTAAACAGCAGACTGGCCGGGTTCGTGTCGGTGAGACATTAACCCGACCACCACGGAAGGGAATTATGACCATGACCACCACTGAACGGCCTCAGACCACCGCCCCCGTCACGCTCGGCGTGACCGATCCCGCCGCCATCGCCGCGTTCCTGCGCGGCGTGCCCCTCGACGCCGCGTTCTGGCGCCGCTTCCATCACCGGTGCGATCACTGCCAGGAGACGGGCACGACCGTCTGTGGCGCGCTGTGGCGCGTCTCGCTCGCCGACGATTGCACCGACCTCTACTACCTGCACAGCCGCTGCCTGCCGTCCTACAAGGCCGCGCACGGTCTGCGGAGCGTGGAAGGGCGGCAGCCGCACGGAAGACGGGCGGTCACGGCATGACCAACGACCTGTATAGCGTCCCGTTCACCGTGACCATCACGGCGCCGTCCGGCACGACGGTCACGGTGCGGCATATCCCCGGCGTCGCCGTGGCGGAGCTGCCCGTGAGCGTCGTGCAGCCGCACCCGTCTGACGCGACGTTCTCGCTCTCCGAGCTCATCCAGGTCGCGGCGGGTCTCCTGCTTGGCTACTGGATTAGGCGGCGGGACTGGCCCCTTGAGACGCGGCCCATCCCGTCGGCGACGGACGAGGCGCGCGACGACGCGACGACCAGTGAGGAGGAACGACCATGACGACGATGACCACTGACCAGACCCCACCCCCGACCGACACGACCGCCAAACGGCCATCGCGCCTGGCCACAGCTATCGCCATCGATAACGAGGTCTTAACGGCCACCCTCGACGCGCGGGAGCGGATCGCCCTGAGCTGGGAGGATTGCCTGAGCATCGTCGATGCCCTGATACACAGCATCGCCACGCGCGCCACTGTCACCCCCGACGTGCCGCTCGAGGACGTGCTGCTCGGCGACACGCAGCACATGATCTATTGCCACCTGCGGAACGACGCCGCCGCGCTCGCCCACGTGGCCGACGCCCTCGCCCGGTTTGAGAATCACTCCGACATCCGGCGCCAGGAGGAGGCCCGACGTGGGTAGTCACACCGCGCAGACTCCACAGGCGCCAGAGCCGAGCCGGAGGAACGCCCCGACCAAGGCCCGGACCATCGATGAGTTGCCCCTGCCCCACCGCCAGCTCATCCGCCTCCTGGAGTCGCCCGACATCTTCGGCGCCCTTATCGACCGCCTGACGCATGAGGTGAGAGACGCCGGCGTGACGCCCGAGGCGCGCGGCCTGGTCGAGGCGCTCAAGCTATGGGGCGTCGTCCACGGCCACTACACCAATCTGGACGGGTTCGACAACGAGGCCCTCACAGCGGCTGTCGACCAGGACCGGCTCGGGCCTGGGAGCGCGCCAGCGGGGGCCGTTGGCCGCGATGCCTCACAAAAGACAAAGGAGTAATGAGAGATGACAACAGAGACCACGACGCCCCAGGATGCCTCCACCGCGCTCCCACTGCCCCCGCTCCCCTTTACGATGCGGGTCAGCCTGGAGGTCAGTTCCAACTTCATCGACCTGGACGACCTGGCGTGCCTGCGCTGCGGTTCACCCTTCGCCGGGAGCACGCTGAGCGCCAGATACGCGATCGTGCGCGACAAGTACGGCGCCTTCCTGGACTGCCCCGCGTGCCAGGCCCGCTTCTATGCGCGGGGTGACCGCTTCATGGCCCACGGTGAGTACAACCAGGATCGCTGGTGCGCCCAGTGCCAGGAGTGGCGACCCTCGGGGCTGGAGGGATGCGTCGGAGAGATCCACGCGTGCCACGTGTGCCTGAGCGAGTTCGACGGCAAAGGGCCGCTGCCGGCGGAGTACGCGGCCTTGCAGGCAGTCAAAGCGCGCCTGGCCGCGCAGGCCGGGGGAACGGGGGCGACCGCCGACGACGACGACACGACGACGAACAACCGTACGACGGCAAATGAGTAGCGCGGACCATGACCACTGAGACGACGACGGAGACCATAGAGGCCATGACCCTGGCCGCCGCGCGCGACGCCATCACGGATGCGAGCCAGGTGGTGATGGACGCCTACGAGACGGGTTCGCTGATCGAGGTGCTGCTTGACGACTTGGGCCAGCACAGGCTGACCTATGAGGAGAGCCCCGCCGACATCGGCAAGCAGTACCTGTACATCGGCGAGGTGTGCGAACACGTGACGCGGCTGACCCGCATTATGCGCGCGTACTGGGCCGCCGAGAAGGCGCGCGGGTGGACATCAGAGGTCGGAGGGAAGGACGCGGCGGGCGGCCCAGTAGGGTCGGGGACGGCCAGCGCTGCCGACGACACCGGCGCGATTCCCGGCGCCGGGCCCGCCCCGGCGGGCCCAGGACATGCGCGGCGCGTGGCGCATCGCCACGACGCCAACGGCAAGCCGCCGGCCATCAACCCCTAGTAGCAGCACGCCGATAGGCCACGGGCAGGGCAGGGACTCTACCCCGCCCGTGGCGTCCATTCGACAGCGACATGAGGAAGGACGGGGGGAGGAGAGCATGACACGCGGCAGCATCAGGAAGCATGCGCGCGACACGGGCGTCCGCTACGAGGTCGTCGTCGACCTCGGCATCGACCCGATCAGCGGGAAGCGTCGGCAGCGCAGCAAGAGCTTCCCCACCAAGCGGGAGGCGACCGCCGCCCTGACCACGTGGCTAGCGGAGATCGACGGCGGCACGGCCGTGGAGCGGTCGCGGCAGACGGTCGGCGAACTGCTGCGCTACTGGCTCGACACCTACGCGCGGCACAACGTGCGAGCCAAGACCTGCGACGACTACGAGCGGACCATCACCTTGCATATCACTCCCGCGCTCGGCACGGTCGCGGTGCAGAAGCTCACGGCCGCCGACCTGCAGGCGTTCTACGGCCGCATGCTCCAGGACGGGCGCGGGCCGCGCACCGTGCAGATATGCCACCAGCGCCTCTCTCAGGCGCTCGACCAGGCGGTGAGCCTGGGGCTGGTCGCGCGCAACGTCACCGACGCCGTGAAGCCGCCACGGGTGGAGACAAAGGAGATGGAGACCTGGGACGCCGCGCAAGCCCAGCGGTTCCTCTCCGTCGCCCACGGCAGCGCCTACGGTCCCATCTGGCTGGTCTTCCTGGCCACGGGGATGCGCAAGGGTGAGGTGCTTGGGCTGCGCTGGCAGGACGCGGATCTCGTCCGCCAGGTCCTCCACGTGCGGCAGACGGTCGGCGTGCTGCGCGGGCGCGTCGAGGTCAAGCCGCCCAAGAGCAAGGCCGGCCGCCGCGAGGTGCCGATCCCCGCTCCCGTGGTGGCCGCCCTCCAGGCGCACCGCGCCCGCCAGAACGAGCGCCGCTTGGCGCTGGGGGAGGCGTGGAACGACCACGACCTGATCTTCCCCTCGGCGACCGGCAACCCGTTGCACCCCAGCGGCCTGCTCGACGACTACAACCGCCTGGTCAAGCGCGCCGGTCTTCCTCACGTGCGTATCCACGACCTGCGGCACACCCACGTCACCCTCGCCATCGCGGCCGGCGCGAATCTCAAGGCCGTCAGCAAGCGCGTCGGCCACGCTCGCGCGTCGATCACCATGGACCTCTACGCCCATGCCCTGCCCGAGCAGCAGGCCGAGGTGTCCGACAAGATCGGCTCTGTCCTCTTCCCGGAAGACCCTGTCGGAGTGCCCGGCGCCACGTTTTTGGATCATCCGTGAGATGTCTGTGAGATGTGGGTGTCGGGCGCGTGAGCAGGATAAAGGGTAAGGTACAGCTCTAGGCGTTCCAAGCATCCAATAGGACACAAAGGGTAAGGGTGCGTTGTGATTATCCCCACCGGCGCAACTCTTCGGCGGAGAGGGCGGCCTGCTTGCGGAACACGTCGGTGGTCAGCTCCAGGTAGAGGCGTTGGTGCGAGGCGTGCAACTCGTGGCGGCGCTCCTCGTGCGCGGCGCGCTCGTCGGGCGTCGCGCCCTCCAGCATGTCCAGCGCCGCCAGGGAAGACTCCAGGTGATGCAATCGGTCCTTGAGGCGCGCGGCTATCCCCTCGACGCGGCGCGCTTCCTCCTCCAGTTCGTCGTCGCCGAGTCCGTGCAGACGACGCCGATAGGTGTGGCGCAACCGCTCCATCTCCCGCGCCGCGCCCTTACCGTCCGGTAGCACCGTGCCGGCTCCCTTCACCCTGTCTTTGTCCCCTGTCCCTGTCATCCCTGTTACACGCAGGGTAAGCTCACGGGGCGGTGACGTCAACTACCCCAGGTCCTCCGCCATAGGGCATGCATAGGGCCTGGGTATTGTACGGCGTCCAACTGGGAGCGCGGGCGGCCCACGCTCCCAGTTGGCCCACGCATCGGCAACAATTCATAGCCCCTCGTCATAGCCCCTCGCCTCCTGAGCCGTCAGGATGGTCAGACCGTTCTCATCTTTATGATGCTCGACGAGCGCCTGCCGGGGCGCCCCCCCCGACGGAACTCCCACTATATTCCCCACACGGACCATAGCTCCCACGGCGCCCTTCGCCTATCCTACATGCGGTACCGCGCCGTCCTCATAATATAATAGGGACAGTCTCCGATTGAATGCGGATACCTGGCATATAGGATACCTGGCGTATAAAGGAGATACTAGACAAGTGCTCGAATCCGCTGTCGTCCTGGAGCGACTGGACGCGCTGGCCACCGACCGCGAGGCGTCAGTCGATGGACACATCGCCGGCCTGCTCGGCTTGATCGCGGAGAGCCTGGGCGCCGACCTGGTCCATCTCACGCGCCTGGATGGGACCACGCTCCACTACGACCATGTCCTCGACCATGCGGGCATGGGGCTGCCGCGGGGGATCGCCGTGCCCGTCGAGCAAACCTACTGCGCCCTCTTGCTGGCCGAGGGGCAGGACGCGCTGATGATCGAGGACGCGGCGTCCGATGGCCGCGTCGCCGGCCTGGCCGCCACCCAAAGTCTGGGTATCCGCGCCTACGCCGGCGTGCCCCTACGGTGGGCCGATAGGCGCGTCTATGGCACGCTCTGCGCTCTGTACCGGGAGCCGGGGCGGCGGGATAGCGGCGAGGTGGCGCTGCTCCAGCTCGCGGCGCGGTTGATCATGCAAACCGTGGAGCTTGCCGCGCGCGCCGAGGCCTATCGGGCGTCGGAGGCACGGCTGCGGGCGGTCGTCGCGCACGCGCCGATCGTACTATGGGCGCTCGCCGCGGACGGCACGATCACGCTCTGCGAGGGCCGCGCGCTCGACGCCCTGGGCTTTCAGCCTGGGGAACTGGTGGGCCGGTCGGTACTGGACATCTTCCGCGACACGCCGACCGCGCTCGGCCATCTGCGGCGGGCGCTCGCCGGCGAGACGCTGGTGACGACGGACGACATGCGCGGCCGGGTCCTGGAGACGCTCTATATCCCACGAGAGGACGGGGGGGGTCATCGGCGTCACGGTGGATGTGACCGAGCGGCGGCAGGCCCTGCACGACGCGCTGACCGCTTTGCCTAACCGCGCCCTGTTCCACGCGCGCCTGTCCGCGGCGCTGGACGGCGCCCTGCGCCGTCTTGTTGCTCGACCTGAACGGCTTCAAGGGGGTCAACGACACGTGGGGGCATCACGCCGGCGACGCCGTGCTCTGCGCGGTCGCCGCCCACCTGCGCGAGAGCGTGCGAGGGATCGACACGGTTGCGCGGCTAGGCGGCGACGAGTTTGGAATGATCCTGATGGGAACCGATCGCGCGGGCGCGGTGGAGACGGCGGAGCGCCTGGGCCACATAGCGGAGGTACCCGTGATCGTCGAGGGCCACCCCCTACACATCGGCCTCAGCATCGGCATCGCGCTCTCCTCCGACGCGCCCGAGCACGACGGCGCGGCGCTGGTGCGCCGGGCAGACAGCGCGATGTATGCGGCCAAACGGGCGGGACGCGTCTGGGCCATCGACGACCCAACGTGAAGCCGCGGCTGTTGTAAGCACGTGTTATGAGGGAAACACTTTGTAGGCGTTGCCAGGTACTGGCGCCGTGTCGAGTCGATTGTGGTTCAGCAGACGGAAATCGATCGGCATGCTGGGGAAGCGATCGATAACCTGTCCGTAAGCCTCATATATTTTATCGGAGACAGCGCGCCGTTCGCCCTGATAGACCGTGTAGATTATTAAACCATTGCTAGCATTGACGTATATACCTTTGACAAAATCATAGGTTTTGACGAGATGGGCGTATGCCGCGACGTATTCAGATATCGCACTTGGTAATGCGGCTAGAAGACCGTCTGCTATCGTCCTATCGACCTGGATCGTCATCGTCGCATCTGTTTGTGACGTGGATATGTCCATCAGTTTCCTCCAAGCCATCGGACAAATTTCCGTACTTTGGTCTCATCATCGAGGTCGAGAGGGTCCTCATTCCCGTCGTCTTGGTCTTCCCGGTTGATGAAGCGGGCAACATCGACGGAACCATCCGCATGAACCAAAAACTCCAGTTCACGGTCGTCGTATCGTAAGGTGATGGTCAAAGCTCCATCGGGAACTGGAGCGATACGCGGCATAGGAGGTATCTCGTGATCGGCCACGGTCAACAGCTTGCGTGCCGCACGTGCTGCGCCTTCTTGGATAGGGCGGCTTTGATAGCAATCCCAGTTCGCGGGCAACCCGGTGAGTTGTGCTACCTCCTCCAGAGATCGCGTAAGGCGCAGCGTATCACTGGCATGGCTCATCGTATCGAGAGATGTACTCACTATCGTGCTCGCGATCGTTCCAACCGAACCCTTGGCTGGACATCGTCCATGCAAAACGTATCAAGCGGCGCCCCGATGACCCAGTTGTAACCCGTGACGCTGTAGTTGCTATCTTGACACTCCCCCAACTTAGTCGGAGGATTCTTGGTTCAGCGACCGTTGCATCGTTCCCCAGAGGATCTGATGTCTGACACAATCTCCCCAAGCGTAGATTCCCGTGTGCCCCACGGTAGCGACGCCTTCGGCATCATGTGGCCCCCGAAGGAGCAATCACACTCCTAGGATACCATGCCGCTTGACGGCATACTCAGATGGGTGCTACCCTCGCACTAGACCGACCGCTCCGGGTCACTGGCGAACAGCGTGGGCATAACCACGGAGAAGCCCGGAGCGGCCTTGCCCGACCATCAGCCGCTCGCCTGGGCTGAGGCGCCGCCGCACCCGTTGCCGGCGCCTTTTTAGTACCTCGACGCTCCATTGAGTATCGGATGCGATAAGCATCCGGGCCTCTCGGCGTCGCGAAGGAGACTACGCAGCATGACCATGACCACGCTCGCGCCGACCACGACCTTGCTGACCAGCTATCTGTCCCGCCTCACCGACGGGCAGCCCATCGACTCGGCCGCCGCGGCCGTCTACGCCTCGCTCGACCATATCCGCACGGTCGCGCCCACGGTGGCCAACGCCATCGTGGCCGAGCTGCGCGACCAGCGCCGCAACCTGAAACTGATCGCAAGCGAGAACTATAGCTCGCTGGCCACGCAGTTCGCCCAGGGCACCCTCTTCACCGACAAGTATGCCGAGGGCTATCCCTACCACCGCTTCTACGCCGGCTGCGACAACGTCGACGCCGTTGAGGCCGAGGCGGCAGGGCTCGCCCGCGACCTCTTCGGCGCCGAGCACGCCTACGTGCAGCCGCACTCCGGCGCCGACGCCAACCTGGTGGCCTTCCTGGCCATCCTGGCGGCGCGCGTGGAAACGCCGATCCTGACCGGGTTGGAACAGGAGGACCCCTCCAAGCTCTCGCGTGAGCAGTGGGCCACGGTGCGCGAGGCCATGCACAACCAGCGCCTGCTGGCGCTCGACTACTACTCGGGAGGCCACCTCACCCACGGCTACCGGCACAACGTCTCCAGCCAGCTCTTCGACGTCTACTCCTACACCGTCGACCCCGTCACCAAACTGATCGACCTCGACCGGCTGCGCGACCAGGTCCACGAGGTCCGCCCCCTCATCCTGCTGGCTGGCTACAGCGCCTACCCGCGCCGCATCAACTTCGCGCGGATGCGCGAGCTGGCCGACGAGGTGGGGGCCGTCTTCATGGTAGACATGGCGCACTTCGCCGGCCTGGTGGCGGGCAAGGTGTTCGCGGGCGACTATGACCCCGTGGCGCACGCGCACGTGGTCACCACTACCACGCATAAGACGCTGCGCGGCCCGCGCGGCGGCCTGGTGCTGTGCAAGGCCGAGTTCGCCGACTACGTGGACAAGGGCTGCCCGGCCATCCTGGGCGGGCCGCTGCCCCACGTCATTGCCGCCAAGGCGGTCGCCCTACGCGAGGCCTCGGCGCCCTCGTTCCGCGCCTACGCCCAGCGCATCGTCGAGAACTCCCATGTCCTGGCCGAGGCCTGCATGGCTGAGGGCATGGCGGTAGTGACGGGCGGCACCGACAACCACCTGCTGCTGATTGATGTCGCGGCCACCTTCGGGCTGACCGGGCGCCAGGCCGAGTCCGCCGTGCGCGAGTGCTCAATCACGCTTAATCGCAACGCCCTGCCCTTCGACGTCAACGGCCCCTGGTACACCAGTGGGCTGCGCCTGGGCACGCCCGCCATCACCACGCTGGGCATGGGCGCGGACGAGATGCGCGAGATCGCGCGCGTGATCCGGCAGGTGCTGGCGCACACACAACCGGCGCAGACCAAGAGCGGGTCGCCGAGCAAGGCCAAGTACGTGCTCGATCCCGCCGTCGCGGAGCAGGCAAGAGGGCGCGTCGCGGCGCTGCTCGACCGCTACCCGGTGTACCCGGAGTTGGACCTGGACCTGCTGCTGTCCTCGATGCAAAGGCAGTAGGGAAGGATAACGCACGGCAATGGCAGACCGTCCAGACGCGCCGGCGCGGGGTACCCGGCGCCCCATGCGGGTTCGATCGGGCTCGGTCGCGGCCGGACCCGGCCGACGGCGCCGGGGTCGCGCGCTTGGCGTGGCCTTGGCCGCACTGACGGCGCTGATAGCGGTGGCTGTCGCGATCATCACCGTCGTGCTCCACCAGGCGCAGCCGCCCCATCCCGGCTCGTTCTTAAGCTCGTCTACTTGAGCAAGGCGCCCTGGGAAACCGAGCCCTGGAAGGGCGTGCTGGAGACCAACACGGCCGGGCGCATGCCGATCCGCGCGCCGATCTTCATTGGCCAGGGGGCCGAGGATATGCTGGTGCGGCCCGACGTTCAGATCACTGTCGTGAAAGGTCTGTGCGCGGAGGGCGAGACAGTGCAGTATCGCACCTATCCCGGTGTCGACCATCTGGGCGCGGGTCCGGCCGCGACGCCCGACGTGACAGCCTGGATCGCCGACCGCTTCGCGGGCAAGCCCGCGCCCCATACCTGTGGCTAATGACACCTGCCGCGATCCCACGCTATCGGGCTGGCCACGACGAGCCAGGCGACACAACGACTCCCCGGCCTGGTTGTCAGCTATCCCGGAGGCAGGCCAGTCTTCGGAGGCATTACGCATACCAGCCCCTGCCGCGCCCAATCGTGGCCCGCGACCCTTACCTCATCGGCGAGGGGGCGTCGAGCAGCGTGGTGACGCCGCAGGCGCCGCAAAGTGCGGCCAGGGCCAGGGAGACGCTCCCGCTGTAGAATCCGACGACGATGGCGGCGGCCACCATGGCCAGGATGATGAAACGTAGCATGAACACGTGCGCACCTCGCTCTAGGTCATCCGTCCTACGATATATCTTATGATAGAACATGTGACCTATAAATGCAAGGGGTAGCTCACCGTGAACATCGCCGTCCTCGCCGACGTGCATGGCCGCATCCTGCTCACCTTCAAGCTGTGCGCGCGTTGGCAGCGCGAGACGGGCCGGCGCGTCGATCTCATCCTGCAGGCGGGCGACCTGGGAGCGTTCCCCGACCGCGCGCGCCTCGACCGCGCGACGCTCAAGCACGCCGAGCATGACCCGACCGAGCTGGGTTTCCTCGACGACTTCGCGCGGTATCGGCCCGAGACTGCCGCCGTCCTCGACGAGACGACCTGCCCTTTGGTCTTCGTGCGCGGCAACCACGAGGATCACGCCTGGCTGGACGAACTGGAGCAAGCCGCGACAGGTCCGGCGTTCCCCGTCGATGCGTACGGGCGCATCCTCTGCTTGCGCAGCGGTATGCCGTACACTGTCTCGGTAGGGACGAACGCTGTGTCCATCCTGGGCATCGGGCGCATCGGACCTCCGACGGGCGAGCAGCAATCCCAGAAAGCGACATACATCCAGGCACACGAGACGGAGCGCCTGTTGGGCCTGGGCAAGACCTCATTCGACGTCCTGCTGACGCACGACGCGGCGCGCAACGCAGTGACGCCCGGCTACGGTATGGAGGAGATCCGCCTGATCCTCGACGCCTACCGGCCGCAGCACCATTTCTACGGGCACACCGGGCAGCCGTTCACGCGGCGTCTCGACGCAAATGGTACGACGTTGTCATGCAAGATAGCGGACCTGCACTGGGACATGGGGATGCGCGGAGGGCTGCTGCCTTCCGGCGCGATGGGCATACTACGGTGGGATGGCCCGGACGACCACGCCTTCGACGCGGTCGATGAGTCTTGGCTACGGGACTACAGCGCGTATACCTGGCGGTACAGTTGAGCACGTTCATCGTGGGCCTACCGCGCATAGACGGCGCTTGTGAGAACATGGTGAGCGGCGGGCAGGAGGTGGGAGGGATGGGGCAACGGTGCTGACGGGTATTGTCGTGGTCCTCTTAGGGGTCGGGGCCATCATCATAGGCGGGCTACAACTGGCGGGTGTCTTGCCACGCGTGCGCCGCGCGGGAGGCACGTTCTCCGCGTACATGAACCTCGTCGTGGGCGTGTTCCTGATCGCCCTGGGTGCGCTGCGGCTTAAAGGACTCCTGTGAGTTGCCAGTTGCCAGTTGCCAGTTGCCAGTTGCCAGTACGCATCGGTCCCAGTATCGGTCTCCGCTATCGTTGTGCTCGTACCTAACTGGCAACTGATAACTGGCAACTGGCAACTCGTGTGGATAAGGCCGTGCCGCCGCCGGGCGGCCGTGCTAGGGTGGTGAACATGACCTTAGACCTGCTGCAGATTGCCCCGCATGTGACCGCCATGGCTCGCGAGGTCGGCGCGCGCTGGCAGACGTTAGAGCGACGCCGCGAACTGGCCCGTACGCTGCTGGACGCGTGGCACGATCGCCTGGACGAGTTACAGGAGTTGGTACGGCGTGAGCAGCCCTGGCTGGTGGCCGAGCCGTTGGAGGATCTGCTCACAGCGCGGCCGGCGCCGGCCCTGCCCCCGGATATCACGGTCGTGGCCACCGACGGCAGCAGTATCGACCTGGACCGCCATGGCCTGGCGCAGTGCTACCTCATCAATGTCGGCGCCGCCGTCATCCGCTACGGCGCCCGTCCCCATGCGGGGCTCTCCGCCAGCGCCTCGCTGTACTACCGTGACGAAGACCTCTACCTCGATAGTAGCGAGGGCGCGCGCGTGCCCGTGCAGGGCGCGCTGGTCGACCTCAAGCGCACCCTGGCCGAGCAGCAACGCGCGCTCGACCTCGCCCGTGCCCTTGGTGGCGATGGCATCCCGGTGGTCGTTGTGATGGACGGGACGCTGCTGCTCTGGCAACTCAGCGGCCGCGCCGCCGAGGAGGAGTACGTGGCTGAAGCCATCGCCGCGTACGCCGCCGGGCTCGACCGCTTCCGCCAGCTGGGCATCCCCCTGTGCAGCCTCGTCAGCCGCCCCAATGGCCGCGAGGTGACCAACCTGCTGCGCCTCGCCGCCTGCCCCGACCCTCAGCAGCCCTCACCCCCCGACCCCCTCTCCCGCGCGCGGGAGAGGGGGAGCAGGACAGCCTTAATCCCTGCCGTGGGAGAGGGGAGCAGGACGGCCTCTATTCCCCAACTCGCCCTCCCCCTGTGGGGCGACGAAGATCTGGACGTTGCCCCTCTCCCCCCTCACTCCCCGACCCCCTCTTCCTCAAGAGACGAGGTGGAGCACGCGCATGCCTGCGCGTCGTACCTTCCCCCCTCTCCCGCGCACGGGAGAGAGGCAGGGGGTGAGGGACCCCGGTGCCTGCGCGACCTGCTGGAGTCGCTGCCCGACCGCGTGCTCCTGGACCACCTGCGTCCCGGAGATCGCTCGGCTCGGTTTGCCAGCCGCTCGCCGGTGTTGCGCCACTACGGCGATGGTCCCGAGGCGGGTATTGAATTCGTCTACCTCAACGCGGGCACGGAACTCGTGCGCCTGGAGATGCCGGCCTGGGTGGGCGCCGACGCGGCCACGCTCGACCTGGTGCACGCCGTGGTCCACGATGGCTGCCGGCGCGGCTGGGGCTATCCTCCCGCCCTGGCC
>JAABUX010007694.1_pt1 | contig 12575 bp, 14 predicted proteins | sample 5561851 | NCBI WGS metagenome assembly JAABUX01 (sample SAMN10711883, study PRJNA513361) | rock metagenome | isolation source: Antarctica rocks | place: Antarctica: Victoria Land, Richard Nunatak red sandstone | collected 2016-01-03 | reverse complement strand
GGAGCGCGGCCACGATGCGGTCGACGCTGTCCCAGTCGCGCGCGGCCTGGGCGCTGCCGGCGTAGATGACCAACTCCTCGGGCCGCTCGCCGACCTCCAGGGTGTTCTCCAGCAGGCGCGGGATGGCTTCCTGGCGCCAGCCCTTGCAGCGCAACGTCGTGTCCCGCTGCGCGGTGACGTTACGCGTTTCCCCAACGGCCACGTGTCCTTCCTCCATGCCTGGACAGGCGCCTGATGTGCCCGAGTTGCCCTCAGTATACGGACTGGCGCCGGGAGCAGAGATGCCCCCACGGGCTTTGTCTCGTATACTTGGGGGTATGATTGCTCGACCAGAGTTCCGCGCGTGACGACTCGCCCAGGGGGACGCGACGCCGTGAGCGTGCCCTCCGATACGACGCTCTCCGCGCCCCCTCTGTCGGGCGCCTGGCCGCGCCGACTGCGCCATACCCTCCTTTATCTGGCCGCCGCGCTGCTGCTCGTGTTGTTCTGCGGACCCATCGTGTGGATGGTGGGTCAATCGTTGCGCGGCATCGACGAGGTCATCGCCAACCCCTACGACCTCTTGCCGCGCCACTTTACTCTGGGCGCCTTTTCGAGCGCGCTGGGCGGCGGCAGCGACGGTACCATCGCCCTGGCGCAGAACTTCCTGAACTCGACGCTCTACGCCGGGGTCTCGGTCTGCGGCAACGTGCTGCTGGGCGTCCCGGCGGGCTACGCCTTCGCGCGACTGCGCTTCCCCCTGCGCCGCCTGCTGTTCGCGCTAGTGGTGGTGGCGATGGTGGTGCCCACGGCGGCTATCGTGATCCCCTTGTTCGTGGTCATCCGCGTCGCCGCCATCGGCGGCGGCGGCCTGGGCTGGCTCAACACCTACCAGGGCCTGATCCTGCCCACGGCGGTCACGGGCCTGACGATTGTGCTGGTGCGCCAGTTCCTGCGCGGCATCCCGCGCGAACTCGACGAGGCCGCCCAGATCGATGGCTGCGGCGTCTACCGCACGTTCCTCTATGTGATCCTGCCGCTGTCCGGCCCGGCCGTCGCCAGCGTGGCCACTCTGACCTTCCTGGCGCGCTGGGACGACTACCTGTGGCCGTCGGTCGCCGCGGTCACGCCGGACATGTTCACCCTGCAGGTGGGCCTGCGCTCCATCGAGGGCAACGGCGCCTATGCCCAGCAGTGGCCGCTGCTGATGGCCTGCTGCGTGCTGGCCGCGCTGCCCATCGTGGTGATGTACGTCGTGCTGCAGCCCCTGTTCGACCGTGGCCTCGCCAGCCTGGGTACCGGCTGGGAATGGTCGTGAGTGATAAATGTTTTATAGTGCCCCATGATGCTCCGCGACACGACCATTTTTAGGCGCTTTCTTCGTTGGCGCGTCCTGGTATAATGCTGGTATACTATGGGCAAGGCGTACCCGTTGGACAACTTGTCATGTCTCGGCGGGGACGTTGCCGGCTCTCTTCCTTCCAAGAAGTCGGCATAAGTCAGGGGGGAGGAGGTGTGCTAGCATCCCTTCCCCCCTGCGACCTACCACACGCGCGCTAGCGCGCGTGCGCCAGGCCGACGACGGCCCCGCACACGGCGACGAGGCCCGTGATCGGCAGGAGTCCTGCCGCCACGAGCGCCATTGCCATGAGCACGACCCCGAACCCCACCAGCGCAAGCACTGGTGGGCCGGTAGTCGCCGACTTTGTCATGTCTTAACCTCCTTCCAGGCTAGACAAACCGTGGATAGGCGCCCTACCCACGGTTGAGAGTATAGGGGATGTGCGCGTTTCGGGTAGGTCCCTCGTCCAACTACCCAGCCACACCATGCTCTTAGCATAGCCCTCGTAAAAACATGCTAAGAGCATGCCTTTCCCCTTCCTTTACAAGCCCTGTGTTGGGTATGCTCTAAACCAAGACCGGCAGCGCCACGTCAAGCGCGTCGCTGTCCCGGCCAGAGTTGTTGCAATGGAAGGAGCTTGTCGCATGCGCATCCTGGTTATCGGAGGCACGCACTTTGTCGGCCCGCCCGCGGTCAGGCGGCTGAGCGAGTCGGGCCATGAGGTGACGGTGTTCCATCGCGGCGAGACCGAGTCCGCCGAGCTACCCAACGTCTCGCACCTGCACGGCGACCGGCAGCGCCTCGCGGACTTCTCTGACGCGTTCAAGCGCCTCGCGCCCGAGGTCGTCCTGGATATGTTCCCCATGTCCGAGCACGACGCGCTCGCCCTGATGGATGCGTTCACGGGCCTTGCGAGGCGGGTCGTTGCCATCAGCAGCATGGACGTGTATCGGGCCTATGGGCGCGTGAAGGGCTCCGAGCCCGGCCCACCCGACGCCGTTCCCCTGACGGAGGATGCGCCGCTGCGCGCGTCGCTGTATCCCGACTGCGATGCGGGCGCCCCGCCCGACCACGACAAAACCCTGGTGGAGCGCGTCGTCATGGGCGATCCCGTCCTTCCCGCCACGGTCTTGCGGCTGCCGGCCGTGTACGGCCCGCACGATTATCAGCACCGCCTGTATCCCTATCTGCGGCGGATGGACGACGGTCGCCCTGCTATCCTGCTCGACGAGGGGATGGCGCGCTGGCGCTGGACGCGCGGGTACGTCGAGGACGTGGCCGCCGCTATCGCGCGTGCCGTGACCGACGAGCGGGCCGTTGGTCGCACCTACAATGTTGGCGAACCGGAGGGGCTGCCCGAAGCCCAGTGGGTGCAGGCCATCGGTCACGCGGCGGGCTGGACCGGCGCGGTCGTGGTCGTACCACGTGGCCAACTTCCCCTCTCGCTCCGGTGGTGGGGAAACGCCGACACGCGGCAGGACTGGGCCGTCGATACCGGGCGCATCCGCGCGGAGTTGGGCTACGCGGAGTCCGTCCCCCGCGACGAGGCCCTGCGCCGCACGGTCGCCTGGGAGCGCGCCAATCCGCCCAAGGACTTTCCGCGCGATAAGCTCGATTACGCAGCGGAGGATGCTGTCCTGGCGGAGGCGTCGAGATGACGGCCGGGCTGACGGATATCTTTGTGCTGATCCATAGCCCGCTGGTCGGCCCACTCACCTGGTCTCTGGTCGCCGGGGACCTGCGACGGCGCGGCCTCGAGGTCGTGGTGCCCGTCCTCGACGATGACGACGGCAGTGGTATCCCCTACTGGCGGCAACACATCGCGTCGGCGGCAGCGGCCGTCGCATCATTGCCGGAGGATCGGGCGCTGGTGCTGGTGGGCCATAGCGGCGCCGGGCCGCTGCTACCTGCCGTCGGCGAGAGTTGCTGTCGTCACGTCGGCGCGTACCTATTCGTCGACGCCGCCCTCCCGCTCGACGGACAGAGCCGCCTCGACGACATGGAGGCCGACGACCCGGAGTTTGCACGGCAACCGCGTCAGCATCTCGCCTCTGCGGTCGCATGGCAGATTGTCATGTCCCTGCGGGACGCCCCCACGAATGAAAATCCGCGATTTACACAGCAGCGGACGACGACCGCGGTCGGGTGTGGTCCGCCGCGACAAGGTCCCTGGTCCCGCTTCGACACCGCAGTGTCCGTCTGCTGCCATGCGACCGCAGTCGCAGGTCGGATTCCACTACGGAACTGAGAGAGTAAACAGGAAGGATGGCGATGGGCGAGTTAGACGGCAAGGTTGCCGTGGTCACGGGCGGCGGTTCCGGTATCGGCCGCGCGACGGCCCTCGCGTTTGCCCGCGCCGGCGCGCGGGTTGCGATCGCGGGGCGGCGCGTCGAGCCGGGAGAGGACGTCGCACGCGAGATCAAAGGCATCGGCGGGGAGGCGCTCTTTGTCGCGACGGACGTATCCAGGGCGCGCGAGGTCGCGGCGCTGGTCGACGCGACGGTTCGGGCGTTCGGCCGGTTGGACTACGCCTGCAATAGCGCCGGCGTCGAGGGGACGAGCGCATCGGTCGTCGAGCAAACCGAGGAGGACTTCGACACAACCATCGGCGTCAACCTCAAGGGCGTGTGGCTGTGCATGAAGTACCAGATACCCGCCATGCTGGAACATGGCGGCGGGGCCATCGTCACTATCTCATCGATTAACGCCGTGAAAGCGGTACCGACCGCGCCCTTCTACTCCGCCAGCAAAGCCGGGGTCATTGCCCTCACCAAGGCGGCTGCCCTGGGCTACGCGGCCGCTGGCGTGCGCGTCAATGCGATCGACGCCGGCGCGTTCCAGACGCCGATGCTCCAGGGCGTGCTCGACCGTGTGAGTGGCGGGCAGCCCGACGATGCCGCGGCGGAGTTGGCCGCGATGATCCCACTGGGACGGATCGGCCGGCCCGAGGAGATTGCGAACGCGGTCGTGTGGCTGTGCTCGGACGCGGCATCCTACATCACTGGTCATGCCCTGGCGGTAGACGGCGGTATCCTCGCTACGTAGGCAACACTCTGGGGTTGACGCAACATGAATATAAGGCAGGATAGCACATAATGGAGTTGTATCGACTGCTTAAGCACGTAAACGACCGTAAGTCCTTTTTCGCTTTTGTCCGCGCGCTCATTGACGATCGCGTCGATGAGATGGCCAAGGAGAAGGCGCATCCGAGCAGCCCGTGGGGGCCCGGGGCCAATGGCTGGGAAAACGGAACAATCGAAGCATTTGAAGCGCCTAGCCAGAATGGGTACTACCTCTGAGCCGCAGCTTCGTACTAATCTGTTAGTGCGGACCGAGACGGAGATACACGCTCGGACGCTGGATGAATATGAGAGGCCCGCGGTGGCTACGGCTGCAATAGTGCAATGGGCAAGAGACCTGCACTGCCGCGCACTGGGGAGTCTCTTACGAGAGGGAGCATCTGAGATGACGACGGTACGCACGGCTGCGGCGGTGAAGCGGCGCTTGCAACAACACTACAAGGTCTCGGCATGATGTTCGTGCTACGGATTTTCGTTCTACTGGTGGCTGCCTGGCTCGTCACTGCCACGGTTTTGAGAGCAGGCGTCCCGGTCATGATCGCCCTCCCGCTGCTTGGCCTGGTTGTGGCCTTCGATATAACACGGATCAGCCGGAAGTACTTGAAGTCCCACCCATGATTTGGAGACCCCCTGGCGTACCCTGCGCTTAGCAGAGAGCATTAAAAACCCGGTGGGGCTCATGCCGTTGCTGGCCCTTCTAGGGGCGTACAACGATTGCGCGAAAATCGGCCATATCGCGCAAAGGGGGTCACGTAGCTACTGTTCGTCGCGTTTCGACGCCGGGTCCGGGGAGATGAACTGGGCAGGTCATCGGTCTTGCTGTGCTAGTCTACCCCGGCAATGACCTTCTCACCGGCTCAGTTGGACACCGTATCCCGTCAAATGGCCCGTTTTCGCGCGAATCGTTGTAGACGGCCTACACAGGGTCGCGAGGAGTTGGGCGGACTGGGTGAGGAGTCATCGTGGCAATCTTTCGCCGAGTTCCTCTTTCGTGGCAAGGTGTACGAGTGATATAAGCCTGGCGTACGCTTGAACGGGGCCATGGATTCGTGACAGGAGAGGGGGACGGCGATGCGGGAACGGGAGACGCGGGAGCTTGAGCAGTACGCAGGCCGAGCGCGGGAGTTGCTGGCGCGGCTTCGGCGCGTGGCTGCTACACAGCATGCGCGACGATAATCCGGTGCTGGCCAACGCTTTCACGCACGCCCTCGACGCGCTCTATCGGCGCAATCAGAAAGACCCGCTGCTGCGCTTTGCCGAGGATGCCCTTGCTCTTGTGGAAGGACACCGCTTCGAGGGCTACGGGGAGGAGTGGTAGGGCGATTAAACGTCGAACATGTCGTCGACAGGGTGGGAAAAGCCCGGCACAACGTCCTCTCCGTCGAGCATGTCGCCAGTCGAGAGCGTCTCGGAGGGCCGCATGTCCCTCGCGTGCGGCCGTAGGTCCGCCGGCCGCCACACATCGATCGTTTCCGCGTGCGGCCAGACGACCCATATGAGCCTCGTCCCGCCACGGAGATAGCGCCGCGCCTTGGACGCCATATGGTCGGCGTTTTGGGATGGCGAGGCGACTTCGACGGCCAACTCGGGCGCGAAGGGGATAGGCTTGTCCCTATCGGTGACGTGCGGGTATAACGCAACACCGTAGAACCCAACATCGGGGAGCAGGCCCGTGCGGGCGCCCTGGAACTTATACACTCCATCGGCGCCCGTGATGCGGCCGAGACGGCGCGGGCGGACGAACGCACCCAGGACGATAATAATAGTCGCCGCGATACGCGTTGCCAGGTCTCCACTTCCCGCCATGCGAACGAGCACCCCTTCCACCACTTCGTACCGCCATCCGTCCTCGGGCATGGTCAGCAGATCGTCAACCGCTACGGGACCAACCTCAGGAACAATCTCGGCCCACGGAGCCAATGTATCCAATGGGGCAATATATGTGTCGGTCATCGCCATCCTCTTTTACTACCAACTGACATTAGCGCAGCCGTCGTATTATGGCAACTAGAGGACCGTGGCCTGATAGACCCTGGCGAGCATGGTCGGACGAACCACGAACCACGAACCACGAACCACGAACCACGAACCACGAACCACGAACCACGTCCTCGACAACGATGGCGTCGGGTTCCATGCGCGCAATCAGGCGCACCGCGTCAGCGCCAGGCACGCGCAGCAAGAAGAGCGGTTCTCCGCCGCGCAGGCGCTGCACGATGAGTTCATGCAGGGGCTGGTCTCCCTGATCCAGGGACGCGAAGAGGCTCCTGACATGGCGTCGTTCGCCGTCGCTTAACTGCGGTAGCGCCACGTCCGCGTCGTCCGCGATCACGACCCGGCGTGCCCGCTCGGGCAGCGCTTCTTGCACCTCGACTGCTTCCATTGTCACGCTCCTGCCTTGACTCCCGTACGTCGCTTTCCCCTAGGATAGCAGTCCGAACGCCCCCTACCTCGAAGATGCGGCCATTCGTCATCCAACGCGAATAGGATGCGCTGCGTTGTCCATTCCTCGGGTTCTCCCGCGCTGTCACCGTTGGCGTCCATCTAACCGACGGCTGACAAGCCTCAACGTCAGGATGGAGAGGATGAGCAATACGGCAAGATCGAGCGCCAGCCGGCCCGTCACAGGACCGAGCAAGGTTTGATGGACGGCCGAGGCCGCGTAGGTCGCCGGGCTGATCCAGCCGAGGGTGAGCAAGAGCGCGGGCAGGCGCGACGACCGGACCCAGGCTGACGAGAACAGCCGTGACGATCAGGCTGAGGGCGCCGCCCGTTTCGGGCGTTCGCGCGGTGACACCGATCAGAGCGCCGATGCTGGCGAGGGGCACGGCGCAAGCGTGATGTGGTCGTTGGCTGGCTGCGCCCGACCGGGATATCGCTTCACGAGATCCTGGATGTCGTAGACGAGCGGACCCAGCGCGTCGGACACAGGCCATCTACTCCTCTCGCCGCGAGCGTCCCCGGTGATCTCCCTTCGTGAATAATGCCGGTTAGCGGCCGTGGCGCCTGGATGAGCGCGCGGGCGGCCGGTACGCGGGCCGGGTGAGCTGGGCGTGGTAGGCGGGCTTGAAGGCGGGCAGGTGCTCCGGCGGTTCCTCTGCGATGACCACCTCGGCTGGCCGGCGGAATCGCTTGGCAGCCGCCCGCGCGGGCGGCGGGCAAGCGATGATCGGGGCGCCGGCCGTCGTGAGCGTCGTGGTCAGCGCGTAGGTCTGCCCCAGGCGTAGCGAGAAGCGCACGTTGTGGCGCCTGTCCATGGTGAGGGAGAGCGTGGCGTTGTAGACGCGCGGCTTCTTGCTCTGGCTGCTCAGGCGCGAGATGACCGTGGCGCCGCGCGTGCCGGAGCGACTGCTGCAACTGGTGAGCGCGGACTGCCACGCGCCCAGGTGCAGGTACAGGCCCTTGTGATGGTCGTCGTAGTAGTAGGGGCCGCTCAGCCGCCGACGGTTATCGTGGAACACTTGCACATCGAGCCACACCCTCTTCTTGAGCGCCCATCCGCGCGCCAGGATAAAAGGAGTGGGCGTGGGCGCCTGGACACGCTTCTTGGGGTGGACGGCGTGACGCGCCGGCTTATGCACGACGTGCGGCTGCGCGCGGGGTAACGGCGTGGGTAGGGCCGTTGGCGTTGCGGTCATCGTGGTCGTGGCGGTGACCGTGGTGGTGGGCGATGGCGTTGGCGTGATGGAATAGGGTGAGCACGCGAAGGTCGACCAGTGGGTGGGCGGGAGCGGCGTGTTGGTCGCGGTTGGCGTCGCCGTCGCCATAGTGGTGGCGGTCGGCGAGGCTGTCGTCGTCGGAGACGCCGTCGCCGTGCCGGTTGTGGTCGGCGTGCCGGTCACGGTTGGCGTGCGCGTCGCCGCGCCGATGGGCGATGACACAGCGGATGCCATGGCGGTACCCGTCCCGCTGAGGGGGATGGCGCTGGTGACGGTGACGGTCGCGGTCGTGACGGTACTGCTGGTGGGAACGCCCGTTTGTTGGGCGTACGATCCGCCATTGCCGGGCGCGGCCCCGAGCGTCGGCGACGGCGTCGAGGAGGGAACGAGCGAGGCGACCGCTGTCGTCGTAGCCGGACTCGTGCTGCTCGGCGTGGATGTCGCCGTGGGCACGGAGAACGGAGTCCGCGTCGCGGCGCCCGTCGCGGTCACAGTCACGGCCGTGGTGGACGTGGCCGTGATGGTCGGCGTTGGGGACGGTGTGGCCGTGGCTGTCGCGCTGGCAGTGGCCGTGTCGAGGGCGGTCGACGTGGCCGAGGGCGATGGCGTGGCGCTCGGCGCGAAGAGATACTGCTGGATGAACGGCGCGGAGTCCGTCGACCAGTCGCTGCCGAGCAGTCCGAAGTCCTCGCGCTGCCCGTAGCAGGTCTGCCAGGTCTGCAGCGACTGGTTGGAGTTGCGGTACGACCAGCTATCGGAGTAGGTGCCGTTGATCGGCCAGTAGCTCCAGCTGATGCCACCGGGGATAGGAGCCGTTCCCGTGGGCAGGCTCGGATCGGGGCTGGGGTCGCCGTTGTCCATGTAGCCGGCGAAGGTGCTGAACCAGAAGCCGGAGTTGTTCGCGCCGGGCTCGGTTCCGTCCAGGATGCAGTTGTTGGCATGGGTGCAGGTGCCGAACTCGCCCACCCACAGCGGCGCGGTATAGGGCTGGTTGGGGACACTGACGAAGCCGAAGGCGCGGTCCCACGTCCGGTAGAGGTCTGCGACGTTATTGTCTGGCTGATAGAAACGATAGTCGTGCGGCGCGTAGACCAGTTGGTTGCCGACGTTCAAGCTGACGGGATCGGTAGCCACGCCTTGCAGGTTCTCGCCCCAGCCATCATTGGGGAAGCTGCCATCGGCCTGGAGGTAGGTCGACACGCCCTCGACAAAGATGAGCCAGTGCGGGTTGACGCCCAGCGCCTCGTTGCCGGCCTGCGTTGCCGCCTGCTGCCAGTCGGTCGCGTCGGTGTTGGCGCCGCCGCACGGCCCCCAGTGGGCCTGGGAGAGATAGTCGGCGCAGGAGGAGGGCGCGCGGCCCGAGTGGGGCTCGTTGCGCAGGTCCAGGCCGATCACGGCGGCGTCGTTGGCGAAGCGGCGCTCCATGGTCTGCCAGTCGTCGTGCCAGTTCCGCGCGGTGTAGCAAATGTAGGGGGCGGTGGTGGACAAGCAGGGGTTGGCGCGGTTGTACCACAGGCCGTTCTCCTCGGGGCCCCAGGCCGCCTCGGAGCGATGGTTGTCCAGGATCACGTAGAGGCCCTGTCCACCGGCGTAGTCGACGATCGTCTGCATGATGTCGAGGGCGCGCAGGCCCACGAGGTTCCCGTTGGGGCCGAGCGCCTCGGCGCCGGTGTCGGGCAGGCAGGTCAGGTGGACGCAGATGGGGCCAAGGTCGCTGACCACGGGATTGCGCTCGACCAGCTCGTTGGAGAAGGGCAGGCGGATGGCGTTGAAGCCAAGGCTCTTGATGCGGTCGACAATGGCCTGGTACGACTGGTAGCGCAGCCCGCCGGCCACGAAATCGTTGGAGTCGAAGCCGTACCAGTTGACCGCGCGCAGCCGCACGGGGTTTCCGCCGGCGTCGACGATCTGTGAGCCGCAGGTATGCAAATACGGCGCCTGACCCCCGGGAGCGCAGGCGCCCGTACTGGCCAGCGTCGGAGTGACGGCGACCGTGGGCATGACGGTCAGCGGCGCGAGGACCGCGACGACGATAGCAAGAGCGGCGCGCGCATGCGCGCGCGCGCCTCCGGTCACTGAACGCACCTAACCCCTCCCCTTCATGTGGACGACCGGACGCACCCGCAGTGTACCCTGAATTGCTCCCATCATGTAAGGGGCGCGGGAGAAAGTCGATAGCCCAAATATGCTACCGTGTGAGTGACGAGTGACGACTGGTTGTCCGTGATAGCGGTGTATCCACACACTGCCCTGATCAGCATAGCAGGCGATGATGACGGGTACATGAATAGCGAAAATCCCTCACCCCCACCCCCTCTCCCGACCGCGGGAGAGGGGCAACCCTCACCCCCGCCCCCTCTCCCGACCGCGGGAGAGGGGAGGAATGGGGCCTATGATACGCTGGTGGAACGGGTGCAGGCGTGCCGGTTGTGCCCGCGCATGGAGGGCCGGCGGCGCGTGCTGGGCGCCGGCAACGGTGCGCTCCAGGCCCGCGTGCTCTTCCTGGCCGAGGCGCCCGGCCGCCTGGGCGGCGACCGCACCGGCAGGCCGTTGACGAGCGACCAGACCGGCCGCAATTTTGCCCGCTTGCTCGATGGCATCGGTTGGCGCCGCGAGGACGTGTTTGTCAGCAACGCCGTGCTCTGCAACCCGCGCGACGACGCCGGACGCAACGCGCCGCCCTCCGCGCGCGAGATCCGCCACTGCTCGGCGCACTTGCGCGACCTACTCGCGGTGCTCGATCCGCCCATCGTGGCGTCGCTGGGACGGGTCGCGCTCTCGGCGCTGGCCCTGCTGGCGCCGCATGACATCGATTTGCGCCGCGACGTGGCCACGGCCCAGGCGTGGAACGGGCGCACGCTGGTCCCGCTCTACCATCCCAGCCCGCGCGCTCAACTCCATCGCGCCTTCGTCCAACAGCAGGAAGACTTTGGACAGTTGTCAGTGATTAGTGATCAGTTGATACAATCAAAGTAAGGGAGATATACATGACTATCACAATTAACATCGCGTATTTCGAAACTAACGGCACGCGCTGCCCGCACTGCAAGCAGGTGCAACTGATGCCGGAGCATATCATCGACCGCATGGAGTTGATCGGCCGGCGCATCTATCGCGTGGAGTGCCCCGTCTGCCACTCCAACTCCACCATCCAGGAGAAGGCGGACGAGGCGCAAACGCAGGAGCGCACCTACTCCTACCACCGCCCCAAGTACCGGCGCTAGCGCCGCCCATAGCCCATAGGCCATAGGCCATAGCCCATTCGGCCCCCTGGCAGGTCCCACATCCGTCGCCTAGCATGGGTGTATGTGCGCACTCTCGACGACGGAAACGACGACAGATCATGGGGCAAGGCTCGTACAGGGGACGAGCCGGGACACTATTGCGCCTCCTGTCCCCCATGCGGTGCGGCGAGAGATGCCCCGCGGCGCCTCCCGCCTCGCGGTCGTGCGTGGACCGTTGCTGGCGCTGCTCCTCTATGGGGCGCTGGCGCTGCTGTTGTTCCCGACCGTCGTGTGGCGCCTGGGCGATAGCTTTCCCGGCGACCTGGGCGACCCGCCCAGCCAGGCCTGGATCCTGGCCTGGGATGTGCACGCGCTGGTCACGAACCCCGCGCACCTCTACGATGGCAACATCTTCTACCCCTTCCACGACGTGCTGGCCTACCAGGATACCCTGCTCGGCTTGCTCCCCGTTGCCGCGCCCTTGTTGTTGCTGACGAACAATCCCGTCCTCGCCTACAACGTCCTGTTCCTCCTCTCGTTCGCGCTTTGCGCCTGGGGCGCCTATCTGCTGGCGCGCCGGCTGGTCGGCGACCCGCGCGCCGCGTTCCTGGCCGGGCTCGTCTACGGCTTTAGCCCGTACCGTATGGTGCACCTCTACCACCTCAACCTGCTCTGCGCCATGTGGATCCCATTTGCCCTGCTGTACTGGGAGCGCGTGCGGTCCGGCCACACGCGTTCCTGGCTAGGCGTGGGCCTGTTCTTTGTCCTGCAGGCCCTCTCGGCGCTCTACTACGCCGCCTTTCTGGCCGTCGCCCTGGTCATCCTGCTGGCACTCGAGTTGCCGCACCGGACCCTCGCCCCCCCCGCCCCGTGGCTGACTGGCCCCCCGATCCCTAGCCGCGGGATCGCCGGTCCAGCGCGCCTCTCTCTGCCGCGGGAGAGGGGGGGGAATGGCGCTTGTGCCGCCCCTCACCCTCAAGGGGCGAGGAGGAGCCACACTTCCTCTCCCCTCTCCCGCGCACAGGGAGAGGGGCGGGGGGTGAGAGCTCTGCGGGGGGGTGCGGGTTCTTTGCTACTCGGCGCCGTGCTGACGGCGGCCGGATGCCTCGCCGTGCTGTATCCGTTCTTCGCGCCCTACGCGCGCGTGGAGCGCCAGTTGGGGGGCAGCCGCGGGCTGGGGCAAGCCGTCCACTTCGCGGCCGACGCGCGCGACTTCCTGCACAATATCGACCTCAGCGTGCTTTACGGCTGGACGGGGCAGGCCCTCGGCGTACGTCCTGGCGACGCGCTG
>JAABUX010007693.1_pt1 | contig 12577 bp, 18 predicted proteins | sample 5561851 | NCBI WGS metagenome assembly JAABUX01 (sample SAMN10711883, study PRJNA513361) | rock metagenome | isolation source: Antarctica rocks | place: Antarctica: Victoria Land, Richard Nunatak red sandstone | collected 2016-01-03 | reverse complement strand
TTGCGGCGCTACATGCGCTCTTTGTTCGACATAACTTCACGTTTTCGGCCCTCAAAGTGGGTTAGGAAACGCCCTCACCGATGGCAAAGTCCAGCAGCCCTCTGCTTATTCGGGCAATGACTCTTGCAAGGCTATAAGCGACGAGCGAAATGGGTCGCGGAACGCTGCCAATTCGGCTACCGCAGCCTCTCCGAAGACTTCGCCATCGGTATCGCTTTTGATGATGCTGTTCGAGAGGGAAATTCGCGCCATAGCGATGAGAACCAAAACGCTTCTCTTCATGAATGACGGTGGCCACCAGTTAGGCCGCCGAAACGGTCGATCGGCCTTGCACGATCCCGACCATGGTGTGCGGCGATGAAGCCCGGCGACGAAACGAGTGGTCGCGCGTTGCGAGAACCGCATTGCTCCTATTCCTGTTGTTCAGGTGCCCTGTCGATACGATGTCAGCCAACAACCAACCCCATGACTTCTCGTCGTTACCGCCGCACATCGACACAGAATCGGCATCATCAAAAGAGCCCAAGAGCCGTCAAAGTGCGCAACGTTGCCGGTTTAAGCTACGCCACCTCCAGCGCCTTTATTTTCCCCAGTAGAAGGCGTTTCTAGGCGTCAAACAGCGCCATAGCAGGGCTGGTAGACAGCGGATCACTGGCGCACCTTATCGCGGCATCGTTGTGCAGATCAAAACTGGCGCTTACAGACCATCCGCAGGCCGGGGCTTTCCTATGCTCCCAAAAGGGGAGATAACACCCTTTCACCGACGCGGTGGGCAGTCGTCGCCGTGGCTCAGTTGCTGCCTTATATCCCCCCTATGGGGATAGCCGATAGTACCGGGTTGTGGCTATCATCGTGCGTCGTCGGGGCCGCTGTCTAGAACATGGAGCTATCACCCGACTATTTCCCCGACGAGCTACGCATGGACGGGCGCCAGGCGCGCGCCCTGCGCCGCGACATCGACCAGGAAGCGGAGACCTACCGCATGATGCGTCTGCTGCAACCGGAGGGCTTGCCCTACTGGGAAATCGAGGTCGCGTATCGGCCGACCGGCGAGCTGTTCTGTGTGCGCTGGTGGGCCGCGTGGGTTGAGCGGGTACGGACGGACGCGGGGTATTGATGCGACACGCTCGCTCACCCCTACCGGACGGCTGCGCTCGCGCCTATCCTTGATGTCACGCTCACCCCGAAGGTGCCGGTAGCGTGACGCTGGGGACGTTTTTCAGGGGGCCAGGCGTCGCCGCCTCGATCTACCACACGGAGGGGACAAGCCACGAGCGAGCGCAGCGAACTGGTGGCGGTGGTCGCGGCCGGTCCCGCGCCTCTACCCGGCGCTGCGCCGTGGTGGCGACGTGAGCGCGGCTAGCGAACGAGTCACGCCGGCGCCGCTGCCCTCCTCTTTCGTGTCCTCCTCCGACGTCATGGCGTCGGACTCCCCCCGCCGGCCGGCGCCAGGGCGTAGCAGATATGCTCCCCGTATATCCCGCGCAGGCGCGCTGTCCCCGCGAAATGGTAGGCCGGGACGAGGTAGGACCGCCCATCGGCCCCTGTGCTCAGGACGTGGGTAATCGTGACGGCGTGCATCAGGCCGACGCCTGGCGCCATCGTATGCGGGGGGACCCCCTCCACCGCCAGCGGGACCCGCTGTCCACGCACCGCCGTCCACGCTGCGGCGATGTCCCGCGCCGGGATCGACCGCACGCCCTCCACCAGCGGCCACACGTCGGCCTCGACGACGCGCCCCCTCGATGTGATCCAGAGCGTCGCTGCGTCAGTGGCCGCCGCGCCGACGCCGACCCACTCAAACTCGACCTCGCGCAGGCCGGTCGGAATCCCGGTGTGCTCGATCGCGGCGAGTGGCATCCGCGCGGCCGGCCAGCCGAGCCGCATCAGCCAGGCGCGCGCGGCGGCGACGGCGAACGGGTTGTCCCGCCACCGCGCGGGCCGCGTCGCCGCCGCGGACGACGCGTCGTGATAGACGAGTTCGCCCGTCAGGACCGAAACGGCGATGCTGTGCACGGACACACGCGGCGCGCCGCCGCTCTCCGTCGCCACGAGCCACGCGGCGTGTCCCGTCACCGTTCGTCGGACCGGGGCGTGGATGCCCAGGGCGCGGGCGAAGCGCGCGACGCGCGCGGAGGAGGCACCGGTGGCCGGGGCGGCCAGGCGGAACGCTTGGAGCCGCGCGACGCGCGCCGGCAACGGGGCTGTGGCGAGGCTGACGCGCCCGGCGTACGCGACGCCGGGCGCCGGGACGGCGCGGCTGACCGTTGGCGCCGGCTCCCCCGCCGCGTGGGCGACGGCCGGCGCTGGGAACCCGCGCGTGAGGTCTGCCAGGGTAGGCAGGGGTGGACGCCAGGCGACGGTGGGCAGGGGCGTCGGGCGGTGTGGAGGCGCGACCACGCGCAGCGCGATCAGCACGGCCGCGACGAGGGCGGCGGCCGCCAGCCCTGCCCCCACACCGCGCACGCCTCCACGCAGGAAGCGCGGGCGTGGCGCGGGGGCAGGGGCCACGCCAGAGGAGGGGACCGCAGCCCCGTCGGACGCGAGGCGCGCGCGCAGACGCGCGACGAAGGCGGGATCGGGCGCGTCCGACTCCGCGCGTCGGCGCAGCAGCGGACCCACCCGCGTCAGCGTCCCGTGCAGCGCGTCCTCGCCGGGCGTGCCGCCACCTCCGTCGCTCCCCTCACGCTCCCACTCGGACATATCCCAGGATACCCCCCTTTAGACAGACAGTGCCCGCGTCCGCTACCGCCGTCGGCGCCCGATAATCACGGCGAGGACGACCACCGCGACGAGGGCGATTACCGCAAGGTCTAGCCACACCAGGGCGACGGCAGCGACGACGAGCAGCCCCAGGACGACGACGGCGAGCACGATCCCCGTGACCGCGCGCCCCCACCGTCGCTCCCCGGCGGCGCCGCAGCCCTGTGCGGTCCCCAGGAGGTGGCTGCGCAGGACGCGTACGAACGTGGGGTCCGGTGTCGTCTCCGTCGCCAGTAGGCGCGCGCGCAGACGCGCGACGAAGGCGGGATCGGGCGCGTCCGACTCCGCGCGCCGGCGCAGCAGCGGACCCACCCGCGTCAGCGTCCCGTGCAGCGCGTCCTCGCCGGGCGTGCCGCCACCTCCGTCGCTCCCCTCACGCGTAGCCATCGCGGGAGCCCTCTTGCTGTATCCGCCCGTGCAGCGCCACGAGCGTCCGCCGCAACAACTGCTTGACGGCCCCCTCGCTCCGGCCCATCGCGGCCGCCACGGCGTCGAAGCTGAGGTCGTCGTAGAAGCGGAGCTGCACCACCCGCCGCTGGTCCGCTGGCAACGCCGCCAGGTGGTCCTCGATCCAGTCGGCGCATACCCACTCCTCGACCCAACTCTCTGGCGCATCCGCCGCTGCCTCGTCCGCGGGGGAGCGTGTCGCCCCGTCGGCGTGCTCCGCGTGGAGGGGGATGGTGGCGGGCCGACGGGCGCGGTTGGCCGCGGCGTTGGCGGCGATGCGCAGCAGCCACGCGGAGAAGGGCGCGCCGCGCTCCTCGTAGCGGGCGATGGCGCCGAGCGCGCGCTCGAAGGTCTGCGCCGTCAGGTCCTCGGCCTCCTCACGGCTCGTGCTATGCACGGCGCAGAACGCGTAGACCCGCGCCACGTAGAGGTCGTAGAGCGCGGCGAAGGAGGCGCGGTTGTGACGCGCCTGTGCGATCAGGGCGAGCTCGGCTTCCTGGCGCGTCGGTCCTCCTCTCCGCCCAGCAGAGCGCTCGGCGTCCCCCTAGTGTAGATAACACAGCACGCCCCTGAAAAGTGACACGCGCTGTGGCGTGTCACTTTTCAGGGGCGTGCTGTGTTTACCTTAGATGAGAGCCCAGAGTGGTCGGCGAGAGCAGCTCTGGCACCCTCAGGCCCCTAACGAGCACCGGTCACGCGCCTCCCGCGGGTGATCCTCACCAGGCCCCGTCCCATACCAAGCCCCATCGGCGCACCTCGACGCGGCACGGGGCACCCGACATGGGCGCGCCAGGAATGAGTAAGGAAAGGAGAGGTCTCTATGGCTAATACGGCAGACAATCAGGGACGCGTGCCCGGCGCACGCGTCGGACAAGGCGACAGGACGGCGGCCCCCGTCGAGACCGTGGGCGACGGGCGCGAGGTGCGCGAGACGGAAACGCGCAACGTGACGCAGGTGATGAATCTGCCAGCCGATCGCGTGCGCTGGGGTCCGATCTGGGCAGGCCTGCTCGCCGCGTTCTTCACGCTGCTGGTGTTGAGCCTGCTCGGGCTCGCCATCGGCGCGTCGACCGTGAATACGGGGGCAGCCGTCCAGGGCAACGTGAACCAGAACGCGGGCTCGTACTCGGCCATTTGGGCGGGGATCAGCGCGATCATCGCCTTCCTGGTCGGCGGCTACATCGCGGGGCGCACGGCGGCGGTCCACGAGCACGGATGGGCCGCCCTCAACGGCGCGCTCGTCTTCCTACTGGCGCTGCCCATCCTGCTGTGGCTGGCCACGCAGGGCCTGGGCGCGCTCATCGGCAACGCGAGCAACATCGCCGGCGGCCTCGGCATCAACCTGGGCCAACTCAGCACCACCGCCACGGGGGCGGCGAAGAACCTCACGCCCGCGCAGGCGCAGCAGGCCGTCAACACGGCCAAGACGACGGCTTGGGGCACGCTGATTGGGCTGGTGGTGGGCCTGGTAGCGGGCGCGGTGGGCGGGACCCTCGGCATGCGCCACGCGGCGCGCGACACCCACTAGATAAACGATAGATCACACACACATCGAAGGAGACAGACAGATGACGGGACAACAATTCTACCAGGATGCGACGGTCTATGACACGAGCGGCGAGAAGATCGGCACGGTGCAAGCGTACGACCCTGACGGCGGCTACATCATGATACAGAAGGGGATCTTCTTCCACAAGGACCTCTACATCCCCGTCAACGCCGTCCAGAGCACCGACGCCGAGGGCAACGTCTACTTGAGCCTCCACAAGGACGACCTGGCGGACGAGCGCTACCATACCCCGCCCGCCGGCGGTGCGGCGGGCGATGACCGCTATGCGCAGACCGCCACGGTGGCCGAGACCACGACCACGACGACGCGCGCGCAGACCACGCCCCCGCCGGCGCCGACCCGCCGCCAGGCCAAGCCCACGGCCCGGACCGACGACACCATCAACGTCCCCGTCTACGAGGAGGAACTGGTCGTCGGCAAGCGCCAGGAGGAGGAGGGCCGCGTGCGCTTGCACAAGGAGGTCGTGCAGGAGCAGGAGAGCATCCCGGTGACGTTGCGCCACGAGGAGGTGACGGTGGAGCGCGTCCCGGTCCAGGGGCAGGCGGTCGATCCCACCGCCGCGCGGGACGCCTTCCGGGGCCAGGACATCGAGGTGCCGGTGATGGGCGAGGAGGCCGTCGTCGGCAAGCAGGTGCGCGAGACCGAGGAGGTGCGGCTGCACAAGGACGTGACCCAGGAGCAGCAACAGGTCACCGACACGGTGCGCAAGGAGCGCGTCGTCGTCGAGGGGGTGGACAACACCAGCAAGACCGGGGGCCGCTCCACGTCGAGCACGAAGGGGTCGAAGAAGTCGAAGAGGCGGTAGCCGCGCAGACCGACCGGATCGGTTGGGTGGACGACAGACGACAGCGACAAAGGGGGGACCGATGAACGAGCATCAAGCCACGGGCGAGGGTAAGGGGCTGTGGGGCAAGGCCAGGGAGATGCTGGGCAGCCTCACGGGCAACCACGCGCAGCAGGCTGAAGGCCAGGCCGACCAGGCTATGGGCGGCTTACAGCAGGGCGCTGGCAACGTGCAGAAGACCGTGGGCGACGCCGTTGGGCGCACCGGCAGCCAGGAGAAGGCGGCGGGCCAGGGCGACCAGGTCGTCGGCCAGGCCAAGGAGGGGCTGGGCAACCTGACCGGCGACCGTGGCATGCAGGCGTCGGGCGAGGGCCAGCAGGCCGGTGGTCAGGCGAAGGAAGGGATCGGCGGCCTCACGCAGGGCGTCGAGAACCTGACCGGCAATGACCGCTAACGACCGCCGGCCGTAGCGGGACGGGAACCGCTTGGGTTCCCGCCCTTATCGTGCGGGGGTGACGATGACGGGCCGACGCGAGGTCGTCGTGGCCTTGGCGCTCCGCCGGGTCGCTATGGTCCTGGGCCGGCTCAACGTCGCGGGGTGATCCAGCCGTGGCGATCCGAGGCGTAGACGTGCGCGCCGTGCGGCGCGCAAGAGAGGGAGGGATACACCATGACAGACCGGTCCTTCGTGCCGGGGACGCCGGTGTGCGACGCGCAGGGGGCGCACCTGGGCGACGTGGGCGCACACCAACGGTGGACGGCTACCTCGACGTGATGAAAGGCATCTTCTGGCAGACGAATGTGTCCATCTCGGTCGGCTTATTGGGCGCGACGACGATAACGGCGTCTACCTCACCATAACCAAGGACGAGGTGGCGCGGCACGACTGGGCACAACCACCCGCAGCGGTGCGCGACCACGGCAACTGATGGCGCGCCACGAGAGGGCGCGAAGCGAGGAGAGAGTATACATGGCTAACAGGGGAGAGGGGCGTGGCCCGCAGGACGACGGGGGCTTGACAACCGGCAACAACATGGCGCGCGCGGCCACGGCCGAGGCGGTGGGGACGTTCCTACTGGTGTTGGTGGGGACGGCGGTGGCGACGGCGGCCACGTTGGGCAAGAACACGGCGGGACCGGCGTACGACTCGCTGGCCATCGCGCTGAGCTTCGGCCTGGTGCTGGTGGCGATCGTCGCCGCGCTCGGACAAGTGAGCGGGGCACACGTCAACCCCGCCGTCACCATCGGTCTAGCCGTGGCGGGCAAGTTCCCCTGGCGCTATGTGCCGGCCTACATCGTCGCGCAGATCGTCGGCGCGCTTGTCGCCGCGCTAGCAGTCTGGATCGCCTACGGCCAGGCGGCCTATGACAAGGCGCACCTGGGCACGCCGACGCCGGCCCATGGCGCGAGCGATCTCCAGGTGGTCTTGGTCGAAGCGCTGATCGCCTTCCTGCTCGTCTTCACGGTCATGGCGGTGGCAACGGATAAGCGCACACCAGCCGGCGTCGCCCCCCTGTCCATCGGCTTCGCCCTGGCCGCCGGTGTGCTGCTGGGCGGGCCGGTCAGTGGGGGCGCCGGCAACCCGGCCCGCGCGCTGGGACCCGAGATCGTCTCGGGCACGTACACGGCCGTCGCGCTCTACATCATCGGGCCGCTGCTGGGCGGCGTGGTCGCCTCCGTGCTCTACGCCCGCGTCGTGGGCGCGGCCTCAACGCCGCAAACACCCGTCGGCGATCAGCCGTCCAAAGAGGGCCAGAGAGGCGAGAACGAACGATCCGGCAGCGCCGGGGGCAACGTGAACCAACGATCCGACGGCGCTGGGAGAGAGAAGGCGACGTGGGGCGGGACCACCCCCACCGCCGATGGGCGCGGGGACGGGGGTGACGGGGCGGGGCGCGCCACGTTCACGGCGCGCGACGAGTGAACGCCAGTCCTCGGGAGCGCGTCGCTACGGACCGCGCTATGACCGGGAAAGGAGTATCAGGCCCCATGACGAAACAAGCAAATGGTGTGCCGGTTGTGTGCGCGGCCTGCGCGGCCCCGTTCACGCTGGCTGCGCACGCGTATACGCGCCGGCGTGAGCGGTATGGCGACTGCCTCCTCTGCGTCCACTGCCTAACCGAGGGCTGGATGCGCACGCACGCCGGCCAATATCACCAGGAGCGGACGCTGCGCGACGAGACCACCCGCACGGCGGAGTGATGGATCTCCCGCACCGTGCCGGGCGACGGAGGATAACGACAGGTGGCGTGCTACGCGGGGCGCGGATCGTCGCGCAGGATCGCCGTGAGGAGGAAGCGTAGCGCGTCGGCGTCGGACGGGTAGCCGTGCGCGGCCACGTCGTTGGCGAGACAATGATGCTCGTCCAGGGTTAACGGGCCGCGCACCACGACGGGCACGCGCGCCAGGTCCGGGATGTGGCGGAGGGCGTGCAGGAGGGCGACGGCGCGGCCGTCGATGAGCGCCGCGTCGGTCAGAATCACGGCGGGGCGTAGCTCGTCCAGGAGGGCGAGCGCGCGGCGCGCGGTGTCCGCCGCGAGGGGCCAATAACCGGCCGCGCGCACAGTCGCCGCGCTCGTCGCCTGACGGGCGGGGTGAGAACTCACGACGAGGACGAGGTGATGGGACACCCGGCGCTCCCTCTCTATCTACGCTCATCCGGTCGGATGGTGCGACACGCGGGGATCGCCGACAGGCGATGCAGGAACCATGCCGACGTGGGGGGGGTAGGCCGCGCCTCCCCTATGCTATGTTCTAGGCGCGAGGCAAGACGGGACCAATATAACCCCCGCGACACCGCGTGTGTCCCGGGACCGTGCAAGGAGGGCCGATGGCGCGACGAATCGCGGTGATCGACGACGACAAGGCGATCCGGGACCTGCTGGCCGAGGTGCTCGCCGACGAGGGCTACGAGCCGCTGGTGTTCGCCGATGGCGCGGCGGCGCTGCCGGCGTTGGGCGACCAGCCCCCGGACGCGCTGATCCTAGACCTGCGGCTGCCGCCCCCACTGGACGGCTGGGCGCTCCTGGCGCATCTGCGGGTGGACCCGGCGCTGCGCACCCTGCCCGTGCTGGTCTGCACAGGCGATCAACGGGCCATAGGGGAACAGGCTGCCGTGCTCGATCGGTCGGGCTGCGCGGTGCTCGCCAAGCCGTTCGACCTCGACGACCTGCTCGCCTTGCTCGGCCGCCTGGGCGTCGCCCCCTGACGCGCGTCCAACGACGCCACGGACACGCCCGTGGATCAGGACTGTCGTTCATACAAGAAAGGAGATCGCCGATGACCACCACCAACAGCCAGCCCCCCGCAGGGCCGCGCGCTCAGAGGCCGCGTGTGTTGATCCATCGGGAGAACCGACGCGCCGACGCGCCCGCGGCCCTCGGCTTGCTCGGCGTCGCCATCGGTACCTGTACCCTGAGCGCCGTCCTGGCCGGGTGGGTCCCGCCAGGCACGCTGCTGATGGCCGCGGCCGTCCTGTTCATCTGCGGTGGCGTCGCCCCGTTTCTGGCCGCTCAGTGGAGCTACGGTCGGGGCGACACCTTCTTCGGCGCCGCCTTCGGCTGCATCGGTGCCTTCACCGCCACCGTCGCCCTAGACCTCTGGCTCACGCGGGCGGGCTTGCTCACGGGATCGGGCACCGGTTTGGGTGTGACGGGCCTCGTCTTCGCCTCGTTCGCCCTCATCGCGGCGCAGCTCATGGTCGCGGCCCTGTGGCGGAGCATGGCCCTCGTCGGCGTGTTATTCTTCCTGGCCCTGATGTATGGCCTGGTGGGGGCAGGCGACATCGCCGCGGGAGCGTCCACGTTGATCCGCGCGGGCGCCTGGGCCGGCCTGCTCGCCGCGGTCAGCGCCGTCTACGCGGCCGGAGCACTCGTCGTCAACAGCGTGAGCCGGCGCACGATCCTGCCCCTGGGGGTGCCGCTGCTGCGAACCGGGACCGACCCACGGCCGTGGGTCGGTGTCGCGGATGACCCCGACGCCAGGATGCCGGCCCTCCGACTGCTGAGGGGGATGACGGTACGTGACAGCGGCACCCACAACGTGGCCGGGGCGGGCACATCGCAGTCAGCGGAGGACGTGAGCTGGGCCGACGTGGCGGTTGAGCGGGCCGGGCGGCTCCAGGCCGAGGCTCGCGCCGCCGCCGCTGAGGAACGGGCGCTGGCCGCCGAGGAACGGGCGGCGGCGGCTGACTGGCTGGTGGCGGTGCTACGTAGCGAGCTGATCGGTCCGGAGCGGAAACGTTCCCGTTGGTGGTGTCCCTGGAGCCGGCGCGCCGCCCTATGGCGCCGGCGGGTCGACGGCGAGACCGGGGAGTAGAGGAGGAGTAAGCATGCCAGCACCGACGAACGTGTTCTTCGTGCGCCACGCCGAGTCGCAGGCCAACCTGGACAAGGACGAGATCGCGCACGGCTGGCGCGACGCCTATCCCCGCACGTTGCAAGATGAACGTGACGCCGACGTGCGGCTCACCGCGCGGGGTGTGGAACAGGCGCGCACCACCGGCCGTTACCTGGCCGCGAACCTTGGCGCGTTCGACGCCTGCTACGTCTCGCCCTGGCTACGCACGCGCCACACCTTCGACCACCTGCTCGCGGCATACCCGGCGGAGCAGCGCGACGCGATGCGCGTGGCGACGCGCTACGAGGAGCGGCTGCGCGACTACGAGCAGGGCATCGTGACCCGCCTGACGTCCGCGCAGATCGCCACGCGCTATCCCGAGGAGGCGCACCGCCGAGCCACCGACGGGCCGTACTACTACCGGCCGGCCGGCGGCGAGAGCTGGGCCGACATCAGCCAGCGCCTCCACCGGTGCTCGACGCGCTCGCGCGCACGCAATCGGGCGGGAATCTGCTGGTGGTCGCGCACAACGCCGTCATCCTGTGCGCGCGCAAAGTGCTGCTGGGCCTGGATGAGGAAGAGATCCTAACGGTCTCCGCCCACGCGCCCATGCGTAATTGCGCGATCGGACACTTCATCTATGATGAACCGGAGGGTGCCTGGCGACTGGAGCGCTGGGATGAGGTGGTCTACGGCTCTGACCTGGCCTCAACCGTCCCCGACCACCACCAGCGCCAGGGTCCCCCCGACGAGTCGGTGCCCCCCGCGGACACCCGCCCGTAATCGCCGCGACAGAGGTAGGGCGACGGCGCAGAAGCGCGGAGAGCGCCCTTCTGTACACGTCCTCCCCCCTATCCCTGCCTTCGCTAAGATAGTGGGGCGGGAGGGCCACCCCGGTGCGCCCCGCCGGCATCACCCGGCGCGGCTTTAATGGCCGCCGGCGAGTTTCTCGGCGTCTTGCACGAGGCCGCCACCCTGCTGCTGACCACCCTGCTGGCCCCCAGCAAGCTTCTCAGCATCTTGCACGAGGCCGCCACCTTGTTGGTTGCCGCCGCTCTGCTGACCACCGGCGAGTTTCTCGGCGTCCTGCACGAGGCCGCCACCTTGTTGGTTGCCGCCGCTCTGCTGACCACCGGCGAGTTTCTCGGCGTCCTGTGTGATCTCGTTCATGGCTCATCTCCTCTGTCACCGAGCCGATCGTGTCGGCCTGGCCGTGTACTGCGGCCGGTCAGGTGCCGACCCTGTTCGCGGACGCGGGGCCAGCGGTATCACTGGCTACGCTCCTACGTCCACTGATAAGCACAAAGTATACCGTTAGCGCGTGGCGTGCGTCGGGGAATGTCCCCTAGGCCTCGCTGTCGCGCCGGCGGGGCGCTGCCTTCGTCGCCGAACACACCTGTGCTGGCTGGCTAGTGCATCCACGTAACGAATTGACACGATTTGCTTGTTATATGTCGATCATGTTGTAGCCATCCCTGTGCAGCGGTGGGTCAGCGAACACATGCCGAGCCATTCATGATCACTATCTTTGCACTTTTCGATTATTGTCAAGTAAAATAGCTTTTGTTCGCTATATATAGTGGTCGGCGCTAATGACGAACCGCAATATACGGTAGTCAAACAAAAAGTGCAAAGATAGAGCATGATATGCCTCCCGACGAATCATGAAGTAATTGCGCCGAAGTACTGCGACGCCCCGAGAAGCCAAGGCAAGGCACTCCTTCGGGGCATGGATCACATGAGGGGGACAGGCGCGGCATGGAACATGGCCTAACGCGCCGCATAGACCGCCGCGCGACGCGGCCGTGAGGACAGCACGATGTGGGACGACGGCGTAGCGACCGACGCGACGACACCCTCCCCTCCGAGTGCCATAGAGCGCGTCGGGCAGGGGCAGGCGGGGACCTGCGCCACCTGCGAGCAGCCGGCCCCGTCCGGTAAGCTCCGGTGCGATCTATGTGTTCGTTTAGAATGGGAGACGCTCAAAGCCGCCGATCCCGCGTGGTACGAGCGACATCGCATGGACAGGAGACAGACCGCCGGAGGTAACACATGACCGACAATCAAGCCCGCGCCCGCGTCTGGACGCTCTGCCTCTACGCCCTCGTGCTCGCGGCCCTCACCGGCCCTCTCGCCGGCCTGCTCACCCCGCTGGCCCATGCCTCCGCGCCCGCCCTTCCCATCCTGGCCGCGCTCCTCGCCGCCGCCCTCGTCGGCGCGTACGTGGCCCTCGCCGTCCTGCTCATCGTCGCCGTCCTGCTCATCGTCGCCGTCCTGCGCGTCGTGCGGCCGCGTCTGGACGGCCCCCGCTAGCCCGTGTGGGAGCGCCGCCGCCGCCCTCTGGCATGGTGCAAGCGGCCTTCCCCCACCCTCAGATCGTAGCGCTACAGTAGCGCTATTAGGGCTCCACAGTAGCGTTATTAGGGCTCCAACGGGCCGCACATATGGCGCTATTCGTAGCGCTAGCACTAAAGCCATGGCGCTACGATAGCGCTACGTTTTGAGCGTGAAAACGGGGGGTTGGCGCTACGATGGCGCTACTCTTTATCCTGGGCGCTACACCACCCGTAGCGCTAGCGCCATGGTCGCGCTAGCGCCATGGTCGCGCTAGCGCCATCGTCGCGCTATTCCCTCCCCGTAGCGTCATGGCCCCGCGCGCAGCGACGGGGCCATGG
>JAABUX010007692.1_pt1 | contig 12577 bp, 13 predicted proteins | sample 5561851 | NCBI WGS metagenome assembly JAABUX01 (sample SAMN10711883, study PRJNA513361) | rock metagenome | isolation source: Antarctica rocks | place: Antarctica: Victoria Land, Richard Nunatak red sandstone | collected 2016-01-03 | reverse complement strand
CGCCGCCGCCGCATCGGAGCCATAGCGCAGCCCCACCATCATCAGCGCGTCCGCCAGCCCCGTCAGCCCCAGCCCGACCCGGCGCTTCGCCATCGCCTCCTGCCGCTGCGCCTCCAACGGAAAGCCCGAGGCGTCGATGGTGTTGTCCAGCATCCGCACCGCCACGCCCACCAGCTCCGCCAGTTCGCCCTCATCCAGGTGGGCGGCGCTGGTGAACGGGTCCCGCACCAGCTTGGCCAGGTTGATCGACCCCAGCAGGCAGGCCCCATACGGCGGCAACGGCTGCTCGGCGCAGGGATTGGTCGAGTGGATGGCCTCGCAATAAGCAAGGTTGTTGCGGGCGTTGATGCGGTCGATGAACAGCACGCCGGGCTCGGCGTAGTCGTAGGTCGCCTGCATGATGCTGTCCCACAGCGCCTGCGCCTTGATGGTGCGATAGGTCGTGCCGCCGAACACCAGCGGCCAGTCGCCGCCCGCGTCCACGGCGGCCATGAAGGCGTCGGTCACCAGCACCGACAGGTTGAAGTTGCGCAGCCGCCCCGGCTCGCGCTTGGCGGCGATGAACGCCTCGATGTCCGGGTGGTCGCACCGCATGGTCGCCATCATCGCCCCGCGGCGGGAGCCTGCGGACATGATGGTGCGGCACATGCTGTCCCACACGTCCATGAACGACAGCGGCCCCGAGGCATCCGCGCTGACCCCCTTCACCGCCGCCCCCTTCGGCCGCAGCGTCGAGAAGTCGTAGCCGATGCCGCCGCCCTGCTGCATCGTCAGCGCGGCCTCACGCAGGTGGGCGAAGATGCTACCCAGGTCGTCCTCGATGTCCCCCATGACGAAGCAGTTGAACAGGGTCACGCGCCGCTCGGTCCCGGCGCCGGCGACGATGCGGCCGGCGGGGAGGAACTTGAAGTCCTCCAGCGCCTGGTAGAACCGCGGTTCCCACAGCTCCGGCTGTGTCTCGACGGCGGCGAGGGCATGGGCGACGCGGCGCCAGGTGTCCTCGACGGAGTGATCAACCGGGGTGCCGTCCGCGGTTTTGAACTGGTACTTCTGGCCCCAGATCTGGCGCGAGATCGGTGCCATGCGCTCGGTTGCGGGGAGCCGGAGGTGTTCCGCCATCGTGTCCATCAGCAGGCCTTCTTTCGCTGTCTGCGCGCCGGGGTGCGAATCGGCGGGCGTTGGTTAGGTGCAGACCCTACACCGTATCTGGTGTGTCTGCTGCCTCCGGACACTAGTTACGGTGCCAGAGAGGCGCCTGTGGCCGTTCGGCGACGCCTATGGGCGGAGCTACAGGTGCCATCGCGGATGAGCAGCGCAGGCATCAGCGTTGGCGTGATTGGCTTTTCGGAACGCAGGGCAGCGGCAGGCTGCACGGTCCCGCTGGTTTAGTTGCTGGCCTTGATCACGGCCTTGTCAGATCCCGCTTGACGGTCCGCGTTGCCGTCCGGTTCGGGTCAGGCATCGGGCAGGTCCACCCGCTCATAGAACTCGGCCACGGCACCTCTATACCACACCGCCACCCTCAAAGCACCCAAGCTGACCCACCCCGCCCCCGTTGACGCCGGCACACCTGGCGTATGCAGTGCCCCCAGCCCCACCGGGAGCCTGCCGGCATGACCCCAACGGACACCTTCCACGTCGGCAACGGTGCTGGCTTCTCCGGCGACCGCGTGGATGCCCCCGGCCCCGTCGTGGATACCCTGATCGCCTCCGGCCGCCCCGCTGCGCTGTTCCTGGAGGTGCTGGGCGAGCGCACCATCGCCCTCGCGCAACTGGAACGCCGGCGCGACCCGTCCCGCGGCTACGAACCGATGCTGGAGCGCCTGCTCGACCCGGTGCTGGCCCCCTGCGCCCGGCACGGCATCCCCATCCTGGGCAACTTCGGCGCCGCCAACCCGCCCGCCGCGGCGGCGCTGCTGGCCCGCATGGCGCTGCGGCACGGCCTGCCGGACCTCCGCATCGCCATCGTGGACGGCGACGACGTGCGCGGCAGCATCGATCTCGCGGCGTTGGACGTGCACGAGGCCGACGCCTCCATCACCACCATCAGCCCCGATGCGTTGCTGGCCGCCAACGCCTACCTGGGCGCCGCCCCGCTGGTGGAGGCGCTGGCGCAGGGCGCGCAGGTGGTGGTTGCCGGCCGGGTCGCCGATCCCGCGCTGGCCTTGGCGCCGCTGGTCCACTACTTCGGCTGGGCATGGGACGACTGGGCGCGGTTGGCCGCGGGCACGCTCGCCGGGCACCTGCTGGAGTGCGGCAGCCAAGTCACGGGCGGGGTGTTCTACGACCCCGGCGTCAAGGACGTGCCCGACCCGGCCAACCTGGGCTTCCCGATCGCCGAGGTGTCCCGCGACGGCGGCATGGTCATCACCAAGGCAGCGGACACCGGCGGCCTGGTCAGCGCGCAAACGGTGAAGGAGCAACTGCTGTACGAACTGCACGATCCCGCTGCCTACCTGACGCCTGACGTGGTGCTCGACATCACCGGCGTCACCGTCAGGGAGGCCGGGCCCAACCGCGTCGCCGTGCAGGGCGCCCGCGGCCACCCGGCGCCGGAGCGGCTGAAGGTGACAGCCTGCTTCGAGGGCAGCTTCCTCGGCGAGGGCGAGTTCTCCCTAGCCGGCCCTAACTGCCTCGCCCGCGCCCGGCTGGCGCGCGACGTGCTGCTGCAACGCCTGCATCAGCGTGGCCTACCGGTGCGCGCCCGGGTGGACCTGATCGGCGTCGCCAGCGTGCTGGACTCCGACGACGGCGCCCTCGCGCGGGCCTACGCCGGCCCGGAGCCGCAGGAGGTCCGCGTGCGCCTGGCCGCAGAAGGCACAGAGCGCGACGACGTAGAGCAGGCCGCGCGCGAGGTGCTCGCCATGCTGTGCTGCGGCCCCGCCGGCAGTTGCGGCGCCCGCTGGAGCATCGTGCCGCGCATCCGCACCCGGTCCTACCTGGCGCCGCGCAGCCAGATCAGGCCGGGCGTGCACGTTGCCACCGCGCGGGAGCTGGCCAACGGATGAGCAGCCTCGTCAGCGTGCCGCTGCACCGGGTGGCGCATTCCCGTGCCGGGGACAAAGGCAACCGGGTCAACCTGAGCCTGATGCCCTACGACCCCGCGCTGTATTCCGTGCTCGCCGAGCAGGTGACGGAGGCGCGGGTGCTGGACCTGTTCCGCCACCGCCTCGTTCAAGGTGGGGGCGCAATCCAGGTGGTGCGCTACGACCTGCCGTTGCTGCACGCCTTCAACTTCGTGGTGGACGACGTGCTGGAGGGCGGGGTCAACACCGCGCTCAACCTGGACGGGCACGGCAAGTCGCACTCTTTCCGCCTGCTGGCGATGGAGGTGGAGGTGCCTCGGGCGTCGCTGGCCGCCTCCCCCGGAGCTATGCCCCGCCTTGCCGACTAGGCGCGGCCAGTCCGCTGCGCGCCTGCCGGCCCCATGCGCGCTGGCCCGTCAGGAACGACACCCACCCCAGCGCCGCCCCACCGTGCCGCAGTACCTGGAAGGTGAATGGCTCGACCAGCGCCGCAGCGACCGCCCAACCAAGGCCCACCCGGGCTGCGTCCCCAAGCCAGCGGCGATACAGCAGCAGCGACCATAGATAGAACCCCAGGTCGAGCGCGATCTTCGCCCCGATCACCCCGGCCACCGGCAGCGCCACAGCAGCGTTGCCCTCCGCCAGCGCCGCCAGCAGCAGTGCGATGCTGGTCAGGCCATACAGCGGCTGCATGGTGTCCAGCGCCTTCACCGGCAGCATCCGCGTGCCGAGCCGGCCATAGGCGGGATTGCCGACCATGTGGCGGTACCAAAGCTGGGTCTGCAGGAACCCGCCGAACCAGCGCCGCCGCTGACGCAGGAAGCCGCCCAGGGTGCCCGGCGCCTCCGTGCGCGCCCGCGCCCCGCCGATCACGTCAGTGCGCCACCCCAACCCCTGCCGGGCAGCATGGTCGCGCAGGCGGTGGGTCAGCTCGTAGTCCTCCACCAGGCAGTCCGGGTCGAAGCCGCCGACGTCCAGCACCGCCCGGCGCCGGTACGCCGCGAACGCGCCCGAGATCAGCAGCAGCCCGTCCTGCCGCCCCCAGGCATAGCGCGACAGGAAGTTCCGCATGTATTCGTAGGTCTGGAACCACTGGAAGAACCGCCCAGCGGCATCCGGTGCGCAGACCGGGAACAGCACGCCGGTTGCGGCCACAAGCGCCGGGTCCGCGGCGAAGGCCCGGCGCATCGCCAGCATCGCGCCGGGTTCAAGCAGGGTGTCGGCGTCCACGGTCACGACCAAGTCCTGTGCCATTCCCGCCAGTGCGGCATTCAGGGCGCGCGCCTTGCCGCCCGGCGGCAGCCGCAGCCAATGCAGCGAGGGGTGCAACGGCGACGACCCGCCAATCACGCCGGACGGGCTGGCGGCGAGGCCGTAGGTCTGCATCAGCAGGGCGCCCGTGCCGTCGTCGGAACCGTCATCGGCGATCACCACCATGTCGGGCGGCGCGGCCTGGGCGAACAGCGCCGCCAGGGTGGCAGGCAGGCCCGCGGCCTCGTTGCGGGCCGCGATGATCACGCCAAGGCTCGGCAGCGGACCGTCCGGCGCGGGTGCTGGCGGACGCAGCAGCGGCAGCGTCTGGACGAAGACGAACAGCAGCAGCGCCGTGTCGTAGCCGACATAGGCCAGGCCCACCGACCAGGCGAGCACCCCGCCGGCCCCGAAGGCGCGGAGGAACAGCAGCAGCCACAGTAGCGTCACGCCGCCATGGATCAGCACCGCCCGCAACGGCGTCGGTGGCGGGGCATGGCGTGGAGAGAGGTTCTGGCGGATCAGGTCCAACCCTGGGGCAGGGCCGGCGGTCACTCGGGTCATGCGATGCTCGCGCTGGCACGGGGCTGGCAGCTCCGGAAGCCTTGCAAGTGGCGCGGCTGCCCGGATATGCCAGCCTATGTCCCAGGCGCTCCCCCAAGCCATGCCAGCCCCCGTTCCGGCGCCTCGCCAGCAGATCGGACGCTACACGCGGGTGGCCGCCGTGCTGCACTGGGGCGTGGCAGTGCTGATCGTCGCCAACGTGGCGCTGGCGCTGGTGGCGGAGTCGCTGCCGGACGACTTCATCCGCCCGGCCATCGACCTGCACAAATCGGTCGGCCTGACCGTGCTGGGGCTTGTGCTGCTGCGCATCCTGTGGCGCATCGCCCATCCGCCACCGCCGCTGCCGGCCACCTACGGGCGGCTGGAACGGCTGGGCGCGCACGCGGCGCACCTGGTGCTGTATGGGCTGATCCTCGTCCTGCCGATCTCGGGCTGGCTGCACGACAGCGCGTTCAAGCATGCCGCCGCGCATCCGCTGCGGCTGTTCTGGGTGGTGCCCTGGTTCCGCATCGCCGCCATCCAGAACCTCGACCCGGCGACCAAGGAGGCCGTCCACGACCGGTTCTACGCCTTGCATGCCTGGTCGGTCTATGCGCTGTATGCGCTGCTGGCGCTGCACATCCTGGGCGCGCTGAAGCACCAGTGGCTCGACGGCGAGGCCGAGCTGCAGCGCATGCGGGTCGGCGCCATGCCTGCCGAGTAACAGGGGCGCCAAGCGATGGACGGCATGGATTCAGGCATCCCGAGGCTGGACATCGACCCGTTCTCCCGCGCCTTCCTGCAGGACCCATTCCCTGACCACGAGCGCCTGCGCGAAGCCGGCCCGGTAGCTTACCTGTCGCGCTACGGGGTGTTCGCCGTCGCCCGGCACGCCGAGGTGCGCGCGGTGCTGCAGGACTGGGAGGCGTTCTCGTCCGCCGCCGGGGTTGGCCTGGCCGACTTCCGCAAGGAGAAGCCCTGGCGGCTGCCGAGCCTCGTGCTGGAGACAGACCCGCCGCTGCACGACCGCACCCGCCGAGTGCTGTCCCGCGTGCTGTCGGCCGGCGCGATGCGGACGCTGCGGGTGCGGTTCCAGGAGGACGCGGAGAGCATGGTCGCCGGCCTGGTCCGCCGCGGCACGTTCGATGCTGTGCCGGACTTGGCTGAGGCCTATCCGCTGCGGGTGTTCCCCGACGCGGTTGGGATGCCGCGGGAGAACCGCCGGCACCTGCTGCCGTATGGCAACATGGTGTTCAACTCGTTCGGCCCGCATAACGCCTTCTTCCAGGACGCCGTGCAGGACGCTGCGCCGGTGCTGGACTGGGTGCAGGCACAATCGCAGCGGGAGAACCTGTCCGGCGCCGGCTTCGGCGCCGAAATCCATGCGGCGGTGGCCACCGGCGAGCTGTCCGCCGAGGAGGCGCCGCAGGTCGTGCGGTCGGTGCTGACGGCGGGGGTGGACACGACGGTCAGCGGGCTAGGCGCCGCGCTGCTGTGCCTGGCGACGCACCCGGCGCAGTTCCAGGCGTTGCGCCGGGACCCCGGCCTGGCCCGTTCGGCGTTCGAGGAGGCCGTGCGCTACGAGACGCCGGTGCAGACCTTCTTCCGCACCACGACGCGGGACGTGGAGGTATCGGGCATCCCCATCCCGCAGGGACGCAAGGTGCTGGTGTTCATGGGGGCGGCCAACCGCGACCCGAGGCGATGGGAGCGGCCGGACGCCTTCGAGGTCGGCCGTGCGGTGGCCGGGCATGTCGGCTGGGGGGTGGGCATCCATGCCTGCGTCGGCATGGCGCTGGCGCGGCTGGAGGGCGAGTGCCTGCTGTCCGCGCTAACGCGGCAAGCCGGGACGATGGAGCTGGCAGGGGAGCCGGTCCGGCGCTGCAACAACACCCTGCGCGGCCTGCAGAGCCTGCCGGTGCGGCTGACCCCGGCGTAGTGCAGCTTGTCTGCCCAGTGAATTGTATCCACCTCGCAGATACTTTGCCTTGGTCAATCCGGGGTAGGGGCAACCTGCATGGAGGTCATGGTCAGGAAATGGGGCAGTAGCGCATCGGTGCGGATACCTGCCGCTGTCATGGAGGCGGCCTAGCTTCACTTGGACCAGCCGGTGGACGTGCGGGAGGAGAAGGGCAGGATCATCGAGCCGATCCCAGAGCTTACCATCCAGCGGCGCTCATCGCAGGGATCACCGACGAGAACCGGCACGAGGCGGTGGAGACAGGGCCGATGATGGGGCAGGAAGCCTGGTGGTGGTGGCCGGCTATGTGTCCGACGCCAGAGATATCGTTTGGGTGCAATTTGATCTCAAGGCCAGGCACGAGCAAGCGGGACGCCGGCCTGCTGTGGTGCTCAGCCCGTCCGCCTACAATGACCGTGCCGGCATGATCGTGTGCTGCCCCACGACGACGCGCGTCAAAGGCTACCCCTTTGAGGCCGCAATTGCCGGCCAGCCCGCGAGCGTCGTCTTCGCGGACCAGGTGAAAAGCCAGGATTGGCGCGCGCACAAGGCGGCGCGGAAGGGCAAGGCCAGCCCGGCCGAACTGGCCGAGGTGCGGGCCAAGCTCAAGGCGCTCATTGGATGAAGCAGCCAGCCGCGACGCCAACCAGGAACACAGGCGGCGCCCCTTGCCTCCTGGACAGGCGCTGGGTTATCCGGTCCGCCTTGGCGTTCGTCATCGCCAGCGCGTCCGCCACCGCGCAGCTCGCCGACGAGCTGCTGGGCATCGCGCTGGAGGGCTGCCCTACCCGTTCCCGGCCCGCTGGCGCGAGTTCGACCTGGACGGCCAGACCGTCCGCCAGGCCTGCATAGACCTGCCGCCCACCGCCGCCCCGAACGGGCGCACGGCGCTGCTGCTGCACGGGCGCAACTTTCCCGCCAGTTGCTGGGAGGGTGTCATGCGCGCCCTGGCCGGCGCTGGCTGGCGCGTAGTCGCCACCGACCAGATCGGCTTCGGCCACAGCAGCAAGCCCGGCCTGGCCTACACCTTCGACATGCTCGCGCGGAACACGGCGGCGCTGCTGGATGGGCTGGGGGTGGCGCAGGTGGACCTCGTCGGGTACTCGCTGGGCGGCATGCTCGCCGTGCGCTTCACCCGCACCTGCCCGGCCCGGGTGCGCCGCCTAGTGCCGGAGTCCCCCGTGGGCCTGGAGGACTACTGGTTCACCGTGCCGCCGGTGACCGGCCAGTTCCTGTCCGACCGGGAGCACGCACTGTCCGCCAACGCCTACCGGAGCTTCCTGCGCGACACCTACTCGCTGTCCCTGCCGCCCGAGGCGGTCGAGCCGTTCGTAGTGCTGCGGGAGCGGCTGAAGGGCAGCGGCGAGTATCCGCGCTGGGTCAGGTCGTTCGTGCGGACCTACCAGATGATCCATGACCAGCCGGTCGTGCATGAATACCCGCTGGTGCGGGCGCCGACGCTGTTCATCATGGGGGCCAACGACCGCAACGCGCTGGGCAAACCCTGCACGACGCCGGAGCTGGCCGCCGGCATGGGGGCGGAACGAGGACAACGCCGCCCGCATCGCGGCTACGATGCCGGACGCGCGGGTGCTGGTGCTGGACGGGGTCGGCCACATGCCGCATCTGGAGCGGCCGGAGCGGTTCGACGCTGCGGTGCTGAAGTTCCTCGGCCGGGACTGAGCCGGACGCCCCGGCGCAAGGAGGTGGGATATGCAGACCAGGTTCATCGAGGCCAACGGACTGCGCTTCGAGGTGCAGGAGGAGGGCAGCGGCGACCGGCTGGCGCTGTGCCTGCACGGGTTTCCCGAGCACGCCGTCTCGTGGCGCCACCAGATGCCAGTGCTGGCCGCGATGGGCTACCGCGTCTGGGCGGTGAACCAGCGCGGCTATGGGCGCAGCAGCCGGCCGGGCGGGGTGGAGGATTACGCGCTGCCCAACCTGATTGCCGATGTTGCGGCGCTGATCGATGCCTCGGGGGCGCGCAGTGTCGTGCTGATCGGGCATGACTGGGGGGCGATGGTGGCGTGGTGCTTCGCCGCCGGGCAGGTGCGCCCGCTGGAGCGGCTGGTGATCATGAACGTGCCGCATCCGCTGTGCTTCCGTGCGGCGCTGAAGCACTGGCGGCAGCGGCGCAAGTCCTGGTACATCGGGTTCTTCCAAATTCCGGTCCTGCCGGAGCGGCTGCTGGCGGCGGGCGGCGGCGCTTCGGTGCGGCGCATGTTCGCCGGCGTGGCGCTGCCGCCGGACGTGCTGGACATCTATGCCAATCAGATCGCCGAACCCGGCGCGGCGACGGCGATGCTGAACTGGTACCGTGCCGCGCGCCGTCCCAACCGGGCAGGCATGCCGGACCTGTCGCGCGTGATCGAGGTGCCGACGCTGGTGGTGTGGGGCGAGAACGACGTGGCGCTCGACCTGATCTGCCTGGACGGCACGGAGCGCTACGTGCGCGACCTGGCGATCAAGCGGCTGCCCGGCGTGTCGCACTGGGTGCAGCAGGACGCGCCGGAGGCCGTCAACAAGCTGCTGCAGGAGTTCCTAGGCTGATCCAGAAAGCCGGGGCAGCACAGGCTGGCGGTGGCCGCCATGGTTGCCGCCGGCGCCGGTCCTGTTAGCCTTGCCGGACGGCATGGCCGGGTGCTCGCGAAGGGGACGATTGAGATGGCAGTGATCGGGTTCATCGGCCTGGGCAACATGGGCGCGCCGATGGCGACCAACCTGGTGCGCGCCGGGCACCAGGTGCGCGGGTTCGACCTTGCCCCATCCCTGCGCGCCCCGGCCGAGCAGGCGGGAGTCGCCTGGGCCACGGATGCGGCGACGGCGGCGGACGGGGCCGAGGTGGTCGTCACCATGCTGCCCGCCGGGCGGCACGTCGTGGCGGCCTACACGGGCGGGCTGCTCGCCGCCGCCCCGCCGGGGGCGCTGTTCATCGACTGCTCCACCATCGACGTGGACAGCGCGCGGCAGGCGCATGCGGCGGCGGCCCAGGCCGGGATGGAGTCGCTGGACGCCCCGGTGTCCGGCGGCACCGGCGGGGCGGCAGCAGGGACGCTGACCTTCATGGCGGGCGGCACAGAGGCCGCATTCGCCCGCGCGCAGCCGGTGCTCGCCGCCATGGGCAAGCGCATCGTGCGCTGCGGCGAGGCGACGGCCGGACAGGCGGCCAAGATCTGCAACAACATGATCCTCGGCGTCTCGATGATCGCCGTCTGCGAGGCGTTCGTACTCGCAGAGAAGCTGGGCCTGTCGCACCAGGCGCTGTTCGACGTCGCCTCCACCTCGTCCGGCCAGTGCTGGTCGCTGACGGGGTACTGCCCGGTGCCGGGTCCGGTGCCCACCAGCCCGGCCAACCGGGGCTACAAGCCCGGCTTCGCCGCGGCGCTGATGCTGAAGGACCTGCGGCTGTCCCAGGAGGCCGCCGCAGCCGCGGGCGCCGACACCGTCCTGGGCCGGCACGCGGCAGAGCTGTATGCCGCGTTCGAGGCGGCAGGGCACGGCGGGGCGGACTTCTCCGGCATCATCGAGGCGATCCGCGCCCGGTCGGCCGAGGCCGGACCCTAAGCCGGCCGCGGATCAAGGCCGCACGGCAGGCGTCTCCACCGGCAGGCCGTTTGAGCGCCAGCCCAGATAGAGCTGCAACGCCGCCATCTCCGGGCTGTCGGACGGCAGCGGCTCGGCCCGCACGCCGGTCAGGCAGTTGCGCAGCCGGCGGTCCAGCGATCCCATGGACTGCCACTCCAGGCGGTACAGCGGATAGCCGTTCGGCTGGCCCTGTGGGATGCGCGCCCCGCCCAGGCGCTGCCCGGCCAGGCCGTCATGGCACTGCGCGCAGGACAGGTTCAGTTGGCCCTGCCGCTGGTTGAACAGCGCCCGCCCCTGCTCGATGAACGGCTGCGCCGGGCCGTCGCCCGCGACCGCGACCGGCAGCCCGCGCGACTCCAGGCCGATCAGCGCCGTCACGGACAGCATCTCGTCGCTGTCCAGCGCCCAAGCGGCCTGACCGGCCCGCTCGGTCCGGGACTGGTTGACCCGGCCCGCCAGGGTGACCGGCCGGCCCAGCCGCGCGTCGAACTGCGGGTAGCGGGCGGCCACCCCACGCATCGACTCCGGCCGGCCATGGCACGAGGCGCATCCCTGGTCCCACAGCGCCGCGCCCTGCTGTACCCACAGCATGGCCGGGTTCCCGGCGTCGTCGTCCTGCATGGCGCGAACGGCCGGGCTGGCGTCGTCGCGTCCGCTATGCGGGGCTGCGCCCATGAGCAGCAAGGCCAGCACCGGCACCACAAGCCGCATCAAACGACCTCGATATGCGCCGTCTCGGCCTGCGTTGCGCCACTATCGTCCGCCCAACTGAACTCGAACGTGCCGCTGGCGTCCGCACGGGCCGAGAACGACAGGAACGGATTGGCCGCAATCGCCGGGAACAGCGCGATCCGCACCACCTCCACGCCGTTATAGGTGCAGAGGAAGTCGTGGATGACCATGCGCGGCACCACCTGGCCCATCTCGTCCTGGCGCTGGCCGCTCTCCATCGGGTGGCTGATCAGCAGCTTGATCTCGACGGCCTCGCCGCGCTTGGCCGTCTTGGGCACGTTCATCAATACCCGCATGGCATCAGCACCCGCATGGCTCTACTCCAGGCAGGCCGCGAGCGTGACGATCACCGCCACACTGTCGGTCCAGCACGACCCGTCATCCATCACTGCCACCGCGACCACCGTCTGCGAGGTCGCCAGCCGGATGCGGGTGGACAGCCTCGGCGCGAACGCGGCCAGGCCGAAGGTTGCGTGGAACACCTCGGGGTTCGGGTTGCCCTCTGCGAACAGGTGCAGGCTGGCGACCGTGCGTCCGTCCGGCGCGTCAGAGCTGACGACGACGCCGACCGCATTGCCGTTCTCGACCATCCCTGCCAGATCCAGCCGCACCTGGCCCGGCTGCGGCGTCTTACCGCCCGTCACCGCCGCGATCCCGTCCGCGACCTCCCGCGGAGTCGCCCGGACCGGCGCCGCCACCAGTGCGAAGGCGCCGGCCAGCACCATCTGCCGCCGCCCGATCACCGCAGCCCCGCCAGGTAGGCCACCGCGTCCTCGATCTCCTGCGGCGACAGGATCGGCTTGCCCTGCCATTGCGCCCCCACGCGTGTCCGGCCGCCGACCGTGCCGAAGGACGGCATCATCGTGTCCGGGTTCATCGCCGAGGCATCTACCAGCCGCACCCGGATCGCATCGGCATCCAGCCGCGCCCCGACCCCATGCAGGTCCGGCCCAACTGTCCCCTGTAGATGCGGGTTGGGAAACGGCCCCGCATGGCAAAGCGTGCAGGTGCTCGTCTGCCGGACCACCACGGCATAGCCGCGCTGCGGGTCGCCCGGGGCCGCAGCAACAAGCAGCAGGCTAGCCGAAAACAGAGCCAGTGATGGTGCGAAACCAAACATCCGCGTAGTCCGCCTCCTGCGCCCGCACCGCCGGGCTGGCGTCCAGCGGACTGGTGCCGCCGGCTCCGTCTATATCGGTCAACTGTCCCTTCACCGGACGGTAAACCCCGGCCACCGAGATGCCGTAGCCCGGCGCCACCAGACTGTAGCACGTATTGATCAGCCTCGGCTCCGCCGGGGTCCGCTCGGCCAGCAGTGCGGTGATCGCCTGGGCGCAGACCTTCGCCTGCGCATTGGCGGCGAACGCCGACTTCGGCATCGCGCCCATCACCGCCGCGTCGCCGATGACATGGATGCCCGGCACCAGCTTGCTCTCGAACGACACGGGGTCCACCGGGCACCAGCCGGTCCGGTCCGCGA
>JAABUX010007691.1_pt1 | contig 12579 bp, 22 predicted proteins | sample 5561851 | NCBI WGS metagenome assembly JAABUX01 (sample SAMN10711883, study PRJNA513361) | rock metagenome | isolation source: Antarctica rocks | place: Antarctica: Victoria Land, Richard Nunatak red sandstone | collected 2016-01-03 | reverse complement strand
AGGCGCATTTAATCATGTTGCAGTGCTTGCCCGTGGTGTGTGGTTTTTGTGAACAATCATTGGACGTCACCTTGTTCGAGCTCCGTAAGCTAAATTCAGTATTACTATCAATGCCGATCAGCGCTGTCCTCCCGATTGCTCCCCTGCAGCCTGCCAACCACAGGGTATCCCCTGTCCCTGAACTTCTTCTCCCAGTCAGCCAGCACAGCAAGGCGCTCATCGCTCAGGCCCGTCAGGTCGCCGCTGCAGTCCTCCAGACTCAATGACATGAGCGCCAGGGCCCGCGCCACTTCTCGCCCGGCGAAGATGTGGTACCCAGCGCCTGTACGGGTGCACAAGCGTCAGTCCGACCAAGCCAGATTGCTGCACCATGATGCAGCAGGAGGATGTCGATGGATGCGACCACGTGCGTTGCCACACTGCGGGTGCGAAGCGGGTCCTGCTGCGCCGCATGCGGCACATCGTAAGCTTTGACTGCTCCAGCATGCAATGACAGGATGCGGTTGGTAGCGTCCATCCATCCTTCGGCTGTGACAGCGTATGGATGTTTGCATCTGCATTTGCAGGGACAGGTGATGAGATGGCTGCGACGCTCGCACCTGGGCCGTAGAAGTCTCTGCCCTTGTCGCTCACATCGTAGATGGTTCCCCTCACCGAGACGAAGACCCGCCCGGCAGGGTTGGTCCCGTCAAAGGCTCTGAGCTGCTCGGCTGAAAGCTCCAGGGCGGCAGGCCTGCTACACTGCGCCGCAAGCATCAGTGTGCGTTGAGCATTTGACCCTTGTGGCTGCTCAGCATGGGTCCAATTGTACATCGCAGCTCGACTCTAGCCAATTTCTCTGCCCGGCTTCCTGCCGGTGGTCAGATCTTTCAGCCAGCAAAGGGAGCTCAGTCGAGCAGACTCGAAGGCCTTGTGCCTCGATCAGCTCTGGTACCTGACGCTGGGCCGAACGAAAGGGTCGCATGCTGATCACAAGAGGCACGAGAAAGGCAGACTCTCACAGCTCGTTCGCTGCGCCGATGTCCTTTGTCGCGACGGGATCAGCCCGGACGTGGCCTGCCTTTTTGCAGGGCGAGCCTGCACGCGTGATGACGTAGAACTTACTAGTTTGCGCTCGCCGTTGATCACGCTCGGCGAGCTCCAGATACCTGAGACCTGCCCGTGAAGCTGAGCCCTAGAAGCTGACCCTTGAACTCCTCGCCGATCAGCTCCGGCATGGCATGCATCGCCGGAGCGCCGGGAACCATCGATGAACGCTCCGGCGGCGTGCCTCCTGTGCCTGGTACTCGCGGCGATTACCCAGAGCGAGAGCGTCGCAGGGCTGGGCGACGGCTTTCTCGGGCCGCATCGTGCCGCACAGCTGCCCGGCATCATCCGTCTCGCGGGGCGACAGCTGCAGCAGTCAACGATCACCTGCCAGATACCGGCGTGGTCGTGTCCGGGAGGCTTCGTCCTGAGCAACCAGGAGTACTCAGACATCGTCACCGGACCCTGTGTGACCGACGGCGGCGCCGGCCAGCTGTGCAATGGAAGGACTGACGCATCGGGCACGGCCGTCAGCGCTGCGCTCTCTGGAGGCTGCAAGCAGGTACGTCATCGGTTCTGTCATTTCTCTGATATGGCAGGTGATGCAGGTGGTCAGCATGCACTCCCACGCTCCAGCCAACGATGCTTGGGACTGATAATTGCTTAATGACATGATGTGCCATGGTGTCGAGTCATGCGCAGGCTCTGGACGACTCCGGTCTGCCCGCGTGCGTCGAGGCTACGAGCCTGAGCACGCCGTTGCTGCCGTCCAGCGCAGCCCTGCGGGCGTCGTACGGCTACAACGGGCAACGCAGCTACGGCGGATACTACGGCCATGGGCTGTACTCACCATATGCATGGCCACCGCCGCCGCCGCCCCCGCCACCTCCACCTCCGCCCCCGCCGCCACCGCCGCCGCCGCATAGAGCCAGCGGATCGACAGCCCCGACAATGCCCCGCCTCCTGAACATGCCGTCACCGCCCCCGCCCCCGCCCCCGCCACCGCCCCCCGCCCCCACTCTGCGGCCGCCAGTGCCGCCGCCCCTAGCGCCCTTTCTGCCGCCCTCTCCTACGCTGCCGCCGCTGGCATCGCCGCCTCCTGGCGTCAGCCCTCCGCCGGTGTCCGCGGGCGCCGCCATCCTGCCGTGCTTCCCCGGAATACCCTGCAACAACTCCTTCTACACCTGCGGCCCAACCCAGGTGCACTTGCTGATCGTCCAGACTGAGAGGCAGGCATGCTTGCATTTCCATCGTCAGTGCCGTGTCCGTGCAACACCAATGATGCTAATTATACACGTTCTGACCGTGCTGGTCGCCAACGCAGAACATGCCAGTGACAAGCGCTCTGTACACGCTGATTGTGGCGGCGTCAGCATGCATTCCTGTCGTGGGAACTACATTGTGCACCATTGCCATGGGCGTTGACATCGAGGTCAGTCATTCGCCGCTCTGCCGGCCCTCATGTCCTGCACGCAATTGTGCATGGGTGTCTTCGCTCCATCACACACGTCTGCACCTGCTGTGCTGCTCTGTACGTTTGATCTGAAGATCATGCCATGCCTAATCCCACCCACCGCCGCTGGCCGCAGATCACGCTGTACGCCGCAGTCGCGGCAGGTCCCTGCGCGGAGACGTGCATGGACCCGGGCCGTGCGCTGTGCTTCGTGCTCGCCAACCCGCCGTCGCCGCCCCTGGCGCAGCTGCCGCCGATGCCGCCGCCCGGCGCGCCGCTGCTGTACAGCGGCTACGCAGGTGGGAGCCCATGAGAAAGCCTGTTGTTCGGTGAGTTCCCTTTCCAGACGACTCAAAGCTGACTTCCTGTTCAGGATTTCAGACCATGGGGGGTCGTTCATGTTCGTTTAGGACCGTGAAAGCACATGAACTTGCTGCAATGTCCTCAGCTGCTCATGTCCAGCAGAGCATCAGGTCAGGATCCAGCTGCAGCGCACTGCTGCATGGCGACCATGACGTCCCTTTATGCCAGTGTGCAGGGTACGTCAGCCCGCCGACATACCTTCCCCCTCTGCCGCTGAAGCTCGGACCCAGCACCGCGATGCCCAGTGGCAACCGGCGTCCACCGCCCTTCCCGGCCGCCAGCCCCGCAGCTGCCGCCAGGCCTCCTCCTCCTGTCCCTGCGCAAAGGCAGCCGCCGCCTCCTGTCCCTGCACAGGAGCAGCCGGCGCCTCCTGCCCCCGCGAAGGGGCTGCCGCCGCCTCCTGTCTCGGCGGCCAGAGTGATCCTCGTGCCCAAGCCCGTTGCAGCAGTGCCACCAGGTGGGGTCAGTTCCGCTACCGTGGCCCCTGCCACTACTCCATATCCCGGCTGCACACGTTGAGGTCTTAATTTGTTGCAGTCAACAACACGATGGCAGTAGGTGGTGTCTGGTGAGCTATAATTTGGCTGGTATCATAATTATTTGGCGAGCGACTGAAATTGTCACAATTGCACACCAGACTGTGCTCATCATGCGTGCCGTGATTACCGCCACATCGGGACATGCTGAGCATTGCAGGCACCCAGACCGTCGTCGCTGAGCAGCAGAGCCCGCCTCCATTCAACGCAGCTACATACCATCTGGACGCCAAGGCGCTCTCCGTGCGGCGGGACGTCTTGATTTCCACCCCGACACCGAGCCAGCCGTCTGCGGCTTACCAGCTGAAACTGAGTTCTTGGGGCGCATGCAGCAGTCTATGCGGCGGAGGTACGGACGGCCTGCATGCTCACTCTGCGCATGCAGTCGAAGCGTAAGTTAGCCCACGCGCAGCAAAACGGCAACATCGCTGTCCCGCTTGGGCTGGCAACAGTAGTTCACCGCACAACGAGTTTGCCACACTCGGCACAACATGACTGCCGGTGCATGCTTTGTTCAGCATTTCTCGTGATGGGCGTCGCTGTGCAGGCGTTCGCGAGCGGACCGCGACATGTGTAGAATCGCCAACTGGTCTGCCCGTGCCAATCGGTCTCTGCAACACCGCTGTGTCGCTGTTCGACACCCTGCAAGGTGCGACAGCGTGCCTGCGCGCTGAGCATTACAGCAATCGCTTGCACGTCGCGCTGTGCTGCAATTGAGTGCACCGTCTCCAGTGCGCACACCGTCCACATAGCGTCAGCAGCGGTTGCCATGCCGACCTCATCTGCCTTTGAGCAGCATTTCTGCTGTGAACAGCCGTGTCGCTAATGAAAGCATGTTAGTGGCACGCAGAGCCGTGCGCCAACATGACATGCGGGGCCTACAGCTGGTCAGCTGGACCCTGGGGTCGCTGCACGGCCACATGCCAATCTCATGGTCAACAGGTGACGCTCCGCGGCGCACGCGCAGCGGCGCTTTGCACAAACACCGTCATGCTAAATGTTCTGACACACTACACGGCCCTCCTGCTCGTCTCGGGCCCTTCCGACATGATGTGCTGGTTTGTCATGGACGCTCTGGTCAATCCCATGACAGGCTGCAGCGAAATCCACTCGTGCTTGCAGGTGCGGAGGGTGACATGCATGCAGGGCGGTCAGCCGGTGTCGCCGGTCGCCGCGAACTACAGCACGGCGTGCCCGGCGAGCAGCATGCCTGCGGCGTCCCGTGCCTGCTCCGCCACGGGGTGCCGGCCGGTGGTGTGGCAAGTCGGGGCCTGGTCACCTTGCAGCGCGGGGACTATGAACCGCACCCTGGGGTGCACCGTGCTCAATGGGGGCGCAGTCGGTCTCTCGGTGCGCATTTGCTGCCGGAGGCTGACGTCCCCGCCCCATGCACTACGACACGTCCGGCGGTCCACAGCAAAGCTCCAGTGCTGCTGTCCAGAAGCACCAATTAGGATCTGTGATTCCTGGAATCTACACTAGCTGCTGTATGCCGACTTTCAGCACAGCAAGCGGGTGCAGGTGTGCGCCAGCCAGCTGGGATGGACACCGCCAGAGAGCCAGGCGTGCAGCGCCTTCGCGTGCGTGACCGCATCAGACTGCGGCGGCCACGGCAACTGCGCGGCGGCGAACGGCCAGTGCTTCTGTGACGCCGGCTGGACGGGCGTGGACTGCAGCGTGGCGACACTCAACTGCACGGCGGGGCAGCCTGGATGCTGCGCTGGCGGCGTCACTGACGATACAGGAGCATGCTGCACGTCAGGTGCAATACCCTGGTATTACAGCTGTGTGTTGTGATCACATCTTGTGTATATTTTCGCCCGCACACTTCGCAGATCACTGTCAAACACCTTCCGGACAGCTTCTTGCCCTGCCAGCAGTGGCGCACTCGCAGCGGTTGAGCTTTGGTCCCAAACACTGCCTGAATGTATCTTCGATGACTCCTGTGCAGGGCTGACTGGCAGGACCGGCAAATGCTGTGTGGCGTGGAGCAACGGCGGACCGCCGCAGCTGGATCGAAACGGCGCGTGCTGCGGGTCCGGCATCGACGCCTGCGGCACGTGCGGCGGCAACGCGACGCTGGTGGATATCAGCGGCGGGTGAGGATCTGTCGGGGTCGGCGGGCCGGCGCCATTGTCATCCCCTGATCCTCCTGCCCAACCGACCACTTAACGCATGCCGACACAGAGCATCAGCTGTGCTCGCTTCCCAATTGCCACCTCACCATATTCATGTGACGCCTCATAACGTTTTTGACAGGTGCTGCAATGGGGCGCTCGATGCCGGCGGCCGCTGTTGCCCTTTGCCCGCGGTCATGGATGAGTTCGGCGTCTGCAGCGGGAGTTCTACAAGCGGCACGATGGTCATGTCGCTCGCCGTCGTTGCCAATGCTCCGGGTGGGTCACAGGACGGCGCTACGCCACGGACGTTGGCTAATGCCATGGCTGTGCATATGATGTGTGCAGTGCAGATGCACATTAACTGGGTGCATGGCAGCACACATGTGGTGACCGCATCAAGGGTATGCTTCTGCAGGCTGCATTGCCATCATGCACCGTCGTTGCTCATGAGTGGTTTCATCAAGAGCGGCAGTTCGCCCTGCAGGACTGTTGCAAGCTGGGTCGAAGCCGCGTGCGGCTTTGGCAGCACGGGTGCAGACGTCCCTTGGCGCAGCGCTCGGCATAACACCATCGCAGGTGAGCTCCAGACACGTCACGAGCTAACACTCTTCAGCGTGCACTTGCACGATGGCGATAGCGTTCCGCCATGGATCACATGGCCCAGCTCGATCTATGCCTCCGCCTACCCATGGTGCGCAGCCGAGCTGGAGCTTACAGCTTCAGAAGCGCTGTCAGATGTGCATGAAATTGTTGACAGTTCCAGAAACAGATGTTGACTGCTTCTCTCGAATGCAGGTGACGCTGACGGCAGTGGCTGCGCTGCCTACGGCATCGAGCCTCGGCCGACGGCTCAGGGCGGCTGCTGCCTCTGGCGCGCCGCCACGCGGACCGCTGCTGCCGAGTGTCTTCACCGTGACCGCCCAGCTCACGCCGCCGTACGGATCTTTGCCGTATCCAGCTCTTCAGGTACGTGGAGCCTAAAGGCTGCTCATCTGCCCACCTCTTATGCGCTGACTGTCGGTTCAGCCCTGATCAGCAAGAGCATCATCGCGTTGTACACACTTGTTACGGGCAAGCTAATGCCGAGAAGGCTCTGTACAGTCTGCGCGGGGCGCTGCCATCAGAAGGTGTGCACGCGATGCGTGTCCACACGTGGGCTTGCGTTTGCAGGCGTTGCTGCAGCAGTATACCGCCAAGTACAGCAGGGGGCAGCCAATGTCGACGTTCAGCCATCTTGCGGTGCAGCAGATCCTGGGCCTGCAAGCCGTTGGTCTGCCTGGCAACGGCGTGTGCGAGCTCGGGGAGCTGCCGACGGCACAGAATGCAGGCGAGCAACCAGCAACCCGTTCCATCATATTGTTTGCTGCTCGCGTGGCATGTGCTGGCCCGCTGATGCTCGGCAAGCCCAGCTGAGTTACCTGCCGGTTAGGGTCCAGCTACAATAGAGCTCGGCTTTCCAGCAATGTATTGACCTGTTCTAGGGAACTGTTGTGAACACTCCATTGCATCTTATAACAGTGCCACTCACGTGCAGGAAACCTGTCTGATTGCCCGGCGAGGTGGAATGCTGTCCCCGCCAGCAGCAGCAATGTCTCCTGCAGTGGCCGCGGTGTGGCAGTGCCGGCGACGGGCATCTGCCTGTGCTGGACAGGCTACACCGGATCCGCGTGCACGGATTGTGACGCGGGCTTTCAGGCCGCGGCGGGACTGTGCCAGCGCGCCGCGGGCAGCTTCGCGGCGCCTGCCCCGTACACGGTAGCGCCAAGCAACACCCCGCCTCCCAGTGTCACATCAGCTTCCATCGCTGCAGCAGTGGTCAGCGTCAACGGCACCGCACAAGGGACTCAGGGCGACCGCGCCGCCGTGCCGGTGGCCGCCTCGACGCTGTCCCAGCGCGCCCAGCAGACCGGGTCCCCGCCCCCGCCCCCGCAGAAGCACTCTGACAAGCACGACAGCTCCCGCGTCCGCCTGGCGGTGGGGATCGCCATCGCCGCCGCCACAGCCCTGATGGCTCTCGCTGCCATCGCGTACTACCGGCACCGCCGCCGCCGAGCAAGGGGTGACGCAGACAAGCCCGGACTGCGCCAATTCGCAATCGGCGCCCCGCCGTCGTCACCGCCGACAGCTCTGCCACAGGAGGTGGGTGCTCATGTGGGGAGCACATCGCCACTCAGTACGGGCTTGCCTAAGTGACGATGCCGGACCTGCATACAAGTAATGCGCTCCAGGCAACAACTGTTTGCGATGTGACACATGTCACACCCAGTCACCTGCTCACTTGCAACAGCGGATTGGTGCAAAGTTCTGCTAGCCAATCATGGCCGCCTGTCGTTATATCGTAAGATGATGCTGCAGCCGTACCATGTCCAGCTGGCGTCCAAGCGCGCGTCCAACTGGGCTGACAGCACGGACGAAGTGACGTTCACGCTGGGCGCCGTCAGCGATGCGGAACCGAAGGTGGAGGGCGAACCCGGCGAGCCCAACAAGGCGCGCTGCTCCTGCTTCGAACGAACAAGTACTGCCGCTGGTCACTGAGGTGGTCGTTGTCGAGCACTGTTGTGTTGCGTAAGCAGGATATGGAAGAAGCTTGCAGGCTGGCTGCCTCGAACGCAGCATTTGACGCTCACAGTCTTGCCGGCATAAGAACAGGTCATCGATAACGTGTTTGTCGCTGCAGGAAGCGGAGGCTGCGTCGGAGCCGGCGACGAGCGCGAAGAAGGGCGACGTCAGGCGCAAGTCGCGGCCGCTGACGTCGGCGCTGGTGTCGCTGCGCAGCCGCCGCAGCAGCGCGGTGCAGTCGCTGATGTACGATGAGGAGGGCAACCGTCGGCGCCTATTCAGCGGCTCCTCCGCGGGCGGCGGCAGGAGCAGCGGCGACAGCGTGTCCAGCCAGGCGCGTGGGGATGTCTCAACATGTACGAGCACGGCCGAGCCTCCCCTCAGCGCACACCATGGCGCTTCCCAGCAGCATCCACCGTCCTACTTGAGTTGAGCATGCTGGCAGCAGGAGGTGCTTCGTAATGCACCTGGATTCATGTCCCAGCGGTCAGTTGTCCACGTGGCCGCTGCTCGTTGCGCAGGGCTCGACTGTCTACATGTCATGCGCTGGAGGCAGCCGCCGCACCAGCTCCATTACCACGGATGCAGAGCCGCCCGCGGCATCGGCTCATTTGCAAGGTAGCTTCGCACATCATCCTCAGCCGCACCTCAACCCCCACACCCCGCCCAGAACATATGTGTAAGACCCTGCATCTGAAGCTGGACCTGCTGCCATTGCAAGATGCCAAGCGTGCCAGCATTGGCGGCGGCTGGGGAAGACCCTCTGCAGCAGACGAGGGCGAAGCCGGCGGTGACGGCAGGGCGCTGCTCATCGACTCGCGAGAAAATGCCAACCGAGGCCTCCTGAGCGCTGACAGCCTGCTGTACGACAGCACGGGAGCTCGTTGCAATACGCGCTTCTGGCGCAGGAGTTGAGACCGTCCGGCAGTCAGCAAGACGAGAGTTAAATAACCTGGCCATTAGGCTAGCGCATGGTGCAGGCATTGCACTGCCCAGGCACCCAAAGTCGTGTATGCAGCACAGTACACATTGTTGTGAATGAGCCACTTTCCTCAGGTTAGGTTGTATAATCTTCTGTTGGCTGGCAATATGAGACATGAAGGACGTGGCAGGTAAAAGGGCACTGTTGGAGCGCTTTCGTAAGCAGTAAAGCTAGCGCAGTGACAGCGGTGACTGTCGAGACATCGGTGAGCAGTGCTACGCAACACAACACCTGCAAAAACGATACGGCACCTGAGATTCCCGCCAGGTCACCCCCATGGCAGTACTGGTCAGGCCCACCGCCGCTTGACTTCCGGGTTCTAATGGAGCCGGGTAGATTAGACGGGGTATGACCGTATCATGCCGATCGTTGTTTATCTGGGGAGTTTGAACATCGGCCTACAAGCGCATCGTCACCCTTTCCAAGGCCCTTCTGGAGTCGATCGTTGCGACGCGTGCGGACACTGTGCAACGCACTGGCGGAGGGTCCAGCTTGCAGCATGCGTGTGGCGGCAAGCAATGTGTGCTCTGTCATTCACCTGGGTCCCTGTATGGCTCTACCAAAATGCGCAGGGGTGATAGCGATGATGTTCACTGCGAATCTCTCGGCTTGCACTATCTGCAACGCAACAGCGAGAAGGCCAGGTGTCCTTGTCACATCGCGCAGCCATTATTGCACCACCTCAGCGTTGCTGCCACAAATGCACTGGTCTGAAGGTACAGGCAAAACCTGTGTCCTGCAATGATCGAGGTTCTGACGCTGTTCCGCCACACACCATACTTGGCTTGAGTTCCACAGCTGTTTGCAGTCATGGCCTGGAAAGCGCTACCATGAAACACTTTATAGTTGTTTGCTACCGCATGTAGAGTTGTGCCCGCATGCTATGAGCAACCAGCCGATTTGCTGTCAGCAACGGGTGACAGCAAGCAGTTGCCAGCTGAAGCGCCACTGCATGCCTCGCTTCCGCCAGTCCTCCACAACGGCTGCAGTATGCCTGGCGACGGTGCCAGATGCAGGGCTCGCTCAGCTGCGCGTGACGCGCGGCACGTCCACCGCGGCATACTCGGACCCGTGCATGATAGCGATGCGCGCATCCGTCTCCCAGCGCACGCGGTGCGCCAGATCGACACCACCGCCGGCAGGCGGCTTCGGTCGCAAACCGGGAAACGCAACCTGCAGGGCATAGGGTGCTTCAAGACTGACTCAGTACATGATGGACGTTGATTGCACACCCGATGCCGGTTTGTTAATGGTACCACGAGCAGCATCTGGCAACAATGCACACCAAGCAGAGTGTGACTGGGCAGTCTGCAGCCGAATACGCTGGTTGCGGTTGCCTGCGCGCCGTCAGTTTGGTGCTCACCATGACAGGGCTGACAATCAGAAACATAGATTTGCGTCAGGAGGGCGAACTCGGAAGCCAGGGGGTAACACCAGCGATTACCTTCAGCACGGCGCCCGGCAGTGTCGGCTCCAGGCCCCTCAGCCGCTGCGCCATGCTCTGCGTCCAGCTTTGTACCATAGTCCAAATGCGCAGGGTGCCGCTGCTGCCGCTGTAGGCCGCCAGCAGGCTCGCGCTGCCATTGAACGCCAGAGCCGAGACCGGCTCCAGCTCTGCTCCGGAAGTGCCATCTAGCCTGCAGCATGCAGGCGCAGGCTTGCTGAGCCATGGATGAGCCACCACAGAGGGTATGTTAGCGCGTTGCAGAGGTAATGGGCTGGTAATCATGGTGCAATTATGACCTTCCACGGTGGCTGCTCATGTCGCCAAGAGGGAATAGTAAGTCTGATATGCTTGTATGCCTTCAATAGATTTGTAGGTATCAAACGCATGCCGTAGAGTGACACACCCGAAGTGCAGCACACGCGTCTTGGTGCCTGAGCGCATGTCGAAGACGGCCACCGGCTCCTCGTCTGCTGCAGCATGCGGCAGCTCCGCAAGGCCAGCATGGTGGCCACTCGTATGGTGCGCCTGGGGCAGCACGCAGCACTCTTGTACACAGCGCAACGAATGCAGGGTCTGTACAATACAAACTCCGGAGTCATCGAGTTCCGGGACGAGCTGCGTCATGGATATGACTGGTTGTCCGCTGTGCGTCATCATGTGCAACTGCACCACACTCCAGGTGTGGCATCTGCGGTGGACGAGCCGATCCTGCACCTGCGATGGTGTGGCATGCCCGGCAGGGCGGGCAGAACCGACGGCCAGCAGCATGGTCCCGTCATGGTAGTCCACCATCGGGAACTTGGCATGCAGCTCTTTGATGACCGCTGTGATCCCCTGCAGCTGGTACTGGCTCGTTGCAATTACGGCACATGAAACAAGCATCACATGGACGCCGACAAATGAACTGGTCATGACGTCAAACTTGCAAGCGAACACCAACGTGCTGACATGGCATTATATGATGCACAGGCACCTGCAGCGCAGACCACATGTCAAAAACGTCGAGACAGCACGCTGCTGCGCGACGGTGTCTGAGGCATCACAGGCGCACCATGACGCAGTCTCGGCGCAGGGCTGGCCGGTCGGGGTCCAGGCCGTGCAGCACAGCGGCCGCGACGCGCGGCAGGTGCGCCGCTAGCGACTGCTGGCCCGCCGCTGAGCGCGTCAGCTTCATCAGGGCCAGGTAGGAGAGCAAGTGGACCGCCGCCTCTGACGGCTTGCTGCCCGCCATGCTGCGCAGACATTACGACGGTCGGTCATCCCACCGCCACAGGGGCTTCTGCAGAAGCACAGGACTGTACGCAGGTTTATGCGGCATGGCATGGCATGGCATGGCACGGCCTCACCGGTGGCCCATGAGGTGTAGGAATGTTGGCAGCTCGAACATGGCCAGAGCCGGAAGCAATGCGCTTGCAGCCTCCCGCGCGTGGCTGATGTCTGATGCGGTAGGAATTCTGCTGCTGATCGCGTGGTGTTCGTAAATGCTGCCTGCAATGTCAACTTGCAGCTTGTAGGCCACAGGCCAGACCTTGCGAGCAGCTACAAGCTCTCACGCAAGAAAAGGCCTCCGCCACATGCGCAGACAACTGCAGTAGCGCACCAGGCAAATCGCATAGTGGAATGTGCGTTCATATGCGCACCTGCAGTGACTGGCTTCTGCGCTGCACCTGTGCTGGCTGGCCTGGCACGGCCCGGCACCTGCTGGGAGCGCTGTGGCGGTCGCACAGAGCCAACCCCGAGCCGCAAGCACAGCACGAGAATCCTGCAGCCCAATGTGGTTGCTGAGCTGGGGTGAAGCATAGAAACTGCGCATAGTGGGCGGCTCCAGGCTGACGCCTCACCGCGTTTGCTGGCAACCTTGCAACCAACCCTTGCAGCAAATATGTTGTGCACTCGCGTGGGCCGTCAAAGCATGTGCACCCTCATCACTTGCAGCGGGCGCAGCGTCGTGGTGTGGCGGGTGAGACCTATGGCGTGTCTGGCCTTAACGTGCAACTCCCGGAGGCTTGAACGCACCGTTCTGTCAGGACCTGCAGGTTGCCCAGGTGCAGGCGCCAGGCATCCGCACAGCGCCCGGTCATGCCCGCGGCCAG
>JAABUX010007689.1_pt1 | contig 12581 bp, 11 predicted proteins | sample 5561851 | NCBI WGS metagenome assembly JAABUX01 (sample SAMN10711883, study PRJNA513361) | rock metagenome | isolation source: Antarctica rocks | place: Antarctica: Victoria Land, Richard Nunatak red sandstone | collected 2016-01-03 | reverse complement strand
GGACGGGGACGGGGGCGACCTGCGCGGGGGAAGGCATCACGAGGTGGAAGGGTTTCGCGCCCATCCTGAGCAGCGCGAGTTCGGCCAGGTGGACGTTGACGGGGCGCGACTGGGTTTCGGAGAGGATCGCGACCTCATCGCCGGGCGCGACGCGGCACAGCGCGAAGGCGGACGCGAAGGTATCGATCCACTTCGCCTCGATCCGTTCGACGAGCATCGGTGTCTCCCTGCCCCCTGCCGCGCAGGTGTAGACGGGCGCGCGGCGGGCGGGGCGCATTCAAAGGGCTTGGGGCGGCATAACTTTGCGCGGCGATCGCCGGGGCCGTCCTAATTGATGCGCACCTCGGCCCGGCCGTGCTCGCCGAAGTCGGCGACCACGGTGTCGCCCGGCCCCGCCTTGACCGCGCGCGCCATCGCGCCGGTGGCGACGAGGTCGCCGGGGCGGAGCGGGTGCGCGGTGTGGGCGAGAGTGCGTGCGAGCCAGGCCAGGCTGGCGAGCGGGCCGCCCTCGACGGCGGTGGCCGCGCCCTCGCTTGCGGGCGTGCCGTTAAGGAGGAGGCGCACGCGGGGAGCGTCCACGTTGGCGAGCAAAAGTTCGGTGCCCAGCACGAGCGCGACGTGCGCGGCGTTGTCGGCGACGATGAAGGGCGCGCCCAGAGCGAGCGCGTCGTCGCGGCTGGGGCGGACGATCTCGAGGCCGACCCATGCGCGCGCGGGGGCGAGTTCCGCGCCCAACTCGACGATGATCTCGGGTTCGACTTCGAGCGGGCGCGGCCCGGCGACGATGGTGCCCGCGGCGGGCGACGCGAAAACGCGGCCGTAGATCGGTTCGGTGACGCCGAGCACCGAGCGCGCGCCCGAGCTCGTCGCGCCGAGCTTCCAGCCGAGGACGGGACCGGTGCGCTCGGCCAAAGCGCGCTGGACCGCGTAGCCTTCGTCGAGGGTGAGCGATGGCGGTGTGTCGGCGAGGGCGTCGCCGGTGCGTCGCGCGGCGAAGATCAGGTCTACGAGGTCCATGCGTCGGGCTTAGCGCGGACGGCGCGGCCGACGCTCATAAGAATGTCGCACGGCGGGCGGCGTGGTTCCTATGAGAGTCCGCCAAGGCTATGCGGTAACGCGACGCCACACGCCAACCGCCGGGAGGCCGCCATGACCGCCGAGTACCGCAACCGTGAATGGTTCCCGCAGCCGCAAGCCGAGGCGGCGTTGCGCGCGGTGCTGGGCGACATGCTGGCGCGCAACGCGGCGGCGGGGGCGTATGCGACGCGGCTGCTCGATGCGGCGGGGGTACGGCTGCGCGACATCGTCGATCATGTGGTCGTCGGCTCGTCCGATCTCGCGCGGCTGGAAGCGGCGGGATGGGCGGACCGGGGCGACGGCGTGTTCGCCAACGCGCATGGGCTGTTTCCCGAGGCGCTGCCCGGCGCGTCCGCGATCTGGTTCCGGGTCGAGTCGATCGAGCGCTTCGTCGCGGCCACGGGTGTGAGCGCGCCGATCGAGGGCGCGGCGCACGGTCCGTTGCGGCGCGCGATGGCGTTCCCCGGCGCGGTCGGCGTCGGCGCGATCGAGCGCGCGGGCGAGATCGGCTTCGATGTGCCCGAGGTGTCCGCCAAGCGCATTCACGATGCGCGACTGCGCCTGAACGCGTTTCGCGCGCGGCGGCGGCAGTTCGACACCGTCGAGGCGGGGCTGGCGCATACCGAGGCGCTGGTCGACGCGGCGGTGGGCGATCTCGGCCAGCATTGGGCGTGCGATCTGTGGTTCCGCGCCGAGCGCGACTACTGGATGAGCCGGTGCCCGGCGGGACGCCTGCAAAAGGCGCGGCAGGACGCAGCGGGGATCGGCTGGTCGAACATCGATCACCACACCTATGATGGCTCACGCGAGCATTTCCGCCACACCGTGCGCATTCTGGAGAAGATGGGCTACCAGCTGCGCGAGATGCTGTACGCGGGCGAGATGGCGGGCTGGGGCAGCCAGGTGCTCGAACAGCCCGCTTCGAAGTCGACGATCTTCGCCGACGTGGACCTGGCCCCGCACGAGACCGACATCGATTTCGCGCATGAGGAACTGCCGCCCTTGAAGCTGCGGCGCGCGGGTATTTTGTCGATCCTGCATGGCGAATCGATCCTGGAGGGCGGACTGAACCATGTCGCGGCGCTGTACGAGCAGCGCACGTTGCGCGCGCAGTTGGGCGGGCATGGGCTGAGCATGATGAAGCCCTTCTCGGACTTCGCGTTCCTGTATCAGGAGCTTACCGAGGGCGATGTCGCGGCGGTCGATCCCGCGCGGGTCGATCGGCTGGAACGCGCGGGCGATCTGACCGCCGCCGAGGCCGAGACGATCCGCCTCAACGGCTATATCGCCGCGCATCTGGAGAATATCGAGCGCAACGACGGCTACAAGGGCTTCAACAAGCCCGGCATCGATGGCGTGCTGCGCGCTTTGGACCCGCGCGCGAGCGTGCGCGCCGAGGCGGCGTGAACGCGCCCGCGCGGATCGGGGCGCTCGACCGGCTGCGCGCTCGGTTCGGCGAGCGGCTGAGCTTGGCTCAGGCGCACCGCGACGCGCACGGGCGCGGCGAGGGTATGGGCGAGTGCCACGCGCCCGACGCGGTGGTGTGGCCCGAGAGCACGGAGGACGTCGCCGAGATCGTGCGCGTCTGCGCCGAAACGCGTATGCCGGTGATCCCGTTCGGCGCGGGATCGTCGCTGGAGGGGCATCTGCACGCGCTGCATGGTGGGGTGTCGATCGACTTCACTCGCATGGACCGCGTGCTCGACGCGTCGGCGGCTAACCTCGACGCGCATGTGCAGGCGGGGGTGACGCGCGAGGCATTGAACGCGCACCTGCACGGCACCGGGCTGTTCTTCCCGCTCGATCCGGGCGCGAACGCGACGCTGGGCGGCATGGCGGCGACGCGGGCCTCGGGCACCAACGCGGTGCGCTACGGCACGATGCGCGAGGTGACGCTGGGGTTGACGGTGGTGACGCCCGACGGCGCGATCATCCGCACCGGTTCGCGCGCGCGCAAATCGTCGGCGGGCTATGATCTGACGCGGCTGTATATCGGTTCGGAGGGCACGCTCGGCGTGATCACCGAAGTGCGCGTGCGGCTGTTCGGCCTGCCCGAGGCGGTCGCGGCGGCGGTGGTGCAGTTCGACGATCTCGCGCCCGCCGTGGCGGCGGTGACGGACGTGCTGCAGGCGGGCGTGCCGATCGCGCGGATCGAGTTGCTCGATGATCTGCAGATGCAGGCGTGCATCGCCTGGTCGAAGCTCGACGAGTTCACGCCCAAGCCCACGCTGTTCCTCGAGTTCCACGGCTCGCCCGGATCGGTCGCCGAGCAGCTCGGACTGGTGGGCGCGATCATGGACGCGCATGGCGGCGGGCCGATGAGCCACGCCAACCTGCCCGAGGAGCGCAGCCGGCTGTGGAAGGCGCGGCACGAGGCGTACCACGCCGCGCGGAGCTTGCGACCGGGTTACGCGAGCTTCGCCACCGACGCGTGCGTGCCGATCGCGCGGCTGGCCGACGTGATCCTCGAAACGCAGGCGGAGGCGCGCGCGAGCGGGCTGATCTGCCCGATCGTCGGCCATGTCGGCGACGGTAATTTCCATGTGATGGTGCTGCACGATCCCGAGGACTTGGCGATGGTGGCGCGGGCCGACGCGCTGGCGCACTCGATCTCGATGCGCGCGATCGCGGCGGGGGGCACCTGCTCGGGCGAGCATGGCATCGGCGTGCACAAGCTGGGCGTGATGGAGGCCGAGCACGGGCCGGACGCATTGGACGTGATGCGCCGGATCAAGCGCGCGCTCGATCCCAAGGGCATCATGAACCCCGGCAAGACGGTGCCCGGCCTGTGACGCGCGCTTTTTGGAAGCGGCTGACGATGTGGCGCGAGGTGCTGCTGGAGAACATGCTGCCCGCGCTCGTCGCGCCGATCGTGTGGATGACGCTCGTCTCGTTCGTGCTCGGGATGCCGTTCATCCGGCGGTTGGGGCTGTTCGCGGTTGGGCCGCTCGGCGCGCTGGTGTCGGGGGCGACGGCGCTGCTGTGGGTGACGATCGGTCGGCGGACCGAGCTGACCGCTGCGAGGGCTGGGCTCCTCGCGGCGTGCACGGTCGTAGGCGGTGCGCTTGCGTGTCAGCTCGCGCGCGCTTTTTACGCCGCGCGCTTTCCAGGGCTCGCGGGGCCGGTCGATCTGGCGGCGATCGGCGCGATTGGTGCCGCGTTCACGGCGGGTCTTTACCAGATGCGCTTGCGCCGCTTCCGCCGCCGCGCTGCGCGCGCCGGGGCGGCGTAGCTTTCTTCCGCTCTGATACACATTCGTTCCGCGTCTATATCGGTTCGAGGTCACCGGCCGGCAGTGACTACTCAGGCGTCGAGTAGCCGCTCGCTCAGCTCCCACAGCCGCCGGGCCGACGTTGGATTGACCGAATGCGACACGACCTCGGCCGGGATGCAATCGGCGGTAAGCTGCCTTGGCTCGTCATCCAATCGCGAGATGTCGTTGTCCTTGAGGTACACGCCACCGATGTCGGCCAGTAGCGGGCTGGTCGCCGCGAAGACGATGGTGCTGGCCCCTTGTTGCGGCGTCTTCTTGCCGACCTCGGGATCGATGATCGGGTTCCCGTCTCCATCGATCAGTCCCATCGTCCGCAGGGCATCCGCGCCGGCGGAACCGTTCAGCTTCGTGCCGACGACGACGCCAGGGTGAACGGCATAAGCGCGGATGCCCTCGTCGGCGAACCGGCGATCCAGTTCGACCGCGAACAGCACGTTCGCCGTCTTGGACTGCGCATAGGCGGCCCTCGAATTATATCCGGTGTGGAAGTTGGGATCGTCCCAGCGGATGTCGGCGAAGCGTTGGGCACCCGACGAGACGTTGACCACGCGGGCACCGTGCGCCGCGCGCAGTGCGGGAAGCAGGCCCAGCGTCAACTGGAAATGTCCCAGATGATTGGTCGCGAATTGCGTTTCGTAGCCGCGCGCGTCCCGCTCCGGCCCACCCGACGCCCCGGCGCCGTTGATCAGGATGTGGAGCGGGCGCTTGGTTGCGAGCCATCGCAGGGCGAAGTCGTTGATCGAGGCGGGATCGACCAGATCGAGCCGCTCGACCCGTATCCCCTCCGCGTCGGCCAGCGCGGCTGCGGCCTCCGGGTTGCGCGATGTCGCGGTCACCGATGCGCCGGCCTTGCTCAGCGCCTTGGTCACTTCCAGGCCGATGCCGGCGCAGCCTCCGGTGACGACCACGTTCTTGCCGGTGAGGTCGATGCCGGCGAGAATGTCATCGGCCGTCGCTGCCGCCGAGAAGCCGCTGTCGATCGGATGCTGTTTGTGGGTCATGGTTTCCTCGCTCTTTCTTAAGCTGCCATCAGCGCGACAGCGTCGGCGCCCGCCGCGAGCCGCATCGGACAGGACGGGTCGGTCGCCGCACGCCACACCGCTTCCGCCACGTCCGACGCGTGGGTGACCGGGCCTTCCCGCTGGAAGTTCGCAAAGACGGTCTCCGCCAGTTTGGCATATGGCTCCGGGAAACCGGCCTGCATCCGCGAGCGCGCGTTGTCGCCGAACGCGGTGCTCGGAGCCCGGCCCGGCAGAATGACACGCACCCGGACATCGAATTGCTCGAGCTCCAGCGCGAGTACCTCCGAGAAGGCGTTCACCGCCGCCTTGCTCGCCGTGTAGACGGCAAGTAGAGGCAGCGGCAGGAGCGTCACGGTCGACGAGACGTTGATGATCACGCCCGATCTGCGCTCCCGAAACTGCGGGATGACGGCCTGTGTCATCGCCATGGTGCCGAAGACGTTCGTCTCGAACACCTCGCGCACCGTCTTCATCGACGTGCCTTCGAGCGCGGCGACTAAGCCGACACCGGCATTGTTGACCAACACGTCGATTGGTCCCGCCGCCTCGATCGCATGGCGGATGCTCTCCGGATCGGTCACATCGAGCGCAAGGAAGCGCAGCCGGTCCGAAGCCGGGAGGACGTCTTTGCGCGGCGTCCGCATGGTCGCGACCACGGTCCAGTCGGGGCGATCCAGGAAGCTGCGCGCGATCTCCAGACCGAACCCGGATGAGCATCCGGTGATGAGGATAGTTTTCATGGCAACTCCATTCTGTGGTCTGTGGAGCTATAGATAGGCGGCCACGTCCGGACATGGTACGAGCGAAAGTCCAAATTCCTTTCGCAGGAGTCCGGATTGTCCGATCCACTCACGCAGATCGTCGGCCTGCTTCAGCCGAGCGCTTGGTACTCCAAGGTGGCTGAAGGTGCGGCGGCCTGGCGTGTGCGGCGCTCGGAGGCGGGGAAGCCCTTCTACTGCGCGATCCTCGCCGGCGAGTGTCGGCTGCAGGTTCGCGGGCGGGAGCCGATCACGCTCGCGAGCGGCGACTTCATCCTGATTCCCTCGATTTTCGATTTCGCAATGTCGAGCATCGAGCCGATGCCAACGGACCGAGGCGATTCCGTACCGATCGAACTGCGCCCAGGGCTGGTTCGACTTGGCAGCCAGGACGGTCCGCCCGACGTGCGCGTGCTACTGGGCTACTGCACCTTTGGTTCGCCCGACGCGACCCTGCTCGTCTCGCTCCTACCGCAGTTGATCCATGTTTGTGGCGACGAACGGCTGACCACGCTGCTGCAATTGGTGAACCAGGAGTCCCGAGCGAACCGTCTGGGGCGGGAAGTGATCCTGGCGCGGTTGGCAGAAGTTCTGCTGATCGAGGCGCTCCGCTCGACTTCGAGCTCCGAGGCTCCTGCCGGCCTCCTGCGCGGTCTCGCCGACGAACGGCTCGCCGGTTCGCTCAGGCAGATGCACGAGCGTCCCACGTGGCCGTGGACGGTTCCGGAGCTTGCGAAGGAGGCGGCTCTTTCCCGATCGTCGTTCTTCGAACGGTTCAGGCGAGCAGTGGGAGTGGCGCCTATGGAGTATCTGCTCCACTGGCGCATGGCGCTGGCGAAGGACCTGCTCCGTCGGAACGTGGGCGGCGTGGCCGAAATAGCGCGGCGGGTGGGCTACAACTCGGCGAGCACGTTCAGCGTCGCCTTCGCGCGTCATGTCGGCCGGCCTCCCACAGTATATGCGCGTGAGCAGGCCTCTTCATAGAGCTACGTCGGGCCGCTCTCAGGCAGCGAGACGGTGGCGGGGAATGGCTGAGATCGGGTGGGAAGCGGTCGGCCAGCGATAGCTGAACGGACGTTCACTGATTTGGGACGGCGGCCCCAAAGCAGCCGGGCAGCCGTCGGCCCTCTGCTTATGACCGGCTCGGGGGTGGTGATGATCGCGCCCAGCCCCGGGAGCAGTGTGTGTTCAAGGCAACGCTCGACCACTTGTTCGCAATATGTTTCCATACGGCGTGTCTGCCCCGATTCGCCCGCTGCGCTGGCTTTACCTCGATCTGAACAGCTATTTCGCGTCGGTCGAGCAGCAGGAGCAGCCTCGGCTGCGCGGACTGCCGATCGCGGTCGCGCCGGTGGAGAGCCCATCGGGAACGATCATCGCCGCCTCCTACGAGGCGAAAGCTTATGGCGTGCGCACCGGCCACAAGGTGCGCGAGGCGCGGGCGCTGTGCCCCGATCTGATCCTCACCCCCGCGCGCCACCAGCTCTACGTCGAGTATCACGAACGCGTCGTCGCCGAGGTGTGGCGGCACATCCCCGTCACCGCCGTCTGTTCGATCGACGAGGTCGCGTGCCGCCTGCTCGACAACGAGAACGCGCCCCAAATCGCCGCCGCGCTCGGTCGGCGGATCAAGGCGGCGATCCGGGCGAACATCGGCGATCAGCTCCGCGCGTCCATTGGCATCGCACCCAATCGGCTGATCGCCAAGATGGCGTGCGACATGGAGAAGCCCGACGGCCTCGTGGTGATCCTCGGCCATGAACTGCCCGATCGGCTCGCCCCCTTCCCGTTGCGCGACATTCCGGGCGTGGGCGCCAAGACCGCCGCGCGCTTCGCCGCGCGCGGGCTGCATACGATCGGCGATCTGACCGCGCTCGGGGCGACGCGGGCCGCCACCGCGCTCGGCTCGGTGGTCGGCTCGCGCCTGTGGTGGCGGCTGCACGGGGCGGACTTCCCCGACGCGCCCGCGCAGTCCAAATCGGTCGGCCACAGCCATGTGCTGAGCCCCCACGCGCGCGATCCCGAGAGCGCGAGGCTGGTCGCGCGCCGTCTGCTGATGAAGGCCGCGAGCCGCTTGCGGCGCGGCGGCTGGGCGACGACGCGCCTCGTGCTCGGCGCGCGGCTTGAGAACGGGGCGGACTGGCGGCGCGAACTCAAGCTCGCGCCGACCGCCGACAGTTTCGCGCTTCTTGACGGGCTGGCGCGGCTTTGGCCGTTGCTGGCCGAGCACCTCGCCGCGACGGGCGCGCGTGTGCGCACGATCGGCGTCACCGCCGCCGAGGTCCGTCCCGAGATCGGCGATCAAGGCAGCCTGTTCGCCGCGCTGCCGTCCAACGACGCGCTCGGCCGCGCCGCGCGTACCCCCAAACTGAGCGCCGCCATGGACGAAGTGAACGCGCGCTGGGGCAGGAACGCGGTCACGCTCGGCCCGCTCAGCGGCGGGCGCGCGGATCGTGTCGGCGCGAAGATCGCCTTCGGGCGCATCCCGGACGCAGCCGAGTTCAACGAGTGAATGGCCTTCCGACGGACACACGTGCTTGCTGAAAGCCCCGCTCGCCAATCTCTTGGTTGCCGCTGCAAGGAATGCGGCTCCGTGGCCTGGCGATCGCGGCACGTTCGGTCCGGCGGGGTGATCTCCGCATCGTGCATAGTAATGGCGTGCTCCTTCATTCGGGCTCGCAGTAACGGACTCTGCCTCAAGTGACGCAGACAAAGGCCCACCGTCGACCGAACTTGAGCGGTCGGGATGACCAAGGATCATCATAGGTATTTTCCGAGTCTGCCGGCACATGTTTCCGGCGGGTAATCATTAAGGCAATGACGTTGGAGGCCGCGATGCCGAGTGTTCCCTACACGCTTCAACGCCGGGTCGGGCGATTCCGCGATCAGCGCTGGTTGCTGGACGCGGTGATCAAGCTGGTTGGGCCGGAGTTCGACCAGAGTCGCCTCCAGTATCTCAGCGCGCCCCTTAGTCCGGACCACAGAGGTCCGGTCATGGGCCTGCAGGCTCTGGTGAAACGCTGGGACGATATCGCGCCGGAGTTCGCAGGCGTGGCGCGCCGGTTCGAAGTCCAGGCGCGTGCGGCGGCCGTCCAAGGACACGACGTCAGCGCCGGCGACGCCTTCTTCGCGGCGTCGGTCATGTACGGCGGAGCGCAGTGGCCGATCTTCGCGGACACCGATCTGCTCCAGGCGCTCGAGCGCAAGAAGACCGAGTGCTTCCTAGAGTATGCCAAGCGGGCCGATCATCACGTCGAGCCAGTCGAGGTGCCTTATCAAGGCAAGTCGCTGGCGGCCCATCTCCACCTGCCGTCCGGCTATGACGGTGGGCGATTGCCGTGTTTGGTGATGATCCAGGGCATGGACGCCTTCAAGGAGCTGACGATTTGCTCGTCCGGGGACCGTTTCCTGCGACGCGGCTTCGCATGTCTGGTCGTCGACGGCCCAGGCCAGGGGACATCGCTGACGCGGGGCGTCTGGTACGATCCCGACACCTACGGCGAAGTGGGAAGAGCGGCAGTCGATCTCCTTGCCGCACGGCCCGCGATCGACGCGAAGCGAATTATGGCCTGGGGTTTGTCGTTCGGCTCGTTCTGGGCGACGCAGATGGCGGCGGCGGAGCCGCGCTTCGCGGCTTGCGCGGTGATGTACACCTGCTTCCAGCCTCACAACTGGCCGTTGCTGGAAATGGCATCGCCCTCGTTCCGCCAGCGGATGATGTTCATGACGGACATCGACGACGAGGTCGCCCTCGAGACCTTGATGGCGCGGATGGACGTGCGCCCGCTGAGCGCCAGGATCGCCATGCCATACTTCGTCATGGCGGGGGAGGACGATTCGCTCAGCGACATCGCCTGCACCGTCGATCACATGAACGCCGTCCCCGGACCCAAGACCCTCGTCATGTATGCGGGCGAGGAGCACGGCATGGGCGGCTCGAGGTCCTCCCAACTCGGGACGCCTTTCTTCACGGTGATCGCGGACTGGCTGGCCGATCGCGCCGCCGGCAAGCCGTTATCCTCGACTTACAATGTCGTGGATCGAACGGGTCAGATGCACACCGAACCCTGGGGCGAACGGCGCGCGTATCAATACGGCGCCCCGCTCGGCGTCGAGCAGTTGTTCGCTGACAAGTCGCCGATCGGCTTGTCGTGAGCCGCTTCCCCGGGACGGTTACGAACGCATGACCTAGGGAGATTGCCGTGAGCGACAAACATCTGGACCCGCGCATCAGCGCAGCCGATCCGCATCCCCGCAAGCGCTGCCCGGTTCTCGATTCCGAGATGAGCTACGTCGACATGGGCGAGGGGGACCCGATCGTGTTCCTCCATGGCAACCCGACGTCGTCGTATCTCTGGCGAAACGTAATTCCTCACGTCGCCGACCTTGGTCGTTGTCTTGCTCCCGACATGATCGGGATGGGAGAATCGAAGCGCTCGCTGCTCTACGACTACCGCTACGCCGCCCACTCCGCGTATCTGGACGCCTGGTTCGATGCGGCCGAAGTCGGCGATCACGCCATCTTCGTCGTGCACGACTGGGGCTCGGCCCTGGGCTTCGACCGCGCCGCCCGCTTTCCCGATTCGGTCGCCGGGATCTGTTACATGGAAGCGGTCGTGAGGACGCGCGCCTGGGCTCAATTCGGACCGATCAAGGGAATGTTCAGGTCCCTAAAGTCCGACAGCTTCGCGGGCGAGGAATACTGTCTCGAGAAGAACCTGTTCGTCGAACAGACCATTCCCGAGATGGTGATGCGCAAGCTGAGCGACGAGGAGATGGCTCGGTACCGCGCGCCCTATCCCACGCGGGAATCGCGGCTTCCGACTTTGGTCTGGCCGCGCGAAGTGCCGATCAAGGATGACGGTCAACCGGCGGATGTGTGCAAGGTCGTCGAACGGTACTCCGACTGGATGGCGACGAACGATACGCCCAAGCTCTTCATCAAGGCCGAGCCGGGCATCATCCTGAGGGAAGGCAGCGAGGTGGAGTTCTGCCGGAGCTGGAAAAACCAGACGGAGGTCGGGGTGAAGGGGCTGCATTTCCTCCAGGAGGATTCGCCGCATGAAATCGGCCGGGCGTTGCGCGAGTTCATCATGAAGACTCGTAGTAGATGAGCAAGACGATCATCTACTACGACCGAATGATCTTAGACGGGCGGAGACCTGTCTGCCCAAATCGGTGTGATCGAAAGTTTGCCGCCTTCGAAGGTGTCGCCGTCCACTTTTCCGCGCGCGACCCGGTGCGTGAAGCGCGAGCACACACCGCCGAGCGAAATCGCGCCAAAGCCACATGCGCTTAGGGCTCCAGCGGCAGGCGCGCCTGCTCCGCATACATCGGGTACGACGCTACCCAGAGGTCCGCGAACGTGAGGCGGTAGCCGACGAGATGATCGCGCCGTTCCAAGTGACTGTCGAGTATGCCGCCGAACTTATGGAACTTCTCATCGGCATCGATGCAAACCGCCGTATCGGATCGACGTGGCCTCAAACGTCAGCCACGGCGCCGACTACCTGCTGGAGGTCAAGGCCAACCAGTCCGGCTGGCGCAAGGCCATCAAGCCGTTCTTCGCCGACGCCCCGCCCGAGGCGCAGGGCGGCCAGGACAACATCGACAAGGGTCATGCCCGCATCGAGGAGCGTCGCGTCTGCGTATCGCGCGATGAAGGCCGGCCATCCGGGAATCTATGCTTGGCCCCTCAGCCTGTTAAGCTGAACTCCTCGCCGTGGGAGACCACGCGCGCTTGTTGAGACTTAGTTGCCTCGATCCGAAATCCGTGCACGAGTTCGGAAACGAGCGACGTAACAATGAGGCGAGCGTAGCACGAGGCGTTGAACAACGAACACAGGAGCCGCTCAGCATGAGACGTTCGACGATTGGCGCGACGGCGCTGCTCTTGGCTCTGGCCTTTCACGGAGGGGCGAGCGCCCAGCCGCGGACGAGAATCAGCATGGTCGGGGTCTGGAGCGGTGAGACGCCCGGGCAGGGCGGAATGGTTCACGGCAGCGATCAGTATACGCCGGGCGGTAGTTATGTCTCAGCCATGCAACTGCCAAACGGCTCGATCCAGCGCATCTGGGGCTCGTACCGGGCGCAGCAGACATCGCCCCGCCAGATCCACCTCAGCTTGCGGACCCAAGGCTTCCTGCCGCGCCAGATCTGCGCCCAGGCACCCGGCTTCCCCGTCCGGTGCAGCCCGAACCAAGTCCCGCCCAGCATGGAGATGGACGTGAACTTCGTCTCGCCCTCGGTCATCCAGGTGAACGGGATCGCCATGCGACGGAGCGGCGGGTCGCCCTTGCTGACGGCCCAGGTACCCGAGCAACTGGTGCTGGCCGCTGCGGCGCCGGTCGCACCGAATATACGCCAGCCGGTGATGCCCAACGGACCTGGCCACTACACCCCGACTGGCCCGGGCAGCGTCCAGGGGATGCACCGGGACGACCAGATGCA
>JAABUX010007688.1_pt1 | contig 12582 bp, 7 predicted proteins | sample 5561851 | NCBI WGS metagenome assembly JAABUX01 (sample SAMN10711883, study PRJNA513361) | rock metagenome | isolation source: Antarctica rocks | place: Antarctica: Victoria Land, Richard Nunatak red sandstone | collected 2016-01-03 | reverse complement strand
TCGTCTTGAGCGATCCCAAGGGCTACGCGCTGCCGGACAACCTGGCGCCCGTGGTGCGCGACGACGCGCTGAGCAGCTATCCCAAGATCGCCACGGTGCTCAACGGCCTCGCGCCCAAGATCACCAGTGCGGCCATCACGGCGCTCAACTACCAGGCCGATGTCAAGGGCAAGAACGTGCAAACCCTGGCCCGGACCTTCCTGCAACAGCAGGGCCTGCTCAAGTAACCGGTATCCGCATCATGAGCGCCGTCGTCTTTGAGCACGTGGTCAAGCAGTATGCCCCCGGAAGCCGCGCCGCGGTCGACGATTGTTCGCTGACGGTCGAGGAGGGCCAGTTCGTGGTCCTCCTCGGGCCCTCGGGCTGCGGAAAGACCACCTTGCTCAAGATGGTCAACCGCATCATCGAGCCCACCTCCGGGCACATCAGCGTCAACGGAACCGACATCCATGCGGTCCACGAAACGGAATTGCGCCGCCACATCGGCTATGTGATCCAGCAGACCGGCCTTTTCCCGCACATGACTGTGGAGCAGAATGTGGCCGTGGTACCCAGGCTGTTGCACTGGGACAAGGGGCGTATCGACAAGCGCACGGATGAGTTGCTGGACCTGGTCGGCCTGCCGCCGGGGGAGTACCGCAAGCGCCGGCCGCGCCAACTCTCGGGCGGCCAGCAGCAGCGGGTCGGTATCGCCCGCGCCATGGCGGCGGACCCCGCTATCCTGCTGATGGACGAGCCGTTCGGGGCCATCGACGCCATCACGCGCACGCGCCTGCAAGACGAGTTGCTGCGTATCCAGTCGCAGGTGCACAAGACGATCCTGTTCGTCACCCACGATGTCGAGGAGGCGCTGCGCCTGGCCGATGTGCTGGTGGTCATGCGCGATGGGCGTATCCTGCAAGCCGCGACGCCCCGCCAAATCCTGGCTCATCCCGCCGACGAGTTCGTGAGCCAATTGACGGGGGCGGACGACACGCTGCGCCAGTTGAGCCTGATCCCGATCAGCGAAGTGATGCGCCCGTTACATGGAGACGCGCCCGACGATGGCCGACGTTCTGGCACTGGCGCGGGTGCGGGCGCCGAGCGGTATGAACAAACCATCTCTCACCAAGAGAACGCCCGCGCCGCGCTGTCGCTGCTGATGAGTGACCAGAACAAGGCCATCATCGTCGTGGGCTCCGGAGGTGAGCCGGTCGGAACGGTGACACTCGCCGACATACAGCGTGCCACCGCACAGTCCGGGGCAAAGGTTCTGACGGCGCAACCGACGCCGGCGTAAAGACGTCAGGGACAGAGACAAGGGCTATGATCGACTATCTCAGTGACCCCGACAACCAGAGCTACGTCCTGCAGCGCCTGGTAGAGCATCTGCAACTGTGCGGCATCTCCCTCGGCGTCGCCTTCCTCATCGCCGTGCCGCTCGGCATCCTGCTCTCACGCTACACGCGCGCGGCCACGCCGACCTTGGGTGTGCTCGGCGCTATCTATACCATTCCCAGCATCGCCCTCTTCGGGCTGCTCCTCCCCTTCTTCGGCATCGGCACGCTGCCCGCGGTCGTCGCGCTGGTCATCTACGCGCAGTTCATCCTGGTACGCAACATCGTGGCCGGGTTAAACGGGGTCGATCCAGCGATCATCGAAGCGGCGCGCGGCATGGGCATGAGCCCCTTGCAAGTCCTCGGGCGCGTCGAACTGCCGCTGGCCCTGCCCGTCATCATCGCCGGGGTACGCATCGCCACGGTCACCGTGATCGCCGTGGCCACGGTTGCGACCTATATCGCGGCGGGTGGACTGGGCGACGTGCTGGCCGACGGCATCCAGAAGATCCAAAACCTGGCCTCGGCCGAGATTGAAGCGGGGGCGCTGGCGCTGGCGCTCCTGGCCATCGTGGCCGACCTTATCCTGCGCGCCGTCGAGTACGCGGCCGGCCGCGCCGCCGGGCGGCCCTCACGCGCCTCGGCGCTGAGCCGCTAACACCTTCACCCGACGCCTATTCCTCCCCGGCACTTGGCAAAACTCACATAGAGTGGCATACTATGACTAACCGGACTATGTGTCAACTTGACACTATCTCGTTGGCCATCTGAAGGGACGTTCAGGACGACGGGAGGCGGTCGGTGTCCGACGGGGACACGGGGAGAATAGGTCATGGAAGGTCACGAGGCGACGGCCAGCGGCGAGGCGGCCGAGATGATGGCTGAGACAGAGGTGTTGGTGGTTGGCGGGGGCCTGGCCGGGCTCTTCACCGCGTTGTGCGCGGCCGAGACGGCCCGTGTGACGCTGGTCACCGAGGGCACGTTGTTGGCCAGCAACTCCTACTGGGCGCAGGGCGGCGTCGCCGCGGCCATCGACGACGAAGATACGCCGCTGCTGCACGCCATGGACACCCTGCGCGTAGGAGGAGGGCTCAACAACCCCGAGGCGGTGCGCATCCTGTCCGAGGAGGGCCCGGCGCGCATCGGCGACCTGCTGCGGCTGGGCGTGCTGTTCGATGGCGGTCCGGGCGGGCCGCACCTGGGGCTCGAAGGGGGCCATAGCCGCCGCCGCATCCTGCACGCCGCGGGCAGCGCCACCGGCAGCCGCATCGTCGCGGTGCTGGCCGAGCGCGTGCGCCATCACCCGGCCATCACAGTGTACGAAGAGACCGTCGCCTGCACCCTGCTCTCCGACGGCGCCCGCTGCTCCGGAGCGCTGCTCCGGCACCGGGAGACGGGGCAGCGCCAGTTCGCGCTGGCCCCGGCAACAGTCGTGGCCACTGGCGGCGCCAGCGCCCTCTACGCCCGCACCACCAATCCGCCCGCGGCGCGCGGCGCCGGTATCGCCCTGGCCGCGGCGGCGGGCGCGGCCATCGCCGACATGGAGTTCGTGCAGTTCCATCCCACCGCCCTGGCGCTGCCCAACGAGCGCAGCTTCCTGCTCAGCGAGGCGCTGCGCGGCGAGGGCGCGCGCCTGCTCAACGCGGCGGGAGAGCGATTCATGCTGGCGCGCCACGAACTGGGCGAACTGGCGCCACGCGACGTAGTGGCGCGCGCCATCGTGGAGGAGCTGCGCCGCGACGGCAGGGACCACGTCTACCTCAGCATGCGTCACCTTGACCCCGCGCCTCTACGCGTACGCTTCGCCAACATCGACGCCTACCTGCGCGGCAAGGGGCTCGATCTGGCCACCGATCTCTTGCCCGTGGCGCCGGCCGCGCACTACGTGATGGGCGGCGTCGCGACCGACAGTTGGGGCTGCACGACCGTCGCCGGTCTGCTGGCCTGTGGTGAGGTCACCTGCACGGGCGTGCACGGCGCCAACCGCCTGGCCAGCAACTCGCTGCTGGAGTGCCTCGTCTTCGGCGCCCGCGCTGCCCGTGCGGCAGTCGCCTATGCCAGCTACACGGAGGTTTCCGCGACCAATATCGCGGTGGATGCCATCCCGGAGCCGGTGGTCTATCCCGGCGAGCCGCCCGAGGCCGAGCTGACGCGCTTGCGCGAGGTGCTGATGGCGCGGGCGGGTCTGGTACGCGACGAGGCTGGGCTGGCCGCACTGGAAGCCGACCTGGCCGCTTGGCGGAACAGCATGGACGCGACGTTGCGGCCAGCCATCGACGTGGCGGCGATGATCGCGCGCTCGGCGCGGCTGCGCACGGAGAGCCGCGGGGCGCACCTGCGCGCCGACTATCCGGCGGAGGACCCCTCCTGGGCGGCGCACATCATCCTGCAAGACGGGACGGCGCGGATTGAGTCACACCTGCCCGCCACGACGTGGCTGCCCGTGACCGCCCTCACCGCGTTCGACCACGCGCATCAAGACGGCGCCATCGGCGCGCTGGCCGACAGCCGGATGCCCGCGGCCGTTATTAGGAGGCCACCGTGACGTCGCCTAGCCAGCCCAACACGGATGACGCAGGGGCAACCAGGGCACATGAGGCGCATGGGAGCGACGTCGACTCTCCCGGTCGCGATGTCGCGCCGAGCGTCACAAAAACATCCACGGTCGATCCCCTGGCGGGATTCCCTGTCCCGCGCGTCGAGATCGAGCGCCTGATCGACGCGGCGCTGGCCGAAGACATCGGCCCCGGCGACGTGACGACGTTGGCCACGGTCGCCCCCGAGGCCGAAGCAACCGCCCACATGCTGGCCAAGGCGCCGGGACGCATCGCGGGACTACCCGTCGCCGCGGCGGCCTTCGCGCGGCTTGACCCGCGGGTACAATTCGAGTTTATGGCCGCCGAAGGCACGTCGATCAGCATGCTCCCGCAGATTATTGCCACCATCCACGGCCCGGCGCGCTCCATCTTGACCGGCGAGCGCGTGGCTCTCAACATCGTGCAGCGGCTCTCTGGCGTGGCCGCCATGGCCGCGCGCTGCGCCAAGGCTGTCGAGGGCACAAAGGCGCGCGTCCTGGACACGCGCAAGACGACGCCGGGCATGCGCGCGCTGGAGAAGTATGCGGTGCGTATGGGCGGGGCGCACAACCACCGCACCGGCCTCTACGACGGCATCCTGATCAAGGACAACCACATCCGCGCGGCGGGCGGCATCACGGCGGCAGTCGGGGCGGCGCGGCGCTACGCCCAGCCGCTGGTGCGCGTCGAGGTCGAGGTCAGCACTCGAGCCGAGCTGGACGAGGCCCTGGAGGCCGGGGCCGATATGATCCTGCTTGACAACATGAAACCGTCGATGCTGCGCGAGGCCGTCGCATTGGTGGACGGACGCGCGCTGCTCGAAGCCTCGGGCGGTATCACGCTGCAAAACCTGCGCGAGGTCGCCGAGACCGGCGTCGACTTCATCTCGCTGGGCGCGATCACGCATTCCGCGCCGGCCCTGGACATCAGCCTAGACATCATCGGGAATCAAGCCAAGGGCATAAGTTGGTGGGGGTTTACCGACTCCGTCCAAGATCCTATATAGCAGCCAAAGGAACACTATCATGACCATGACAAGGGAGCCCTCCGTCGTCGGCACGACGACCCCGACCATAGAAGCCAGGGACGAGATCACGCCCGAACTGCTCGACGAACTCGCCTACTGGAAGCGCGAGCGCAACGCGGTGATCCTGGCGCACAACTACCAGATCGGTCCCATCCAGGACATCGCCGATTTTGTGGGCGACTCGCTGGGCCTCTCTCAGAAGGCTGCCGCGACCGACGCCGATACCATCGTGTTCTGCGGCGTACACTTCATGGCCGAGACGGCGGCCATCCTCTCGCCCCACAAAACGGTGCTGATCCCCGACCTCGGGGCTGGCTGCTCGCTGGCCGCCTCGATCGACGTGGAGCAACTGCGCGCCTGGAAGCGCGAGCATCCCGGCGCGGCCGTCGTCTCTTATGTCAACACGACAGCCGAGGTCAAGGCCGAGAGCGACTACTGCTGCACCTCCTCCAACGCCGTGCAGGTGGTGCAATCGGTCCCCGCCGACCGCGAGATCCTGTTCCTGCCCGACATGTTCCTGGGCTCGTACGTCAAGCGCCTGACCGGGCGCGCCAACATGGAGATATGGGCCGGCGAGTGCCACGTCCACGCGGCGATCCGCTCCAGCGACATCGAGGCGCAGCGCGCGGCGCATCCCGACGCCGAGTTCATGATCCACCCCGAGTGCGGCTGCTCCACCGCCACCATGCACGGCCTGGCCACGGGGCGCATCTCGCCTGAAGGCACCAAGCTGCTCTCCACCGAGGGCATGATGCGCCATGCTAAAGCCTCGGATAAGCGGGAATTCATCGTGGCCACCGAGGTGGGCGTGCTGCACCGGCTGCGCCGCGATAACCCGGAGAAGAGCTTCCTGCCGGTCAGCAAGCGCATGCTATGCCGCTACATGAAGATGATCACGGTCGAGAACCTGCTGGAGTCGCTACGCCACAACCAGTACCGCGTCACCGTCCCCACCGACACGGCCGACCGCGCGCGCCTATCCATCGAGCGCATGCTCGCCATCGTGTAAACCCGACGACGCGTCACGAGTTAGCGGCGGTAGTTTTCGTCGCCCACACATCAAGCGTCCTCGCCGCGCAGACGACGCAACTCGGCTTCGAGCTCGGCGATGCGTCGTTGCGCGTCGCCGGCGCGCCGCTCTACGTCGGCGGCGCGCCGCTCCACGTCGGCGGCGTGCTGCTCTATGTCGGCGGCGCGCCGCTCCGCAGCGAGGCGGCGTCGACGTTCCTGTGAGTAGGGCGGCATGAAGACGCCGTGCCGGTCGTAGATACCCAACAGCACGCCTTGCGGTTGGAAAGAGACACCGATCGACGTGCTGTGCCAGCGGCCATCGGCGGCGGGCTGCCACGGTGTGAAGCCCGTCCCCTGCAGCCGCCACGCCCGCACCTGCGTGCCTCGTCGGTCGAGCAGTTGGGCGGTCGGGTCGAACACAAGATACTCACGCACGCCCCTACGGGCGTAAGTGGCCCCTTTCTCGCCCACGTCAGCGGCCACGGTCGACCGGCTAGCGACCTCGATGATGAGCCACGGCGTCCCGTCGATCGCAAGAGTGATGGTCGGGACGTCGGGGGCAATCGGGTGTGGGTGGACCAGGATATCCGGCATCGGCGTATAGAGGGTCCCATCACGTCGCGTGAAGCCTTCCACCCGCATCTGGTTGCCAACGCCCCAGGTCTCGCCCTGTTCCACGCGTACCTGCTCCAACGTCGCGAAAAGGGCGCCGATGGCTTGCTGATGCAAACTTGTCCCCACGACGCTCTCCTCCGTGTCGTCCGGCAACCACACGACGTCGGCTGTCGCCGTGCGCTCACTCCCCGCTGCCATCTCCCACCTCCTTGGTCTACCTCAAAGACGTTGTTTCAAGTCTAGCAGACAAGCGACAGGGCCATGTCATCGGATGACATGGCCCTGAATCAGCGATGAGGCGCTGGCGTGGTCCTCTCGGACACTGGACCAGGCGGGCGAAGTGGTCCGCGCTCCCTGTGGCGTGTCCTGACTATGCATATGCATAAGCGACGGGGCGTATCACCTCCCCAATCATGACGTGATGCGTCATGGCAAGCGTTGTTCGCTCACCGGAATCGCGACCCGGTAGACGGCGCCGACGCGCCCTTGGGAATCGCGCGCGCGCACCTTCAGCAGGACGACCCCGCTGTGTCCGGGAACGAGCAACGACGACCGTAGCGGCACGGTTATGTCTACCCGCCCCTGCTTGTTGGCGCGGCGCAAGGTGTAGTAGAAGTAGGCGACGACGCGCTGGCCGTGGCGGACCAGGCGTCCTACCACGCCGGGCCCGAGGTCGTCGCGATGCGCGGCCCCGATCTCCGCCGTGACGTCGACCAGCGTCCGCGGCGCGGTCGTGACCCTGAGCCCAACCATCGCGCCACGTTCTTGTGGGATGGTGGCGCGGCGGGTAGTGTTACCCGCGAGACGCTCAGGGACACGCGCAGACCGGGGGCGACGGCCGGCCGGGGTTCGATGCCGAAAGATGTCCCCGCCGTCAGGCGATGCCGGCCGCGCGCGACGCAGGCGAGGTCAAGCGCGACCGTCTCGACCAGGACACGGCCGAACCGTGCGCTGCGCCCAACATACAGGACCAGCGCAGCGCTCCCGTCGCGGCTGGCCAGGAAGCGGTAGCGGTAGCGGTAGCGATAGCGGTAGCGGTAGCGGTAGCGGTTGCCCTGCCCGCCCAGATGCACGGAGGTAAGCGCCACGCCGCGACGAGACCCGTCGCGGTAGAGGCGCGCCATCCGCGCGAAGGAGTCGCCAGGCGGCAGGGTGAACGTCACCTCCAGCAGGACGCGCGATTGCGTGCGGACGGACAGCGTCTCGAAGCCGCGACGACGCACGATGCGCGGGCGCGCCGTGACCGTGAGCTGGCAGGCCAGCGTTGGCTTGCCCACGGGCATTGTCGCCGTCACGGTCGGAGTCGACGGCGTGACAGAAGCGGACATGGTCGCCGTTGCCGGTAGCGTACCAGACGCCGAGGACGTGGGCATGGACGTGGATGTCGCCGTGCTCGGACTCGTTGCCGTCGCCGACAGCGCTGTGACGCTCGTCCCGGTTGGCGACGCGCTTGCGCTTGCCGTCGGCGTTGAGGTCGATGTCGGCGTCGATGTCGGCGTTGAGGTCGATGTCGCCGTGGCCGTAGGCGGTGTTCGGACTGGGGGCGCCGTCAGCGTAGGCAACGCCATGACAGAACCGGTGGGGGTAGCAGTTGGCGGTGTCCCCGTCGGCGTAGACGTGGCTGTCGGAGGCGTTCCCGTCGGCGCGAACGTCGCGGTTGCCGTGGCTGTTGCAGTTGGCAGCGTGCCCGTCGTTGTAGCCGTTGCGGTTGGCGGTGTGCCGGTCGGCGTCACATCAGACGTGGCCATCGCGGTTGGTGGTGTGCCCGTCACCGTGGCCATCGCGATTGGCGGTGTGCCGGTCGGCGTGGCCATCGTGGTCGGCGGCGTGCCGGTCGGCGGCGTGGCCATCGTGGTCGGCGGCGTGCCGGTTGGCGGCGTAGAGGATGCGGGCGTGATGGTGGGCGTGGCCGGCGTCGGCGTCGGCGATGACGTGTTGCCAGTGACGGTGAAGACCGCCGAGGCGCAGATACCGCTATCATCGCCGCACGCGAGGAGCAGTTGCGGTCCCTGTAAGGTTGGGCTGAGCGGCACGTTCGTGGTCGCCGCCAGGGTCCCATCCGCGCCCGCGTTCGCGTGTCCAAGGATAACGCCGCCGAGTTCGAGTTCAACGCTTTCTCCGGCGGTGTAGCCCGTCGTGGAGGTGATCGAGATCTGCGAGCCGGGCGCGCCGTTATCCGGGGTGAGCGTGAGGCCAGGCAGAACGATCGGCGTGGGTGTGAATAGGGTCGTGCTGGGCAACTCGAACAGGGCCGTCCCCGTGCGGTTGCTGCTCTGCCCCGTTGCCGTCACCACGACCATGCCGCTTAAGCCGGTTGGTACCGTCTCCGTGGCCGAGAGCACGCCGCTGGAGTCGACGATTGCCGTCCCCAACGCCACGCCGCCCATGGTGATGGCCACCGTCTCGCCGGACAGGTAGTCCGGCGAGGACACGATGCCGAACGGCGTCCCCGGCGCGGCGAGGACGGAGGTCAGGGTGATGAGCGGTGTCACCGTCGGGGTGACCGGCTGGACCGCGACCGGGAGCGTTGCCACGCGCTGATCGCCGGCCACGGAGCCGGTGATCGTCAGCAGGTAATCGTCCGGCATGCTCGGCAAAGGGAAGGACGCGCCGTAGACGCCGTCATTGGTGCCTCCATCACCGTGCAGACCGTCGTCGGACAACGTGAGCGTCTGGAGCGCTCCCTTATGCGCGGACGACAGCGTGGCGGTGACGACGCCGCCGGCGTCCGGGCCAATCGCCCGCCCGAGGCCATTGGCATCGACGGCGCGCAAACTCGCCGTGACAACGGCCGTTTGCCCGGGTTGATACGCGCCCTGATCCGTCGCGGTCGACACCCGGAGCCCCGTCGCGGTCTGAGTGTGGAACGTGGCGTAGACGGGCAGCGCCGCCACGGTACTTGTCGCGGGATTGCTGACCGTGAGGGTCCAGCGTCCATCGACGGGATTGGCGCTGCTAAAGATCAGGTAGGGATACGGCGTCCCACGGAGGTCGGCGAAGGTGACGCCGGGTTGGAGCGCGTCCGGCGTCGAGACACCGGTCGGTGAGGTGAGGGTGAGCAAGGGGCGTGTCGCGGTTGCCCCACCGTCGGCAGCGATCAGAACGGTCAGATTCTGGAGCCCGCTCACGGGCACGGTCACGGTCATCGTCTGGCCAGGAGTGAGCAGGTCGGCGCGCCCACCGAGGGCATTGCCGGTGACGGCAACCCCTGGAACCGTCACACCGGCCGCACCGGCCGCGCGCGACCGTGTCGCCAGCATGGCGCGGGGTAATGGGGCCGCTACCTGTATCGAATGGATGGGCGCTATGAACGACGTAGCCAGAGTGGAGTCGACAAGCTTCTGAAGCACGGTATTGAAGATAGTCGGCGAACCGCGCTCGGACCCCTCCGTCGCTTGAGGACAGAGCGCGGAGGACAGCGCGATGTGCGTGGTTGGCCGGTCCTCGAATTCGTCAGTGCCCAGCGGCGCGTTGCCGACGAAAGACGACGCATCGATGGGGACATTACGGGTACTTTGGTCCCACACAACGCCGTCGTTCGGCGGCGTGTCAAGCGAGAGCACACAGGCTGCCCCGCCTGTCTTGATGGCGGTCGTAACGCTATTGATGTTCCCTCCGATGGCAAAGAAATGAACTCCTTGCCGATCAGTGGTGTACTGGTTGAAACCCGCGACGTACGCGGGCGAATTTTGGACCGTGGCCGGGTTGGGAGCCAGACCCTGGGCCAGGCCTCTCGTCCCGACGTAGACCACGTAACCCAGCGTACCCGCGTCCGACCCCTGGTTTGGTGTCCCGAGCATGATGAGGCGGCTGACCGTCCCCCGAGCCATGTCGTGGGCGATATAGGTGCGCGAGATCAATCCGCCCATGCTGTGCGCCACCAAATCAACCTTTTCGGCTTTGGCCTGCCTGCGCACAAAATCGATCCACGCGCCAAGACTGGCCCCGTCGGTGTAGACGTCGGGCGTGGTCGTGACGCTGGTATTGACCGTGTTCGCCGGATCGGCGGGGTAGCCGTAGGCGACGGGGACGCCATCTGGCTGTGCCGGGAAGATGCGAGGGTCGATGACGCTGGGAGGATAGCCGGCCTGTTGCAAGTAGCCGCCCGGCCTGTACCACTCCTCCCAGCCCGCGAACGTGTCGTTGAGCCCGTGCACCATCACCATGGGACGAGGGTCGATGCGGAAAAGGACGGCGTTGGAGGTCAGGCTGGGGCTAGAGCCTGGCTCGAAAACCGCCTCGATCTGACGCGAGAACGCGCGGGCAGTCTGGCCGGAATTGCCGTAGAGCCAGGCCAGCCCGTCCGAGGGGACGGTCACTTGCGCTTGAACGTGCTGTCCCGCTGGGGCGGCGATGCACGGCGGCGCGGAACGCGGCGGCGCGTTGTCCCACCCGTGCTTGCGCGGACGTGGCGTCCGCGCGCTGGCGGCGCGCCAGCGCGGCGGCGCGGGGTGACGCGGGAATATGTAAGAGGGCAAAGCGCGGGATGACGCGCTGGCCAGGGACGAGGGGCGCGCCACGGTGGGCGCCAGGATGGGCACCGACGGTAGACGGGCTATGGTGGCGATTCAAGCTGTCATGAGAACGGTGCTTGCCCGCGGGGGAGGAGAGGAAGCGACGCGGACGGACCGGCTGGCGCCGTGTCCCCGCTAGCGACGCCTCGGGCGTGGCGGCCGTCGCCGCCCCGGTTATAGACGCACCGGTTAGCGACGACGCGGCGACATCGTTACGGATGGCGGGAAAGAACGCGTTGGTGACGAGCAGCAGGCTAACCAGGAGCGCATTCAGACGACGGCCATAATGTCCCACGGTGATCTCCTTCTCATGTCGCGATAGATACAAGGTGTCGAGCTATGCAACATGCCGTTACGCTGGCCCCACGATTGGCCAGGATGTATCAGTCTCTGTGTTGAAACACTTTTTACTAAAACTATAATGAATTTAAGCCACACTAGAGCCCCCAAAACTCATACTGTTTCTTATACAAAATCGTCTTTCGACGCCCGATGGCCGGCGAATTTTGAGATGGGCGCAGCATCCACGCAAGAGATACAGACCGGCGCGCGCCCCACGCGCCTGCTGCTATAAAGTATGTATCAGGCAATAGGCGCGCGGCCACGAACAACTCATACTGTTACTCATACTGGTTGGCCTATTGACACGCAGCGCGTCGAGTTTTAAGATAGGGCTGTTTAGAACAGTCACATCGACCGACGCCGCGTCGCCCCGCGTGGGCGGCCACACGCCGGGCCAGGCCACCCTCACGGCGGGCGCCGGTACGCGCCGCCGTTGCCGTGGCGGAACGAGCGGGTTCATCGCCCCATGCCTACATCACGAGGACAGGCGCGGCAGGAGCAGCAGGCACAGCGTCCCGCTTTCGGCGCGCTCCTTAAACGCCTGCGTCTTGGAGCAGGGCTGACCCAGGAGGATCTGGCCAACCGGGTGGGCTACAGCGTGGCCTACGTGAGCATGTTGGAACGGGGCCAACGCCTGCCCCTGCCTATTACGGCGCAACTTCTGGCCGACGCGCTGGCCCTGTCCCCGGCGAACCGCGCCTTGCTGCGTACGGAGGCGCGGCCGCAACAGGGTCCCCTCCAGTTCCCGGCGCCTGCCCACCACGGCCAGCCCGGCCAGACGCCGATTATCGGCCGGACGCGCGAACTCACGGCCCTGGAGCATCACCTCGTGGCCGGCGGCGACGGTCCCCCAGTGCTCGTCTTCGCGGGTGAGCCCGGCATTGGCAAGAGCCGTCTGCTGCGGGAAGCGGCCAGGCTGGGTGAGCGAGGCGACTGGCGCGTGCTGCGCGGAGGCTGCCAGCGCGGGGGCGGCCAGGAACCCTACGCCCCCCTGCTCGCGTCCCTGGACGGGTACCTGCGCCACCAACGACCCGCTCGCTTGCGCGACGACCTGCATGGGTGCCGCTGGTTGGTGCGCTTGCTGCCCGAGCTAGCGGACATGGGGCTGGGGGTGGACCCTCTGCCGCCGGACACGCTGCCGCCGGAGCAGGAACGCCGCCTGATGACCGCTGCCCTGACCC
>JAABUX010007687.1_pt1 | contig 12583 bp, 9 predicted proteins | sample 5561851 | NCBI WGS metagenome assembly JAABUX01 (sample SAMN10711883, study PRJNA513361) | rock metagenome | isolation source: Antarctica rocks | place: Antarctica: Victoria Land, Richard Nunatak red sandstone | collected 2016-01-03 | reverse complement strand
TCCTGGTCGCGCGCAACACCGAGGATGCCGAGCTCGCGATCCACACCGACACGGCGATCGGCTGCATGGTGGTGGATTGGGGCAAGCGTGGCCTGCTCAGCAAGCCGGCCGGGCTGATCTCGCTGGTTCGCAAGCGTGGGCTGGAGATGCCGGTGCTGATCATGCTGCGCCGAAAACGGCTGGAGGACATCCCGGTCGAGGTGCTGAACCACACCGACGGCACGATCTTCCTGTCGGAGGAAACGCCGGAATTCATCGCCCGCAACCTCGTCAGCCGGCTGCGCAACTACGCCGCCACCCTGAAGACGCCGTTCTTCGGGGCGTTGGTCGACTACGCCGAGCAGGGCAACCAGCTCTGGACCTGCCCCGGCCATAACGGCGGCATCTTCTACAGCCGCAGCCCGATCGGCCGCATCTTCGTCGAGCATCTCGGCCCCGCGATCTTCCGCGACGACCTCGATAATTCGGTGCTGGAACTGGGCGACCTGCTGACCCACGAGGGCCCGGCGCTCGCGGCGCAGAAGGCGGCGGCGCGGATATTCGGCGCCGAACGCACCTACTTCGTTCTGAACGGCACGTCCGCCTCCAACAAGATCGTGCTGGGCGGGCTGGTGGCCGAGGGCGACCTGGTGCTGTTCGACCGCAACAACCACAAGGCGGCGCACCACGGCGCGCTGCTGCTCGGCGGCGGGGTGCCCGTGTACCTGCCATCCGACCGCAACGCCTACGGCATGATCGGCCCGATCGACCACGCCGCCCTGGACGAAACCCGCATCAGGGACGCGATCCGGGCCAACCCGCTGATCGCCGACCCGGACGCGTGGCGGCGCGAGCGCCCGTTCCGCGTCGCCGTCATCGAGCAGTGCACCTACGACGGCACGATCTACGACGCCGGGCTGATCCTGCGGAAGATCGGCCATCTGTGCGACTACATCCTGTTCGACGAGGCCTGGGCGGGCTTCATGAAGTTCCACCCGCTGTTCGCCGGCCGTTTCGCCATGGGCCTGGCCGACCTGGACGACCGCGCGCCCGGCATCATCGCCACCCAATCCACCCACAAGCAGCTCGCCAGCTTCTCGCAGGCGTCGCAAATCCACGTGCGGGACCGGCACATCAAGGGGCAGGAGCGCCGGGTTGAACACCGGCGCTTCAACGAGAGCTTCCTGATCCACGCCAGCACGTCGCCGTTCTACCCGATTTTTGCCTCGCTGGACGTCGGCGCGCACATGATGAAGGGCCGCTCGGGCGAGGTGCTGTGGGACGACACCATCCGCCTCGGGATCGAGTTGCGGAAGAAGCTGCGGATGATCCGCCGGGAGTACGACGTGGCCGAGACGGACCCGGCGCGGCGCTGGTTCCCCGACCCGTTCGTGCCGCAAACCGTAGACTGGCGCGGCCCGGGCGACGCCATGCCTCATACGACCCCGTGGGAGGACGTGCCTACCGACGAGCTGGCGTCCAACCCCGCGCATTGGATGCTGGCGCCCGAGGCGGCCTGGCACGGCTTCACCCAGGTGGCGCCCGGCTACGTCATGACCGACCCGAACAAGTTGACCCTCCTGATGCCGGGGTTCGACCGGGTCACGGGCGAGTATGAAGACCATGGCGTGCCGGCGGTGCTGCTGGCGGAGTATTTGCGCGAAAACCGCATCGTGCCGGAGAAGAACGACCTGCACAGCATCCTGTTCCTGCTGACGCCGGGCGTGGAGAGCAGCAAGGCCGGCACGCTGCTAAGCTGGCTGGTGACGTTCAAACGGTTGCACGACGAGAACGCGCGGCTGCAGGACGTGATACCGGCGTTCGTCCGCAAACGCCCGCAGCGCTACCATGGTGTCGGCCTGCGCGACCTTTGTGCCCAGATGCACGCGTTCTACCGGAACGCGGGGGTGAGCCGGATGCAGCGCCAGCAGTTCCAGGCCGAGCACCTGCCGGAGCTGGTGATGACCCCCCACGAGGCGGCGCGGATGCTCACCCGCAACAAGGTCGACTACCTGCCAATCGACGCCATCCGCGGGCGTGTGGCGGCGACGCTGATGCTGGTGTATCCGCCGGGGATCGCGACGATCGTTCCGGGCGAGCGGATCGGCCGGCAGTCGGCGCCGATGATCGACTACCTGCTGTCGTTCGAGCGCGCGGAAAACGAATTTCCGGGATTGGGCACCGAAATACAGGGCGTGTATCGCGAAACCCAGGCCGACGGCCCCATCCGGTTCCACACCTATGTAGTGAAGGAAGGAGATGAACCTCAGGTTGAAGCGCGCTGACCTGCGCTTGCCGCACGGACGGTGGCTCGGGAATGGGTCGGTTCATTTGCCAGGCCACGGATGGTTTCTCCCTGGCCGCCGTCCTATCTTGCGGCCATGACCGAAACGCCCGCCTTCCTCGACGCCGCCCGACCCGACGTGCCCGATATCGTCGTCCCCCGTGGGGTCACCCCGTTCCGCCTCCCCGACCGCCCGGTGCGCGGCCGCCTCGTCCGCCTCGGCCCAGTCGCCGACGCGCTGCTCACCCGGCACGAGAACGACCCGGCCGTGACGCAGCTTTCGGGCGAGGCGCTGGCCCTCGCCGCGGCGCTCGCGACCGCGCTGAAGTTCAAGGGCTCGTTCAGCCTGCAGGCCAAGGGCGACGGCGCCGTGCCGATGCTGTTGGCGGACTGCACCGAGTCGGGCGCGCTGCGCGGCTATGCCCGGGCGGAACCGGACAAGCTTGCGGCGGTCGCGACCGATGGCACGCCCAGCGCGTCCGCCCTGCTCGGCGGCGGCTACCTGGCGTTCACGGTCGACCAAGGGCCGGACATGGAACGCCACCAGGGCATCGTGGCAATCGAGGGCGACAGCCTCGCCGACATGGCGCTGCACTACTTCGAGACCAGCGAGCAGCTGCAGTGCACCTTGCAGCTTGCCTGCGCCAAGACCCCGGCCGGATGGCGGGCGGGCGCGCTGATCCTGGAGCGGGTTGCAAGCGAAGGCGGCATCGACCCGGTGCAGAACGATGCCGACCAGGATGAGGCCTGGCGGACCGCAACGGTGCTCGCCGCCACGCTGACGGACGCCGAATTGCTGGACGATGCGCTGCCGGCCGACCAGCTGATCTACCGGCTGTTCCACAGCGAGGGTGTGATTGCGGACCGGCCGCGCGCGCTGGCCTACGGCTGCCGTTGCTCCCGCGCACGCCTGGCCGGCATCCTGGAGGGATTCCCGCCGGACGATCTCGACCACATGGCGGTGTCCGGCGACATCGTCATGACGTGCGAGTTCTGCAATCTCGACTTCCGCTTCGAGCGCGATGAGGTCCGGGGCCGTGCCAATGGCGCTGCCAATTGACCGCTGTGCGTCGTTTCGCCACGGTACGGGACGAACGGATGGGAACGGCCTTGATGCGGACGACGACTCGGCGGCTGGTGCTCGCGCTGCCGCTGCTGGCTGCGGCTTGCGCTGGCGACAGCACTCCGCCGGAGAGTTTCGCGCCGCCTAGCTACCGCTATTTGGCGCCGATCCGCCTGAATGTCCTCTCGATCGGGATCGAAGACCATTCGGTGCGTGAGCCCGACTCGGTCGACTTGCTGTCGCCGGTACGTCCCGCCGACGCCCTGAGGCAGATGGCGACCGACCGGCTGATTGCCAGCGGCAGCGCCGGCCGCGCGGTGTTCGTGATCGACCGCGCCTCCATCGTGCGGGCGGATGGCGGGCTGACAGGGGCGATGGCGGTGCACCTCGATGTGTTTGCGGGCGACGGCGACACCCGCGCCGGCTACGCCGAAGCCAAGGTCGCCCGCCGCCGCACCAGCACCGACACGAGCGAGAACGCGGCATCGGTGCTGTACCACATGACCGGACAGATGATGGCCGACATGAACGTCGAGTTCGAGTTCCAGGTGACCCACTCGCTCAAGGACTGGATGCAAGCGACCGCCCGGACGGCTCCGCTGCCGCCGCCGGTGCAGGCGCAGGATTTGGGAACCCCCGTGAGAACGCAGCCTTAGCCGCCGGATCGATCGATACCCATCAAGGCGGGCGCTCATGGCGGCAATCGGCCGCGTCGGGAGTGTCGACGCTGCGGACGTGGCTGACCAGGATTTCGCCTGGGACCGGCAAGCCGGCAGGATGACGACGCTGGACGCGAACGGGCGCACGTTCGGCGTGATCGGCCAGACCATGACCATGGCGAACCGCGACGCCGGCGGCCCTCGTCCTGTCCCCACCTGCGTGAGACTCTCCTTCAAGATACCATGATAGGATCCTGCTTGGACGTCCGAGGCATGCTGCCCACCCTTCCCGTTTCCGACGCGCTGGCCGCCCTTGACGCGGCGCTCGCCCACGGCAATGCCGTGCTCGTCGCACCGCCGGGCGCTGGCAAGACCACGCTGGCGCCGCTGCACCTGCTGCACGCCGGATGGCTTTCCGGCACCATCGTCATGCTCGAACCTCGCCGCCTGGCCACCCGCGCCGCCGCCGCCCGCATGTCCGCGCTGCTCGGCGAGGCCGTGGGGCAAACCGTCGGCTTCCGCACCCGGCTGGACAGCGCCGTTTCTCCCGCCACCCGCATCGAGGTCGTGACCGAGGGCCTGCTGGTGCGCCGCCTGCAATCCGACCCCGGACTGGATGGCGTCGGCCTGGTGGTCCTGGACGAGGTGCACGAACGCGCGCTGCAAGCTGATCTTGCGCTCGCGCTGTGCCTCGACCTGCAGCGCCAGTTGCGGCCGGAGCTGCGGCTGCTCGCCATGAGCGCCACCGCGGACGGCGCCCGCCTGTCGACCCTGATGGACGCCCCCGTCATCGCCAGCGCCGGGCGGATGTTCCCGGTGACCGTCCGCCACGCCAAGCGCGACATCGCCTCCCCGCGCGACCTGCCGGACGCGCTGGCCCGGGCGGTGCGCGAGGCCTTGGACGCCGAGGCGGGCGACATCCTGGCCTTCCTGCCCGGCATGGGCGAGATCCGCCGGGCGCAGTCGGCCCTGGACGGGTGCGGCGCGCTGGTGCTGCCGCTGCACGGCGACCTGCCTCCCGCCGAGCAGGACCGCGCGCTCACCCCGGCGGCGACCCGGCGGGTGGTGCTCGCGACCTCCATCGCCGAAACGTCGCTGACGGTGCCCGGCGTGCGGATCGTGGTCGACGGCGGGTGGCGGCGCACGCCCCGGCTGGATGCCGCGACCGGATTGACGCGCCTGGCGACGCTCCGCATCAGCCGTGCCGCGGCCGAGCAGCGCGCCGGGCGGGCCGGGCGGGAAGCGCCGGGTGTCGCGATCCGGCTGTGGTCGGAGGCGGCGGGCCGCGGGCTGCCGGCGTTCGACCGGCCGGAAATATTGGAGGCGGAGCTGTCCGGCCTGGTGCTGGACTGCCTCGCCTGGGGCGCGGCACCAGAGGACCTGCCGTTCCCCGACCCGCCGCCCCCCGGCGCGCTGGCGGCCGGCCGCGCATTGCTGACGGCGCTCGGGGCGATGGACGGCGGCCGCATCACGGAGGCCGGCCGCCGCATGGCCCGGCTCGGCGCGCATCCAAGGCTGGCCGCGATGATGCTCGCCGCCCGCGACGACGCCGAGGCGGCACTCGCTGCGGACCTCGCGGCGCTGCTGGAGGAGCGCGATCCGCTGCGGGCCCGCGACGCGCCCGCCGACATTGCGCTGCGGCTGGACGCGTTGGCCGGCGGCGGCGATGCCGACCGGGGCGCCGTCGCGCGCATCCGCAAGGCCGCCGGGCAGTACCGCGCCCGGCTTCGGGTCCGCGCTGCCGCGTCCGGCGACCCCGCGCCGTTGCTCGCCGCCGCTTTTCCCGACCGGATCGCCCAAGCCCGCGGCGAACCCGGCAGCTACCGCCTGTCCGGCGGCGGCGGCGCCAAGCTGCCGCGGACCGACCCGCTCGCCCGCGCCAGGCTGCTGGTCGTGGCGTCACTGGACCTGAAAGCCTCCGCCCGCATCCGCCTGGCTGCGGCACTCGATCCGGCCACCCTGCCCGCATCCTTGGCCGCCCAGGTAACCGAGACCGTCGAGAGCGGGTTCGATCCCGTGTCCGGCGCGGTGCTGTCGCGCCGCCGGCGTCGCCTGGGCACGCTGGTGCTGGACGACCGCATGACGTCGGCCGATCCCGCCGAAACTGCGGCTACCTTGGCGCGCGTGTTGGCAAGCAAGCTCGGCACACTGGGCTGGACCGACGCCGCGCGCCAGTTCCAGGCCCGCGCCGCCTGGCTGCGAACGTTGGACCCGGCGTTCCCGGACCTGTCGGAGCCGGCTCTCTGCGCCGCCGTGCAGGATTGGCTAACGCCCCAGCTGCTCGGCGCCACCCGGCTCGCGGAAGCGGCTGACATCGACGTCTTGGCAGCGCTCCGAAGCCTGCTGACGTGGGATCAGGCCAACCGGCTGGACCGCGATCTGCCGACGCATCTGACCCTGCCGCACGGGCGGGCTGCGATCGATTACACGCCGCCGGTGCCGGTCGCGTCGGCCCGGGCACAGCTGTTCTATGGCCAGGATACGACGCCGATGCTGGCCGGGGGCCGAATCGGCCTGCAGTTTGCGCTGCTGTCGCCGGCCGGGCGTCCAGTGGCGATCACCGCCGATCTCGCCAGTTTCTGGCGCGGCGCCTGGGCGGACGTGCGGCGCGACATGCGCGGCCGCTACCCAAGGCACGACTGGCCGGAACATCCGGCCTGATGCTGGCCGGGAAAACAACCTTCGCTTGCCGCAGCCCGCTTGGAACGCCATGGTCTTTTGCAATGTTGGTTCAAGGAAACGGGATGACCTCGACATGACTCGCGCACGCCTGACCCTGGCTGTCCTGCTTGCCCTCTCGACGCTGCAGGGCTGCGGGGCGTCGGCGCAGTCGATTGCGAACGGACGTGGCGGGGCGCTCGCGAGCTTCGCTCCCCTGGTCAAGCTGGTCGTTCCTTCCGTCGTCAACATCGCCGTCACCGAAAGCGTCAGCGGCGGCGACGTGGCGGCCGTCGTTCCCCCGGAACTTCGCGGCACTCCCTTCGAGAAACGCTTTCGCGAGCGGCTGCGGGACCGGCGGGAGCAGGTGATGGGCGCCGGCTCCGGCTTCATCATCGACCCGTCCGGCGTGATCGTGACCAACAACCACGTGGTCGAGCACGCCGACAAGATCGTGGTGTCGCTCAGCGACGGGACGGAACTCAACGCGACTGTGCTGGGCACCGACGAGTTGACCGACATCGCGGTCATCAAGGTGACCGGCGCCACGCCGCTGCCGGCCGTCACCTGGGGCAACAGCGGTGCGGTCCAGGTCGGCGACTGGATCCTCGCGGCAGGCAACCCGTTCGGACTGGGCGGTTCGGTCAGCGCCGGGATCGTGTCGGCGCGCGGGCGCGACATCGGCGCCGGGCCGTTCGACGATTTCCTGCAGATCGACGCGCCCATCAACCCCGGCAACTCCGGCGGGCCGACCTTCAACTTGGACGGCCAGGTGATCGCGGTGAACACCGCCATCGTGTCGCCGACGGGCGGCTCGGTCGGCATCGGCTTCGCCATTCCGTCCGAAATCGCCAGGCGGATCGTGGCGGAGTTGCGCGACAAGGGGCATATCGACCGCGGCTGGTTGGGTGTGTCGGTGCAAGACGTGCCCGGCGCGCGCGCCTCCAACGCCGGCGTCGCCATCGCCAACGTCGACCGCACCGGCCCGGCTGCGAAAGCGGGGCTGCGGCCCGGCGATATCGTGTTGGCCGTCAATGGTGATCGCGTCGAAAGCGCGCGCGGGCTGATCCGCGCGGTGTCGGCCACGGTGCCGGGCCGTTCGCTGAACCTGACGGTCAAGCGTGGCGGCCAAAACATGGACGTTTCCGTGACGGTCGGCCGCCGTCCGAACGCAAGTCCAAGCTGATGCGCATCCTTGTGGTCGAGGACGACCGGGACGTCGCCGGCTTCATCGTGAAAGGGCTTCGCGAGGCCGGCCACGTGGTCGAGCACGCCGATAACGGGCGCGACGGGCTGTTCATGGCGGCGAGCGAAGCGTTCGATGCCATCATCCTCGACCGCATGCTGCCGGGCGGCATCGACGGGCTGCATCTCCTGGAAACGCTTCGGGCGCAGGATAACACCACGCCCATCATGTTCCTGTCGGCCTTGGCGCAGGTCGATGAGCGGGTGCGCGGCCTGAAGGCGGGCGGCGACGACTATTTGACGAAGCCGTTCGCCTTTGCCGAGCTGCTGGCCCGGGTGGAGGCCCTGACCCGGCGCGGCAAGTCCGACGGCCCACAAACCAAGATCGTCGTAGGCGACCTGGAGATGGAGCTGCTGTCGCGCACCGTGAGGCGCGCGGGGCAAAAGGTCGATTTGCAGCCGCGGGAGTTCCGGCTGCTGGAATATCTCATGCGTCACGCCAACCAAGTCGTGACCCGCACCATGCTGCTGGAGGGCGTGTGGGATTATCATTTCGACCCGCAAACCAACGTCATCGACGTCCATGTCTCGCGGCTCCGCCAGAAGATCGACAAGCCGTATCCGACGTCGCTGATCCACACCATCCGCAACGCTGGTTACATGCTTCGGGTGGACTGAGCGCGCCGGGTGAGCTTCGGGGCTGGACCCATCAGGCGACCCATCCTGCTCCGCTCGGCGGGGCTCCGGCTGGCGGTGGTGTATGCCGCCCTGTTTGGCATCAGCGCATTGGCCCTGGTGCTGTTTCTATGGTGGGCCACCGCCGGGCTGCTGAACCGGCAGGTGCAGGCCGTGATCCGTGCCGACGCCCAGGGATTATCGGAGCAGTGGCAAGCCGGGGGCGTCGCGGCGTTGCAGAGCACCATCGAGGACCGCCTCGCCGACGACGTCGATGACGCTGCCATCTACCTGCTGACCGACGCCGCGCTGACTCCGCTGGCCGGCAACCTCGCGCGCTGGCCTGCTGTCGTGACCGGGCCGGACGCCTGGATGGAGATGCGGGTCGAGCGGGCCGGCCTGCAAGCCACGGCGCGGGTCCGGCGGTTCGACTTGCCCGGCGGCTACCGCCTGCTGGTGGGCCGTGACGTCGAAAGCCGCATGCCGTTGCGCGCGCTGCTGACCTCCGCCTTGCTGTGGTCGCTGCTGCTGTTGCTCGTGCTCGGCACGGTCGGCGCAGTCGTGATGCAGAACCTGTTCCGCCGCATGATGGCCAACGTGTCGGTGACCGCGTCGGCCATCGCCGCCGGCGACCTTGGCCGCCGCGTGCGGATGTCCGGCCGGGGCGACGAGTTCGACCGGCTGGCCGAGACCATCAACGACATGCTCGACCGCATCGCGCGGCTGATGGATGGCGTGCGCCAGGTCTCGAACGCCATTGCCCACGACCTGCGGACGCCGATCGCCCGCGCCCGCACGCGGCTGGAGGACGCCGCCACCCACGCCCGCAGCCCGAGCGAACTGCACGCGGCCGTCGAACGCGCGGTGGCTGACCTCGACGGCGTGACGGCAGTGTTCGAAGCGCTGCTGCGGATTGCCGAGATCGAGGCCGGGTCGCGCCGCGCGGCCTTCTGCCAAGTGGAGATCGGCGCTCTCGTCACCGATCTGGCGGAATTGTATGGCGCCGCCGCGGAAGCGAACGGCGTGTCGCTGTCGCTGCAGGCGGTGGGCCCGCTGCCAGTGAACGGCGACCGCGAGATGGTGCAGCAGGCCGTCGCCAACCTGCTCGACAACGCGATCAAGTTTTCGCCGCCCGGCGGCACCATCCGGTTGGAAGCGGCGGCAGCCGGCCCGGGCGTCTCGATCACCGTGGCGGACCAAGGCCCTGGCATCCCCGAATGCGACCGCACGCACGCGACCGAGCGATTCTACCGGGGTGAAACGGCGCGGCAAACACCCGGCTCGGGTTTGGGGCTGGCCCTGGTGGATGCGGTGGCGCACCTGCATGGCGGAACTCTCAAGTTGCTGGACGCCGCCCCCGGCCTGCGAGCCATATTGACCCTGCCCGCTTCGCACGCTGAGGTTGGGCATGACGTTTAGTTCACCTATCGACCATCCCCGGATCAGCAACGCTGAGGCACACTGTTGACATGCAGCGTTTTCTATTAAGCGCCATTTTTCTTTGCGCTTGGATCACCACCGCTGCGTCGGAAGATGCGACACGGATCGCATCGGACGACGCGGTGCAGGTCACCAGCGACACCCCCGGTTATTGCATCGATTTGGCCCAACGTCTCGACGGCCGGGCCGACTTGCCTCCCGAAGCACGCTCGCTATCGGTCGAGGGTCGCCGGATGTGTCAATCCGGACACGTGCTCGGCGGACTGGCCCGCGTACGCCGGGCCATGCTGCTCAGGCACGGCGAAGGTCATTAAGCCAGCCGCTCGGAGCGATCTCAGGTCAGGTAGCTGTGCACGATGCCGATCAGTTCCTCAGCCGCCTGCAGCGCCTCGCTCTTGTTCGCCGCGTCGACCACCTGCTCGCGGATGTGATCCTCGATGACCTCGGCGATGAACCCATCCATGGCGCCTCGGCAAGCCGTCGCCTGCTGCAGCAGTTTCGCGCTGGACGCATCTCCTTCGACGACGGCTCGCTGCAACGCATCCAGCTGGCCGCGGATACGGCTGAGACGTTTGACCAGCTTGGATTTTTCTGCATCCCCGCCCGGTTTATCACTTGCCATCATACCCCCAAGGGTATACGTCCCGGTCGTGCCGAACGCCGGGCTTATGCTTGGACATTTGGCCTGAGTTCGTTTCGCTACAGGCCGGCTGTGCAACCAAACCACAAGGATCCCATGAAACCGCGATCTAACACCCAGTCTCCGGAAGGCGACAGTAGGCGCTCGGCGCCTGTTGTGAACGCTTTTTCGGGCTGGATTCGCGCTCGGGTGTGCATGTTCCCGTCAAGGCGTCCGCGCAGATAGAGCACTGACTCCTACGGCGGCCGCGCCCCCCGAGCTTAAGCCAACGCTTGAGCAAAAGGAGGCAGCCGATGGCCGCCCTTCTCGACGAACTCCATCTCGACCGGCACGCGTCACCGGTCCATGTCGACCTCGGTCATGAGATCAGCCGCCGCAGCGAGCCGCCGCGTTTGGCCGCGGTTTGGCAGATCGGAGCGGATGGCCGCCCTGCCTGTGCCTGGTTGATGCACGCGCAAGCTCGTTGCCGTTTGCCTGGCTGACACCCCCACGCGTCCCAGCCTGCAAACCGTGCTGTCCACGCACTTCGATACCGAGGCCTGCCATGCTCGACACCAACTCGAACCAACTGCCGCCCTCCGCCATCCTGGACAGTGCCCACCAGGGCGACATCCGCGGCGCTTTGGGGACCATCTACGAGGGCGACCTGCATCCTCGTGGCACCTGGCGAGCCAAACTGAAGACCCTGGCCGCGATCGTCGGCCCAGGCCTGATCGTCATGGTCGGCGACAACGACGCCGGGGCGTTCGCCACCTACACCCAGGCGGGCCAGAACTACGGCACGGCGCTGCTGTGGACGCTGCTGCTGCTGGTCCCAGTGCTCTACGTGAACCAGGAGATGGTGCTGCGCCTTGGCGCGGTGACCGGCGTCGGCCATGCCCGGCTCATCCTCGAGCGGTTCGGCAAGTTCTGGGGCGCGTTCAGCGTCATCGACCTGTTCATCCTGAACGGGCTGACCATCGTCACCGAGTTCATCGGCGTCAGCATGGGGCTCGACTATCTCGGACTGCCCAAGATCTGGGGCGTGCTGATCGCGGCCGGCGTCACGATGGCCGCAGCGTCCACCGGCAATTTCCGCCGGTTCGAGCGGTTCTCGCTCACGCTATGCCTGGGCAGCCTGCTGCTGGTGCCGATCGTGCTGATGGTGCACCCGCCGATCGGCCAGATTGCCCGCGACCTGGTGATCCCGCGCCTGCCGGAGTCCGACAAGCTGTCGGATGTGCTGCTGCTGATCATCGCCATCGTCGGCACGACGGTGGCGCCCTGGCAGCTGTTCTTCCAGCAAAGCTATGTCATCGACAAGCGCATCACGCCGCGGTTCATGACCTATGAAAAGGCCGACCTGTGGATCGGCATCGTCATGGTGATCGTCGGCGCGGTCGCGATGATGGCGTTCTGCGCCGCGACCTTCGCCGGGCAGCCCGAAGCCGGCAACTTCACTGATGCGGCCGGAGTCGCGGCCGGACTTGGGAAATACGTCGGCCAGGTGCCTGCGACCCTGTTTGCGATCGCGCTGATCGACGCCAGCATCATCGGCGCTGCGGCCGTGTCGCTCGCCAGCGCCTATGCCCTGGGCGACGTGCTGTCGCTCAAGCACTCCCTGCACCGGGGCGCCAGGGACGCAAGCGGCTTCTACCTGGTGTACTGCGGCCTGATCGCTGCCGCAGCGGGGCTGGTGCTGATCCCCGGCGCGCCGCTGGGCCTGATCACGGAAGCGGTGCAGACGCTGGCGGGCGTGCTGTTGCCATCCGCCACCGTGTTCCTGCTGCTGCTGTGCAACGACCCGGCGGTGCTCGGCCCATGGGTCAACGGGCGATCGACCAACCTGTTCACCGGCTCGGTGATCGCGATCCTGGTCATGCTGTCGATCGTCCTGACGGCATCGGTGCTCTACCCGACCATCTCCGGCGAGCAGATTCTCGGGATACTCGGCGGTGGAACGACGCTGGCCTTGCTCGGCGCCGGGGTCACCCTCGCGCTGCGCACCAAGTCGGCGCAGC
>JAABUX010007683.1_pt1 | contig 12588 bp, 14 predicted proteins | sample 5561851 | NCBI WGS metagenome assembly JAABUX01 (sample SAMN10711883, study PRJNA513361) | rock metagenome | isolation source: Antarctica rocks | place: Antarctica: Victoria Land, Richard Nunatak red sandstone | collected 2016-01-03 | reverse complement strand
CGAGAAAGAGGAGTCGTTCATCTCAAGACTCAGTAACCCAGCGCAAGCGAGATGAGTCAGCTACGCCAACCGACTATGTTGATTACCAACCGATCAATCACCCAGATGAAGAGTCAGATAACTCGGCCAACTTTGACGAGCTTTAACTAACTTACTCGGAGGGTATGTGAGGTTAAATTATTGCCCTAGCAGGCTGAAAGAGCGGGTGACGGCGACGAAGAACAGCTGGGGCGAAAGGATTTAGGGATAAATTTTTGCTCCAAAGATGGATTCATTGGGGTTTTAGCTTCGGCTTAGTAGGTGTTGTTGTTGCTTGTAGTTCAAGTAGTGTCCCCTTAAGTGGTTCAGATGCCCTCAATAGCCACTACAACGACGAGCAACCGGCCCTAAGTGGAAACGGTCGCTATCTTGGGTTTGTATCTAACCGGAATGGCAGTCGCGGTATTCTGCTATATGACTTAAAACAACAGCAGTTGATTCCTTTACTACAATTAAACCGACGTGAGACAATTGCCGAGAACCCTAGTCTTAGCTATACAGGGCGTTACATTACATACATAGTCAGTGATCAAGGTAAACCGACCGTGGCACTGTATGACCGCTCCACGCAAGAGTCACAGCTCCTTACGCAAGGGTATTTTGGCTGGGTGCGTCATCCAAGCATTAGTCCGGACGGTCGTTATGTCGTGTTTGAAAGTGGGAGTCGCGGTCAGTGGGATATTGAGGTGCTAGACCGGGGACCTAATATTGAGTTAGATATCCCGGATGGTGCCCCCGTGAGTTCATCTGCTATGCTATCGCCTTGACCTAATATCTAAAGCAATTCTTCCTTGAACGCTATTACTTGTGAAGCGCTCGATTTTTCTACCGGCGTTCGCCCTGGCTAGCCTATTGAGTAGCTGTACTGGCTACCCCCACCTGTTAAGCTTTCCATTTGATTTGGGGGGGCGCAGTCTTAACAGTCCAGCTTCGCAGTTAACCCCCAAAATTGCCGGCCGATACATTGTCTTCACTTCTGACCGGCGCGGTAGTCAAGATGTTTACCTATTCGATACGGTAGATGGGCGCTTGGTTGATTTGCCCGGATTGAATCAGCTCAACGCCATCGCCTCTGACCCAGCTATCTCCCAGAACGGTCGTTATGTTGTTTTCACTGCCATTCGTCAGGGCCGATCAGGGATCTTTTTATATGACCGTGAAACAACCCAGTCAAGGAATTTAACTGCTGAGCTACAAGCAGAAGTTCGCCACCCTACCATTAGCGCTGATGGCAGTACAATTGCTTTTGAGTCGAGCGCAAATGGGCAGTGGGATATTTTGGTCTATGACCGAACCGGGCAACCGTTGAATGTGCCAATCGCTCCCAGGTGAAGGGAGCTATTCTTTCCCCCTGCTCTCTTCCTGCACTGATTCAATCAGCGATCGCACCTCTGCCGCCCCAGCTGAAGGCTCAAACGAGAGTGGGAATTTGCCCCGGATTAACATCCGCAACCCGAGTGGTGCGATACTAAGTAGCCCCTTGAGGTCGCGGAAGAAATCTCCTACCACTTGGATTCCAAACTGACGTTCATCAATCCACCCCCCCTGTTTGACGAGCTCCACCAATACCTTACGGTGGCGAATTGGGCGACTATCCGGTACATCCTTATGGACAAGAATTTCCTGTTTAATTTTATTAATTTGCTCCAAAGGTTCCACACCCATAGGACAAACTGTGTTGCAGTAAAAACAACGAGTACAACCCCAGACTCCCTGAGTACCTTTGTTATAGTTCTCTAAACGGGTTTCTGTCTGTTCATCACGGGAGTCTGCTACCATTCGGTAAGCTTTGGCAAGCGCGTGGGGGCCAACAAAGTCTGGATTGACTTCACGGGCGTTGCATTCAGAATAGCAAGCGCCACACATAACACAATTGCCGGTCTGATCAAGCCGCGATCGCTCCTGAGGTGTTTGCAAAAATTCTCGTTCCGGGACTTGTCGTGCATCGGTACTGACGTAAGGTTCAACCGCCTCCAAGTGGTTCCAAAAACTACTCATATCTACAACCAGATCTTTAATCACCGGCATATTTCCCATCGGTGCCACGGTAATTTCTGGAATAGCGTCTGAATCAGCTGCATTCCCCGGTAGCAGCTGTAGTCTTTGCATTTCACTGCCAACATTTTCTTTACAAGCTAAAGCCGAGCGACCATTAATTCGCATGGCGCAGCTACCACAGATGGTGTTGCGGCAATTTTTGCGAAAGGCCAAGCTTCCATCTTGCTCCCACTTAATGCGATTGAGGCAATCGAGGATCGTATTACCAGCTTTTACCTCCAACTGGTAAGTCTGGATCTGAGGAGAGGAATTTTGTGTCTGCCGAATGATTTTAAAAAGAACTTGCATTCCCACCCACTAAAGTCTTGCAATTCCAACACTTGCCCCTTGAAATCATTACTGCCGCTCGTTAACCTCAAAAAAATTCTCACTTCCAGAGCTGTTCTTTTAAGGCTACGTTTTATTTGTCGGCTAATGATTGAAGCAGCACTGCTTCTATTTTAAGACTTAATTGCTGCATCTTACACGAACAGCAACGCTATCAACCGGAAATCTAATGCTCCGCAAGCTGCATGAGCTGTTTGTCAGTACGGCTCGAACGGAGCCCTTTTTTCCTGCTCTTTTGATGTATTGGATTGTAAATACTAATGGTGGAGCCCCAAACGACTGATTTTCGAGAATGGTCAAGAAGTATTTGTTTATCGTTTATTAAGTTCTAAGGAGCAGAAGGAATTGCTTTGACCATAAAACCTAGATGGTTACTAGGAATTTCAGATTTTTCACTCTTTGTGTTAAAGGTTAAGAGGAAATTTGCAAATTTGTATTAACAATGGCTAGGATATAAATTAGGCAGAAAAGTTTTTGTTGCAAAGGAGGAATTTAACGATATATTTTTTATTACGTCAATAGACTTGCAGAAGACGCCTTTACCAATTTTGGAGAGCATAAGGATATTTTGAGCGCGATGACTGAAACTGCAACTGCACCGTTAACGGGGAAAGCACTGCTTCAAAAGGTAAAAGAACTCTCTGACTTACCACGGCGAGAAAGAGCAAAGCGCTGTGGTTATTACACTGTTACCAAGAATAAGCAGACCCGCGTCAATCTCACTGATTTTTACGACGCATTACTATCAGCTAGGGGAATTCCTCTGAGTCCTGAAGGACCAAAAGATGGACGTGGTCGGGAGCCAACTTATCGAGTTAGTGTCCACAAAAATGGTCAGATTGTTATTGGTGCAACCTACACCGAGGCAATGGGCTTAAAGCCTGGCAATGAGTTTGAAATTAAGCTGGGCTACAAGCACATTCACTTGATTCAGCTTGATGGTGATAAAAGTGGAGACCAGGAAGAGGACGAGAGTAAATTAGACAATGAATAAATTCGCTCTAAAAGTTGATTCGATTGAACGGATAGGGCTTATCTCTTTCATTGAAGTGGACTGAGTATTTCAGCTTCATACCTTGGTAATGTCTGAAAATAAAATTCTGGCAATTTCGTGGCTGTTTTGATGGCAAATATCGATTCAGCAGCACCTTTTTCACTACTTCAGGTGATGGCTTTTTTCATTGCTTGGACTGGGTGCTGGTTACCATTAGCGACTGTGTGCGCGTTTGCTCTCGATTGGCGACCGCTTAAACCCCTAAATGCAAAGCAAAAGCTGCCCTTACTTGCGTCGCTCTACCTAATTGCCCCGCTCGTTCTGTGGGGAGCTATCTGGGTATTAGGTTCGTCTTTCGCGGATTACGGCTTTGCCTGGAATGGGACATTAAGTTCTGCAAGCGCGGGTTTTGGCTTCGGTACGCTGAGCCTAATGGTTTTGTTTGGTCTCCAAACAGCACTGGGTTGGGTCACCTGGCAATGGGCAGACGGACAAAAACTGGTATCGGTGTTGCTACCCACCTTGCTGCTAGCACTCTGGGTTAGTGGTACAGAGGAGTTAGTGTTTCGTGGCTTTGTCCTAACTCAACTCCAGCAGGACTTTCGCCCTTGGGTAGCAGCGGCGATTTCTAGCTTGATTTTTGCCTTACTACACCTAGTTTGGGAACAACAAGAAACCATGCCTCAGCTACCTGGACTGTGGCTACTGGGCATGGTGCTGGCGCTGGCGCGCTATGTAGATGGTGGCAGTTTAGGTTTAGCGTGGGGATTGCATGCCGGTTTGGTTTGGGTAATCGCAAGTCTAGACTCAGCCCAAGTAACGACCTACACAGGTATTGCCTCCGAATGGGTTACAGGGAAGAATGGAAAACCCCTCGCTGGCGCCGCCGGAATTTTTTGTCTGCTAACTACTGGAAGTATCCTCTGGTGGTTCTCTGTTCATTAGAAATCCAGAACCGGCCAGTCAGCAGAGCGGTAGTAGCGCGTCATGTCATCAAACTTCCGCAGTTCGGCACGGTGTACCAACAGTTCTTGGGGGGGGTCCAGCCATTGTTGATTTAACTCAGATAGGGTAGTACTGAGGTGAGCGCGGTCTAGATTCGGCGGTAGGTTGCCAAAGTAGCCTAGAGTGATGTGTGCTGTAAAGTGGTAGTGCTGTTCAATCCCAAGCGCAGTCAAACCGAGATTTTGATAGATTGTCCGGCGAAATTTCAAAATTTGCTCGTAGGAGCCTTCATCCTTGGGCACTAAACAAACGCCTACAGATCTGGGCATCACTATTAATCCCAGCATTTGCCAACGAATGGCATTCGTCGGGGTCATCAACCGGTATTGCTGAAAGATTTGGGCGATCGCGTAGCGTAACTGCTCCTCAAATTCAGAATTTTCATTGGCGTAATGGTAAGCACTGTCCCAAATTAAGTCCGCTAGGGTGAGATGAAAGCTAGCGGAAGGCACAGGAACAATCAAATCAAAGTCTAGAGGAAGTTCTAAAAGTTGCTGTTGGCAGACCAACAGATTCTTGTAGAAAGCAAAGTTTTGTGACTCTTCCTCCAAGGTCGGGGTACTTACTGTATAGCCAGGAAATGGGACAGCCTGTCTACCGCCATGTGGACGCGGCTGAAACTTAGGAGATTCCTGGATATGCTGTACTTGAGAGCTGTAAGTTTCTGGTAGCGTCATCCGTGCTACCCGATTTAAGTAAGTCTGATAGTTGTCGTCCAACCTGATAACCTCGCGCTCTAACTTAGTTGACTAGGTTTTCTGAAACAGGTGTTCTATATGCCAATTTATCTATATTGGGGCGAGGATGACTTTGCGATTCAAAAAGCCGTTGCAACGCTGCGTGATCGCGTCCTCGATCCGCAATGGATTAGCTTTAACTACACTTTACTACCCTTAGAGCAACTTGATGATGTTACCCAATGGACTACTCTGATCATGACACCCCCGTTTGGTGCCGGTAGTCGCTTGGTCTGGCTTGTGGATACTACCCTCTGCCAGCACTGTTCCGAAAATTTATTGACGGAACTAAAACTCACACTACCGATTATCCCAGAAAACTCCACTTTATTGCTAACCAGCCGCACCAAACCGGACGGGCGACTCAAATCTACACAGCTGTTACAAAAGTACGCCGAGATCCGAGAATTTTCTCTGATCCCGCCTTGGAAGACTGAGCAACTCGTACAGCGGGTGCAACAAGTCGCCCAAGAATTGGAGGTAATACTGACCCAAAGAAGTGCTTACCTTGTGGCGGAGTCGGTTGGGAACAATACGCGGCAACTTTACAGTGAGCTGGAAAAATTGCGTACTTTTGCTGGTGCAGTCCACAAGCCCCTGGATGTGGACGTTGTTGCTGACTTAGTCATAGCTAACACCCAAAACAGCTTGCAACTAGCGGCGACGATCAGAACGGGGGATACAGCTAAGGCACTGGCTTTGGTTGCCCAGTTGATTAGTCGCAATGAGCCAGCGCTGCGAATTGTTGCCACACTAATTGGACAATTTCGCACTTGGTTATGGGTCAAGCTGATAATGATAGAACAGAGCGACACTAGAGGGATAGAGCGTAGCGAGAATGCTGTCAAGCTCATCGCCCAAGCGGCAGAAATCAGCAACCCCAAGCGCGTTTACTTTATACAGCAGGAAGTCAAGTCTCTTTCGCTACAGCAACTTGTTTCAACGTTGCCCCTGCTACTTGAACTCGAAGTTAGCCTCAAGCAGGGGTCCGAGGAGGTGTCAGCGCTTCAAACTAAAGTGATAGAGCTTTGCCAAATTTTCCAATAAGGCCACTTTAACAAGAAAGGCAGCTATGCTGAGGGCAGCTATGCTGAAGGATTTATCCTTCTGTAGATGCACGATCATAAAGGCGCACCGTTTGGGAGCAGGGGTTGAAGTCCCCTACCAAAATCTTCGAGATGGTTGCTTGCAATCAGTAGGGGTTGAAGCCCCTTCAGCATAGCTGCCTTCTTCACGCCGGAACTTCTCTCTCTTAAAATACTTCAAAACTACTGGCGCCTCCGGTGTTGTAGTTCTTCTTCACATGCAATCATGATGAACTTTTGCCGTCCGTTTTCCCGACTTTGCCTAAGCCGGATGCTGTCGCGTGCCCTGATCGTGGGTGCTCTCACTACCGTCGGATTGCTCTGTGGGCTTGCTCCTGACCTATCTGGTCGAGCAGGTACCCTCGTCTTTAGTTCTGCGGCTTACGCTCAAATCATCAGTGATGAAGAAGTTAAAAATTACGCCCAGGCTGGTCTAGAAATAGAGCAGGTGCGCCAAAAGGCCCACGACGAAATTAAGAATATCATCGGTACAGAGCCTCCCGCTATTGACTGCCACAATCCCGCCAGCCTAAACGAACTTACAGGCAACGCCCGGAATATAGCCACGGATTACTGTAAACATTCAGAAGAAATAGTCAAGAGCAAAAACCTGACAATTGCTCGCTTCAACGCAATTACTGTAAATCAGCAAAGTGACCCAAGCTTAAAAAAACGGATTGACAATGAAGTGATGCGCCTCCAAACTGCAACTCATTAGGCGACTAGGAGCCAACATCAACAAAAATGTAAGATTTAACTATAGCAGAACGGCGCAGTACCTAGCTGAGATTAGATTATGGTGGTTGTGCCATCGAACTTAGAAAAAACATGATATCGTCTCCATTGAAGTTTCTTCCCCTACTCCCTACTCCCTACTCCCTACTCCCTGCCTTGACAAATAATATAGTAATGCTAGCGTTAACGCAGCTTAAACCTGCCAATCCGGATGCAGTTGTTGACTTTACTCTCACTCTCACAGCAGAAGAGCGCACCCGCAGTCGCCATCGCTTTGAGACGGTAGATGGACAGGCTTTATATCTACGCTTATCCAGAGGAACGGTGCTACGCGATGGGGATTTGCTATGCTCCGAAACCGATAGCATTTTAGTCCGGGTCACTGCTAAACCAGAACCAGTTCTCACTGTAACCGCTCCAACACCACTAAAGCTGATCCAGGCTGCCTATCATCTGGGCAATCGCCATATACCGGTGGAGATTACTACAGCATATTTGCGGTTATCTGCCGATCCAGTCCTGCAGACAATGCTTGAACATCTGGAGATGGAGGTACAAGAGGTAGTTTTACCCTTCCACCCAGAAAGGGGCGCTTACGGACATCCTCATGAGCATTCATAGCACTAGTCATGCTCTGCTGTGTCTTTTACAACTGGCTAGTCCAGTCCTACCAGTCGGAGCTTATAGCTATTCTGAAGGACTAGAAACGCTAGTTGAAAATGGTACGATTGAGAATAAGTCAAGCCTGAAGCATTGGCTGGAGCAGGAACTGCGTTATGGAGCTATTCGGTTAGAGGCAGCGGTGATGGTACGCGCTTATCACTTAACCCAGTTGGGGAATATAGAAGCTTTGGGTTACTGGAACCATTGGCTATCTGCCGCTAAGGAAACAGAAGAGTTACGTCAGCAAAGCTGGCAGATGGGTCAATCCCTGATGCGACTGATTTTGGAAATTCAGCCGGTAGAGACGCAAAATTCCTGGCGTTTACAGTCTTTAGCAAATGCAGTTGGTAAGCCCTGTAATTTTGCGATCGCCTTCGGTCTTGCCGCTGCCCACTGGGAAATAACTTCACCTGACTCTGCCCTACTTGGCTACCTACACAGTTGGGCCGCCAATCTCATAACAGCAGGGATCAAACTTATTCCCTTGGGGCAAACAGCTGGGCAACAGTTACTGCTGGAGCTACATACCAATCTCATTTATGTGGCTCAAGAAATTCTGGCTCTAGAGGATGATGAACTCAATAGTTGCGGCTGGGGTTTGGCACTGGCAAGCATAGCTCATGAAACTCAGTATACACGGTTATTCCGCAGTTAAATGGTCATAGGACAATCATTATGAATGCGTTTCGAGTCGGAGTGGCTGGCCCGGTTGGTTCGGGGAAAACTGCTTTAGTCGATGCCTTGTGTAAGGCAATGCGCCAACAATACAATATTGCGGTAGTCACAAATGATATCTATACGCAAGAAGATGCCCAGTTTTTGGTTCAAAGTCAGGCACTGGAGCGCGATCGCATTCTTGGTGTTGAAACCGGTGGTTGCCCCCATACTGCTATCCGCGAAGATGCCTCAATAAACCTGGCAGCAATTGAACAGTTGGAGCAGCGGTTTACGGATCTCGAGCTGGTGTTTCTAGAAAGTGGTGGTGACAATCTGGCTGCTACCTTTAGTCCAGAACTGGTAGATCTAACAATTTACGTCATTGATGTTGCTGCTGGGGACAAGATTCCGCGTAAAGGCGGCCCTGGAATTACCAAGTCTGATTTGCTGGTAATTAATAAAACTGATTTGGCTTCCCTCGTAGGTGCAGACCTGAGCGTCATGGAAAGAGATGCAAAAAAAATGCGAGGCGATAAACCGTTTATCTTCACAAATTTGAAGACTCAAGATGGACTCCCACCCGTAATCAACTTTGTTTGTACAAATATCTGCTAGCTTTAACCCAAGGGGTCAGGGTGAGCTCCTTTTCAGTGATACTACGGTTATGATTAATCGACTGAGTGACTATCCTTGTAGTAGATCTTTTTCAGCACCCTTGGAATATTACCAGTGGTGCAGTGAAGAAGTTTTATTAATCCTAAATACGTAAGGATGCATCTGACGTAGTGTGAATATGCAGCCTGATCAGAAAGCTAACATCCTCTTGATTGACGACAATCCAAACAATCTGCTGGCCCTAGAGGCTATCCTGGACAGCCTCAGTCAGAATCTGGTGAAAGCCCATTCTGGCGAACAAGCCTTGAGATGTCTTCTCAATCAGGATTTTGCTGTGATTTTGCTCGATGTCCAGATGCCAGGAATGGATGGATTTGAGACGGCAAGGCTAATTCGAGAACGAGAGCGATCGCGGCACACGCCAATTATTTTCTTTACAGCGTTTAGCAATAGCGACACGCTCATGTTCAGAGGCTATTCCATAGGTGCGGTGGACTACCTATTCAAGCCGATTGAGCCGGAGGTATTGACATCGAAGGTAGCAGTGTTTGTTGAGCTGTTTAAGAAGACAGCAGAGGTGAAACGGCAAGCAGCACAACTCCAAGCCGTTAATGCAGAACTCAGGGGAAGTGAAGAACGGTTTCGCTCTTTGAGTGCATGCTCACCAGTAGGCATTTTCCTAGCAGATGTTGAAGGTTACTGCACATACATGAACCCGCTCTGCCAAACTATCTGTGGTTTCACTCTTGAGGAGAGCTATAGAGAGGGTTGGTTGCGGTCGGTTCATCCGGAAGAATGCGAGCAGATAAAAGCAGATTGGTCTGCCTGGACACAGCAAGACCAGGAATACTCGAACGAGTTTCGCTTACAGACTCAGACGGGAACCATTCGTTGGGTTCACGTACAGTCATCGCTGATGCTCTCTGCTCAAGGCGAATTGATCGGCCATGTAGGAACAATAGAAGACATTACTGAGCGTAAGCAAGCAGAGTCGGCACTGCACAGAGCTAATAATGAACTAGAAATCAGAGTTCAGGAACGCACTGCAGAGTTAACAAGAATCAACGAATCATTGCAAAACGAAATTACAGAGCGCAAGCGGGTGGAGCAGGCGCTACGAGAATCGAACCAGCAAGTTAAAGTATCGCTTAAGGAAAAAGAAGTACTATTGAAAGAAATTCACCACAGGGTCAAAAACAATTTGCAGATCATTTCTAGCTTACTCAACCTGCAGTCTGAGTATATTCAGGAAAAACAAGACCTGGAGATCTTCAAAGTAAGCCAGAGCCGAATTGAATCAATGGCTCTCATCCATGAAAAACTGTATCAATGTAAAGACCTGGCGCGGATTGAATTTTCCGAATACATTCAAGACCTAGTAGCTAATTTATTTAGTTCCTACGAAGTTAATTCAACCGCTATTACTCTGAAAACAGATATTGACAATGTTTTCCTGGGGATTGATGCAGCAATTCCTTGTGGATTGATTATTAATGAACTTGTTTTGAATTGCTTAAAACATGCTTTTCCAGCAGGCAGATCAGGTAATATATATATTGGATTACACTAGAGTGAAGGGAATAAGTACAAACTCATTATCAGTGATAACGGTATTGGGTTTCCACAAAACTTAGATTTTAAAAATACAGAATCACTAGGTTTGCAATTAGTCAACGCTTTAACGCATCAATTAGGAGGTAGCATTGAACTAGGTAGAAATGATGGAGCAGAATTCAGAATTACATTTCCAGGGTAAAATTAGAGGAAAATTATTACAATAAAGCTAAAATCAACAATGGTAAGCACCCGGTTAACAACCAGATGAAGGAGAAGACTATGGCGAAAGAACAGTTAAGCAAGAATACAAATAATATCAACCCGCAACAGCTACTAAAAATGCTGGTGGCTGTAAGGTGACTTTTCTGTTCGGATGCCTATAGATCAGACTGGCATAGCTGGGAAAATAGCCGATACACTCAACGATATGGTGGATCAGCTGAGTTACTTTGCCTCAGAAGTTACGCTGGCTGCCCGTGAAGCGGGTTCTTGAAAACATCGAAATTCAGTTGCTGTTAGTATGGGCTTGATTTAGGTAATTACCGAGATGGCACAAGCAGTATATATATTAATAGCTAATAAGTAATGTTAAATGAGTTGAAAATTGGCACTAAAATTGGAGCAAGCTTTGCTCTAGGAGTGGTGGTTTTTGCCACTATTAGCCTGACCAGATACCGGACTATAACTCAGCTGATTGCGACTGCCCACCAGGAGACCCATACCTATAAAGTGATTGGGGAACTTGAAGAGCTAAACTCTCAGCTCAAAAATGCTGAGACTGGTCAGCGTGGCTACATTATTACCGGGGAAAAGCGGTATTTGGAGCCGTATAACGCTGCAATTAAAGTGCTTGAGCAAGAAATCAAGGCTCTCCGGCTCTTGACGGTTGACAACCCTAACCAACAGCGCCGGCTTGATGCTCTAGAGCCACTGCTGGACAGTAAACTTGCTGAGCTGCGAGACACAATCAACTTGCGACAAAATCAAGGATTTACAGCCAGCTTACAGGTTGTCCTGACGGCTCGGGGCAAGCAGCTTATGGATGATATCCAGAGAGTGGTCGTGCAGATGGAGAACGAAGAGCGCGAATTGTTGCAACAGCGTTCAAAAGAGGCGGAAGCAACTGTCCAGCAAGCGCTCTTGAGCACCAGCTATGGTGTCCCCCTTTATTGTGTAGTCTTAATTTTAATTGGCTTTTTCCTAGCTCGGAACATTTCTAGACCTCTCCAGGAAATCTCAGGCGTGGCTGAAAAGCTTGCAGATGGAGACTTATCCGTGAGTCTGCCTAGCTTAAATCGCCGGGACGAGATCGGCGTGCTGACACAGACGTTTAACCAGATGATCTCTAATCTGCGAGACACGACGCGGAAAAATAAGGAACAGACTTGGCTGAAGTCGAACCTGGCTAAGTTTTCCCGCATGCTGCAGGGCCAGAGAAATCGGGAGACGGTTGCCAAACTGCTCCTGTCTGAGTTGGCACCACTAGTTGGTGCACAGCAAGGTGTTTTCTACCTGATGGACTCGGTACATAATCAGTCGGTACTGAAGCTTCTAAGCAGTTATGCTTATCAGGAGCGTAAGCATCCGGCTAACCAGTTACGGTTAGGGGAGGGACTGGTGGGACAATGCGCCCTAGAAAAAGCAAAAATTCTACTCACCGAGGTGCCAGACAACTATATCAAGATTACCTCCGGTTTGGGGGAAGCCACGCCACTTAACGTTATCGTGCTGCCTGTGCTATTCGAGCGTCAAGTGACAGCAGTGATCGAATTAGCCTCTTTCCAACGCTTTAGCGAAATTCATCTGACCTTCCTCGAGCAACTCACCGAAAGCATTGGCGTCGTGCTGAACGTGATCGCATCTGATATGCGCACTGAGGATCTGCTCAAGCAGTCCCAGTCTTTAACAGAAGAGCTACAAAGCCAGCAAGAAGAGCTTCAAGAGAGCAATCAGCGCTTGGAACAACAGGCCAGAGCACTGCAGGTATCAGAAGAACTCTTGAAGCAGCAGCAGGAAGAGTTGCAGCAGACCAACGAGGAGTTGCAGCAGACCAACCAAGAACTCGAAGAGCGGTCGGAGTTGTTAGGCTTGCAAAAAAAGGAAGTTGAGCGCAAGA